>Ga0182021_10012206_pt1 | contig 10209 bp, 7 predicted proteins | sample 612E3MmetaG_FD_120493 | JGI IMG/M metagenome (GOLD analysis project Ga0182021, IMG submission 120493) | Permafrost microbial communities from Stordalen Mire, Sweden - 612E3M metaG (Illumina Assembly) | ecosystem: Environmental > Terrestrial > Soil > Wetlands > Permafrost | place: Sweden... | reverse complement strand
TCCGGCCCGGCGGCATACGTGCCCGATTCCAGGCACGGTACGTCGCTGTGACGCGTGATGGCCTGCAGCGCGACCGACCGCAACCAGATGGCGTCCCGCGACGTACAGGACTGTGTCTGGAAGTGAGAGGTGAACGGGTGTTGCACGCTGGCGCGAAGCACCAGCAAGGCGAAGAAGTGATACGCGGCCAGCGTGATGGCACAGCCTTCCGGACCACCCGCATAGCCGCCGAGCACCGGCCCCGTCTCGCCCAGGATCGTGCGGCCGCGGCCTTGCATGTAGGCGATCTTGCTCATGCTGTCGAAGTCGATCTTGAACTCGGCAGTGCCGCCTATCTCCATCATGTCGCACTGGTCCGCAGCCGCCGCGTTGCCCGCGATGTGCCCCTGCGAATGGACGCCGGTAGGCACAGTGTTGGAGATCCCCAGACCGGCCCGGTTGGCACGCCGGGCAGCCTCGCGCGTCATCGTGACCGTCCGGACGCAACCTTCGACTTCGAGCGGACTGCCCGCCACGATCGTCATCCCGTCGACCTGGGTCATGGCGGGTGACGCGATCGCGTCCGTATACGGCAGTTCGCAATAGGCCTGGGTCAGACTCATGAACACGTCGTCGCCCGTAACCCCCGCACCGCAGGCGCCAAGGGAGAAGAAGGGAAGGACACCGTCCTCGGGTCGACGAACGGGGATCGCCTTGGCGTGCTGCCCAGTGCCAAGGACCACGGGCCTCGGCGCGTGAGCCAGAGCTTGCTCCAGTTCAAGCTGATCGAACTTGATGAGGCGCTCGGTGTCCGTACAGAACACGCCTACCTCGAGGAACAGCTCTCTTCCCGCCTGCCAGACGCGCTCTGCCAGATCGTCGTCGCAGGGGACCGGCGTAGTGCGGTCGTAGACGATGCCGTGCTTCTTGACCAGTCTGCGGACGGCGGGAACGAACCGCTTCAGATCGAAGTCCTTCTCGGAACAGATCTCTCCGGTCGTCGCCCGACGGTAGATCTCCAGGTTCGACAGCATGCCTAGCTCCTATCGACTCGGCCGACGTGCGCCTCGGCGAGAGCTACCGCGTCTGCGGCGGTCTCCCCGTGACCGTCTGCTCCGATCTGGTCGGCCCATGCCTGGGTCGTCGATGCACCGCCGACCATCACGAAGAAGTCTTTCCGCTTGCCGGCGGCGACCAGATGCTCGATCACTTCCTTCTGTTGCGGCATGGTCGTGGTCATCAGGGCACAGACGGCGATGATGTCCGCGCGCCCGTCGATGGCAGCGGTGACGAACCTGGATGCGGACACATCGACACCCAGATCGGTCAATTCGAAGCCCGCCGTCTTGAGCATCGTGGAGACAATGTTCTTGCCCAGGGAATGGATGTCGCCTTTGACGGTGCCGATGACGACGTGACCTTTCGCCTCGACCTGCGGCTGTCCCGCAAGAAGCGGGTCGAGAACGTCCATTCCGGCCTGCCACGCTTCGGCGGCCAGCATCATCTCCGGCAGGAAGACCTCACCGCGACGGAACATCTCGCCCACCTCGCGGATACCGGCCACCAGGCCGTCGTCGAGCAGGACGCGAGCCGGCAGCCCCTCGTCCAGGCCTTTCTGGACGAGCTTCGGGATCCGGTCGAAGTCGGCCTCCGCGAAGGCCGTGACTATCGTCGCCAACGCCGGGTTCGTCTCCATGTCGTTCATACGTTCCTTTCCTGTCTGGCAGCGGGGCCTCGTGCCCGCAGAGAAAGACGATTGACTACGCGAGCGCCCGCGAGAGGACGCGAAGCAGGTTTCCGCTGAGGATTGCCCGCAGAGCCTCAGCGGAGTAGCCGCGGGATTCCAAGGCCTGCACGAGCGCCGGGTAGTCACCCGGGCCGGCGAGACCGGGCACCGCGGCCCCACAGGACATGCCGGCCGGCATGAGGCTCGACGCCTGCACAGCCGGCTCGGCCCCGGATGCGACGATCTGCTCCATGAAGTCGGCGCCGATGCCCACGTGGTCGATCCCCATGACCTCGACGGCGTGATCGATGTGATCGACCACGCGCTCCAAGGAGGGCGCCCGCTGGTCGACCGTCAGGGGAACGGCCATCACGGCCAGCACACCATCGTGGTCCGCGAGCGCCCGGAGCTGCTCGTCGGACAGGTTGCGCGGCGTATCGTAGACGGCGCGACAACACGCGTGACTCACCATGACGGGCGCGTCCGAAGCGCGTTCGAGCACCTGGAAGAACGTCCTCTGGGATGCGTGCGCCAGGTCGATGACCATCCCCAGATCGATGAGCCGGTCCACCAGCTCCGTGCCGAGCCCGCTCAGGCCCCCATCCGTCGGCTCCGCCAGCCCGTCGGCGAAAGGGTTCCTCCGGTTCCAGGTGAAGGCGAACATGCGCACGCCCAGCAGCCAGAACACATGGATCAGGCCCGGGTCGTAGCCGAGCGGCTCGGCACCCTCCATGGACAGCAACAGACCGGTGCGGCCGTCGCCGAGTGCCGTCTGCAGATCATGCCCGTCGCGCACCAGAAGCACTTCGCCGGGGTTGTCGGCCGCGGCTCGGTGACATTCGGCGATCTGGGTGAGACTGCGTCGCAGACCCCACTCCGGCAGCTCGGTCACGTCCACCGATACCGGACACACCTGCAGCCCCACGCCGCCGTGACGCAGCTGGCCGAGCCAGCGGTCGCGAAACGGATGCGCCTCCTGACGGAAGTGGGTCACTTCGGTCAGCAGGTCATTGTGTGCGTCGACGATCATGAGGTCTCCGCTGCGCATCCGTTGTCTCCTGTCGGTCGCCTTCAGGCCCCGGGCTCGTCGTTCCCCGTGTCGAGGAAACGGCCCAGCGCCGCCGCGGTCATGCCGGCGATGCCGAGGTCATCGAGCGACCAGCCCGTTTGCCGGCGTCCCGGGCCGGTCGCAACGTCGCAGAGCTCGACCAGCGATCGGCAAAGGGGCGCCGGCACGTCCAGCTGATCGGCCAGCTCGACCCACGGACGCAGGCAGTAGTCCACATCGCCGGCGAGCCGGTCCGCGGGCGTCGTTTCGGAGTCAGGTGTCCGCGTGAGAGCGAAGCTGCCGTTGACGGCCGCCCACAGGTCGCCGCGCGGACCGAGACCCCAAGCGCACAGCGCCTCGGCGGCCGCCGGCAGATCGAGTCCGAGGGCGGCCGCAAGCGCCAGCCGCTCGGCGTCCAGCGCCTCGGCCACGCGGGCGACGCCGGGCGTGAATCCGTCTTCGAACAGTGAGAACGCGGCGCCCGTCCGCGCCAGCGCCCCAGCGTTCATGAGCGACGCCGGGGCGCGCAGGAACGGCACGACTGCCGCCAGCGCGGCGGCGACCACATGCGCGTACGCCTGCGCGCCCGGGAAGAGCTCCCGCAACATGACCATCGCGGCGACGGTCCGGCAGGCCGGGAACACGCCGAAGCCCGGGTTGGCGACGATCGCGGAGAGCTGGATGCGATCCGGACCGAGTGCGTGACCGACGAGCGGCGGCGTGTCGCTCTCCACCAGCGTCGGTAGACCACCGGCCCCACGGCCACGGTCGCGCAGCCACTTGGCGTGCGCCAGGCTGCCCAGACTGCCGGGCATCAGCACGAGCGTGTGCCGGGGCTCGACCAGCGGCAGGAGAAGGTCGGTGAACCCGGTCCGCTCGCGCGGCGACGCGCACGAGAGCAGCACGTCGCCTGCCGCCATGGCCTCGAATGGGTCGGATGTCGCGGCGGCGAGCGTCGCGACTGCCTCGCCGCCCGCGCCGCCGAACCTGAGCTGAGGACATTCGCCACGTAGCGCGCCCGGCTCTCGGCCCAGCGGCGCCTCCCAAAGGACCACCCGGTGCCCGTCGAGAGCCAGCCGGCCGGCCAGAGCGAGGCCCGCGCCGCCGCCACCGAGGACAACAACCGCTCCGCTAGGCACAGTCACCTGGAAGGCCGGCCGCCACGTTGTGCTCGCTTTCGCTCAACAGACCGGCGCATCGCCCGGCTGAAGCCGCCTGCCTGCACGCACGTCCGCGATGTCCGGGATCGAGGAGAGCAGCTCGATGGTGTACGGGTGCTGAGGGGCACAGAACAGCTGCTCCGTCGAGCCCGCCTCGCAGACCTTGCCGTCCCTCATGACGATCGCCCGGTCGGCGAGCGTGCGAACGACGGCCAGGTCGTGACTCACAAAGAGCACTGCCGTGCCGGACTTGCTGGTCAGATCCCGCAACAGCTCGATGATCGTCGCTGCCACCGAGACGTCGAGCGCCGAGGTGACCTCGTCGCACAGGAGGAGGCTCGGACGCGCGGCGAAGGCGCGCGCAATGGCGACCCGCTGCTGCTGCCCGCCACTCAGCTCGGAGGGATAGCGCGAGAGGAACGAGCGCGACAGTTTGACGCTCTCAAGAAGCTCAGCGACCGTGTCGGCGGTCTTGTCACGAGACACGTCCTCGCGGAAGAGATGCACGGCTCGCGCGATGATCTGATTGACCGTGTGCCTTGGATTGAGAGACGAGGCCGGGTCCTGGAAGACGATCTGCACCTGGCGTCGCACGGGGCGCGGTCGCTTGACCGCACTGTGGGCCAGCGACTCGCCGCGCAGCGAGATCGTGCCGGTGTAGTCGTCGAGGATGCCGACGATCGCCCGCAGCAGCGTCGACTTGCCGCTGCCGCTCAAGCCGACAATGCCGAGCACCTCAGCATCCGACAGGCTGAACGAGACGTCCTGGACGGCGGCGAAGCGCCGCCTGCGTGAACCGTAGAAGCAGGAGACGTCGTCTACCTCGAGAAGGTGCGCCGCCTGCGTCTGGTCTGCGCGGGCCGCGGCGGACGACGGCGTGCGATCGATGTCGACGACAATGCGCAGCTCTTCGCGCAGCTCAACCGTGCGGAAACAGCGCGAGGTCCGCAAGGGTTCGATCTGAACCATCTCCGGATGCTCGCTGCGACAGCGATCCTCGACATGTGGACAGCGGGGAGCGAACGAGCAGGCATCGTCGCAGACGCTGACCGGCGGTTCTCCGGCGATGCCGGCGATCGACTGCCGGGCGCGGGCGCTGGGAACGGCCCGCAAGAGCGCATTGGTGTAGGGGTGCAGCGGAGTCTTCACCATGGCCTGCACCGGCCCGCGCTCCACCATCTCGCCCGCGTACATGACTGCCACGTCGTTGGAGACGGTCGAGAGCAGGGCGAGGTCGTGGCTCACGTACATCACCGCCACCTGCGTCTCCTCGATGAGGGTCTGCAGAAGCGCCGTGATGTAGGTCTGCGTCGTCACGTCGAGGCCGGTGGTCGGCTCGTCGAGGATGAGGACCGCCGGCCGGCAGGCGAACGCGATGGCTAACGCCACGCGCTGCTGCTGGCCGCCACTGAGCTGATGGGGGTAGCGCAGCAGCGAGCCTGCCGGGTCGGGCAGTTGCACGGCTGTGAGCAGCTCCAGCTCGCGCACGGCGGCATCCGATCCGTGCATACCGGCGTGGCGTTTGAGCACCTCGTCGAAGTGACGTTTGATGGTCATCGCCGGGTTGAGCGCCGAGGCGGCGTTCTGGGAGATGTAGGCCACCTGGCCGCCCCACAGCAGGCGCAGGGCGGAGGGAGCCATCTTAAGCAGGTCGGTCTCACCGAGCATGGAGCGGCCGCTCAAGATGACTCCGCCCGGGTGTCGATAGCCCACGGCGGCAAGGGCCGCGGTGCTCTTGCCGCAGCCCGACTCGCCGGCCAGGCCAAGCACCTGGCCGGGGAAGAGCTTGAGGTCGACGTTGGCGGCCACCCGCAGGACGCTGCCGTCTTTCTGGTAGTAGCCGACGCTGAGGTCGACGACCTCGAGCGCCGCGCCGTCGGCGCTCAGCTGCGGCGGTGCCGCGCAGGCACCCGCCCGGCGCGTGGCGCCCGCTTCTGTCGTCGCGGCGCTCATATGACGGCCAACCGGCTCAGCTCATCGCCGGCCAGGACCCTCGAGAGGGCATCGGCGCTGAGGTTGAGGGCGACTGCCAGCAGGGTGATGCCGAGCGCCGGTAGCATGGTGCCCCAGGGCGCCACCGTGATCAGTCCGCGGTTCTCGGCCACCATCAGCCCCCAGTCAGGAGCCGGCGGCTGCACGCCAAGGCCCAGGAAGCTGAGTGTCGCCACGAAGAGGATGCCATAGGTTAGCCGCAGGCCGAACTCGGCCAGTGCCGGTCCGGTCACGTTCGGAAGGACCTCTCGGAAGATGATCACCAGGTCACGCTCGCCGCGCGCCTGGGCGGAGAGGACGTAGGGTTGGACGATCACCTGCTGTGCCGTGCCACGCACCACCCGGCCCAGCCCGGGGGCGTACACGAGCGCCACCGTGATGATGAGCACCGTGTTGGAGGCCCCCAGGCCACCGATGATCACCAGCACGATGAGCAGCGGTGGCAGAGTGAGCACGATATCGAAGAGCTTGGCGATCATGACGTCGACCCAGCCGCCCCAGTAGGCGGCAAAGAGGCCCAGGCTGCCGCCGATGAGCAGCGAGAGCGACACGGCGACGAGCGGGATGAGCAGGACGGTGGTCCCGCCGTGTAGGAAGCGGCTCAGCACGTCGCGACCCAGTGCATCGGTACCGAACCAGTGGGCCGCAGACGAGCCGGAGCCAGGAGTGGCCACATCGTAGGCGGTGTCGGGCGCCAGGAAGCGGCCCAGCACGATGACCAGGAACATGAGCAGGCCTAGGCTAACGCCGATTCTTCCCTCGCCGGTGTGGAGCACGCCACGCCAGAGGCTCTGCCGTCGCTCGCTGACAGCCGGGGCACAGGACGCTTCCTGGGATGAAGTACTCATCGTCACGCGTTCCTCATGCGGGGGTTGAAGACGACCACCAGGATGTCGGCGGCCATGCCGATGCCGATGAACAGCAATCCGCAGAGCATGGCCACAGCCTGGACCACGAGCAGATCGCCGGATGCGATCGACTGCACCAGTAGAGTGCCCATGCCGGGAAAGCCAAAGACGTTCTCGACGATGATGACACCGCCGACGAGCCAGATGAGGTCAAGGGCGACTGCGTTGATGATCGGACCAGACGCATTCGGCATCAGGTGGCGATAGGTGATGGTACGACGGGCGAGGCCGCGGAGAACGGCCGCCCGGGCGTAGGGAGTCGTCATGGTCTCGCGCACCGAGACTTGCGTGAGGCGCGAGATGTGCGGCATCAGTGAGATCACCAGTGTCAGCACCGGCAGTATGAATGCCGCTATCCGATCACCGACACCGCCAAAGGCGAGGCCGGTGCTGTCGACCGGCGTTATGCCCAGCTTCACGGAGAAGAAGTAGATCAGCACTATGCCGATCACGAAGACCGGCACCGCCGCCACCGAGACGTTGGTGATCGACAGCGCAAGCTCGCGCACTCGCGAACCGGGTCTGGCTAAGTAGATGCCGAAGGCAATTGAAAGCGGCAGGGCTACGATGATCGAGGCTATGGCCAGGATCAGCGTGTAGACGAAGCGCGGCACGACGATGTCCGACACCGGCCGGTTGCTGACGACGGACATCCCCCAGTTGCCACGCACGAAATCCGACAGCCACTGCCCATATTGCGTGAGTAGCGGCCTGTCGAGGCCATTCGCGCGCCTGAAGTCGGCCAGCTGAGCCGGCGTGGCCTGACGACCAAGCACCCGCATCGCAACGTTGATGCCGAGCACGTGGGTGGAAGCGAACACGATGACCGAGATCAGCCAGAGGGTGATGAGCGCCGGCAGGATGCGCACTCGCAGGAACCGCAGGACGGAGGCCGCCGCCCCTCCCCCAGCGGGAGGGGCGGCGGCTGGCACGTCTGCCCTGGGCCCTAGCCCCGTCTCCGGGGTCAATGGCTCCAGGGCGTCCGTCATGCGAGGAATCCCATCTTGCGAAAGTCCATCATCGAGAACGTCCAGGGCACGACCTTGGTCCCCACCCTCGCGGTCCACAGACGATTGAGGTAGGCAGGGATCACCTCGCCGCTATTCTGCGACATGTACAAGCAGGCATCAGAGGTCGCCTGCTTGAGCGCGTCGCCACTGACCGTGTAGGCCTTCGCGATCAGGGCGTCCATCTTCGGATCGCTGAACTTGGACTCGTTCCACGGCACCCCGGTCTTGCAGTTCAGCACCATGGTCTCGATGGGATGGCGCCGGTTCCAGTCATCGACGCAGAAGGGATCCTTCATCCACACCGTGTCCCAGTACGTGTCCGCCGGTATCTGCTTGCCGGTGACCCGGAAGAGCGAGCCCTTGAGCCCGGCAACGACGGCCAGCCCGAAGTTGGCATGCAGGGGATCGCCGGGGTACTTGAGCTCTAGATCTACGCCGTTGGGAAGGCCGGCCTCGGTCATCAGCTGCGTAGCCTTGGCGCGGTCCATCTTGGTGGCGGCAATGAGATCGGGGGTCATGAAGGGGTCGCCTGCCGCCACCCAAGCGTCCGGCGAGGCAAACCCCTGGCCGGCGTAGGCGACGGCTATCACGTTGGTCCGATCCAGCGACAGCTTGAGCGCCTGACGCACCCGGTTGTCGTTGAAGGGCTTCACAGTACAGTCGCAGACGACGTTGTACGTGATGCCCTTCTCGTAGGGCGTGATCTGAAGCTTCGGGTTGGCCTTCACGACCGGGATCTGGTCGAACGAGATCTGCGTGACGTCCGACGTGCCGGCAGCGACCGCCTGGAGCTTGGTGGAAGCCTCGGGGATGCTGATGCCGCGCACGCCGTCGAGGATCGGCTCCCCCTTGACGTAGTAGCCGGCGTACTTCTCGACCTCGTAGCTCTGGCCAGGGTTCCACGACTTGAGCTTGAAGGGGCCGGTCCCGATGCCCTTCTCGAAGTCTGCCTTGGTGCTGTTCGCCTTGGTGAAGTAGCACTGCTGGTTGGACAGGGCGAGCAGCAGCAGCGAGTCGGGCTGCTTGAGCTGCAGCTTGAGTGTGAGGTCGTCGACCACCTTGATGTCGTTGGGGCCGAAGCTCTGCAGCAGCCGGGCGTTCATGCCCGAGCCCTCTTTGGGATCGAGGATCCGCTGCAGCGACCACTCCGCGTCTTTGGCGGTGAACGGCGTGCCGTCGTGCCAGGTGACGTTGGGCCGCAGGTGGAAGGTGTACTCCGTCAGATCGGCGTTTGTCTCCCAGCTCTGCGCAAGGCGCGGCTGCGCGGTGAACGCCATGTCGTAGGTGACCAGCCCTTCGCGCAACAGCCCTTCGAGAGCATCCACCCCGTCGGTGGTGTTTGTCAGCGTGTTCAGGTTGTCCTTGGGGAAGAGCTGATCGGTCGCCAGCGTCATGATGCCGCCGGGCTTGACCGCCCCGGTGGCGCCCGATGCCGACGGCGAGGCGCTCGACCCACCGCCGCTGCCACCGCAGCCGGCCAGCAGGCCGCTGCCGGCGAGGCCGGCGCCCAAGCCGACCACGGCGCCGGCCTGCAGGAACTGCCTGCGCGTCATGCCCGCCTTGGCCGCCTCGTTCTTCTCGTCATGTGACCCCATGTTGTCCCCCTTCGGTCAAAGATCCGGTTCGCGGTAGTCGCTCTCGAGGAAGGCCTTGAGTCTTGTCAACCCTTCCTGGATCTGGTCGACCTCGATCCCCGAGTGGGAGAGCAGCAGTACCGCTCCTCTCCCGGGAGGGGATCGCCGAACATCGCACGCGTGGCCATGGAGACCCCTGTCTCCCTGAGCACCGTGCGTCGAAACGTCTCATAGTCTGCGTGGCCCCCCTTCTTCATCGCTCCAGTGATGTTGGGGTAGAGGTGGAACGTTGCCTTTTCTCTGTGACTCTGTGACGTATACGGCAGTGAAGGACAATCCCCCATGACTAGCGTCCCGGCTCGCCCCGTCCCGGTCACCACGTCTGCCTCAGCCCGGCAGGTACCTGCGCCCAGCTTGTCCACTAAGCCAAGGTCGTTCTGATGAGAACCAGGGCTCCGACCGGGAGACCCGGTCGTGGGTGAGATTGGCTGTGGGCACCGCGCCCGAGAGCCCGATAGTGCGGGGGCCGTCACGGACGATGTCATATGCCCGCCATCATGCGGTCGCGGGCGTGGTGGCAGTGGCTGCGCGTTGCTGCTTCCGCCGAGTCTGCATCGCGCCTGCGCAACGCCTCCACGATCTGTCGGTGGTCCTCTATAGCGCCGGCCGCAGTGCCGGCACGCTTGAAGCCGAGGAAGACGAACCGCGTCGACAAGCGGTGAAGGGTCTCGTGGAACTCGATCAGGAAGTGGTTGTTCGAGGCCTCGGCGATGACGTTGTGGAACTGGACGTCCAGCTCGACCACCCGCTCG
>Ga0182021_10012205_pt1 | contig 10210 bp, 11 predicted proteins | sample 612E3MmetaG_FD_120493 | JGI IMG/M metagenome (GOLD analysis project Ga0182021, IMG submission 120493) | Permafrost microbial communities from Stordalen Mire, Sweden - 612E3M metaG (Illumina Assembly) | ecosystem: Environmental > Terrestrial > Soil > Wetlands > Permafrost | place: Sweden... | reverse complement strand
CGCGGGGTCTCCCGACCTGGCCAGGACATTCGCGAACATCTTCCCGAGCTTCGACATCGCCACCGCCGGGGGGTTCCTCCAGCTGCTGGTTCAGCTGGAGTTCATCGTGGTCGGCTTTGCGGCTGCAACGCTGGTGGCGGGCTGGGCCTCCGACGAGACCTCGGGCAGGCTCGAAATGCTGCTCGCGACCCCGCTCGGTCGGAGGCGGTGGGCGATCCGGAGCGCGCTCGGTGCCTTCGCCGCGATCGCGCTGATGACGGCGGTCGTTGCGCTGGCTGTGGGGATCGGCGCCGCGATTGCCGGCAGCGATGCGGTCACGCCGATGGCGGGCTCGATCACCCTCGGCCTCTACGCGGCCGCCGTGGCCGGCGTGGGCTTCGCGGTCGGGGGATTCCGGACCTCGATCGCCGCCGAGATCGTGGCTCTCGTGGTGACCGCGACCTACCTCGTCGACCTGCTTGCGCCGGCGCTGAAGCTGCCGGACTGGGTGCATCAGCTCGCCCTCACCGCACACATGGGCCAGCCGATGGTTGGAATATGGGACGCCGGTGGCATGGTCGCCTGCCTCGTCTTTGCCGTGGGCGGGCTGGCGATCGGGGCGTGGGCGATGGGCCGCCGCGACGTAGCCAGCTGACGCCGGCCGGCGATTGCGCCGAGCCGGTGCCGACCGGCAGCATTCGGCCCTGAGCTTCCGCACCCGTTTGAGCCACTCGATGTAGGCTCAGCCCGTGGCGGACCTTCGAGTTGAGCTGCTGGCGATCGAGGACTGCCCGCACCTCGAGCAGGCCAGGCGCGACCTGGAGGGCGTTCTCCGCCAGGGAATCATCGAGGTCCCGATTCAGCTGATCTTCGTGACCGGCCCCGACGATGCCGAGTTCCTCGGCTTCCAGGGCTCGCCGACGATCCGCATCAACGGTGACGACGTCGTCCCGCAGCCAGAGCTGCCCGTCGCGCTCGGCTGCCGGATCTATCGCGACGCCGAAGGCCGAGCGCTGGGCTCCCCGCCGATCGAGGCGATTCGGGCCTCGGTCGGGGCGCACCGACGCGTTCGACTCGAAGCATTCCAGCGCGAGGAAGCCGCCAGGGTCGCCGAGTTCGCGCGCGAGGCCGACGCAGCTGAATCATCAATCGAGTCCAACGGGAAGCAACCGGAGGGCTGAACATGAGTTTCGCCGACGACGTCCGCCTCCTGCCGCAGCGGACGATGCGCTCACTGCTGATCTCCCTGTCGCATCGACGTTCCCTGGCGCGCCTGGCCGTCCGCAGCCCGCTGACCCGTCCCGTGGTGGCGCGCTTCGTTGCGGGCGAGTCCCTTGCCGAGGCCCTGCCGGCGATCGCCGCACTCAAGCGCGCGGGTCTCCATACCACCGTCGACGTCCTGGGCGAATCCGTCACCTCGCCCGAGCATGCCGCCATGGCAGTCGATCGGTATCTGGCGACGGTCGCCGCCCTGTCGGAGCGCGGCCTCGACCCGAACGTCAGCCTGAAGCTGACGCAGATGGGCCTGGCGATCGACCGCGACTTGTGCCGGACCAATGTGCTGCGGGTCGTGGAGGCCGTCCGTGGCGTAGGCGGCTTCATCCGCTTCGACATGGAGGACCACACCACGACCGACGCCACGCTGGATGTCTGGCGGTCGGCCCACGAGGCGTACCCCCAGGTGGGCGTGGTGATCCAATCGGCCCTGCGGCGCAGCTCGGCCGACGTCGATGCGATCATCGCCGCCGGCGGCCGCGTCCGGCTGTGCAAGGGCGCGTACGACGAGCCCGGCAGCGTCGCCTATCGAACCAGGGCGGCCGTGGACGCCAACTACACCCGGTTGATGGAGCGATTGCTCCTCGCTGACGCATACCCGGCCCTGGCCACGCACGACCCGAAGCTGATCGCCAGAGCGATCGAGATCGTCGAGCGGAACGGGATCGGACGCGACCGGTTCGAGTTCCAGATGTTGTACGGCGTTCGGCGCGACCTGCAGCGGACGTTGCTCGACCGCGGCTACACCGTCCGGATCTACGTTCCCTACGGCCAGGAGTGGTATCCGTACTTCATGCGCCGCCTGGCCGAGCGGCCGGCCAACGTGGGCTTCATGCTGCGGGCCGTCATCAAGGAAGAGACCCGCCGCATGCGAGGGAAGTAGCCGGCCCGGCGAGTCGCCTATTCGACCGGCTGGCGCAGCACCGTCTTGAGTTTGGCCGGATCCGCCCGGCGTGGATCTCCCAGGTAGATCTCGTGGTGGGCGCCGCTGGGCTTGCATCCCCGGGCGGCGATGAAGGCGTGAAGCCGTTCGATGGTGGGCCCTTCCTCGCTGTATGGCCCGATGTGCATCACCTGGGCACAGCGGCCTTCGCGCCAGCGTTCGAAGCGAAGCGCCTCGAGCGCATCCGAGTTGCCCTTCTTGCGGCGGACCTCGGCCAGGGCGTCGTCGAAGACCTGCGGCGTCACGTCGTCCGATACGGCGATCAGGGCTTTCCAGCCCCAGCCCTCGGGCGGGACGCTCATGTCGAACGATCCGTCCTCGCCGGTGAACCAGAGCGCCTCGAGCGGCAGAACCGGCATGACCAGGCCATCGCGTTTGAGCCTGAACTTGATCGTGTAGACGACCGGGAAGAGCGCGGCAAACGCCTTCTGAAAGTCGGTCGTGGGGTAGTCCGCACCCTCGTCGGGGGCGCCCTTGCCGTCGATCGAGAGGTAGCCGAGCTCTGGGATGTCGACGAGGACGGGATCGCGCGGAGGATTGAACAGCGGCGCCAGAGTCCTCTTGAGGTCAGGCGACTTCGCGACGTGGGGCTTCGCGGACGTCTCGGAATCTGGTTGGGCATGTTTCATTGCTGCCGTCGTGGTCATCGGTCCCTCCTGCTGTTTGCAGGCTGTTTCCTGCGGTCTCGGGCAGGGTGAGAGTCAAGCCCGGGCCGCCACCTCGGCATCGAGCGCGACCGACATCTGCTTGCAGTGGTCCTCCAGGTGGCTGGCAAGCATGGCGTCGACGATCTGTCTCACCGTCATCTCTCCCCGCTGCTTGTTCAGGCCGCGTCGGGCGACCTGGCGCTCGTCGAGCTCCAGAAGCCGGCGCAGAACCCGTTCGAGCGAGTTGTCCAGGCGCGTGTAGAGCTCGGAGACCGGCAGGGTCCGGTCTCGATCGATCGTGAGCATTCGGACAAGGTCGGTCGACGGACGTCCGAACGGAACGGGCTCGATCGGCCCGGCCAGGACGCGCTCGATCTCGCCCAGCCAGTAGGGGAGCATCTCGTCGATGTGGGCGAGGATCTCGCGGCCGACCCACTCGCGGCGGCGGGGCAGCTCTTCAGGTGGGGGGGGGCTCAACTCGACTCGACTGCGCACCCGGACCAGGTTGTCCCGCGCCGTGCGCATCCGTTCGACCTGGGCATAGAGAGTTGCCATATGTCGGTTGGTTCTCCGTGGTGGGCCGACAACGATGACGGCCGTATCAGCCGGAAGAGTAGCGACTTACGGGTTTGGCGTGGCCGTCGCTTCAGGCGGTTCGCTCGCGCACCGGCGCGGTTCGTGCTCGCACCGGGCGCCCGGTTGGCTCTCGGCCGCCTCGGCGGCCCGAGCGGACCTGGTTCGGTGGTCAGGCGCTACCCGCTCCAGACTCCGCGGGGTCGGTCGGTCGGGACTCGGAAGGCGTCGGTCGGGACTCGGAAGGCGTCGGTCGGGACTCCGGAAGGCGTCGGTCGGGACTCCGGAAGCGTCGCCAACTGGGCCACCACCACGCCCGCCAGAACGACTGCTGCCCCAACCGCGCGAATCGATGTGAAAGCCTCGAACAAGAATGGGCCCGAAGGCGTAGCCAGCGCCAGCCAGCGCACCCAGCGCGACGCCAACGACGCGGCGGCGATTCATGGACGAAGGCTATAAGCAGCTCGTCGGTGCCGCCGCGGGCCGGTCAGGGAGGGAAGGTACGTCGGTCTCAGCAGGGTAGTGAGAGGGCGCACGCGGGCATCGACGGCGGGCACGCTGCGTTCGGACCAGCACCTACCCCACCGGTGGATTCTCCATCGAGACTACGGTCTGAGTACGGGTGAAGCGGTACGAGTGAGTCATATGCCCCGCCGGTGCTCGTCCCTAGGATCGTTATCAGTGAAGCGGTCGAATGGCCGCTACGTCTGAGGTCGGATGCGATGACTCGGGCCCGCGAACGCTGCCCCCGCTGCGAAAAGCGCCTGGTGAGCACCCGTTTCGACACCGCCTTCCGACTGCCTGACCGAAGCGAGCGTCTGTGCTTCGGAATCCCGGGCGGCCTGTGCGAAGACTGCCATCAACTCTATATCGACCCTGAGCTGATCGAGCTGCTCGATCTGGGCCAGGGCCGCTGCGTCTTCGCCATAGAGAGCGATCTCGTCCTCCAGGAGCAGGCCTGGTCCAACGCCGACTGACTTCGGCGTTCCTCGTCTTCCCGCTTCGTCGTGCTCTTCAGGCGCGCCCGCCTACCGCCCGTTGGCCCATGAACACGGGGTTGCGTAGACGGCGCACAATCGACCTGTGAGTGAGCCAGATCGCGCCGCCGCGGTCCCCGTCCCCGACGGCGCTGCCCCTGCCCGACGCGCCGCAGGCATGTGCCGTGGGCCGGGCCATATCGTGGTCTATGGCAACCCGGCCTTCATCGCGGCGTTCGGGGCGCGGGCCGTTGGCATGCCCGCACGCGAGAGCCTGCTCGACCTGCCGCCCGGTGCCTTTGCCCTGCTCGACACGGTCCTGGCGCGCGGCAAGCCGCTCGCGCGGTGGATACGTCTTGCCGGCGAGGACTGGCGTATGACCGTGGTTCCTCGTGTAGACCCTGCCGGGGAGGTCTACGGCGTGTCGTTCCATCTGCGCGCTCGCTCCGACGCGGCGGCCGAATCGGACTGACTTCGACCCAGTTGGGGCTCTCAGCGCTGGCCGGGCCGCCGGACCGTCTCGGCGATCCAGAGGCTGACCGCCGCCCGGCGGCGCAGCCCGCCCCCGCCTTCGTGCCCCTTCAGCGCTGCGTCCAGGTCGAGCAGTCCAGACAGAGCGGCATCCAGCTCGGGCAACGTCCAGGTCCGAGCCTGCCCGGCCAGCTTCTCGGCCACGTAAGGGTTGAGCTTGAGCGTCCGAACGAGCTCCCGCGCCGGCGTGCCCGAGGCCAGCAGGTCGGCGACATCGATCAGCTGCTTGAGGCGGCGATGGATGTGCGTGACCAGGAGAGGGGCCGGCACATCCTCGAGGCGGTCCGCCAGGTCCGCGGCTACATCGGCTCGGCGCATGCCCACGGCGTCGAGGAACGCCCAGGTCGATCCGGGCACGGCGTCGGCCACGAGCGCCTTGACGTCTTCGGGGCCGATCTGGCCGTCGAGGCGGTAGAGCGCCAGCTTCTCCAGCTCGGCCACCGCCAGCTCGCCCTGGCGTCGGCGGTCGATGTCGCGTTCGCGGACGTTGGCCCCTACGCGGCGGGCCAGCTCGGTGGCAGCCGCGGGCGAGATCCGGACGTCTCGCTCGCGGGCGCGGTCGGAGATCCAGCGCGCCATGCCGTCCTGAGTGGGGGCCTTGAACTCACGCACGTCGCCGCCGGCGTCGGCCACGGCCTTGCGCAGTGCATCGAGCGAGGCGGGGCGGCGGGCGGTGCCGTCGACAGTGTCGAGCAAGGCCAGGCCGTTGCCGGGCGCGACAGCCTCGATCGCCTCTGCCATGTGCGCGGCCAGCGGCTTCGTGACGACGAGCGGCGCCGGCTCTGAGACGATCACCAGAGTGCCGCCGCCGAAGAGCGTGGCCGTAGCCACTTTCTCCGCGATCTCGGCGGCCGACGTATCGGCACCGGTCAGTCGAACCCGATCCAGGGCCGGCCCGTCGCCCGCCAGCCGAGTGGCAAGAGAATCGGCAGCGTGGTTCACGCCGTAGGAGTCGTCGCCCCAGTAGTAGCCGAGCGGCGCAGTCGGGGGCATCAGCGGCGCCCCTTCCCGGCGGCCGCCGAGTCCGTGGTGGGCGATCTTGCGGGGGCCGAGTCCGTGGCGGCCGGGCTCGCGGCTGCCAAACGAGCCGCGGATCCGGCCGCAACCGCGCCCGGATGCGCGGTCGAACGGGCTGCGGCGATTGCGCGGCCGGTCCACCTCAGGCGGCTCACGTCGCCCGGCTCAACTCCCGCCAGGTCGCAGACTCGTCGTTCGAGCTCTCCCGCGCGAAGTCGCACCTTCTCAAGCGCTTCCGCGGTCCAGCTGCTTCGCGCGCGGCGGCTGCGCTCCGCCGGTGGGTAGCGGCGTTCCCACGACGCGAATCGCGCGGCCATCGACTCGACGCGCTGGCCGGCCCGTTTGTCGGCATAGGCGACGATCAATGCTTCCGGCGAAGCCTCATCGATCCACAGGTTGAACCAGGCCGCGTCCTCGAGGCGCGTCACGGGATGTCCTACGATCGCCGGCCCCAGCTCGGGGTAGCCCCGCCGGGCCAGCCAGTCGGCCGATCCTTCGCCATGGGCAAGTCCCTCGACCAGGGGTCTCACCTTGCCAAGCTTGTCGACGTCATGCAGTAACGCTGCCGCTTCGACGAGGCGGCGATCGAGCGATCGACCGGCCGAATCCGCCCGCCATGCCAGCCAGGCGGCCGTCTCCGCGACGGCCCGCGAATGGCGGAGGTGCCATGGCGGCGGTTCGAGCGATAGGAGAAGTGCCGCGCTCTCTCGACGGCTCGGGACAGACATCGACGGAATCGTACAGGAGCGCGAACCCGCGACGCGCCCCCCTTTCCGATAAGGCGCTAGTCCCGAGGCCGAGTTGCGGCCGGGACGAGGTCACCGTCACGGCGATCCTGTCCAGGGTCGTTTCGACCGTACCGTTCTGGTCTGTCCGGAAGACGCGCGACGAATGGGCGCGCAGGCGTGCCATAGTGGCACCGTTCGGATGGCCATACGGGTTGTTCGCGCCGACGGAGACCACGGCGACTTCCGGCCGCACTGTCGCCAGGAGCACGTCCGACGAAGCCGTCGCGCTGCCATGATGAGCGACCTTGAGCATGTCCAGCGTAGGCAGGCCCCGGCTCAGCAGGATCGGATCGACGTCGTCTTCGGCGTCGCCGGTCAGCAGGAATCGCCGGCCCTCGTATTCGCCAAGCAGCACGATCGAGGCGTCGTTGGTCTTGCGGTTATCGGTGGCGTTGGGGTCCAGGTAGCTCGGGCGCACTGTACCGTTGTCGGGCCACAGGACGCGGAGCGTAGCGTCGTCGAGCCGCAGCGTCTCGCCCGTGGAGAGGCGCTTGGCGGTAAGCCCGCGCGAACTGAGGGCCGACTTCCAGGCGCGATAGGCCGCCGTGTCTACCGACCAGCCCGACTCGAAGGCCCGTCCCACCTGGTACCGCTCGACCACGGCGACCAGACCGGCGACGTGGTCGTCGTGCGGATGGGTCAGGACGATCGCATCGAGGCGGCGGTCCCACGTCGGAATGTAGCGGTCAAGATCCGTCATCAGAACGTTCGCGTCCGGGCCCCCGTCGATCAGAATCCTGCCGCCTCGGTCACCCTCGAGCAGGATGGAGTCGCCCTGGCCGACGTCCAGAACGATGATGCGGACGCTGCCGTCCGGCCGCGCCGCGACTACGGAGCCGGCCAGGACGACCAGAAGAGCAGAGCCGGCGAGCGCCCATCTGTACCTCGGAGAGACGCGCGGCACGGGTGGGCGGTTGGGCCCGTTGGATCCAGGACGAGGGCGATTCTTCGACCGTCCCGTCTTCGAGAATGCCCGGCGCAGGAGGACGAGCAGCGCTGTCGCTCCAAGCGCCGCGCCAACGTTCGCCGGGAAGGGGAGTGTCTCGTTGGCGCCTGGCACGGTGGCGGCAACCTGCACGACCTCCACGAGCGCGGAGAGAAGCAGCGCCGCCGGCATAGCCAGCAACCCGGTCAGGAAGGACGGCGCTCCAAGCGCGGCGAGCCAGCCCGCGGCGAATGCCAGTGCCCCCGCGGCCATAGCCGGTGGCACGAGCGGCACCGCAACCAGGTTCGCCGCCGGAGCGATTACGGCCAGTCGCCCGAACGTGAGCAGCGCGATAGGAAGCGTCGCCGCCTGAGCCGACAGCGACACACCGAGGCTCTCGCGCAGCGCGCCCGGCAGGCGAGGCGCCCGCGCCGCCAGCCAGCAGGTAAGGGGGGTCGCCCAGGCCACGAGCCCTGCCGTTGCCGCGGCCGACAGCTGGAACCCGACGTCGACGATCGTGGCCGGCTCCGCGACCACCATGATTGCGACCGCCCACGCCAGCCCCACCATGACCCTGGATCCGCGGCCGCTCTCCACCGCGGCCAGGGCCACGCCGGCCATCACCGCCGCACGAACCACGGACGGTGACGCCCCGGCGAAGACCGTGTAGGCGACGATCGCCAGGATCGTGACTATCGCCCGACGCCGCCGGCTAAAGTGGCCGCGCAGGAGGGCCGCCACGGTTGCGGCAACGATGGCGATGTTCCAGCCTGAGATGGCGACGATATGGCTGACGCCGGCCGTGGTGAAGGCCGCTGCCAGGTCGCGGTCAACCCTATCCCTCAGGCCGATCAGGATGGCCGCGCCCAGACCGCCCTCCGGCTCCGGCAGCACTCGCTCGAGGGCGTCACCCGACGACTGCCGCAGAGCCTCGAGCCGGCCGGCCGGTGAATCGTCGTGGCGGACGAGCGCGAGGTCCGTCGCCTGGCAACTCGCGGCGATCCCCTGCGCCGCGAGGAACCGGTCGTAGCTGCTGTCGGTCAGAGCCTCGACCCGGCCCGACCACGAGACCGTGTCCCCGACGATTAGCCGGGGATAGGCGGGCATCTGCGCTGCGCAGCGCAAGGACCGGTCGGCCAGCGAAATCGTGGCAATCTGCTGCCCGTTGGCCTCGTGAGCGCTTTCCACCGCGGCCAGCCACGGGCCCGTTCCAGGCGGCAGCGAAGTGGACTCGGGCGGGGCGATGCCGCTGCCAACAATGAGCCCGATCGCCAGCCGCGCCGCCACCAGCGCCGCTCCCAGCGAGGCCACCGCCAGCGAGGAGCCCAGCCCTCGGCGGCCCGTGGCCTGCGCCGCGCACGACGCCACCGCCAATACCACCGTCGTGGCCGCGGCCGCAAACACCGCCACGGCCGAGTCGCCGCCGAGCGGCTCGTACGAAGCCGTGCCGGCCGCCACGACCACTCCCAGAGCGAGCCAGGCGGGTCTCGGCAGCATCGGCCGCTCAGACGGCGACCTTGTCGCGGAACTTGGCGAGCGTGGAAGCGGAGACGAGCTTGCGCGTGACCAGTTCGTCGACGGTGGCGAACGGCCGCTGCTCGCGCGAAGCGATGATCTTGGCCGCGGTCGCTGGTCCGACCCCCGGCAGCGTGTCCAGTTCGGCGGCCGACGCCGTGTTGAGGTTGATGGGCCCACTCGGGACCGGCGATACCCCTGCGCCGGGCGAACCGCTCGCTCCGTCGCCCCGCCTTGGAACCACGATCGCCTGGGCGTCCTGCAGTTTGGCTGCCAGGTTGAGCTTCGTCTCCGCGCCGCGCGGGTCGACGTCGGTCGAGTAGCCGCCGGCCGCCTTGATTGCATCCGCCACGCGGGAGCCCGCTGCCAGCGAGTAGATGCCGGGCCGGACGACCGCGCCGGCCACCTGGACGACGACCATCGCCTGCGACGCCGGCGCTCCCGATGCGGCCGGCTCATCCGGCCCCGAAACGACCTCGACCTGCCCGCCCGGCCGGAGCTCTACGAAGGCCACGACGGCCAACGATCCGACCGCCATCACTAACGCAGCTGCCAGCATCAGGCGTGACGTGGACGGCCGCCCTCGGCTGCGAGTCGCCTCGCTCGGGCCCGATTCGGACGCCTCGAGCGCCCGCCAGGGCGCGCTCGTACCCATCGTTGAACTCCGATTCGGTGTGCACGGCGGATGTCGCCTCGCACCCTATCGAAGGCCGCTTATCTGCGGCTTATCGGAAGCTCTCTTGCGGGCGTCCTCGGAGCGCGGCGACGCGCGCTCCCGCACACACGGGGACGACGACACGCGGCGGACGACGGCAGACTCCGGCCGACGTCCCCAGCGGCCGACGACTCTACCGGACGACGATGTTGACCAGCTTGCCGCTGGCGTGAATCACCTTGAGCGGCGCCTTGCCCTGCAGGGCGGCCACGATCTTGGGCCGCGCCAGGACCAGACGCTCGAGCTCCGACTCGGGGATCCCAACCGGAACCATCACGCGATCGCGGAGCTTGCCGTTCACCTGGACCGGCACCTCGCGCTCGTT
>Ga0182021_10012204_pt1 | contig 10210 bp, 7 predicted proteins | sample 612E3MmetaG_FD_120493 | JGI IMG/M metagenome (GOLD analysis project Ga0182021, IMG submission 120493) | Permafrost microbial communities from Stordalen Mire, Sweden - 612E3M metaG (Illumina Assembly) | ecosystem: Environmental > Terrestrial > Soil > Wetlands > Permafrost | place: Sweden... | reverse complement strand
GGGTGCGGGGCAGGGCTGGCTCCCCGATCCTACCCACCGCTGCAACCTATGAGACGAAGCCTCGCGGTAAAAGCATTATGCACACCGTAATGATTTCCCAGTTGAATCTGAGAAGCCTAAATATTAGGGGTCACCCCTCTCAACTAGAAAGGAATATATTCTCGTCAGACAGTCGCAACTGGCTATATGCTCCCTGATCCTACTTCGCAACAGCGGAAGAACTTCAACATAATGATCGCCTCCACCATCGTCATGCAGATAACCTCGTCAACCATCTATATGGTTCTGCCCCTCTTCTTCTCAAGCGTGGGTCTCAGCAACGCCGATAACGGCTTGCTGATTTCAATAGGTACATTCGCAGGAATTGTAAGTGGCCTAGTGGCGGGTGCCCTCTCAAACAGATACGGGCGGAAGAATATCCTAGTACTGAGCGGGTTCATCTACTCCTCAACATACTTCATGCTTGTCTTTATGGGGCATGATTTCACGTCCCTAATGATTTCTAGGTTCATCGCGGGCATCGGCTTCTACATGATGCCAGTGGCCGTGACTACGATGGCGGCTGATATATTTCCGTATAAAGATCGCGGAAAGGCTATGGCTCTCTACGGCGTATCCGGTGGAGTCGGCGCTTTGATAGGTCCATTGATTACCCCCTTCTTAGTCTTCGGGTCAGACTACACTTGGTATTTCGTATTCTCCGCTGTCTCGATCCTATTAAGCGCAATCGCCATGATATTTCTGGTAAAGGAGACACTTCCTGAAGAGATTAAACAAAAATCAATGATGTCCTCGGGGAAGAAGGTAGATGTCAAGGGCTTCCTGATCTCTATTAAGGGTCTCGGTATCGTCGTCGCGATATTCCTCGTGGCGGTTCTCGTTTACCGCACAGGGTACACGATGATCGACCCATTCCTCAGCCTGTATCTGATGGAGGTCCTCCACCTTGACCTCGGATCCACCAGTTACATCTTCGCCCTTAGGGCGTTGTTCACGATCATTTTCTCACAGGCCTCCGGATGGCTTACTGACAAGTACGGTAGGAAGACAATGTTCCTGATAGGGCTTGGAATGACGGTGATAACAACCTTCAGCTACACGATCACCTCAACATTCATCCAAATGCTTTTCCTGAGAGCCTGGGACGCTGCTGCCACAGCAATTACCTTAACTGCGATTCGAACTCTCGTAGCTGACCTGCTCAGCCCGGAGATGCGTGGATTCGGTATGGGCCTCTACTCGGCGATAACCCAGCAGAGTTCAACTGTCGGCTCAATCTTCAGCGGTTTTATAATCGACGCCTATGGCTTCAATACGACCTTCTATTCTGCGACTATAATGTGCCTAGTTGCATTAGTGATCGTACTCATCTGGATACCCGAGCCTGGGAGGGTGAAGAAGTCGAAGGAGCCGCCACTGAAGGGATAATACCGGCCCAATACTTATTATAGATTATTAGTAAATAGACGATCATATCTTCTGCATAGTAGCACTGGTCCTGGTTAAGCTACGGATGCCCGAGCCTAAGACGAATAAGAAGGCCGCGCTTTAGATGATGCCCACTCACTGAGCTCGACTAGAGGGGTTTTAGGCCGAAGAGGCTCAGGCTGAAGATTATATTTCCTATTATTATTGCGAGGAAGGCGTAGGTGGCGACCGTCTGCATGAGCTTACCGTTCGGCTTCAACTCGGTAATGGCCTTCAACATCTGGCCTCCATCGAGAGGGCCTATGGGAAGCATGTTCATTATAGCGAGATTAATGGACACGAAGTAGAGCCAACTGAAGAATATGGCGAGTGCCCCCGGCATGACCCCGCCGAACACGATCATTATGGGGATGATTGCCAGTCCCGTGATGAGATTGACTATGCTTCCGGATGCGAAGACCCTCATCCTGCTAAGGAGTGGCGCCTTCTGAAGATCTTCCTCCTCCGGCTCCACAGCACCGCCGAAGGTGATTACCGCCACGAGGATCGCGGCGGATTTCACCCTGATCCCACCGATCACGCACTGGATGCCGTGACTTAGCTCATGGGTGAGTATGACGACTCCGGCTGCAAGCATGAACCAAGGTAGGCTCGACGCCCCTATTGTGACGCCGGGGATGAGGGGTTGCACAGGCGATGCATTCTGAGGCGTGAAGACGAAGTTAAGGAGGTTATGTATAAGAAGCCAGGAAGCGAAGGCGGCCTGCCCCACGGAGGCAACGACGCCCACGTTTCCGAGGACACGCCACATCCCAGGGTGCCAATTGGCCAGCCTCGCAATGAAGCCGTTGAGCCTCGTAGACTTATAGAGGGCGTAGAGCGGACTGACCTCGAGGTCATCCCTCTTCACCTTGAAGATAATTATAACCGCGTAGAAGGTGAACCAGGCGGCGACGATTATACCGAGCGTCGTAAGGGCGTCCAATCCTTAAGCCTCCATTTTCACGTCGATGCTGCAGATATAAGGAGACCGCTACCTATAAGTGATTGAACAATTTGTCGGATCGCACCGAGGTAAGCTACGGGGAGGAGAGGTGGGCCCTTCTGAGGTCGCTCCGGGGGGAGGCTTCTACCCTAATGCGCCCCCTAGCCTCCGCTCACATAGACTGCCTCGCATATGGGAGCCTCGCGAGAGGAGACGTGAAGCCGACGAGCGACGTTGACATTTTCCTCCCGAGCCCACCCTCACCGGAACTCGTCGAGGCGGCCCTCGAGCGGGTGGGGATACACGCCTCAGAGAGGGAGATCATACAGGCGACGCCGGGATACGCCGCAAAGGGGTACGTGTACACCTCCGAGCGGAGGGGCTACAGCTTTTCACTCGTCCCCCTCCTACCCGCCGAGCGCGACTTCTACTCATTCGCTGGCTCCGTGAGCCTGAAGCAGGTGGAGGAGAACTCAAGGGTGCATGGCGTCGACAAGAGGCTGATGTTCATCGAGCCCACTCCAAAAGGGCACGTCGAGTCCCCCGTGGCCGGGAGGGAGGGAGAGGTAGCCCGCCTCCTCGGTGTGGACGTCAGGATAGTCATGGAAAGGGTGAGGACACTTGAGCGTAGGCGCGCAGTCGGGCGCACGGGTGTCTACTTGAAGCACATACTAGAACCTGATGAGGGGTTCGGTGAGGCCCTACACAGGCTCAGCCTGAGCAGGCCCGCCGTCAGAAAACGACTCGGTTAAAAAACTGGTTACTGGGGTAGGTCCTTGAAGGCTTTGATCTCCATCCCCTGCGGGATCTTGACGCCTTCAGCGATCCTGTCGCCGACGACCGCCTTCACCCCCTTCGATGCCGCAGCATCAATAAGGCGCCCCGTCACTATGCCGTCGAAGACGACCGCTTTCACGTCCTCCGCCGCCTTGAGCTTCTCGACGAGCTCCGCGACTGGGAACCTCTCCGACTCGGCGTCGTCCTTCCCAATGAGGATGGCCTCGAGGGTGCCCTTGAGCCCCCCCGTGAGCTTGGCGTAGGCGTTGGCGAGGCTGGGTGCCTGGACTACCTGGGGAACTTGAAGCGGTGGTCCCCTCTGGCGCTGGCCACGTGGGGGTCTCTCGCGTCTCTCACGCTCTGGTGCACGCTCCGGCACGCGCTCAGGTAAGCGCTCGGGTTGGAGAACCTGCGGGCGCTCCTCAACCTGTGGTAGCAGTTCAGGAGGCGCTGGCCCCGATTGGAGGGCTGCGAACGCCTCCTCAACGGGTACCTTCGCTTCGAGTGCGGCCTTTATCTGGTCGGGGTCGAGTTCCTCGACCTCTGAGCCCCTTGGGGCGCGCGCCACGTACTTCGGCTTCGCAACCTGCATCAGCTCCCTCAATATGAGGTCGCCGCCGCGGTCGCCGTCTAGGAAGGCTGTCATCTCCTTCTTCCTAGCGAGTTCGCGGATCGTCCTCGGCACCTTTACGCCCTCGACCGCGATGGAGCCGGATATACCGGCCCGCAAGAGGTTGATGACGTCGGCTCTCCCCTCGACAAGGATTATGTCGTTACGCTGGCTGATATCGGGTGTAGCGGTGAGCCTCTCGCGCCCATAGTGTACGGGCTCGATCTTCCTGCCCTCCTGCCCCACCTGCTCAAGCATAATCTCGATGTCGTGGCTCTCCTTGACATGCCAGTCGCGCATCAACTCCTTCGCGCGCTCCTGTATGCGCTTGAGCTTGTCGACGCGGACATCCTTTATACCCTCGACGGCGATCTTCGCCTCGCAGGGGCCGACGCGGTCCACCGTCTCCATCGCCGCCGCGATTATTGCGGTCTCTGGCCTGTCTAGGCTCGACGGGACCACGAGTGTGCCGGTCGTCTTGTCGTTTGCCGACTTGAGTTCGATGTCAATCCTGCCGATCTTGCCGGTGCGCTGCAACTCACGGAGCTCGAAGTCCTTGGGAAAAAGTCCCTCAGTCTGTCCGAAGATGGCTCCGATGACGTCGTGGCGTTCAACGACGCCCTCGATTGTGAAGCGTGCCTGTATCGTGTATTTGACGCCTGTGTAGCTGTCCTTATCTCCCATGCTTATGCAACTCTTTTGTTGTTTTCTCGATTCACACTGCCCGCGGTGCGTCCCCCTCTTCTCCTCTGGGGCTTCGCCGGGGTCCGAAGAACTCGTCCCCTCGCTTGGCTTCCATCCGGTGATTGCGGGGCATCGGCCATTCCCGGCCTTTACACCCGCGGTGAGTGTGAACCACGCCTTATGGCGCGTTTAGGATACTTTCATCTAGGAATAAAAACGTTGTCGATCAGATGTCCGGGGCAGCGCGGTAGTTTTAAGAGGGTTTCACCGACTCTTATCTGAGGTTCGTCCTCATGGTTAAAGTCGCGATAAATGGATTCGGTAGGACGGGCCGCCTTGCGCTCAGGGCGGCGCTAGAGCGGGGCTCCAAGCTCGAGTTTGTCGCGGTCAATCGCGGCGACGCGAAGCTCCTGGGGCACCTGCTGAAGTACGACAGCGTCCACGGCAAGGCACCTTTCCCCGTTGAGGTGGAGGGTGACACGATCGTGGCCGCGGGGAAGAGAATTAAGGTCCTGAACGAGTCGGACGCTGAGAAGCTCCCGTGGAAGGACCTTGGCGTCTGGCTTGTGATCGACGCCTCAGACAAATATAGGGACAGGGAAGGCGCTGGCAAGCACATTAAGGCTGGGGCTAGCAAGGTTCTCGTTGGCGCCCCGGGGAGGAAGCTCGACGCCACAATCGTCCTAGGCGTAAACGACGGCGTATACAATCCCGCGAAGCACAACCTCGTCAGCAACGCGAGCTGCACCACGAACTGTGTTGCTCCCGTCGTCAAAGTCCTCAACGACCGCTTCGGTCTCGAGTCCGCGATGGTCTCAACGATACACGCCTACACGGGGAGTCAGATGATCCTCGACCGTGCAGACAAGGACCTGCGTAGGGCGCGTGCCGCGGCGATGAGCATCATCCCAACGACCACGGGCATGACGAGCGCCATTGGCGAGGTCATCCCCGAGCTGAAGGGCAAGGTTGACGGCACGGCCTTCCGCGTCCCAACCCCCGACGTGAGCCTCATTGACGTCTCCGCCGTACTCAAGGCGAAGCCGAGCGCAGACGAGATCAACGCCGCCTTCAAGGAGGCCGCGGCAGGGAAGATGAAGGATATACTCGGATACGACAATGAGCCCCTCGTCTCCGTCGACTACGTCCACAACCCCCTGAGCGCCATCGTCGACGGCACATCTACCATCTCGAACGGGAGCATGGTGAAGGTTGTTGCCTGGTATGATAACGAGTACGGGTACAGCTGCAGGACGATTGAGCTGGCCGAGAAGATGGCCAGCTACGCCAATTAGCTTCTCTTACCGGGTGACCCGAAGCTTCTTCATCTTTTCTAGGTTCTCCGGCTTCCTCTCGAAGTAGGTCCTCACAGGTTCGAGGAGGTTGATCATCGCCTCCGCCGTGGCTGTCTTGAGGTCCATCGGGTGGAGCTTTCCGTCTGCGTAGGTCTTGGCTAGCTCCTCATAGCTCTCGAAAGAGATGTCTCCGCCGAACTTTGCTGGGCGCTCCACGTCCAGCTTCCCCAGCTGGGGGAAGACTATCATGCGTGTGTGCTCGAGTACGGGGTTGCCCTCGACCTGCTTTGGCGGGCAGAAGGCATCCTTGTACTTGGCCCTGATGTCGGGTGGCTCGTCGTTCACCCAGATGGCACCCTTAGCGACGCTCTTCGACATCTTCGTCGAGATGACCTTGTTAATGCTCTCGTCCTCGTCGAAATTACCCTGTATAGTGGAGTCCTGAAGGCCTGGGAGGAGCGGGTTGTGTAGGCACACTGGGGGCTTGAAGCCCAGCTTCGGCGCTACTTCCCTGCAGAGCATGTGTACCTTCCTCTGGTCCATGCCCGCGCAGGCTGCGTCGAGTCTCATCTGGAAGATGTCCGAGGTCTGGAGGGCGGGGTATAGTACCCAGCTGGACTCTACGTCCTCGGCGTCTGCGCTGCGCCCCATGATGGGCATAGCCCTAAGCGCCCTCTTCATTGTCGTCGCCTTCATGACGCGGACGACCTTCTCCCAGTAGTCCTTATGGCTGACGATGTCACTAGCCCAGAGATACTCGATCTTCCCCTCGGGGAGGCCTAGGGCTGTGAAGCAGTCCTTGAAGTATTCGGCACCAGCGCGTATGTTGTCGAGGTCGCCACCGAGCTTGTTGTTTATCCAGCCGTGCCACTCCGCGAGGTAGATTATGAAGTGGAAACCCGCGTCGACGTAGTCCTTCATCTTCTTCCCCACGATGAGGCCGGTGCCGGCGTGCATCATGCCGCTTGGCTCGAATCCGACGTATCCCCGGGGGTGATCATTCGTCTCAAGCAGCGTCCTGACCTCCGTGGGGGTGATTATCTCTTGGAGGTTCTGGGTGACTAGCCTGTAGCGGGTCTCGGTGTCCATCTTCCTCGCCTTTGGATTCTCTCAGAGGCTCCGCTATTAAGGTTTGAGGGCAGTGGGGTCTGCCCACCCGGTTAAAGAGATAAGCGGGTCCTTCATGGAGGACGCCATTACAATTGACTTCGGATAAGATTGGACAAGTAGGAGGTGGCTTTAGATCGCTTCCTGGTTTCTAGGTATATTAGGTGTTAATGGTGGGCGGGGCGTCCCTGTGCCTCGCGACAAACACACAGCATCACGGTTTAGAGCCAACGCTCCACTCAGCTGAGCTCTCTCAAATCGCGAGGAGTCCGACGCCCGTGCCCTGCCCGCCTGTTCCATGACTGGGTAACCCCATCTTCACTGGTGACCCTCCGCGGAGTCCGTCTGCATGGCGCGTCGTCTTGGCGGGCAACCACTACTCGGAGCCAGGGGTTTATATCCTTACAGGAGAACATCACTTCCTCGATGATTGGGCTCAAGTCAAGCGACTTTGGGCCTGGTTGGTTAACCCACTGAATTAGAAGTATTTTCCGACCTTAATGTACATTTTTAAAACATGGAAAATCTCATTTTCCGTGTTAAACGCTCAAAATAATGTCTTGTTTACAGATCGTTTTTAATATGAAAAAGAGGTTTTTTCACCCATGTCTGGAAAGATCCCCTCCCCCGAGGAGTTCTTCGGCCACCAGATGGGGGCGGACCGCAAACTGGCCCGCTGGGACCGAGTAGTCGAGTACTTCAATGCACTGAGTGCGTCGCCGTGCGTGAAGGTGACGGAGCTGGGTAAATCTACGGAGGGCAACCCGTTCATCCTTGCAGTCATCACGAGCCCGGAGAACATGAGGAAGCTCGATAAGATCAGGGAGGCGAGTTTGAGGATCGCACATCCGAGGGGGGTCCCTGATGAGGAGATAGCGGGCATCATCACCGAGGGGAAGGCCGTCGTCGCGATGACGATGAGTATACACGCCACAGAGGTCGGGGGGACCCAGATGGCCCCCGAGCTAGCCTATGAGGTTGCGACGAGCTCTGTCTTCGAGGAGGTCCGCCGGAATGTTGTCCTCCTCCTCATCCCCTGCTTCAACCCAGACGGCCAGATCATGGTCACGGACTGGTACAACAAGTACCTAGGCACCGAGTACGAGGGGGGTGGCCCACCGTGGCTCTACCACAAGTACACGGGGCACGACAACAACCGCGATGCCATCAACCTCAGCATGGTCGAGAGCCAGATGGTGGCGAGGGTTCTCTACGGTGAGTGGCACCCGCAGGCATACATCGATTACCACCACATGGGGAGCTACGGGGCGCGGTTCTACATACCCCCCTTCAGCAACCCAATCGACGACCAGGTTGACCCACTAGTCTGGACTGAGCAGGAGCTCTACGGTGGGCTAATGCACGTGATGCTGGAGGCCGCGGGAAAGACTGGTGTAGAGTCCGCTGCGACCTACCCGGGTGAGTTCATGCCCACATTCAACTATGTCCCATGCTGGCACAACATCTGCGGGATGCTCACCGAGTCCGCCAGCGCTGGGATAGCGACACCGATCTGGGTCCACTACCACCAGTTAAAGCCTAGCAGTCGGGGACGTCCCGAGTATAGGACGCAGATGGGCTTCCCCCACCCATGGCCAGGGGGGGCGTGGAGGCTACGCGACGTAGTGGAGCAGCAGAAGATAAGTGGTGTCGCAACCCTGATGGCTGCTTCACGGTTTAGGGAGACCCTGCTAAGGAATATGCACCTAAAGGCAACACACGCGCTGGAGAAGGGGTTAACTGAGGCTCCCTACGCCTTCGTGGTAAAGACAGAGCAGCACGACGAGCTGACGACGTATAAGCTCCTCAAGACCCTGATGGATATGGGTGTTGAGGTCCAGAGGAGTCTGAGGGAGTTCACCGCAGGCGGAGTAACTTATCCTCGCGGCACGCACGTCGTCTTCACCTCCCAGCCCTGCAGGCCCTACATCATCAGCCTACTGAAGAGGACCTACTACCATGTCGGCTCCTGGAGCAAGAGGCCCGACGGGACTCCGCTCACGCCATACGACCTCGCAACCTACACGATACCCGAGTTCATGGGTGTGAGGCTCCACGAGGTGCAGAAGCCTTTCGACGGCTCATTCGAGTCCGTACCCAGCCTCAGGTTCCCTAGGGGGGACGTCGCCGCGTCCGCCCCGAACGGCTGGCTGCTAGACCCCCGTATCAACGACGGCTACGCCGCGGTGAACAGGCTCCTCAGGCGCGATGTGGAGGTGAGGCGATTAATCGCACCACTGAATATTGGGAAGCACACCCACCCACTTGGGACATGGCACATAGTAGGGGAGGGAGCCCGAGATGATTTGGAGAAGATTTCCAAGCGCTACCACTTAGTCTTCGAAGCCGCCCCAGAGGGCGATCTGAAGGAGGCGCCCGCCCGTCAGCTAAGAATAGGCATCTACCAGCGCTACTACGGTGGTAACACCGACGAGGGGTGGACCCGTTGGCTGCTCGAGCAGTACCGGTTCCCCTACAAGACGGTGATGGACAAGGACATCAAGAGGGGCAGGCTCGCCGATAGGTTCGACGTGATTATACTCCCATCCGACCACAAGAGCATGATAACCGGCGAAGGGATCGAGGAATACTATGAGAAGAGGTGGCAAGATACGATGACGATGCCGAAGTACCCACCCGAGTACCGGAGCGGGATAGGCAAGGAGGGGGTAGAGAAGCTTAAGGGATTCGCCGAGGTCGGCGGCACAATCCTCTGCTTGGGAGAGTCGAGTGACTTCGCCATAGAGGAACTGAAGGTCCCTGTGAAGAACGTCCTCACAGACGTTAAGCCCACGGAGTTCGTCTGCCCCGGCTCCACGCTACATGTGGACGTAGAAGCAGCTAACCCGCTGGCGTGGGGGGTCCAGGAGGATCTGCTGGTCATCTTCCGAAGCCACGGCGCCTTCGAGGTGAAGCCGGGGAGCAGGAACGAAGACTACGGTGTCGTCCTCACATATCCCGACGATCACATCATGGAGAGCGGTTGGCTGCAGGGGGAGGAGAGGCTCTCGAGGAAAGCGGCAATGGTCGAGGCAAAGACTGGCAGGGGACGCGTAATCCTCTACGGGTTCGCCCCACAATACAGGGCGCAGAGCGACGCTGCCTTCAAGTTATTTTTCAACCCACTCATCAGCTGACACATATATACCATCCATACATTTTCAGCTATAATCCTTACTTAGCCTTACAGCGAAGACGTTTTATAGGAAGACCCTCTCTGGTTCAAGGATAAGTGGTAGATATGGATGTAAGCAAATTCGCGAAGAAAGAACTCCTCGCCATGGGAGGAGGCTCCTCAACCCGAGCAGCGGTCGCCCCCGACCC
>Ga0182021_10012203_pt1 | contig 10210 bp, 5 predicted proteins | sample 612E3MmetaG_FD_120493 | JGI IMG/M metagenome (GOLD analysis project Ga0182021, IMG submission 120493) | Permafrost microbial communities from Stordalen Mire, Sweden - 612E3M metaG (Illumina Assembly) | ecosystem: Environmental > Terrestrial > Soil > Wetlands > Permafrost | place: Sweden... | reverse complement strand
TAACCGCCCCGGGCTCCGCCGCGTAACCGCGGCGGCTACGATCGGAATGTAGCCGCGCCGGTTACGGCGCGGGAGACGCTTGGCCAACCCCCAGTGGCTATAGTTCAATTTAAACCGCTCTAGTCCGCCGTCGAGTTCGACGAGGGAAACACGGCGCGTTAAGGATAACGCGCCCTACCTCTTTTGCATCATCCTATGCGGCGGCCCGCCGCTGAAAGTATGGCTGGAAATGGGCGGAGAAATCTCCAGTATCCCGTTCGCATGTCAGCCCTTTCCCATCGGATTGCCTGGGCCGGCCCAGGGTTGTTGGCCGCGAAGTCCTGCGCGGCGGCGAAGGCATGGGCCGGGGCCTCGACCCGCCGCGCGGGGTTCCGGCGGGGCTTCGGTCTGGTGGCGGGTTGCGTGCTCGCGGCGCTCTTGAGCCTGGCTTCGGCGCGGGCCGAGGAGCGCACGCCGCGCGTGCTGATCTTCAACTCCTACCACCAGGGCTACGGCTGGAGCGACGGCGAATTACGCGGCGTCATCAAAGCCCTGCATCGCCAGCATCCCACGCTTCTGCCGGCCATCGAATACTTGGATTGGCGGCGCTTCCCGCTGGCGGAACGCGAGCCGGTGCTGCTGCGGGCGTTGGAGCAGAAATACGGCCCGCAAGGTTTCGATGTCATCATCACCCTCGACGATCCAGCCCTGCTGTTTGCCTACAAATACCGGCAGACGTTGACGCCGGTGCCGCCGATCGTGTTTGGCGGCATCAACCATTATACGCCAGAGACGATGGTCGGGCAGACCGACGTCACCGGGGTTGCCGAATCCACCGACATGGCGGGTACGCTCGATCTCGCTCTGCGTCTGCAGCCGAGCACCCGCGAAGTGGTTGTGATCCTCGATCAGAGCGAAAGCGCGTTGGAAAGCCGCAAGGCCTTGGAGGCGGTTATGCCCCACTACACGGCGCGTTTGCATTTCCGGTTCCTCGATGTTTGGACCGAGGAAGAACTGTTGAAAAGCGTCGCGACGCTGAAGCCCGGCACCGTGACGCTCGTGCTGAACGCGACCAGGGATGCCCAGGGCAAGATCGTGGCCGACGACGTTCGTTTCTGGCAGGCATTAAAGGAGCACTGCTCCGTGCCCATCTATATGATCTCCGAGCCGGACCGGCGGTTTTTCAGCGACAGCAACCTGGATGCGGATGTCTGGCTCGGCGTAGGCGGCAGTCTGTTGTTGGGCGAAGTGCATGGCGAGGCGGTCGGCAACATCGCTTTGCGGATACTGGGCGGCGAGAGCGCCAGCCGCATTCCGGTGATGACGAGGTCGCCCACGCGTTTGGCCGTCGACTATCAGCAGATGGTGCGTTTCGGTCTGCCCTTCTCGGCGTTGCCGGAAGGGACCGACATTTTCCACCGGCCGGTGAGCCTTTACCAGATGTACCGGGTGCAGATCATCGCCGCCGGAGCGGTGATCGGGTTGCTGTTGGTCACGGTCGTGTTGCTGGCGGCCAACACCCTGAGCCGACGCCGCGCCGAGACCGCCCTGCGTCAGAGCAACGAACGTTTTCAACTCGTCGGCCAGGCCACCAATGACGCCCTGTGGGATTGGAACCTGGAAACCGGGGAGATGTGGTGGAACGACAGCTATCGCAAAATGCTGGGCGTGACGAACGGAGCTGCGCCGCGGTTCGAGGCCTGGATCGCGGACATCCATCCCGATGACCGGGAGCGCATCGTCGGAGAGTTGAAGGCGGCCGCGGCCGGGGCCGCCCAGAGCTGGGCCGCCGAGTACCGGTTCCGGCGCAGCGATGGCACCGATGGTTTTGTGTTCAATCGGGCCTGTTTCCTGCGGGATGCCGGCGGCCGGACGGTGCGGGCACTCGGCGCCATGACCGATTTTACCGAGCGGAAACAGGCGGAGCGGAGGATGCAGCGGCTGGCCACGGCGGTGGAACAGGCCACCGAGTTGATCATCGTCCTCGATCTCCAGGGCGCTCTCGAATACGTCAATCCCGCCTTTGAGCGGAGCACCGGGTTCACACCGGCCGATGTGCTGGGGCAGCCGTTCTGGTTCATCCTCGACTCAGAGAGCGCGGCGCCGCCCTTTGCCCAGATCGCCGGAGAGGTCAATAAAACCGGCTCCTGGTCCGGCCGGTACAAATGCCGGAAAAAGGACGGCACGACGCTCTCGGCGCAGCTGGTGATTTCTCCCATCCGGGACCCGGCCGGCCACACGGTGAATTTCATTCTCGTCTCCCGCGATGTCACCCAGGAGATGAAACTCGAGGAGCAGGTGCGGTTCTCGCAGAAAATGGAGGCGATCGGTCTGCTCGCCGGCGGGGTGGCGCACGATTTCAACAACATTCTGCAAATCATCCTCGGCCATACCCAGATGGCTTTGGCGTACGACCTGACCGAAGCCGAGCGCAAGGAGGGTCTTTCCCAAATGAAGGAAGCCTCGGAACGCGCGGTACAGCTCACCCGCCAGTTGCTGGTGTTTGGCCGGAAGCAGCCGCTGGTGACGGAGGATGTCGATCTCAACCAGCTGGTCTCCGATCTGCTCAAGATGCTCCGACGTTTGATCGGCGAACACATCAGCGTCGACTTCATCCCGGGCCATCATCTGGGCAATGTCCGGGCCAACCGGAGCCAGTTGGAGCAGGTCCTGTTGAACCTTTGCGTGAATGCGCGCGATGCCATGCCCCAGGGCGGACGGCTCACGATCGAACTGGAAAACGTGTTTTTCAACTCGGGCTATTGCGAGGCTCACCCGTGGGCCCGGCCGGGGCGTTATGTGCTCATGAGCGTCACCGACACGGGCGAGGGCATGGAGGCGCCGACGCTGGCCCGCATTTTCGATCCGTTCTTCAGCACCAAACCCAAGGACAAGGGGACCGGGTTGGGGCTGTCGGTCGTGTACGGCATCGTCCAGCAACACGATGGGCTGATCCACGTCTACAGCGAGCCGGGGGTCGGCACGGCCTTCAAGATCTACCTGCCGATCGCCGAGCGGAGCGCGAGCCAGGTGGGAGAAAAGCTGACCAGCATCCCGGCCCAAGGCACGGGCACCATCCTGCTTGTCGAGGACGAAGCCGTGGTGCGGCAGCTCGCGACCCGGATGCTGGAGCGGGGCGGCTACCGCGTGCTGAGCGCCACCAACGGCGTGGAAGCGCTCGAGGTTTTCAACCGGCACGCGGACGAGATCAGCCTGCTCATGCTCGACGCGGTGATGCCGAACATGGGCGGGCGCGAAACCTACGAGCGCATCTCGGCCATCCGCCCGGGGCTCCCGGTTTTGTTCTGCAGCGGCTACAGCGCCGATGTGCTGCAACCGGGATTCGCGCTGGGACCCGGCGTGCAGTTGATCCAAAAGCCCTATTCGCCGGACGAAATCTGGCGGCGCGTCCACGAATTGCTCCATCCGCCCGAAGGCAAGAGCGGTTGAACTTCTGACTGCCTTCGTTCATTGCTTGAGCAAGGCCCCGCCCGGCCGCACCGCCCGTCCGATTTTTCCATGCCTGCTTTATATCAACGTTCTGGCGCATCGCTTGGATTTCAGACCTGGGAGGGACACGCATGCCACGCGGCCCGCGCTTCCCGCCCGCGGTTCCGGCCCAACCCCAAAGGGAGTTTGGCCTCTGCGCTGGCCCGATGGGTTCTGATTTCCGCCGGGTGGGGGCTCGGGGTGCTCCGGGCCGCCGAGTCGTTGCCGTTTTATGCCTGGGCCGAAAAGCCGCCCATGGGCTGGAACAGCTGGGACGGTTTCGCCACGACCGTCACCGAGGCGCAGACGAAGGCGCACGCCGACATCATGGCGGAGAAACTCGCCCGGTTCGGCTACAACGTCGTGACGGTGGACATCCAGTGGTACGAGCCTAACGCGACCGGCTTCGACTACCGCAAGGGCGCGAAGCTCGACATGGACGAGTTCGGCCGGCTGATCCCGGCCGCGAACAAATTTCCCTCGGCCGCCGAGGGTCGGGGCTTCAAGCCGTTGGCCGACTACGTGCACGCGAAGGGCCTGAAATTCGGCATCCACTTCATGCGCGGCATCCCGCGCCAGGCCGTCGCCGCCAGGACGCCGGTCAAGGGCACCAGCGTTACCGCGGCCGACATCGCGGATATTAACAATGTGTGTCCCTGGAACACGGACATGTACGGTGTCGATCTGGCGAAGCCCGGCGCGCAGGAGTATTACAATTCGCTTTTCGAGCAGTTTGCCGCCTGGGGAATCGACTTCATCAAGGTCGACGACCTTTCCGCGCCGTACCACCAGGCGGAGATCGAGGCCATCCGGAAGGCCATCGACCGGACCGGCCGGCCGATCATCTTCAGCACCTCGCCCGGAGCGACGCCGGTGGCCGTGGGCGCGCACATCAGCACCCACGCTAACATGTGGCGCATCAGCGACGATTTCTGGGATAGCTGGCCCGCGTTGGTCGAGCAGTTTGCCCGGCTGCGCGACTGGATTCCCTATCGCGGTCCCGGGCATTTCCCCGACGCCGACATGCTGCCGCTCGGCACGATCTCGATGGGAAAGCGCCAGACAAATTTCACCCCCGACGAGCAGGTCACGCTCCTGTCGCTCTGGAGCATCGCACGCTCGCCGCTCATCCTCGGCGCCGATTTGACCAAGCTCGATGACGCCACCCTGGCGCTCATCACCAACGAAGAAGTCATCGCGGTCGATCAGACCAGCGCCAACAACCGCGAGTTGTTCCAGCGCGACGGCTTTTATGGGTGGGCGGCGGACATTCCCGGCACGGAGGATCAGTATCTCGCGTTGTTCAACACCCGCCCCAAGCCCGGCGACATCGACCCGGCGCGGGCGGCCTTCCAGAGCCCGCCGATATCGCGCGCAACCTCCGGACATGGCGTGCGCATCGATCTGGATGTGACTGGCGCCACCAAGCTGTTTCTCGTGGTCGACGACGGTCGCGACGGCGGGGGTCGCAACGATGTCGTGTGGTCCGAACCCACGCTGGTTACTGCGACCGGCATCCAGAAGCTCACCGACCTGAAATGGGTCGGCGCCACCAGCGGGCGCGGCACCCAGGTTTCCACCGAGCGCAGCGCGAGCGGCAAGACGATGATTGTGGCCGGCCAGCCCGCGCCGTTCGGCGTCGCGGCGCGCCCCAAATCCGTGATCGAGTACGACCTGCCGGCGGGCTGCACGCGCTTCCAGGCATTCGTGGGACTCGACGACAGTGGCGAAGCGACCCCGGCCGGCCCGCGGCCGGCTCAATCGGTGCGGTTCATGGTCTTCACGCAGTCGCCCTACGCCACCGCCGCATCCGCCGCCGTGCCGGTGAAGTTGGCGGAGATTGGCTTCGCTGGCCCCTGCCGTATCCGCGACCTCTGGCAGAAGAAGGATCTCGCTCCGGCAACCGGCGAGTTCGCTCCGATCATCAAGGCTCACGGCGCTGGCCTCTACCGCGTGTCGGCAGTGCGGTCTGTCGCGGCGGGCCGCTCTGATCCGTCTGGACACAAGTAGCAGCCGACGTGAGGAGGCTAGGGGCGCAGGGAAAGTGAAAGTGAAAGTGAGAGTGAAAGGGAACCCCAGTCTCGTAACCTCGGCTGCTACGGGAAGTGAATTCGCGTTGGGGGCGCAATCTTGTTGCGCCCTGGATTGATACCGGGGCACGGGAAAGGCGCAGCCAGACTGAACTGTTTAATAGGGACAGGTTAAAACACGAGATTCATGGAGAGCTTCGAGGGACGAGTTAAGTTATTTTAATAGGGACAGGTTAAAATACAAGGCTCATGGGGAGCTTCGCACACAGGTTGATACTTTGCGCTAGTTTATTATAATCAATATCTTGTTGTTTGATTGGCCTCTCCATGTCGCAACAGAGAGAGAGCAAGGGGCAAATGAGGAACGCCACCGTCCGACATCTGACCTGGCGGAAGTGGCGTGGCAAAGGCGGACAGGTCCGGCGAAATGTTGAACGCCGGCTACGGTTTTCCTTTGTCGGCCGGTCCGGCGTACGTGTAGTGGAACCATTCGACGTCCACGAAACCCGCTTCGCCGTTGATGTTGTAGGTGAAAATTCCGATACGGTCGCCGCGATAACTGCCCCAACTTAGCTGGTAGGGTTCGCCGAAGGGAGTGAAGTTCGCGCCATCCTCGCTGTAGGAGTACTGGCTCCGGCCATCGAGGCCCCAGACCGACCGCAGCCAGATTTTTTCGGCCGTGAGCGCAGGACCAGATGTAGTTTTCTTCGCGTGCGTGAATTCGAGCGCACGGGCGGCGCCCGTTTGCCGGACTCCCAGCGTGCTGTTATCCCGGGAGAAATGGCACAGGCCCGCGACCTGACCGTCAGCCATGCCGCTCAGATCGAGCGCCAGCGTGACGACGTTTTTCTCCGTCCGCATCGAGCGCTGGGTGAGCGTGTTTCCCGCGGCCATCAGATCGTCGGCTCGCAGGGGCTTGAACGCGTGCAGCCGGAGAAATCCGGGCCGTTCGGCGAGCGACCACTTGTCCGCTCGTGGCTGGTAATTCCACTCCCATTGCGGCGGCAGGCTGGTTTCCTGGAATTTGTCGTCGGTCTGCGGCGTGGCGACCGGCATGCCCGGCACGGGCTTCCGGCCGGACCAGACCATGCTGCCGATGCCATCCGGTCCGACTTCGCCGATGATGGGCCAGCCGTCGATCCAGGTCACCGGCAAGAGACTGGCGCAACGACCCTCCCACGCGCCGGTGCCGTGATGCGTGAAGAAATACCACCCGCCCTTTTCGGTCTGCACGAGGCCTCCTTGATTCGGCTCCATGGCCGGCCGGTCGGCGTGGCCGAGCTGCTTTTTCTCGGTGTAGGGGCCGTAGATGTTCTTCGACCGCTGCATCATCACGTACCGGCCGACGCCCCCCTTGTTCTCGCTGTAGAGGTGATAGTAGGTTCCGTTGAACTTGTAGAGCTTGTTGGCTTCGCGCCCCGAACCTTCGTTGATCACCCGGCCGGACTCCTTGACGATGTCGCGACCGTCGGGCGTCAGCCGGAAGAGATAGGTTTTATAACCGTCGCGAAAATGGGTTCCCACGAAGTAGCCCTGCCCATCGTCGTCCCAGAAGGGGCAGCAGTCGTCCCAACCGGCCTCCTGGAGCACCGGGTGCAACGGCGCCCAAGGTCCCGCCGGATTCGTCGCGGTGCTCATGAAATAGCCTTCGTCGGGCGTGCCGAAATAAACCCAGAATTTCCGGTCGTGGTAACGAATCGCGCCCGCCCACACGCCTTTGCCGTAGCGGTTCATTTTTGACCAGTCGAGATCCGGACCGATCTGGTTCAGGTCGGTGACCACGTGGCCCTGGATGGTCCAGTTGACGAGATCCTGGGAGTGCAGGATCACCATGCCCGGGGAAAACTGGAAGGTCGACGAGATCGCATAGTAATCCGCACCGACGCGGATGCAGTCGATGTCACTATAATCGCCCGGCACCACCGGATTCCGGTAGGTGCCGTCGCCCTGGTCGCCCCAGCTGGCCCAGTCACCCCAGCGCGGAGGAGCAGCGTCGACGGCGAACAGCCGGGTGCTGCCAAGGAGGAGAGCCCAAACAAACGGGCGCAGGACGGAGCTAAGTTGGGCGGAGTTTTGCATCATGTTCGATGGAGTGTCTTTTGGGGTGTTCGACAAGGAACCGCGCCGCAGCTCGGTCCGTCAATTCCGGACCACGGCGCTCGGACTCAATTCGCGATGGGGCCGTTACCCCGAAGCTGGCTTCGGCTTGGCTGGGCTGTAGCCACGAGCGTGAGCGAGTGGAAGCGCTTCCACTCGCTCACGCTCATGGCTACTCGGAGATAAAAGGACGGGGGGGATTGGCACCGAGTTGATTTGTTTAAATGCCCCGGAGCCCCGGAGCATGCTCCGGGGATGTTTACTTCGCGTCTCCTGCGACTATTTTGGCCGGCACGATTCGCAGGCGGAGAGGATGCGGTCGCAGACGCGGTTGAAATCCTCGTTCACCTTGCGGCGGGCAGGATCGGCGTCGTGCCAGGCCAGGATTTCCTCGGCGCCGCGGCTAAAGGGAATGCGGCACACAAAATCGGGCACCAGCCGCTTGATCTTGGTGTTGTCGAAAACCATGCTGTGGCTCTTGTCGCCGAGGAGCCCCGCGCCCCAGTTCGCATCGTAGGCAGCCACCACTTCGGAGGGTACATGGACGAGGCGGGCCTTGACGCCGGCAGCGCGGGCGAGGATTTCGAAGATCTGGTTCCAAGTCAGCCATTCGTCGGAGGTGATGTGCATGGCCTCGCCGATGGCGTGCGAATTGCCCAGCAGGCCCACCAGACCGCGGGCAAAATCGGTATGGTGCGTGAGGGTCCACAGCGATGTGCCGTCGCCGTGGACGATGACCGGTTGCCCGCGCCGCATGCGATCCACCACGGTCCAGCCACCATCCATCGGCACCGACGTGCGATCGTACGTGTGCGATGGCCGGACGATGGTGATGGGGAATTTCTCCTCGCGGTAGGCGCGCACCAGCCGCTCCTCGCACGCGATCTTGTCGCGGGAATATGGCCAGAAAGGATTGTCGAGGATGGTGGACTCGGTGACCGGCAGGGACGCGGGGGGAGTCTGGTAAGCCGAGGCGGAGCTGATAAAGACGTACTGCCGCGTCTGGTCCCGGAAGAGAGTCAGATCGGTCTCCACGTGGGCAGGCGTGAAGGCAACCCAGTCAACTACGGCATCGAACGATAGATTGCCGAGCGCCGCGCGGGCCGACTGGGGTTCGCGGATATCGCCGCGCAGGATCTGCGCCCCGGCGGGCGTGGGCCGGCTGGACTGGCCGCGGTTCAACAAGTACAGCTCGATGCCGCGTTCGAGCGCCAGTTGCGAAGAGGCGGAACTGATGATGCCGGTGCCCCCGATGAAGAGAACTTTCATGCTGGCCACGCTACACGCGGTGCGCGCTGGGCGCGAGTGCGAAGCCGGATCGGGGTGGTGGTATGGTTTGCTGTAGGAGCCTGCTTGCAGGCGATCTGAAACGCTGGACAGGGCGCGTACCCAAGCATCGCCTGCAAGCAGGCTCCTACACCCAATCAAGCCAGCCCTCCGCCCGGCTGTTCCAGCCTTGCTCCGGCCTTGCGCCAGCGCGCCCGACCGCTTCATGTCCTCTCGGCAACAACCGTTCGGAGACATGAGATGAAATACGATTTATCAACCTGGCCCGAAGTTGACATGCGGCGGGTTCGTTCCTCGTTCCGGGAGATTCCCCTCGCGGCGTACCCCGAATTGGCCGGATACGACCGGGCGGGCATACACGAGGAGCTTGCCGGACAAGGAGGTTTGTTCCTCGCGTGCGACATGGCGAAGTTGCTCGAACTTCGGCCAGGTATGCGGGTGCTGGACCTCGCCTGTGGCGCCGGCACGACGTCCATCTATCTGGCGAAGAACTTTGGTGTCAGCGTCTTCGCCGTGGACGAGGATCTTTCAGCTTCGTTGCCGCGGCGGGCGGAGGATGTCGGCGTGGGCGAGCGGGTCATACCGATCCGGGCGGATGCCCGCAAGCTGCCGTTCCCGGAGGCGCATTTTGATGCGGTTTTCTGCATGAATGCCTTTTTCTATTTTGGGACGGACGACCTGTATCCATCCTACCTTTTGAGTTTTCTGAAGGACGGAGGTGAATTGGTCATTGGCAGCCCCTGCTATCGGGCGGAGCTCGACGCCGACACTCCAGAAGAATTCTTGCTGGAGTTTCCTGCCTGTTTGGCCGTGCACTCGCCCGGATGGTGGCGGCACCACTTCGCGAAGACCAAAGAAGCGGACGTGTTGCATTCCGACCTGCATCCCCGCGGAGCTGAATTTTGGGAGGACCGGGTGAGATTTTTGCTGGAGACACAGCGTCCGGCGGAAATGCGGACTTCCAGGCGAAATATGGTTTATGAGATCATCCGGATGTTGAATCGTGATGCCGACGGATTCGTTTCCCATTTCATGCTTCACGCGAAGAAGAGGAAAACCACGAATGGACACGAATGCACACGAATATCCGGAGAGTGAACCAGAATTGCCGAGAAAACTCCTGGCTCACCGTCTTGTGGTTGGTTCGGATACGGCACGACGAAGTTCGTTCCATTCGTGTCGATTTGTGTTCATTCGTGGTTCAACTGAATTGTTCCGGCTAAGCCCGACAAACTCCTAGCCAACGGAAATGACGGCCACGCTCTCGGACAACATCGACGACATCGACTGGGATCGGCTGGCGCTGGTCTTTAAGCGTGCGCCGCTCG
>Ga0182021_10012202_pt1 | contig 10210 bp, 13 predicted proteins | sample 612E3MmetaG_FD_120493 | JGI IMG/M metagenome (GOLD analysis project Ga0182021, IMG submission 120493) | Permafrost microbial communities from Stordalen Mire, Sweden - 612E3M metaG (Illumina Assembly) | ecosystem: Environmental > Terrestrial > Soil > Wetlands > Permafrost | place: Sweden... | reverse complement strand
GAGTTGGGTCCGCCTTCGATGGGAGCATCCGGAGGAATGGGATAGGGTCCGGGGTCGCTCTCATCGGCGTAGTAGAAGGAGATAGGTACGCGAGGTTGGCTGCCCGATACCACCACGTACGGGATGCCGTTGGGGCTCCGTTCCATGTGGTGCCGAAATCCGGATGGATCCCCGTGTTGCGGCCGATGCTCGCGATATAGCGGTCCGACAGGGGATGCACGGGATACTGCGAGATGTCGGTGTTCCAGGGGTTGTCGGGAGGGAACAGCCGGAACGTGATGGCTACGTTGGCACCCAGCGGCTGCGCAGGCGAGTCGCCGGAACCGCCGCCGGACCCGCCGCCACCGGACCCGCCGCCGCCGGACCCGCCGCCGCCCGGATTCGTGTCCGGCGAGCCGACGGCGCTCATGAGCTTGAACAGGATCTGCGCCGTCTCCCCTCGCGAGGCGTCAGCCGAGGGATTCCAGGTCTTGCCGAAACCATCCACACCAGCAAGAAGGCTGTTCCACTCGGCGGTGCGCATGGCAGCGTCGTGATTGGGGTCGAAGCTACCCAGAGAGCCCGCGAAAGTGACAGGTGGGACAGAGAGGGCACCCGGAGCCAGAACACTGGCCGCCCGCACTGCCATGGTGATGAGCTGGGCGCGGGTGATGCGCTTCCACGGGGAGAAGAGGCCCGGGGCCGTGCCGGTGGTGATGCCACGGGCTGCCACGGCGGCGACATAGTCGTTCGGGTAGAGGTCGGTGGGATCGTTGGGCCCCAGATCGGAGAAAGGCGCGACCTGGGCCTCAGACACGGGGATATCGAGCGCGCCGCAGATCATCTTGGCGAATTGCGCGCGGAGCACCGGGTTGTCGGGCTTGAAGAGCCACCGGCCGCCGTCAAGGTAGCCGGCGATGACGCCGCTGCTCCGCAGGGCGTCGATCGCGCCTGCATACCGGTAGTCGGCTGGGACGTCGCTGAAGAAGTTGGGGCCGACCACCGTCGAGGCAGCGGCATCCGCAGCGCGGACTAGATGACCGGTTCCCGGCATGATAGCGGCGAGGAGCGCAAGGGTGAGGGCTAGGAGCAGAGAGACCCGAAACGCGGTGGCTCCCTGTCCCGCCCACTTCGGTGGTCTTCTTGATTCCTGTTTCACGAGCCGACCTCCATCTGACCTCTCCATCGGCAGGGAGACCCTTGTTCAGGAGTCCGTTGAGTCACCGCGCCCGGCTGAGGATGAGGCCTGGCGGCGCGGGTGCGCCGCTCGCAGAGGGTCGGCAGAAGGGCGTGTGATCTCGCTCAACGTACGCCTTCCCCGGCCGAGCTCTGCCCCGGAGGACCGAACCCGACCGATCGCCTCTTCTTTGGATCCGGCGGAGTCATCAAGGCGCGGATGGCGTCAAAGACCACCTTGAACTGCGTGTCATACTTCTTCTCCAGGGCGGCAAGCTTCCAGTCTGCGTTCGAGGCCAGCATTCGCCGCAGATGCACGAACGCACGCATGATCTCGACGTTGACCAAGATAGCCCGGGGACTCCTCAGCACGCTGGAGAGCATGGCAACGCCTTGCTCGGTGAACGCGTAGGGCGGGTGGCGCCGCCCGCCGCGGCCCGGGTGCGGGTCGTCTTCACCATTGTTTGATATCACAGACTGTGATTTCAAGAGAGCGACCTCCTCGCCGTTCAACTGGAACATGAAGTCGGCCGGGAAGCGCTCCGCGTTGCGCGCGATAGCCTGGTTCAGCGCTCTTACCTCCACCTCAAACAGTGCGGCGAGATCGCCTATGCCAACGAACGATATTGGACGGGCGCTCGGAGGGGCATCAGTCTTTGGATGGAAGTTGGCGCAGTCAGCCACGGAACCGGTGACTGCTCGAGCTACGGCTGAGGCCGATGCCTGGCGGCGTGGTCGCGCCGCTCGTTCACCCCGCCGCGAAGTGGACGATCACACCAATCGCCCACACCGATGACGCCAGAGCCACCATCGTGAACTCCACCAACATGCCCAGGCCCATCGCCTTGAGCGCCTCGCCACTGGATCTCAGAGCCGATTGGAAGTCTCCCCGCCGCGCGTACTCGCTCACGAACAGGCCGCCGGCGAAGCCGACGAAGAGGCCGACCACGGGGATCACGAACATTCCGACGATGCCGGCCAGCACCGCCACGAGTGTCGAGCCCCGGGGGATGTGCTGCTTCTTCAGCCTCCGGGCCGTCAGCAGAGCACTGGCCGAGAAGCCCACGAGGGACAGCACGGCCCCGATGCCCGCGGCCGTCCACGACGCGGCCGAGCCGAGCACCCACCCCCACGCGATCAACGTGACGAGGGCCACCGGGCTGCCGGGCAGCACCGGGGTGACCGTCCCGACCACGGCGACGACCAGGAAGATGCCCGCTACGACGGTGGCTATGATGTCGGCGGTCATGGTGCTCATTTGAGCACTACTGGGGCGTGGCGGCAATGAGGTGGCGTAGAACGTGGTCCTTGCCGGGAGAACCACAGGGGGCAAGATCTGGGCGGTTTTCGACCGGAAGCATCGAGGCACCGGGGACGAGTCTGGGACCGGAGAAGAGCCACCCGGGCTCAGGACCCGGAGGCCGGTCCGGAGGATCGGGCATTGAGCCGCACCCGGAGCGGAGGTGCGACCAAAGTCGGATAGCGCAGCCCGCGGACAGCATCGAGACTGACCTCCAGCACGATTTGCCGTTATTAACGCACCCATATGAAGGGGAAGCGCGGACATGAAGGTCTCGAAGTCCAGGAAGTGGATCGGCTCATAGAGCCGAGAGAGATCATTTTTTGACAGGACGACGACACCCCCATAGTGGAATCCGAGACCGTCAGGCCCGGGGTCACCCTCGACTGCGACGCGAGAGACCAGGTCGTCGGCGTCGAGATCTTGGGAGTCGTCAATCGGATCGACCGAGGCCAGTTGCGCTCGATGCGTTTCGAGGTAATCTGACCGGCTCTGCCCCCCACTAAAGCCCCCCGCACCCCCTACCCGATACATACCTTGACGCCCCGCTCATTTCGGCACAGCCGCAGGAGGATCTCATGAGGAGCTCGCGTAGGCCCAAGTGGATGCTGACGACCATCGTCGCAGTAGCGGTGTTGCTGGCCTTGCCCGCGCTCGCGACCGGGTGCATGTCATCTGAGAACGAGCACACCCCCACGACCCAAGCCGCCACCTCCACCACCCTCGCCCCCACCAAGGCCGACGTGCAGGCGTTCGTTGAGAAAGCGGTCGCCTATGCCAAGGCGAACGGCAAGCAGGCCGCGCTCAAGACCTTCACTGGAGCCGGCGGCGAGTTCCACCAGGGGCAACTCTACATCTACGCCTACAGCTTCGACGGCACCGTGATCGCCCACGGCGGGAACGCGACACTGGTGGGACAGAACCTCATCGACATGAAGGATCCGAACGGCGTGCAGGTGATCCGCGAACTCGTGTCCCTCGCCCAGAAGGGCAGCGGCTGGCTCTACTACACCTGGCCCAACCCGGCGAACAACAACCAACAGGAGCCGAAGCTCGGCTATGTGATGAAGGTCGACGACACCTGGTTCCTGGGCTCGGGCACGTACGGGCCGGCGGCGGTCAAGCCGGCGAACTGAGTCAGGCGGGGGGACTCTTCGGCTCGGAGTGGGACTTGTTCCCATCCGGCCGCGAGGCGACGATCACCGACACTCGCGCCTTCAAGCTACTACTTCCGGCCGATGGTCAGACAGCGAAGACGCGCCGAGAATTCCTTCACAGAAGCCCCATTGGACGAAAACACGACAGTGCGCCGTACAAGAAGCGAGTACAATGTACGGCATGAAGGAGCAGAAGCTGACCATACGCATTTCTCAGGATGTCCTCGACGGCGCGAAACGGTACGCCCGTGACCACAACACCAGCCTGACTCGCCTCGTCACCGCGTACCTGCAGCGGCTCTCTCAAGACGGCGATCCGCTGGCATCGGCTCCGATCACGAGAGGGCTGTCCGGCCTCCTACCGCCGGAGGTCTCCCGCGCCGAGTTCCTCGGGCATCTCGACCAGAAGCATGGCTAAGCCTGCCGAGCCGCCGGAGACTGCGGGTGGCCCCCTCCGCCCCGTTCCTCTGGTGCTGCTCGACGTGGACGTGGTGTTGGACGTGCTTGGCAGGCGCGAGCCCTTCTATTCTGACTCGGCGGCTGTCCTCGCCGCCTGTGAGGCCGGCCTCTGCCGCGGGCTCATCGCGGCGCACACGGTCACTACTCTTTTCTACCTGCTCGCGAAGCGCGTGAGCGCCCGGATTGCTCACGCGCACCTGCAGGACCTACTGCAGATAGTCGACGTGGCGACGGTAGATGGAGAGGTCATCCGGCGCGCTCTCGGAGGATCGGGCGAGGACTTCGAGGATGAGGTCCAGGCAACCGCCGCGGCTAGGGCGGGGGCCGAGTACATAGTCACGCGCAACCTCGCTCACTTCTCAGGAGGACTCGTCCAAGCGCTGGCGCCGGCGGAGTTCCTACCGCTGGTATCGTAGGCCATACCGAGCCGCGATCTTGGAAGAAGAGACACTATGACAGCCGTGCCCCGAATCGTAGTCAGCGGCGAGGCGCTGATGGACCTGTTCCCCGGCTCCGACACCCCGGGCGGGATGGCGCTGGACGCTCGCGTCGGCGGCTCGCCGTTCAACGTGGCCATCGGCCTTGCGCGCCTGAGCCGGCCGGTGACCTTCTTTGGCGCGGTGTCGAAAGACCTGCTTGGCGAAAGGCTGCTGAAGGCCTTGCGCGACGACGGTGTCGGAGTCGATGCGATCACGCGGCTCGATGCGCCCACCACCCTGAGCCTCGTGGGCCTGGACGCGCGTGGTGTGCCGTCGTACGCGTTCTATGGCGAAGGCGCGGCGGACCGCATGCTGCCCGTGTCGGCGTTGGAGCGGCTGCAGCCGGCGGAGGCCTTCCACTTCGGCTCGTACTCGATGGTGATGGAGCCGGTGACCGGCACGCTCCGCGCTTTGGCGACGCGCGAGCACCCACGCAGCGTGATCGCCTACGACCCGAACGTGCGCCTGCAGGTGGAGCCCTCGCTCGAGCGCTGGCGCGCCGCGCTCGCCTGGATGCTGCCGCACACGCACCTGCTGAAGATCAGCGATGAGGACCTCGATCTGCTGTTCCCCGATGCTGACGCTTCGGCGTTGGCGACCGAATGGCTGCGCGCCGGAGTGGCGTTGGTGGTCGTCACGCGCGGGGCTCAAGGCGCGTCGGCCTGGACGGCCGCTCACCATGTGGACGTGCGGCCGGCGCCGGTGACCGTGGTCGACACCGTCGGCGCGGGCGACAGCTTCCAGGCGGCGCTGCTGGCAGCGCTCGCCGAGCGCGGACTGCTGACGTCGGAGCGACTGCGCTCGCTACGGCTGACCGCGCTGTGCGACGTGTTGGGCTTCGCGACCCGCGCCGCGGGCATGACCTGTTCGCGACAGGGCGCCGACCTGCCTCGCCGCGAGGAACTCGAGGGCGCCTAGGCCAGGCCGCTGAAGAGAGACTGCGAGCGTAATGCCGGTTCGTTGCCTCGCGGACGCAGCCGCGCGCAGACCTCATCGATCTCATTGAAAAGAGCCATCAGTGGATGCGTCGCGAGGGCCACATTCAAACCAAAGTCTCGCGCCGCAATATCAGCCCTGCGGCTACAGTCGAGGTCAAACAACTGGGGCGGATCAGCGCGCAAATCGCATTGACAGAAGAGGGGTAGGTGTATGCTTGATACTCATACCGGCGGATGCCTGGAGGCCCAGGTGCAGTACCACTTCTCCGCGATCGTTGGCCGCGATACTGACGGCTACTGGGCTCGCTGCCCCGAGTTGCAGGGCTGCTATACGCAGGGTGGCACATACGAGGAAGCCCTCAACAACCTGCGCGAGGCGGTCAGTCTGCATGTGGAGGACCGCTTGACATGCGGCGAAGAGGTCCCGCAGGTTGAGACCATCAGCCTGATCACGGTCGAAGTCCCGGGATGAGCCCTCAGCTTCCCCGCCTGACCGCGAGGGAAGTGCAGCGCGAACTGGAGAAGCGAGGGTTCGAAGTGGTACGCCGGCGAGGTAGCCACGTGATTCTTCGCGATGGACAAGGCCGCCGCGTCACACTTCCCTGCCATTCGGGCAAGACTCTGCACCCGAAGATCCTGGCTGCCATCATGGAGGACGCCGGGCTGTCGGCAGCCGACTTCGACGAGTAGCGGTCTCTACGCTCACGCCCGATCGTGGCGGTACGCCGGCACTTCCTCGCGCTCCCGCTACTCGTCGTCCGAGACCTCCGGATCAGGAAGCGGCGCCCGCCTAAGCCGCCGGCCGCCGGCCGTCAGTAGTCCACCAGCGCCGAGGCCCAGCAGGCTGCTGAAACTAGTTGCTAGTGCCCGGCGCGCGCGGCCCTGGCCTTGGCCGCCCCAGTCGGCCGCCAGTAGTCCACCGACGAGCTACCCCAGCACCCATAGTCGCTGGTCTTCCAGACGGGGCTCGTCTCGCCCCCGACCACCACGATGTTGATGTTGTCCGGGATGTGGTAGTGCGGGATGAGCTGGTCGTCCGGCAGCTTCTTCCACGAGGCGTACGGCTCGGTCCCGGCGCTCGCGGCAGGAGCCACCAGCATGTCAATCGTATCGGTGCCCCAGTATCTCCCGTTCGGGATGAGAGCATTCTCGGAGATCCAGCGGCTGAAGTCCGCGTTGGTCTCAAAGCCGTCGATCTCCTTGAGCTGCCTCGCCACCAGCGGGTCCATCAGGATCGTGGCGTTGGAGAAGAGGGCAGGGATCACGCTCAGCTGGAGGGTTATCTCCTCCCCCACGGTCCGGCTGGCGGCCGCGTGCAGGCTGTTCATGACGTACCAGCCCTTGAAGACGCTCACCACGCTCTCGTCGGGCTGGAAGCCTTTCATGACGTGGAACGGGGTCCAGACGCTCCGCTCCTCGTTCTCCCCGACACACATGTTGTTGTAGAGGAAGTTGTTGCCCTGGGAGCTCCACAGCGTCACCTTGGGCCGCGCATAGCCCCAGCAGATGGACATCAGTGTCCAGGCCCGGCCGATGACCGCGTTGGCCATGTTGGCCGGACTGAAGGCCGCTACCCCGCAGTTCATGGAGATCTGTTGGCGGATGGGCCCGTTGACCAGGAGCATGCTGCCGAACGGGGTCGTCGACGGCGTGAGTGCCGACTGCTTGATCGCCGCCGTGGCCAGGATCACCGGCAGGTGCTCGGGCCGCGCCCCGGCCATGACCGCCACCACAGCGATGTCGCCCACCGTGTAGCTGATCATCTCCTTGGTGTCATGGTTGAAGATCTCCCCCACCAGCTCGTCGCGCGGACGGCCGGTGCCGGTGAGCATGTACTCCACCCGCTCCTGGGTGGGGAGGATCACCGGGAGCCCGTCGGTCCAGCCTCGCTCGTAGAACAGGCTCTGCAGGTTGTCCTCGGTGTCGGGCGCGAGTAGCTCCTCACGGTCGGTGGCCTCTTCGTGCATGAGGGGAAGCGGGCTGGTCGCGGATCCGCCGTCGCCGGGAGTCTTGGTCAGCGCGTCGATGATCTCGTCGATGACCCGTTTGCCGGTGAGAGGATCGTTGCCCTCGATGTACTCCTGCAGGGTCTCGCGCGGCATGGCGACCACCGGGTGCGGGGTCCACACGAAGGGCAGCGCCATCCCGAGCGCGCGCATCTCTCTGCGCACGTGATCCGCGTACTCCTGCGTGGAGAGAGCCGCGGTCGGGACGCCGTATTCACGTTCCAGATGGATACTGCTCGCGGCGACCGCCGCGGCGCAACCGGGTCAGCCACCTACCCCGAGAACGGCTGCATCACCCCGCTTCTTGATCTCTTCCCAGAGCGCGCTGTTGTCGTCGGCGAAGGGGCCCCCGGGCTTGCGCGCCCTCACCGTCTTGACCGAGGGCATGTGCGAGGCGAACCAGCCCTCGAGCTCTCGCATGAACTTGTAGCTGCCGCCGAAGCCGGTGTCGACGAGGTAGACGGTCTTGCCTTCCAGCGTGTCTAGACGCTTGGCGAGCTGGGCCGGGGCGGCGGTCCGGTCGACCGTCTGCACCAGGCGGCCTTCTGGGGGGGGGGCTGAGAAACGCGCAGGCTGGGACATCTGGGGCCTCCTGAACATGATTCAGTATGTCTGAAAGATAGCAGCCGGCGGGGTCGGGCGCCAGGGCGGACTTCGATGACAGCACAGCCGAACTCGAACCGGGGACGCGTGCGCTCACAGGCTTCGTGAAAGCCGAATCGCGCGCTTCCCCATCACGGACGTATTCTTCCCATGTCGGCATTTCGTTCTCTCCACGACCGAAGAGGCGGAACCATGAAGATCCAGTACATGATGGAGTTTGTTTATCTCGTCGAGAAGCTGAATTTCACTGCCACCGCCAGCGAATTCCACCTAACGCAGCCTACGGTGAGCAAGCATGTGCAGATGTTGGAGGACGCGCTCGGCCTTCCGCTTCTTGCCCGCACCACTCACACCGTGGAAGTCACTGAGGCGGGAGGGGCAGCGTACGCGAGCTTCAAGAGAATCCTCCAGGAACATGACCGGCTGATGGCCGACATGGAACGACTCCGGCATGACCTGAGTGGGGAGTTGCGTGTCGGCGTGCTGTATTACGGCATCAGAGAGTATGTGCAGCCGTTCGTCAACGCCTTTCGAAAGGCCCTGCCGCAGATCAAAGTCATCTACGTTTCATGCCAGAACTATCAGGTCTTCGAACTGCTGAAGAATGGACGCATCGATATCGGCATCGTCGCCAGAGTCGACGAGGAGGCGGTTGCTCAGTTTGACTACGTTCCGATCAAGCGCGAACATCTGAAGTGCATGATCTCCAAGAACCACCCCTTGGCGAAACAAACCAGCGTCACCTTGGCGGATCTGTCCGAGCAGACGATGGTCTACCTGTCGGCCGAGAGCAGCGACCTCACGGCATTCAAAGACAAGCTCGCCTTCAAAAATGCCGTCGACGCCGTGCAGATCGACATGGTCCCCATGGTGCTTGAAGAAACAAACGGGTTCTTCTTGGCCATGGATACACTCAAGAACATGAACAGCGACAGCGTCGTGTTTCTCACCATCGATGATGCTGATCTCACCATGGAATTCGGGTACGTGTTCCCGAGACATCCCGCTAACGACGCTACGCACCTTTTCGCGGAACACCTCTATCCGCTCTAGTCATTGGGATATCGCATAAAGTGATTCCAAAGACCGATTTCCTCTGAGCGCATTGACGTCCTATCATTTCATCGGAGTTATGCCGCTATTGCATAACCGCCAGCACTGAAGACCGGCAACGCGAGTTCAGGAGATGTCGTCATGGTTCCGGAGCTCTTCAACATGCGGTTCAAGCATAGTCCCTATGTGCCATTCGATCCGAGCGTCACACCGCTGTACTCCAACTATGTGACACATGCGATGATGGGGGGGGCTGCAGCCTTTTGTATACACCGATTGGCGCGACGAGGAGTTGTCCTGGCATCACAACTGCTACATACACGCCGGTCTGAATCCGATGCCGATGGTGTGGATAAAGGGCCGTGACGCACTGAAGTTCTTGAGTGAGAATTTAGTCAACGGTTTCGCCGAATTCCCGATAGCCAAGATACGTCATGGCATCATGACCAATCAATACGTCGAGATCATGTTCGACGGTCTGATTATTCGCATTGGATAAGACAAGTTCAAGACATACTGTGTTAACGGAAACGTGTTTGAACTTCTAAAGGGTAGATATGACGTCGAGTTAAAGGACACGTCCGGAGACGATTTCATCTACCAGCCAGGTGGGCCGAGGTCGCTCGAGATCGTCGAGGCGGCTACCGGTGAGGACCTTCATGACATCGGTTTCCTGTGGTCCAAGACGAGCAAGATAGACGGCATTGGCATCAGGGTCCTCCGCATCGGCATGGCGGGCTCGCTCGCTTATGAAGTCCACGGGAATTTCAAGGACTGCCTGCCTGTCTACAATGCCTTGATCGAGGCGGGGAGACCGTTTGGCCTCCGAAAGCTTGGACGGCACGCCTACTGGAATACGCACACGGAAAACGGCTTTCCGCAGAACATCATTCATTTCTTTGGAGCCATCGAACGTGACCCTGAGTACTTCGCATTCATCAGCAAGATCGCGCCGATGCTTTGTGGCTCTCTATCGGAGCTGACCGGCAGCTGCGGGCCCAGCTTCGAGGAAAGATATGTGAATCCCTTTGAGCTTGGCTGGGGGAAAGCCGTCGACTTC
>Ga0182021_10012201_pt1 | contig 10210 bp, 7 predicted proteins | sample 612E3MmetaG_FD_120493 | JGI IMG/M metagenome (GOLD analysis project Ga0182021, IMG submission 120493) | Permafrost microbial communities from Stordalen Mire, Sweden - 612E3M metaG (Illumina Assembly) | ecosystem: Environmental > Terrestrial > Soil > Wetlands > Permafrost | place: Sweden... | reverse complement strand
GAATCCGAGGTTTTTATTCTGAATATACACGAGTTGATTTTTTATAGTCAGGGTCCCGATTATAAGCATTATGGAAATTGCGAATTGAATTATTACCAGTATGCTTCTCAGTGAATGCTTACTGTTCTTTTTGCCGGTACCGGGTTTTAGTATATGTCCCGCCTGGAAAGAGGAAAGGTAGAATGCGGGATAACTCCCTGCCAGAATACCTACTATAAGAGTAAAAAGGAATAAGAGAGGAATTGTATAATAATTGTCGAATAAATCGAGACTTAGATTTTTTCCCACAAAACTGTTGAATACCGGAAGGATCAGTTTCGACAAGCCAACCGATATAACTACCGAAAGAAAACATGTAATAACTGATTCTGAGATGAATTGAAAAACCAGCATGAATCTGTCTGAACCGAGCGTTTTACGTATGCCGACTTCCTTAGCCCGTCGTTCGGATCTCGCCGTGGCAAGATTCATAAAATTTATTATTGCAATCAGCAGTAGAAATGCGGCGATTGATGCGAAAATGTATGTGTAGGCAATATCACTCGTCTTTATGGCGCTCCACTCGGTATTCAGGTCAATTCCATAGTCCCGCTGCGAATAAAGATAGATCGATTTCAACGGTTGGAGAAATAAGCTGTAATCGTTTCCCTTTGCCAGGAAATCCTTTATGGGAACACCGAGAAATGCTTCTGCCTGGGGCGCAATATAATCATGTACGGTCCCTTTCATTTTATTTTCAAAATCTCGAGTATCAGTTCCTTTTTTAAGCACGACAAAAGTGGAATACCAGAGGTTGAGCCAGCGGTTTTCACGCGAGATCGAATCGGTGGCCATTGAAATAAGGAATTCACAGCTGAAAGAGGAATTTTTCGGGAAGTCCTTCATCAGTCCTGTCACAAGGTAAGTTTTGTTACTGCCGGTAGTAAGTACTTTTCCAACCGGATTTTCGTTGCCGAAATACCGTTTTGCGGCTGTTTCTGCTACAACGATTGAATTCGGATTTTTCAGGGCCGATTTGGGATTGCCGTATATGAAAGGTAACCCGAATATTTCGAAAAAAGTCGAATCAGCCGTATAAACATTCCCCTCCCTGAAATTCTTATCAAGATATTTCAAATCCTGCACACCGATATACCCGATTCTAGTATAATTAATGACTTCCGGGAAATCCTTTTTCAACACTGACCCGGTAGGACCCGCGGATTTTGAGTTATTCGATTCTTTTCCGTTAATCGAGGTATGAACACAAACACGGTAAATCTGGTCCGCGTTTTTATAGAATCCGTCATACCCGGTTTCATCGATAATGAAAAGAGAGAGTGCGATAAAGCAGGTAATACCGACTGCCAGTCCGAGGATATTGATTACCGAAAACACCTTGAACTTGATCATGTTTCTTAAGGTCAGCTTTATGAAATTTTTTAACATTTTGGTCTCCGGCTCTTTTATGTATCCGATTATTTTTCAATCCAGCCGTCTTTTAATTTTATAATTCTGTTCCCGTACTTTGCATTGATATCCGAATGAGTAACCTGGATAATCGTCGTACCTCCGTTATTCAGATTCTTCATCAGAGCCATTATTTCTTTTCCCTGGTCGGTATGAAGATTGCCAGTCGGTTCGTCGGCGAGTATAAGTTTCGGCTTGCAGATGACGGCGCGCGCAATGGCCACGAGCTGCTGTTGGCCTCCGGAGAGCTGATTCGGGAAAAGATCCTTTTTAGCGACCATATTAAACCTGTCCAGAATATCGGCCACCAGGCCTTTCCTTTCATCGCTTTTAATTTTCTTGTAAAGGAGCGGTGTTTCGAGATTCTCATATACAGTCAGTTCGTCTATGAGGTGATACTGCTGGAACACAAACCCGATATGGCCTTTATGGAGTTCGGTAAGTTTCTTCTCCTTCATTTTGTGCACGGGTTCATCGTAGAAATAGTATTCCCCCTCCGATGCCGTATCCAGCATTCCAATGATATAAAGGAGCGTCGATTTACCCGCGCCTGAAGGTCCCATTATTGAAACAAATTCTCCCTCTTCAATGCTGAGATTGATGTTTCTGAGTACATAAGTCTTTACATACTTGTTTTCATAATACTTCGAGATGTTACTGAGTTTAATCATGATTTTATCCCGTTAATGTTATTCATATCGCAAATTATTAATCGGATTTGTAAGCGCGGCTTTAATAGCCTACACCCTGAAAGATCCCTGGAAATTTTCCGTTACCACTTTGCCGTCGAACAGGTGAATAACGCGGTTGCCGTACTCGGCATACGTGGGCGAATGGGTTACCATTACAATGGTGGTTCCGCCCTCATTAAGAAAAGTGAGCATTTTCATCACTTCGTCTCCGTGCGAAGAGTCAAGGTTTCCCGTCGGTTCATCGGCAAGAATGATTTTAGGTTCGGCAACTATCGCGCGCGCCACGGCAACCCTCTGCTGCTGGCCGCCCGAAAGCTGCTGGGGAAAATGATTTTTCCGGTGCCGGATCTCCATAATCTCCAGAACAGTTTCAACTTTGTGCTTTCTTTCCGATGCAGGCATCTTTAAATAGAGCAGAGGCAGTTCAATGTTTTCAAAAACCGTCAGCTCATCAATCAGGTTAAAACTCTGGAATACAAAGCCGATGTTTTCTTTTCTAAGATTGGCGCGCTGGCGCTCGGTATATTTCGAAACCTCTTTGCCTGAGAAATAATATTCCCCTCCGGAGGGATTATCCAATAATCCCAGTATGTTCATGAGGGTCGATTTACCGCAGCCCGACGGGCCCATGATGGTGACAAATTCTCCTTCTTTTATTTCAATCGACACGTTGTCGAGCGCCGTTGTTTCGACTTCTTCCGTTCTGTAAATCTTTTTCAGATTGTTGGTGAGTATCATTTCAGGCTCCATGGTTTATATTATTAAAACAATTCAAAAATCAGGGTTTGGGGTTAGATGTTGGGGGTTAGATAGAGACTAATCACTAACCCCCAACCTCTAATTCCTATTCCTATGTGTGCCTCATTTTAGAATCAGTTTCTCAACATCGCCGTAGTTTTCGTAGGATGAGGTAATTACCTTCTCGCCTTCTTTCAATCCTTCAAGAACCTCGTAGAACTGCGGATTCTGCCTTCCGATCTTAATCAATCTCCTTACGGCAAATCCGACCGACGGATCGACCGCGAAGATCCATTGACCGCCGGTAGTGGTATAGAATCCGCCGTTCTCAACAAGAAGAGCCTCGGCTGAATCGCCAAGCTGCAATTTTATATGTACGCTTTGACCACGCCGGATCCCTTTGGGTTGTGAACCGGTGAACATCATATCTACGAAGAAGACGCCGTTAGCTACCTGAGGATAGACGGTTTTTATCGTCAGAATGTACGTCTTTTCGTCGAACTCGAATTCGCCCGTCTGGTTTTCCCGTACCCTCGAGATGTAATGTTCGTCAATTTCCGCGCGTACTTTGAATGAATCGATATTGTCGATCTGTCCCAATCTGTAACCCGGAGGGACCGACTGGCCTATCTCGGCCTTGAGCGAAGTGAGTTGACCTTTTATTGGAGCCCGGACTGTCAAATTGGCGAGCTGGTTTTCAACGAGACCCAGATACCTTTTTGACATCTCGACGTTCGATTCACCCTGCTGAACAAGCTGATTGAACGTGAGAGAGTCTTTCTTCAACACCTCCAGCAGAAGATGCTTGCTTTCAATCATCTCATCATATCTCTCCTTACTGGCGTCAAAATCATTCTTAGCAAGCATTCCTTTCTCAAAAAGGATTCTGTTGCTTTTATATATTCTTTCCTGACTGAGCAGATTGAGATCGAGGTCAAGCAGCTGGCTCCGGTGGGTCAGCATATTTTGTTCGAACGTAAGCCTCGTCTGTCTTGACAGGCTTTCTGCCTGTAAAAAACTCGACTGAGTGTTTATTACCTGCAGTGAAAGGTTGGGATTATCCAACCTGATGATCGGGTCGCCCGATTTAAGGAAGGCTCCTTCCTCAACGAATTTCTGAAGAACCTTGCCGCCGTCGGAAAGATCGAGATAAAAAGTCTGTATCGGTTCAACAGTGCCTGTTATCGGAATATATTCCTGGAACGGTGCCCGTTTAACTTCGGAGATTGTAAGCCGGTCTTTTTCGACATTCAGTTTCCGGCTCCTGTCGGCAAACACAAACACAAAAAGCACAAATATTATAAAGAGGGAAGCCGCGGCAGCAGTGATTATCCGTTTCTTCGTCCACATTTTCTTTTCAATAACGCGATCCATCGAATTCTCTTTTTTTAATTCTATAAATCAATTGGCATGCCGTAAGGTAAATGACCGTTTTTCTTCTAATTTTGTGCATATATAAAAAAAAACAGCTTTCAGGCGGAATTTAAAGTTAATGGGATGTACGCATCCGTTCATTGGTGTCCGTTATCGAACAATAATCATCAATTTTTCCTATCTTATGAAAGCAATTGAGCGGAATAGTATTTGATATAGTAATAGTAGAACTAGGTTAAGTCGGGTGATATGTCTAAAGTGCTTGTAGTTGACGATAATGAAGATATTCTTGTTGCGGTTAAACTTCTTTTAAAGCCCCATGTTTCTTTCCTGGTGACGGAAAAAGATCCCGAGAGAATTCCTTTTTTGCTGAACGAGGAGAGATTTGATGTTATTTTTCTCGATATGAATTTTTCCAAAGACACTTCAAGCGGGCAGGAGGGGTTTTACTGGCTCAAAGAAATATTAAAGATTGATCCACAGGCGGTAGTAATATTGATAACCGCTTTCGGCGATGTCAATATCGCCGTCCGGGCCATTAAGGAAGGAGCGACCGATTTTGTTCTCAAACCGTGGCAGAATGAGAAACTGCTTGCCACATATTCCGCCTCTTTCAAACTTCGCGAGTCGCGCCTTGAACTTGAACGCGTTAAATCGAAGCAGCAATATCTGACAAGAATTTCCGAAAGCAGCATTTCTGACATTACAGGGAATTCCGTGGCGATGCAGAAAGTATTCCGTACGATCGATAAGGTTGCCGGTACCGACGCAAATGTGCTGATACTTGGAGAAAACGGAACGGGTAAGGAGCTTGTTGCAAGGGCGCTGCACAAAATTTCTAAAAGATCCGAAGATGTTTTTGTGAGCATCGATATCGGCTCGCTTACCCAGTCGCTCTTTGAAAGCGAACTCTTCGGTTATGTAAAAGGCGCGTTTACCGACGCTAAGGAGGATAGGGCCGGGAGGTTTGAAATCGCTTCCGGCGGCACTCTCTTCCTGGACGAAATAGGGAATCTTCCGTTAGAACTCCAGTCGAAATTGCTTACGGTGATACAGAACAAAGAAGTGTTCAGAGTCGGTTCGGGTAAACCGATCAGAATCGATATTCGATTAATATGTGCCACCAATATCCCCATTTACGAACAGGTTGCGGCAAATAAATTCAGGCAGGATCTTTTATATAGAATCAATACCGTAGAGATCCACCTGCCCCCGCTGCGGGAAAGGGGTGGTGATTTGCCGCTGCTGACGGAACATTTTCTTGCGGTTTATAAAAAAAAATACAATAAACCGGCCCAGAGAATATCGCGAAGTACAATGGGCATGTTAGAAAACTATTCATGGCCCGGCAATGTCCGCGAGCTGCAGCATGTTATAGAAAGAAGCGTTATCTTATGTGAATCCGATTCAATTGAACCGAATGATATCTATTTTAACACTTCAAATGTGAATGTCAAAGAAGATACGCCGGATACTTTCAACCTCGACGAAATTGAAAAGAAATTTATTCAGAAGGCTTTATTTAAATATGAAGGAAACATTTCAAAAGCGGCGAAAGAACTGGGCCTGACCCGCACTTCGCTTTACCGCAGAATGGAAAAACACGGACTATAACGTGAAAAATTTCAGAATACAGATAATTGCCAAATTGGTATTTATTTCAATCTGCCTCTTCGTCTCGTTTTATTTCTACTTCAACGGATCCTATATACCGGCTCTCTTGTTTCTTTTTCTGTTTGTATTTGCGGGTTACCGGCTGATCTTCTTTCTTGACACCACGAATAAAGAGCTCACGAAATTTTTTCAGGGAATAAATTATTCCGATTTTTCTCAGCATATCAACATCGCCCATCTGGGAAAGTCGTTTAAGGAGCTTTCGGACGAGCTCAATAAAGTTCTCAACAATTTCAAGAAAGCGCGCTTCGAAAGGGAAGAGAGTATGAAGTATCTCCAGACCGTCGTTGAGCATGTGGGGATCGGTCTGATTTCCTTTAATTCCAACGGTGATGTCTCGCTGCTAAATAAATCCGCGAAGAAAATTCTTAAGGTCGCTCATCTTAAAAGCGTATTCATTCTCGATAAACTGTATAACGGTTTCGGAAAATTTCTTTTTCAGCTTCAACCCGAAAAAAGGAGCACATTCAAACTCACCGATAACGGTGAAGTAATCCAGCTGATGATCTACTGTACCGAATTCAGGATGAAAGATCAGACGTTAAAATTAATCTCGCTCTATAATATTCAGCCGGAACTCGACGAGAAAGAGATTGAATCATGGCAGAAACTGATCAGGGTTCTTACGCACGAGATCATGAATTCGATAACACCGATTTCCTCTCTTGCCGCCACCGCAAGCGGTATTATTCAAAGTTCACCTGTCCCCGGGAACTCTGAATGGCTTGAAGACGTGGGTGAGGCCTTAAAAACGATTCAACACCGCTCGGAGGGCCTTACAAATTTCGTGAATAAATTCCGGGATATATCCAAAATTCCGAAACCGAATTTCCAGGCGGTAAACGTTTCAGAGCTGTTTTACAGAATAAGACTCCTGACAGAACGGTCGATCCCTGAGAATAACATAACGCTCTCTTTTTCGGTCGTTCCCGAAAATATGGAAATCATTGCGGATCCGGATCTTATCGAACAGGTTCTTATAAACCTTGTATTAAATTCAATCCATGCTCTCTCCCAGGTCTCCCGAGGAGAAATAAAGCTATCCTGTGAAATTAACGACAGGGGCCGTGCCGTATTGAAGGTGACCGATAACGGTCCCGGTATCTCCGATGAGATCGTCGACAGAATTTTTATTCCTTTCTTCAGCACTAAAAAAGATGGATCGGGAATCGGGCTCAGTATATCCCAGAGTATAATCAGGGCGCATAACGGAAATATATGGGTCCATTCTAAACCGGGTGAAACCGTATTCGTCATTCGCCTGTAAAAAGTAATCTCTTTTGTGGAGCTTAGTGTCTTAGTGACTTTGTGGCATTTAAAATCTTTCTCTTTCAACTAAATTACTAATCTTTGCCACTAAGGCACGAAGACACAAAAAAAAATTATTTCCTTTTTAGACAGCCTCGTAAAGATGATTGTGATTCTGATCGAAGCTTGTCCCGATAAAATAACTGTCATCAGATCGGTCCCGATTCTCGCAAGCTCGAATCGGGATTTCACTTTGTTCAAGACTGCGCTTCGATCTACATATAGGAACAACAATTTATATTAACCTAATATCATTGGGGAAAGTGGCGGCGGGTATGCGCAAATCAGCCCACAATTTGCATAAAGATGTTGAAATGCGATTAGGACAAAAGGACAAAAGTTTTTCCACTTATAAGGGGGTGGTGGTCAAAAAACTCAAAATTTTGTCCTAATTGTTGCGAATTCGGCCCATTTCCGAAGGGTGCTTTTAAAAATATTGAGGAGGTTTTTTCACCCCTTGTCCGATTTGAATTTGTCTGGTGAGAGAAAAATGAAGATGCAAACTGAAATTAATGAATGATCCCTGACATGAAGAACGCTATAGCCGACGCTTTGGATGCATCTGTATGGAACAAGTCGTCTCCCAGTGACGTAAGCTTTGACTTTTTCAACGATGTGTAGCAATTAATAATTTAATCCCGCCTCGCGTACCGCTTCGGCTGGGAATTTCATTAGGATAGCGAGTATCAGTCAGAATGTTCAATTGAACCGTGCATGGGAAAGGGGTAGTTTCAGTGGTTAAAAAAAAGTTGCTTTTTATATTTTTAATATATACTCTAGTAATAACCTCAATTATTTCTTCTTTAAATCGTACCGTTTGGGGACTGAAATCGGATTTAATACTATTTCCATTATAGTGATTTAACTGATAACTGGAAAAATATTAAAAAAATTTTGGTTATCTAAAATGGACTCTTCACTCTTAAAATCATCCAGAATATTTTCAGCTTTCAGTATAATCTTTGTAAGTAAAATTATCCTGATCCCTCTTGTATGTGCTGCTTTTTTCTGCGGATTTCTGCAATTATCGTCCGGTAAAGATGTATTCAGTAAATCATAGATTTATTGCTGTAATGCTGGATACTGCTCTGATAAGACGTGCGCCACAGAATGCTCAATTAGGCCATGTTCAGGTAATGAATATAGTTGAATTGTGAGGACGTTATGTTAAAAAATTATTCCAGAATAATTTTTGGTTTTTTATTTCTTTATTGTTTCTCAACAACCAAAACTCAAACTTTAATTACATACAGCTGTTCGTGGACCAATTTAAACTTTCCTCCCGGCGGCGCGTCAGCGCTTTATTATGATAAACAAAATGACGATGTATATTTTGCCGGAACAGGCACTATTTACAAAATTAATTCTAAGACGAACCCGTGGACCCAAATCGGTACCGATCCGAATAATGCTATCTGGCCCAATGCTAAGATAATCTCGATGCTGATAGATAATACAGGAGTTTTTTATGCGGGCTGTGATGGGAATACGCACTCGTGGATCTCTTTCGACAGAGGAACGAATTGGAAGGAGATAACCGATCCGTTATTCATGAAGAGGGATAGTATTAATAACTTAGCTATAAACACAATATATGCGCATACAGACGGAACGGTTTATTTTGGAACAGATAACGGAATAATCAAAACAACGGATCACGGAATAACATTCAGCGCTGTGAATACTCCTTACAGCTATATAACCGCGATTTTTATCGATCAATCAAATAACTTTTTTATCGGAACAAACGGCGGCCTATTCAGATCAAAAGATCAATTGAAAAACTGGACTCAAATGGGTTTGCGATTGGCAGGAGATAATATACATTCAGTCCTTCAATCCAGGGGTTCTATTTTCGTTTCATCACAGTCCGATATCTCGATATCAACAAATAGCGGCGATACCTGGATAAATCAAAGGCAAAACCTGGGTTTTAGTCAATATAATCAATTGTTTCCGCTATTAGCGGCACTTGATAAAAATGATAATGTATTTGTCTGTATAAATGAATACGGTACTTCAAATCTCCTTCAGGGAATTTGTTTCACAGATGATAACGGAGCCCATTGGAACGAAATTGCGACAATGACCCCTCCTTTTTCTAATGCTAATATACCGGTTCAACCCTTAGCAATTTGTATCGATTCAAAAGATTTTATTTATATAGTTGAAGCAGGCCGTCTTGCCCCTTATATTAAATCTGCTTATAGGGGGCAGAGAGGTACAACAGGAGTTGAAATTGAGAATAAATTAACAGCTCCCCAAGATTACTCCCTTGATCAAAATTACCCGAATCCGTTTAACCCAACAACAATAGTAAAATATCAGTTGCCGGTGAATGGATTCGTATCATTAAAGGTATACGACCTTCTTGGCAGGGAAGTCGCCGCTTTGGTTAATGAATACAAACAGGCCGGCTACTATTCTGTTAAATTCGATGCTGGTAAATTAGCGGGCGGCGTTTATTTCTATACTATCCATGCGGGAAATTTTACAGGAACCAGGAAGATGCTGCTGATGAAATAGTTTACTTTTAACATAATTGTTTATAATTTACCCAATAAAACCGTAATTCCCCCATTGTACGTGCTTCTGCCGGCAAGAAATAGTCAAGTGGAAATTGATAACCATATAATCTGTTGAAAGGAACCGCTATTAATCATTCATTTTACTTGAACTTCAGCTGCGTTGAAGACAACGGAGAATAAGGACAAGATGGCTGCTTGATAGAATTTAAAAATAATAGGGGAATATAATGAACAGCGACAATCCGCAAAAGGTATATCAATCCGGTATAACCACAGCCACGCTTCGGCTAAACGTTCGAAGTCAACCAAATATGGCTTCCAATATTGTCGGTGCGGTTAATCCCGGAATTCAATTAGCATACGACGGCTATTCACTTGAGGGAGAAAAGATCTCCGGCAACAGTAAATGGTATTTCACACGCGAAGGAAACTGGTTCTGGAGCGGGG
>Ga0182021_10012200_pt1 | contig 10210 bp, 5 predicted proteins | sample 612E3MmetaG_FD_120493 | JGI IMG/M metagenome (GOLD analysis project Ga0182021, IMG submission 120493) | Permafrost microbial communities from Stordalen Mire, Sweden - 612E3M metaG (Illumina Assembly) | ecosystem: Environmental > Terrestrial > Soil > Wetlands > Permafrost | place: Sweden... | reverse complement strand
TTCTTATTGTATGAAATCTTTTTTCGCAGTTCTTTAATATAGAAATTTAAAAGATAATGTTTTTCTTCCACCGTTAAATCATGACTTCCGGAAAATAATATAGAAGCAACATCATATTCGGGCGGACCTTTTCTGCCTGACTGGTAATCTATATAATAAAGTGAATTATTTTTAACCATAACATTTCTCGGTTGAAAATCCCTGTACATAAAGAGTTTCTTACTATTGTTCATTAATTTATTCGTAAGTAAATCGAGAGTTTTGGATTTTATCTTTTTGCCTGATGCATTCTTAACAAACTTTAAATAATAATATTTCCAGAATTTATGGAAATCATATTTAACCTGGTATTTATCAAAAAATTTAGTTTCATAACAATAATTATAATTAATATCATCTTTACCGGCAACCTGGAATTTCACTAAATCTTTCAATGCTTTTTCAAATAATGAGAGTATTGAATTACGCGGGATTTTCTTTTCACTAACTACGTTGAATAATGATTTATTCCCTAAATCTTCTTCGATGTAAAATTTGTTGTTTGAGGATTTAATATATATTTCAGGAACATTTAAATTGTGTTTTTTAAAAGTTTTGGTAAACTCAATAAAAGCTATATTTTCCTTTATTTTTTTATTGTATATCCCTATCGCAGTGTGATTATCTGATATTAATCTGGATATTTTTCTATCTGATACTCCTCCTGGAATTAAATTAATTTCCAAAGGTATTTCAGAAAATTTCTCTTCGAATAATTTACTTAAAACTTTATTTATATTATCCATTCTCTGCTTTTTAATATTCACTGTCCAAAAACTATAAAAAATAAATTTTATATAAACTTAAACTACAAAATAAATATATCACAAAAAACAATCAAACATAAAATTCTAAATTTTAATTCATAAACTGGCAAAGCCAGAACCAAGATGTTCTGGTTACAACGCTCCAGAGACTGTGTGATAAAGCTTCCCAAGGTTTTTGTCATTCCAGCGAAAGTCGCTCTTTGCTCTTGATCCCGATGCTTTTTATCGGGACTGGAATCCAGACGAAATACAAAGTTTTTGTTTCAAGCTTTTTCTCGGATTTATTTTTTTCACAAAGTCTCTCCAGCGTTGTAAACCCAATTTTCAATTTCCGAGCCCCTTCTAAGAAACTTAAAATATATTTTGTTTACTTCCAGCATTGTCATCCCCGAATGCTCCTGTCGGGGATCTCCTACCTTATGCTTCATTCCAAAAGAACACTTTGAAAACGTATGTATTTTAAATCTTCTTGTTTCTTTGCGTTCTTTGCTTTTCCTTTGCGAACTTTGCGTTTAAAGATCTTCAAGTTTCTTCCTTTTTTAATAACGATTTATTGTTATTTAGGGCTCGTTCCCAAAGTCCTTCACGTTCTTTGTGTCCCGACTTGTCGGGATTTGGGAACGTATATAAAATCATAATTATAAGAAAATATCTCTCAGCGCATCCTCTAATTTCGAGAATTCAAACTTATACCCATTCTCCAATGCTTTCGTCGGAATAACTTTCTGCCCTGTCAATATATAATCAGCAAATTCTCCTATTAATAATGTAAGAGCAAATCCGGGAACAGTAAAAATGGAAAGTCTTTTCAGAACCCTGCCGATTGCCTTGCAATAATCTTTGTTTGTTACGGGATAAGGAGCAGTTGCATTTAAAGCAATATCTATGTTATTGTTTTCAATTGCAAAAGTTATTAACCCTGCCACATCATTAATATGTATCCACGATACCCATTGTTTTCCGTTACCCTGTTTGCCGCCGAGAAATAATTTAAAAGGCAGTATAAGTTTCTTCAATGCACCATCATTTTTATCCAGTACAATTCCTGTTCTTATGCAGACTGTTCTTACATAGTTTCTTCTTGCCTTTAGAGCCGTTGCTTCCCAGTCTTTGCAAAGTGAAGCAAGAAAATCATTACCCGCAGGCGAGGATTCATCCAGTTCCGAATTTTCATTGACGCCGTAATAGCCAACCGCAGATGCGCAAATAAACGATTTAGGTTTATGTTTACATAATTTAATTAAATCTATGATTCTTTGTGTCGTATTAATTCTGCTTTTATACAAAATATCCTTAAAATTCTTATTCCATCTTTTCCAGCCTAATGATTCTCCGGATAAATTTATCACACTTTTCGCAGAATCGAAAATATCCACACAAGCCTGAATATTCAGTTTATTCCAATCGATAAAACTAATATTACTTGAATGACTGAAAATATTTCTTGCCTTTTCGATATTGCGTGTAAGAATTACAACTTTATAATCTCTTTTCAATAATTCGGAAGTCAGTTTTCTCCCTATTAACCCCGTCGCTCCGTTTATAACAATTTTCTCAGACATATTATGGAATATTTGATTAACAAATAATGTACAAAACATATTTCAAATTCACGGTAAAAAGATAGTATCAAATGAGACTTTCTCCTCTTCAAAGGGGGGAAGCACACTGTTAAAATTCCCTGCTTGAAAGAAGTGAAAGTTAGCTAAGAATTTTCTAATCATACAAATCTTATGAATCTTATAAATCTTATGAATCTTATAAATCTTATAAATCTTATAAATCTTATGAATCTTTAATCAGATTAATCAGTGATTTTAAGTTCTTTATACTCTCATTTAAAATGTTTAATTTTACTTTTAAATACATATTAAATTATATTTTAGAAGAAGCTTATAAATATTGTGAAAGTGTCGCAAGAAGTCATTATGAAAATTTTCCTGTGGCTTCTTTCTTTATTCCGAAGAATAAAAGAAAATATATTTATAATATTTATGCTTTTGCAAGATTAGCAGATGATATTGCAGATTCGGATTCATTATCACCAGTTGAAAAAACTATTAAACTTAATAAGTTAGATAAAGAATTAAAGGAATGTTTTGAAAATGTGTATGATAATGAGAACAACGAACAATTAAATATTTTTAAAGCTTTGCATAATACTGCTTTTGAGCTGAATATAAATTCTGATGAATTTTCGAATTTACTGAAAGCTTTTAAACAGGATGCAATCAAGCAAAGGTATGATAAATTCGAAGAGTTGATTGAATATTCAAATTTTTCCGCAAACCCGATAGGTCATCTTGTTTTAAATACATTCGGATATCATAAAGAAAATGATGAAGAATTATTCAGATTTTCGGATAATATTTGTACGGGTTTACAGCTTATTAATTTCTGGCAGGATGTCGGAAGAGACCTTGAGATTAACAGGATTTATATTCCTCTTACGGAAATGCAAAAATTTGATTATTCGGAAGAATTATTATTTAAGAAAATCGAAAATGATGAATTTATTTCCTTAATGAAATCTCTTGTCGAAAAAACTAAAGTAATATTTAATAAAGGAAAGGGTATCGAAAAAAAATTAAAAGGAAGGCTGAAACTCGAATTAAAGGCTATCTATAACGGCGGGACGGAGATAATTAAGAAGATAGAAAAAATTAATTATAAAGTGCTGAGCGAAAGAGTTGAGATTAAGAAAAGCGATAAAATGAAGTTGATTATGAAGACAATATTTTAATTTAAGAATATTTATTACAATGAACGATTTAAAAAATATAGATACACAGCAGGTTATGAAGAATAGTAAAACTAATTTTCTATTCTCCACTTTTCTGCTATCAAAAAATAAAAGGGTAGCTTTGAAAACCGTTTATGCTTTTTGCAGAAGGACTGATGATATTGTGGATGAAGAAACTTCGACTGTTGACGAGAAAAAAAATAATTTGAATGAATGGAAAAATGAAGTGACGAAAGCATTTGAATCTAAAACAGATTATTTATTGCTTAAAGATTTAAATAATATTACTAACAAATTCAAAATTCCGGAACAACCTTTCTTTGATTTGATAAAAGGGATGGAACTTGACCTTATTCAAAACCGGTACAAAACATTCGAAGATTTATATAAATATTGTTACTATGCGGCGTCCACTGTGGGTTTGATGACAATCGGAATATTCGGGTATAAAAACGAAAAGACAATCGATTTTGCAATTAATCTCGGAATTGCATTTCAGTTGACAAATATTTTGAGAGATATTTATAAGGATTCTTTGGTTGATAGAATTTACCTGCCGCTTGATGATTTATCTAAATTCAATTATAGCGAATCCGAGTTAAAAGAAAAAGTAGTTAATGAGAATTTTAAATCTTTAATGAAATTTGAAATCGCAAGAGCAAACGAATATTACTGGAAAGCTAAAAACGAATTAATGAAAGAGGACGAAAGAAATATGGTTCCTGCGTTAATAATGGAAAAAACGTACAGCAGAATATTAAAAAAAATTGAAGATATTGATTACGACGTATTCAGTAAACCTGTAAGAATACCGGGAATAAAGAAATTATTAATTGCAATTTCAGTTTTGCTTAAATATAAAATAATCGGTTGAATAAAAAATATGAATAATAGATGACGAAAAGTGTAGGAATCATAGGAGGTGGTTTAGCGGGAATATCTTCCGCTGTATTTTTAAAAGAAAAAGGATACGATGTCAGTTTATTTGAGGCAACACCGAAATTTGGGGGAAGAACTTATAGCTGGTTTGATAAAGATTCAAAACAATATCTTGATAACGGTCAGCACATATTAGCGGGATGGTATGAAAACACTTTTGAATTTATGAAAATAATCGGCACGTTTGGATTGTTGGAATTTAAAAAGAGCCTTGAAATTGATTTTTTAAATACACAAAAAGAGCAGTTTAAATTATATTGCCCGGATGTATTCACTCCCTTAAATATATTTTTAGGTCTTTTGAAATTCAAGGGCTTTGGATTGAAGGATATACTTTCGGTATTCAGGTTACGAAAACTTGTAAAAACTAACTCAGGATTGGATAATTATGATAACGCAAAGGAAATATTAAATTATATCGGACAAACTGATAACCTGATTAAATATTTTTGGAATCCGTTTATTTATGCGGTTTTTAATACATCCGCAGAAAATGTATCTGCAGGGATTTTTTTGAACTTGATAAGAAGAGGTTTCAAAACTAAATATAGTTCAGCACTGCTGATTCCTAAAACAAACCTGAATGAATTATTTATTGAACCGTCTGAAAATTATTTTGCTAAGAATAATGTAAAGGTAAAGAAAAATTCAAGAATAAATAACCTACGGATCGATAATTATAAAATAAAATGTCTGATATTGGAAAATGGAGATGAAATTTCCTTCGACTATTATATTTCCGCAGTACCATTTTACTCATTTAATAAATTATTTGCTTTTAAAGATTTTAATAAATATTTTAGTGATACGGAGAATTTAAGAGCTTCTACAATAATATCAGTGCACCTGTTTATTGAAGATGATATTATTGATTGTTTTAAAGAATTGAGCAACAATCTGATGATTGGATTAATTGGCACGACGGCTCAATGGATTTTTATTAAAGGAAGAAATCATTTATCTTTAGTAATCAGCGGTGCGGATATTTTGAGTAATAATATTTCCGAAATGAATAACGAAGAAATATTTAATATTTGCAAAGAAGATATTGCAAAGTGTATAAATGGTTTTGAGAAAATTAAAATATCGGGATATAGAGTAATAAAGGAAAAAAGAGCAACGTTCGTACCCGATTCAAAAAGTTCTAAATATAGAATACCCTGCACTTGCGGAATAAATAATTTATTTTTAGCAGGGGACTGGACTGATACCGGTTTGCCTTCTACGATAGAAAGTGCGATATATAGTTCTAAGAAATGTGTTAATACCATAACAAATGAAGAAACATAAAACAGAATATGATAAAATACTCACTCGGAATATGTATCGGAGCATCAACAATATCCTTCGTTAAATCAAGTGAAGATGATGGTGTTGTTAAAATATTGGGAAAAAATTCAATTCCACATGAAGGAAATCCAAGGAGTGTTTTGTTAAATTATTTTAATGAAAATGATTTAACAAACTATTCTGTTATTGCCACAGGGAGAAAATTCAAAAACCTCATAAATTCTGTTTCTGTCTCTGAGCCGGAATCCATAGAAGAATCAATTAAATATTTAAATTTAACCGGCAAAAACTATGCTCTCGCAAGTCTTGGCGGTGAAAATTTTATTGTATATTGCATAGATGAAAAGGGTAATGTTACAAATGTGATTACAGGAAATAAATGCGCATCAGGAACAGGCGAATTTTTTCTTCAGCAAATAAGAAGAATGGATTTATCTGCGGGTGAAGCTATTGAACTTTCAGAAAACGGGAATCCGTACATTGTGTCGGGCCGATGCAGCGTCTTTTGTAAGAGCGACTGCACTCATGCGTTGAACAAAGGAATTCCAAAAGGTAATGTTGTATCCGGTCTGTCAAAGATGATTGCAAATAAAACAATTGAACTTCTTACAAAACAGAAATCGAATAGTGTAGTATTACTTGGAGGTGTCTCGCACAACAGGAGTGTCGTAAATTATATCAGGGAAAAATATCCGGACGTTACGGTTCTGAAAGAATCTTCTTATTTTGAAGCTCTCGGCGCGAGTATAATTGGTTTAAAAAAATATTCGAAGCTGAATAAAAATAATATCTTCAAACATCATTCTCATAACTTTCCGCTGTTAGAACCAATTTCTAACGGGAAATCAAAAGTTACATTTAAAACTCTCGCAAAGAGTAAAGCAAAAGAAGGTGACAGATGTATTATCGGACTTGACGTTGGTTCTACAACTACAAAAGCAGTTTTGATTAAAATGGATGATGATGCTGTTATTGCTTCTGAATATTTAAGAACAAATGGAAATCCTATACAGGCATCTATTGAGTGTTACATAAAACTCAAAGAGCAAATTAAATGTAATATAGAAATAATCGGTTTAGGTACTACGGGTTCGGGCAGGCACATTTCAGCATTACATGCTTTAACAAAAGGAGTTGTAAACGAAATTATCGCACACGCAGTAGCAGCAGCTTATTTTGATGAAGACGTCGATACAATATTCGAGATTGGAGGACAGGATGCAAAGTATACTCATCTGACGAATGGTATTGCAAGTGATTATGCAATGAACGAAGCTTGTTCGGCAGGAACAGGTTCTTTTCTTGAAGAAGCATCAAAAGAAACGCTGAATATTTATTATAAAGATATTGGTGATATAGCTTTTAAGGCAAAGAGTGCACTTAATTTTAATGACCAATGTGCGGCATTTATATCCAGTGATATTAAAAATGCTTCACACGAAGGTGCATCTAAAGAAGATATCGTCGCAGGACTCGTTTATTCGATTTGTATGAATTATGTCAACAGGGTTAAAGGAAACAGACCTGTTGGCAAAAAAGTATTTATGCAGGGAGGTGTATGTTATAATAAAGCGGTGCCTTGCGCTATGGCGAACCTGATAAATAAAGAAATCATTGTACCTCCCGAACCGGGATTGATGGGGGCTTTCGGAGTTGCACTTGAAATTAAGAACAGAATAAATCTTGGTTTACTCGAAAAACAAAATTTCAATCTCGACAATTTAATAAACCGTGAATTTAAATACGGTAATGAATTTATTTGTGCGGGCGGAAAAGAAAAGTGCGACAGGAAATGCAGCATAGCTATGATAGAGGTTGAAGGCAAAAATTATCCTTTCGGAGGTGCCTGCAATAAATATTATAATGAAAGATTAAATATTAAATCCGATACTGGCAAGCACAATCTTGTAACTGTAAGACAGGATTTAGTATTTAAAAAATATTCTAATCCGGATTGTGTGAAACTCAATTCAAACAATAATAAAAATCGCGAGACGATCGGAATTTCGAGAAGTTTATTAACGAATACACTATATCCGCTTTATTATCATTATTTCACAAATCTCGGTTTCGAAACAGTCTTGTCCGATTTGATTGACCCAAAGGGAAGCGACAAAATTCAATCATCATTTTGTTATCCCGTTGAAATATCTCACGGCTATTTTCAGAATTTACTAAATAAGAAAACAGATTATATATTCTTACCCCACATAACACAAATGGAATCGCAAAGTGAGAATCAATATAACCGCTTGTGTGTATTCGTGCAGGGAGAGTGTTATTTCTTAAAATCAACTTTCAGGGATGAAATTAAGTCAAAATTAATTTCACCTGTGATAGATTTTAGCCTGAAAGGAAATCATCTGAGAAATTCTTTTTCTGAAATTGCCAAACAATTCGGTAAAAGTAAAAATTTATCGGATTACGCTTTTGATTTTGCTATGGGGAAATATAAAGAAATGCAAAGAGAATTTAAATCTATTGGTGCAAGAGTACTAAAAGAACTGGAAGAAGATGAAGGTAAAATTGCTATGGTGCTCTTCGGCAGGTCTTACAATGCTTTTGCAAAAGAAGCGAATTTAAATATTCCTCATAAATTTGCATCTAAAAATATTACAATTATTCCGCACGATTTTCTTCCGAATGATATAAGAAAATCTTATGAAAATATGTACTGGTATAGCGGTAACCAGATATTAACAAATGCCAGGCTTGTAGCAAAGCATAAGCAGTTGTTCGGAGTATTCATTACAAATTTCTCCTGCGGTCCGGATTCTTTTATACTTTCATATTTCAGGAGTATTATGGGAAATAAACCTTCCCTTACTCTGGAGCTCGACAGTCACTCTGCGGATGTAGGCGTGGATACGAGAATTGATGCGGCGCTCGATATTATTAAAAATTACAATACGCTGAAAAATAATAAAAAGATTCATTTTGAAATTAAAACTCATAAACCGCTTTCTATAATAAATCAAAATAACAGACTATCAGTTGTAGATGAAAATAATAATTCATTCAGATTGACCTCATCGGAAGTTGAAGTGTTAATTCCTTCGATGGGTCATTTTAGTGCTGATGCCTTTTCTGCAATTTGCCGTTCATTGAATATTAATTGCAGACCTTTACCTATTCCTACTTTTGATACATTAAAAGAAGGCAGGGGACTCACAACCTGTAAAGAATGTTTGCCGTTTATTTTGACTACAGGTTCTCTTACAGAATATCTTGAGAAATATCATGATGGAAAGAAAAAAGTTCTTTTCTTCATGCCTCATGGATACGGACCTTGCAGGCAGGGACAATATATTATCATGCTCAAAGATATTATAAAAAAACTTAATTTAAGCAACGTTGGCGTTTTGTCTATGGATGATGAAAATGCTTTTGACGATTTTGGTTCGGATTTCTTCAAAAAGCAATGGATATCTATGATGATTGCGGATGTAATACACGATATTGAAAATGTTATTTTTACGCTTGCGAAAGATAAAGAAGAGGGAATTCAAATATTAAACAATGAATGGAGTCAGATAATAAATTCATTTGAATCCGGAAAAATTAAAAATATTTTTTCGCAGCTTGAAAAGTCAGCATCAAAATTATCTTCGATTGAACTCAAAACTCCTTTATCTGAAGCTAAGATAATCTCGCTTGTAGGTGAGATATACGTTCGACGTGAGGAATTTTCGAGAAGTGAAGTTGTTAAATATCTTATAGACAATGGTTTTGTAGTTAAAACGGCTCCGATAACGGAATACGTTTACTATACCAATTATATGTTAAAATATAATATTCTCGAAAAGTCGAATCTTAAAAATAAATCACTTCTTTTAATAAAAGATAAAGTGCAGAGAAAGATAGAAAAAAAGATTAAGAAAATTCTGGAAAAATCTAATTTGTATAAGTTTGAAATGATAGATATCGATAAGACAATTAATTTCGGTAAACATCTTGTATCTGAAAAACTTATTGGTGAAGGTCTATTAACAGTGGGCTTGTCTATGAGAGAAATTTTAGATGAAGCGTGCGGGGTTATTTCGATAGGTCCGTTTAATTGCATTCCAAGCAGGCTTTCTGAAGCGATATTAAATAAGGAAATGACAATGGAAGGTAAATACAGGGCAATGGGTATTGAGAAAAACGGGTATCCTGATGAGTTAGTTATACTACCGTTCCTTTATGTTGAAACGGATGGAAATGCATTCCCGCAAATTACACAATCGAAACTGGAAATATTTATGCTGCAGGCAGAGAAGGCTCATAATTTATTAAAACAAAAAAAGAGTATAGTAGAAAATAAAAAATAAAATTAACGGGAGAGACTTAAAATCTTTAGTTCTTTTGGTCATTAAAATAATCTTTACAGATAGATAAGTCGGAAATTAGAGATGTGAAGTTTTGCATCGAAGTTTGATTTAAATCGAAATAT
>Ga0182021_10012199_pt1 | contig 10210 bp, 6 predicted proteins | sample 612E3MmetaG_FD_120493 | JGI IMG/M metagenome (GOLD analysis project Ga0182021, IMG submission 120493) | Permafrost microbial communities from Stordalen Mire, Sweden - 612E3M metaG (Illumina Assembly) | ecosystem: Environmental > Terrestrial > Soil > Wetlands > Permafrost | place: Sweden... | reverse complement strand
CGACGCCAAAACGGCGATACGCATGGGGTCGGGCGCCATAACCTCGCTGATCAGTAGCGGAGGCATGGCCATCATTTACGAAATCTGGAACCCGGAGCTGGAGGTTAAGCGAGCGATAAAACTTTTACACCCCGACCACACCAAGGAATCCGAAGACCGATTCCAGACCGAAATAAAAATAACGGCAAAGCTCCACCATCCCAACATCGTTGAAATCTACGCCGTCGGGAAATGGAACGAACTTCCCTACATCGAAATGGAACGCATCGACGGGTTGACGCTTGAAAAGCTCATCGCCGAAACGGGAGGGCTTCCCGTGGAAGTATGCACCTCCGTAGGCATCATGACCGGCAGGGCGCTCAATTACGCCCATAACCAGGACTATCAGATTTATGGAAAGCAATACCACGGCATCATCCACCGCGATCTCAAACCGGGCAACATCATGGTGACCAATGCCGGCATCGTCAAGCTCATGGATTTCGGCATCGCGAAACCCATGACGGCCTCCACGCGCACCATGGAGGGCGTGGTCATGGGCACCATGCAATATCTGGCCCCGGAGCAGCTCGACGGCAAGGACGTTGACGTTCGCGCCGATATCTATTCCCTGGGAACCGTGCTCTACGAAATGCTCGCCGGCAGCCGCGCCTTTCCGGAGCAAAACCTCGGCACACTGGTAACGGACAAACTCAATAACAATTATATCCCGCTCGACGGCTTTTCGCGAAAAATTCCGCCCGCGCTCTGCGGCCTCGTGCATAAATGCCTGCGATATGAAAAGGAAAAAAGGATACAAAACGCCTTGGAATTCCTCAAGGCGCTCGGCCACGTCCATAAGTCGCTCAGTGAAAGATCTCCGGAGCAAATCCTTTTACAGTACATGAAGGAAGCGCACCACGGCAAAACGATCATTTCCATCCGTAAAAATTCCCGGCCTATGGCCCTTAAATGGCTGGCCGGTGCGGTTTTCGTCGCCGCGCTGATTGCCGCGGGGTGGCGGGCATTCCCGCTTTTAAATCGTCATGTTCCCCAGAAGCCGATGGCGGCGAACGCAGTGGAAAAACCATTGCCGCAACCGCAAGGAAACGAGATCAAGGACGTATTCGACCCGAAGGTGAAAAGCCGGAAAACGGCCCCCGCCCCGAGCGTAAAAAGCGCCACGCACCGGGCTTCAGCCGCCGCCGAAGCGGGGAAAAAAAAGCGCGAGCGACCCGCGGCGATAAACAAACCTTTGCCGCCCGCGGCAAAGCCCGTCGATACTCAACCTCACGCCGCCTCGGTCTCGGAAAGCAAGCAAGCCGTAGCGCCGCTCGCGGAGCCGATAAAAAAAACCGTGTCTCTCGACAAATTGAAGCAACAGTATAAAACCTCGGATCTCATGGTGATTTTTTCGGGCGAAGTGGAGGCGGGCCGTTTCCACGAGGCGCTGGCCATTTCCGACAAAATAGATAAAAGCGACGCGGACACGAAAAAAGTTAAAATATACAAGCTCAGGGCGCTCAAGGCGATAGGGGAAAAGACCGAGGAAACACGGCTTTTGCTTTCCGGCGACATTTTTGACGGGGAATATTATCTTGAAAAGGCGCTCTATTTTTTCGAACAGCGCGACCTGTCAAAAACCCAGGAGCTGCTTAAAAAAGCCTCGGTCTCGCCATGCGGATTTTTAGATCCGAAGGCGTTTCGCCAGAACTTGCTTTATTCAATCGCCCTCTGCGCAAGCGCGATCTATGACCAACAGGGCGGCGACGAAACCAGGAAAAAAGCGATGGAAGCCTGGTATGACGTCAAATCGCTTTTCAGGACATCGCCGGAACACGGCTACTTTAAAAAAGCGGACTCGGAAATCCGCAGAATCAGTAAAACAAATTAGGAATTTTATGACGCTCAGAACGCGAACGCTGCTCATTGTAAGCCTGACGCTAGTCGGCCTTTTAGGCGTCCTTTTCATGGTCGCGCGGATTTCCCTGCATAGGGGTTTTGCCGACGTTGAAAAAGACCTGAGCGCACGGTTCGCGACGGTTGAACGCAACGACGCGCGCAAAAACGTGCAACGTGCCATTGACGCGCTCAACGCGAACATCGGCAACCTCGCCGTGAAAGTCGCGGATTGGGCTCAATGGGACGATACGTATCGGTATGTTGAAGACGTCAACGCCAGGTACGCCAAGTCCAATCTGACCGAACAAGCCCTTTCGTCGCTCAAGCTCAATTATATGGCAATTGTCAATATTTCCGGACGCATTGTATTTTCCTTTGCCTACGACCCGGTCCAAGCGAAAAAAATCCCCCTCCCCGAGGGCATCGCGGACCATGTAAAGAAAGGCGCGCTTCTGCTCAACCATACCGATCCGCAAGGGTTGACGGCGGGGATAGCGCTTCTTAAGCAAGGTCCCATGATGTTCGCGTCGCGCCCCATCGTTACCAGCGACCTCAAGGGCCCTATCCGCGGCGCCGTCGTTTTCGGTCAATTTTTGAACGATACCGCCGTTAAAAACCTTGCCCTGCTGACGCATCTCGACATTGAAGTAAAACTCCCCTCCGACTCGACGCTCCCGGCCCCATACCGTCAAGCGCAATCGCGATTGGCGGCGACGGATTCACCGTATGTCGATTGCGCGAACGTTGATTCCATTTTCGGGTATGCCTTGATCAAGGACATCTACCATAAGCCCGCGCTGCTCACCAGGATCAGCATTCCCCGGGAAATTCATAAGCAAGGGCTGCTAACCTTAAGCGAAGTGCGGGCGCAAGGGCGCAAAACGCTTCTGACGCTCATGATAGGCGTTACAACGGCCGGCGTGGCCTTGGGAGCGGTCATTTTGCTTATTCTTGAACTTTCAGTGCTGTCGCGTTTGAAACGTTTGAGCGTTCACGCCGGACGCATCGCTGAAAGCAAGGACTTTACCGCCAGGGTTGGAGTGGAGGGCAACGATGAGTTGACGACCGTAGGCGTGTCGATGAACCGCATGCTCAACTCCCTATCGCAAACCCACCATGAGCTTCAACAGCGCACCGATGAAATGCATCTTCTCATGAATACCGTTCCCGTGGGACTTTTAAGCCTCAATGAGCAATTACGCGTCAATCCGGAATATTCCCGGAGCGCCGAGGAAATCCTGGACCGCAAAGAATTGGCCGGAGTGGAATTTACCGATTTGCTGGGCCTTTCAAAGACGAAGCCTCGCGCAAAAGATTGCGAAATGCTCGAAGAATTCCTTGAATTATTCAGGAAAGAGACGCTGCCTGAAAAGGATATGGCGCCACTCAATCCCTTCGAGACATTACGGATGTCAAGCCAATCCGGAACAAAATGGATTCAATTGGGATACCACCTAATCCGTAACGTTTCGAAGGAAAACCACCACATTCTCGTGGTCATCGAAGACATCAGCGCCGCAAAGGAAATGCAGCAACAGATCGTTCGTTCACAGCAGGAAAACCTCCAACTCAAGGCCATTGTCGAGGAGCCGGAACTGTTCATTGAGTTCATGGCGGAAGCGCGCGGTATTCTGGAATCCGCGCAAAGCAGCGCGGCCGACCTGACGCCGGGGCAGGACTGCCGCCCGCTTATCGGGGAAATTTTCCGCAATGTTCATACGATCAAGGGTATTGCCGGCGCGTTCGCGCTTTCGCGGGTGATTCAGCGGGCGGGCGAGCTTGAAGATACTTTAACCGTACTTCGAACAAAAGAAACCCTCTCCGGGGAAAAAATCAATTCTTTGCGAAAGGATGTGTCCGTGCTCATGGGAGCCATTGAGGAAGTCTCGAACTATACGAAAACCTTTCTCGGCGCGGACGGCGGAAACGACGCAAGAGCTTCACTGCATATTTCACTCGCCGAACTAAAACGTCTTATAGCGGAAATCAAGGCCATGTCCGTTGAAAAATATAGTAAGGACCGTATGATTCTCGATGCAAAGGAAAATATCCTGCATCGTCTGACTTCCATGAAAATGGTCCCTGCGGTAAAAGGCCTTGCCAGGGCCCTCAAGGTGGCGCCCGACTTGATCAGACGCTTGGGAAAAGACGCGGTAGTTACCTTCGAAGGCAAGGATACGCCCATCGACTGCGAGGTCGCCCGTGAACTCACGACGCCCCTGGTACATCTTCTCCGAAACGCCATCGACCACGGCATCGAATCTCCCGGTGAGCGCGCCCTTGTCAAAAAGCCCCCGCGTGGCGAGATCAAACTCTCGGTTCGATTCGACCATGGGGAACTTGTGCTGGAAATCGCCGATGACGGCAAAGGCATGGACCCACAGCGTCTGAAGGAAGCGGCGATATCCAAAAAGATGCTCGGCCCGCGGGAGGCGCAAACACTATCTCCCGCGCAGTGTTTTGAGCTTATCCTGCGGTCGGGCTTTTCCACGAAAACCGAGGTCACGGAAGTATCGGGCAGAGGAGTTGGGCTGGACGCGGTGGTCCATTCGGTAAAGAATAAACTCAACGGCGCCATCCATATTGAGTCCCGGCCGGGGAAAGGCTCGACATTTACACTTCGCGTACCCGCCGCGTTTGAGGATGATGCTTGACAATACGGCTTCGCTCCGTTATAAAAAACAATCCGGCGCTCTCCCCGCCACATCATAGCTCGCGAGAATAGCGCCGGGGTTGGACGCGTCGATTTCCTTAAGGGTATATACCTGCATCCCTGTTTCCTGCCGTGTGACGACGGGGAAACCGTGGGGGCTGTTTTTATAGCGCAGGGGGCCTTTTTTTTCAGTTCGCGCCGCGACAAAGGCGGCATGGGATGCCATCCGGGAACGCCGCATTGTATCGGCAAAGGGAACAAACGCCGCCGCCTGACCGGCGATTATCCCGGAAAATGCTTCGTCGATCTCCACCCCGATACTGCCGCGGCCGCCGGCCATGGCGGCTAGAGCCGTGGCGCCTGAGCCCATAAAGGGGTCCAGCACCGTTTCTTCATAAAGGGAAAACATATTAATCAGACGATAGGGCAGTTCCAGGGGAAACGCCGCGCTACGGGTTCGAAGCCCCGCGGCGTCGAGAGTTTGAGAGGCTCCCTTGAAATCCCACATATCGGAAAACCACCTGTTCCGCTCTTCCCAAAAATAGGCGCTTTTCATCCTCGCGGCCTTTTGCGCCGGGGTTTTAAACTCCTTTTTCGGTCCTTTACGGAAAACAAGTATGTATTCGTGTTCCAGCGTAACATAGGCGCCCGAGGGAAGCATACCGGACCCCATGAATTTATTCGGGGCGTTGGTCTGTTTGCGCCACAGTATCAGCGGCAGGCAATGGAACCCGAGTCTTTCAAAGGAGGTGATGATGCGGGAGTGGTTCGAATAGAGCCGAAATTCTCCGCGCACGGTCCTCGTTGCGTCGCCGATATTGACGCAGGCGAAGCATCCGGGCTTAAGCGCCCTGAAAAGCTCTTCCCACACCTTGTCCAGCTCAACGTGCATTGCCTCAAACGCCGCGTCCCCCTCCCCCCGGTCCAAAGCTATCTTTACATTGGGAGACAATGAGGAAAAAAGCCCGTCCCACATTTGAATCATGGGATAGGGCGGAGAGGTCACCACCAAATCAATGGACTGATCGTCGACGGCGGCCATTGTGCGGGAATCGGATATGATAAGGGAATGGGTGGTTTGCATGGTATCCTTTTCAGTATTCACGCTCTTCGCCGCTCCGCGCGCTATCGGCCGGCGCGGCATCGGTAAAGGCGTTTTTCCGGTAGTCGTCGATGGCTTCCCGAAATTGGTTACAGGTAAATTTGATCCTTGAGACCGTGAATTCCGGTATGGTATACGTTATAAGGGCGGATTCATGGAATGAAGGATCTTTTTGCGGTAAAACAAAAGGCCGGTGCGCGACGCCGGCGGCGTCACGGTAGCTGAACCAGAGCGATGAAAACCTGCCGTTCATTCTTTTGCTGTTAAAAACCATCCAATGACCATTGCCGGACCAGCCGTGCCACCCATCCGTCCATTTGCCGCCGAAGTCCAGTATACGTAGCGCGGAGGTTTTTATATCGATGAGGCCTAATCGGCCCCCTACTTTATCGATGGGAAAATCGCCGTACGGCGCAATAGTTACCAGAAGCGACAAACCGTCCGGAGAACATTTAGGTTGTAGAACGCTTCCCCCGGCTTTTTGGGCAATCACGACGGTATCAAGCCGTCCCCATTGCCGTGTTTCAGGATCAAACGCAATGCGCAGAAGATCGCATTGAATTTCCCGGCGCTGTTTTTCGGGAAGCTGCGGTCCGCCGCAAAAATAAAGAAATTTGCCGTCCTTCGACCATTCGGGCATGGTTTCGATACGGTCTTGGCGAGACATATCCGGGCACTTGATGACTGTATTGCGCGCATAGTCAAAAAGCGCGATATCCGCCCCCGCGTCGAAAACCTCACGGGGTTCTTTTCCCGCCGAATTAAAAAGCATCTCGAATTTGTTCATGGAAAAGGCGAGAATGTCTTTGTTGGGGTGCCAGGAAGTAAATCCGGCTCTCCCCGTTGAAAAAGCCGTTTTCGTGTTTATCGCTCGGAGTATGTTTACGCCATTCATGACGGTTCCCAGCAAAAGGGGCGTACCGGCGTTTTTTGACCTGATCTCCAATACCATTTCGTCCGCATTGTTGTTGCGGAAACTATGACAATTAAAACACACGCCATTGCCCAGGTTATGGAAAACCATCCGTTCTTCAAAGTCCTGAATATCGCGTTGATAGAACCCCATATAAGTCCAGTCCTTGCAAACAGGCAATTTCCGGTAGGCGACATAACGGTCCGCGGCTTCTGCGCTCACGGTGTCCCATATCGTTTCGTATCGGCGCCATGTTTTATTTGTTAAGCAGTACACGGTAATCCCGATCGCCGAACCCCTTGCCGCGGCAAGTAATGTACGCCATTGTTTGGGGGGAATGGCTATGGAGGCGGACCGGCTTGCGATTTCGATTCCGGGCGCTCCTTTTTTTGAAATGGAGACAAAGAAACGCTTCCCCTCCTCTTTAATAATAAAATTCAAAGGCGCGATGTTCGGAGGAATGATCGTGCCGCAGGAATAGGGGAAAATGGCCGGCTGGCGGTTTATCGGTTGCGCTTCACTTGCGGGCCGGACATGCCCGCAATCGATGCAAAGCGCCGCGCATGCGATGGCCCAGAGCCCCCTTCGCGCCATCGCCGCCCGCGAGACGCGCTTATTTTCTTTCATGGATCGCCTTTGCATTTGAAAAGCCATAGACATAGTAGAAGAAATAAGACCCGCCGAACGAAGCGCTCAAATCATCAAAAGCATCATTGGGCCGTCCGCCGTGTTTTGAATACAATATCGCGCAGAACTTTTCAAAGGATTGCATTGCATCCTCGCTCAGGGTGTAGCCGCAAAGATCCGGATTTTTTTCGGTAAGGAATGCGTCGAGAAGCAGCGCTTCTTCGTACAAGCGTGGAATTTTTTGATACTTCAATTCCCGGAGGCCCGAAACACGGTTGGTTACGCTGTCAATGCGCCGGCCTATCAGCCACGAAGCGATTAAATATTCAAACGCCATTTTGTTGTGAGGGTTCTCCTTGACAAGCATCGCCAAGGGCGGCGCGCCCGACAAGACAAACCCTTCTTTCAGCGCAATCGAACGTATCGTATTTATTTCCGGCGTTCGGGACGGCGTTTGATCGTTTTCCATGGCCCAGAGGTACGTTTCGGCCCACGTATGATAAACGCGGTCTTTGCGCAAAGCCTTTAAACATGTATGGCTTGCCTCGGGCATATCTTTGACCGCATAAATCATCGCCAGGAGCTGCAACCCCTGAGGATAATAGAATTGACTGAGAGCTTCAAGGCCGCAGTGTTCGGCGGTATTGATCAAACCCAATTCAAAGTAGGTCCAGCCGCTCCAGACCGGCGCCCAGAATCGGTCGGCGGGGCCTAATGACGCGGCGCTTCCGCTATAGGGAAACAGAAGCAATGCGTTTTGGTTCTGCGGAAACATGAAAAGGTCTTCGAGAAGCCTGCCTTTATGATACAGTGCGCGGTCGATAAGGTGAATTTTCGAATCACTTAAATAGTGCTCGGGGATTTTGCCCGCTTCGTCAAGTAGAAGGTTCCATTTGTGCGACAGCATGGCGTAATTCATGACCGCGTTGGGGCGCGCGAGGGTAAAAGGTTCGTGATTGAACCGGACGATGCCTATGGTTATAATGACCATTAACACACTCGGCGTTATCCTCCAATAGCCGCTACTAAAAGCGCCTAAGGCTGTTCCGGATACTTTCCGTATAAGAAAAGCCGACTTATTTATTATCGGTTTTTCGATAAACGCGGCAATGCCGATACAGGGGAAAAATATCCAAAATAAAAAAGGCAGGAATCCGATAATGGAAAGGTTTCCCGGGAAATTCGGGAAAATGCGCGAATATGTATCGCTCATGGCGGTAAAGGGGAAAAAAAGGACCGTTATCACGGCCGGCAAACAAGCCAATACCACCGCCTCAACAACAGCAAGAATATATTTCCGCCGTACAAAACATTCAAAAAAGATAACCAGTAAACCGAAAATGAGAAATGCTTCAACCGCAACGGCAATGACGATACTAGCGAACGCCAGATAGAGAAGGAACCGGTTTCTCGAATGAGAGCCACCGGTGATGTGGATAAGCCTAAGAGCAATTAATCCGATTATCACCGATATGCTTTTAGAAATGGGGTTCAATAAATAACCATACTGGAAAAACACGAGCATGGCGGGTATATATTTCAGGTCTAATAATTTTCTTACTCCGAACATTGCCAATACTTGGCCGGTGAGCAAAGACAGGATATACGTGATTACCGTAATGACAATAGAACCAATTATTGGGCCCGCCAAGCAGGGAGCTACCAGCGATGTTAACCAAAAGCTGAATTTTCCCGGACCGAGCGGCGCATCCGTTAAAAACCATGGCGTATATCCCCCCACGGGAGTATATCTCCAAAATCCCGGATAGCAAAAATTGATGGCGGGATGGACCCATAGCCAAACGGCTAAAAAGAAGGAGATGAAAATAATGCAATCGGAAATTACACTAGGAGAAACGGGAAGTCGGAATTGGTGTATTCCCCCTTTTTTAAAAAGAATCTTAAAAGAATGCGCGTGACGTATCATTATTGTAAAGGAATTACCAATATCCATCCGTGGTAAATAATAAGCTGTTCGAACCCGATTCATAGAGCCATGCGAAGCCCGTTTGGTCTACTAAAAACGGATCAAGTTTTTTACAAATATCAAGCCATGTCCCTTTGGATAATTCCACCAACAATTCTTTTCTGTCTTTGCTTATAATAATTCCCGAATCCGAATCAGCCGTTTTAAAAACCAATGTCGCTTTTGACGAGGAAATCGGGAGATTGCTGATTGTTTGTTCTTTTTTTTGGTTGTCGGCTAATTCCCTTATACTCGATTGCAGTACTGTAATTTCATTCAATTGGTCGGAATAGAGCCTGATAAGCGGTGAATCGTGAGAACCGTCGAAAATGTAATCTATTTTCATTTTGTATTTGCTTCCTTTCCGTAAAATACATAAAACCCCCGACTTGTGGGCGCAGCAGGCGCTGCTCCTTAAAGTAAGGAGATCTTTGTCAAACGCCTCCGGCGCCTCTTGTGTCTTAAAAATTCCTTGACTGCTCTTATGTAAAGAAAGGCGGGTCATCCATTATCATCAGCGGTATTAATTAAAGTTGTATTTCAGCTTCAACCCATATCCATCATCACGATAATGGAACGGCTCCAATGAAAGACTCCCTTCCCGCGAAGACAGATTTTTTTTTCCGATATTACCTTTTATAAGAAGAAACGCTCCAACTATTTGAGCCCCCGACCAGGCTGCATTCAATATAAAGGCCGGACTGACCCCCGGAGTTTCGTCAACGAATTCCGCCAGTATCGGCCCAGCGAATGGAATCCATAAAACCGGCGCGATCTTATCGCAATCACTGCAGCCATCCAAATTTGGAGCCGCAATCGCAAAAACGACCGCAAAACCCCAGGAAACGCCAAACATGCATGACCCGGCGATTATTTGCCCTTTGTTCTTAATCGTAACGAACTTCTGATTTGTATCCAGGGTGTCGGAACAGGAGCATTTGAAGGCGCCTATGAGAAAAAAGAAGATGCAAATGGATGGAACCTTGTTCATAAGCCGCCCCTTTCGCCGCCTGTTTCTGACTTGCTACTCCATCCACCATTTCCAGTCCTTCGCGCTCCGACACAGCT
>Ga0182021_10012197_pt1 | contig 10211 bp, 5 predicted proteins | sample 612E3MmetaG_FD_120493 | JGI IMG/M metagenome (GOLD analysis project Ga0182021, IMG submission 120493) | Permafrost microbial communities from Stordalen Mire, Sweden - 612E3M metaG (Illumina Assembly) | ecosystem: Environmental > Terrestrial > Soil > Wetlands > Permafrost | place: Sweden... | reverse complement strand
TGAGCGCGGGCACCTTGCGGAAGGTCGCGTCGCTGCGGAACGCGGCGCTGTCGACGAGCTCGTCCGCCCAGGCGAGGTGATTCTTGAGGTTGGCCGGCACGCCACAGAGCTCGGTGCCCCGATTCGCCGCGTTCGGTGGGCTCCCGCTGGTGCATGCGGGGTACAGGCCCGGGTCTTGGCTGTTGATGCGCACATACCTGGTGGGGTAGCCGGCCGGCGCCAACGAGACCAGCGCCGGGTCGGTCGGGTCGGCGAGGCCCGGCACGACCCTCCAGCGGAAGTCGTTGCTGACCTGCCCATGGGCGGTGTCGGCGAGCGGGGTGATCATCAGGTGGAACCACGAGTGAGCGACGTAGAACGGCGCGTTGTTCTCGGAGTAGCCCGTCTTGATGCGAGTGATCCGCGTCGCGCCGTAGTGAGAGATGAGGGCATCGAGCTGGGCCTGGGTCACGCGGACGACGTTGGCGTGCCGCACATTGGGAGGGAAGCTGTATTCCGTCGACGACATCGCCGTCCACGAGCTGGGGGCTACGTCGAGGCTGGTCGTCTTCCACCCTCCGAACGCGCCTCCGCTGCTGTAGCGGTCGGCGTACAGGTACCAGACGTTCTGGCCAGGCGCCTTCAGGGCGAATGGGCCCTCGACCCCCTGCGACACCGTCTGCTGTGCGCCGCGGGTGAGGTACTCGGGGCTGATGCGCGCGAAGACGCCGGGCGCCATGGAGGTCGAAGGCGAACGGGCGACCTGAATGTCGGAGGCCGACTCGTCCTTGAAGAAGAGGTAGTTGCGGGTGGAGCCCAGGGGAAGGAGCGGGCTGGCATCGATCACGGTGTAGCCCGGGTCGAAGTAGACGATCGGGTTGGCGGGGTCGGAGACGGCTTGGAAGTCGGTCGTGTACGAGACGTAAATGCGGTTGCGATTGCTCGTGTCGTTACCCGACCAGAGGATCGCGTACTGGGCCCGCTCCGGGTCGTAGAACACCTCCGGCGCCCAGGCGTGCATCGCCGAAGAGCTTGGCCCGGAAAGCGTCGTCACCGGCACGAGCCGCGGGTTGGTGAACGTGATGAGGTCCGTCGAGTCGGCCATGACGAGCTTCCCACTTGGACGATTCCAGTAGTTGGAGTCATTCTCGGCGAGCGTCCAGTCGGTGGCGATGTAGACAAACGTGCCATCGAGCTTGCGCACGATGAACGGGTCGCGGATGTGGTTCGTCCCGTGCCCGGAGAGCTGGTAGACGGGTTGGCCGGCATTGAGCTCGATCCACTTCAGGCCATCGACGCTGTAGGAGAGGTGGAGCGAGTCGTTCGGGAGATCCTGGTTGTTGCCGAAGGAGCTGAGAACCCAGGCGACCAGCGGTGCAGGGCCGGCGTCGCTTGCCCCGGCGTCGCTGGTGCCCGAATCGCCCACGCCGGCGTCTCTCGTCTCGATGACCGAGGCGTCGAGTGAGGCATCGCTCTGGTCGTCGCCCCCCGCGTCAGCCGGCTGGCCGGCGTCGGGCGCCCCGCCGTCGCTGTCACGTGCGTTGCTGCCTGGGCACCCACTGGCGAGCGCCGCGATCATGACGACGATCCCCAGTGAGTGAAGAGCCGAGCGGCGAGACACCGAGAGGAACGCGTTCGAGATCATGATGATATGTCAAGCCAGTTGACCGCCGCGCGTTCCGACTGAATCCGCTCGCAGGTGTCACTGCCTCGCCCAGAAACGAGAATGAGTCGCGCCAGATGGTGGACCCGATTTCCCAGACGCTAGGAGCGCGTGTCTCCGGCGTCAAGGCGAGCAATGCCCAGGGGCACCACGGCTGTGTGAACCCATGAACATCGCGCTTCAATCGAACTGACAACAACAGGTGGCAACGAGATTCTCGGGAGCCGAGATTCCCTCACTCTCCTGGCCCTTACGACGAGCTGCCCTGAGCTGGGTGTCTCGACACGTTTGGTCGTGGGCTGTTATCTAGCCGGGTCGGCTCGCAAAGCAGACACGATGGGCATCGATACGCCAAGTGGGCTCTTGATCGCGAAGGAAGCAGACATGACAGCATTGGAAAGGTTCGACACAAAGGAGTGGCGGGCAGCTCACGCCATCGGCCTTCTCCTCTCCTGGGGGCTCGTCGCGTGTAGCGCTCCCATCGATCAGACGCGGGACCCGACGCCGAATCCGACACCTGTATCCGTGACCGGGGTGACCCTCGATCGCTCGACGCTGAGCCTCACGGTCGGAGGCTCGACCACGATGCTGGTGGCGACCGTCTCGCCGTCCAACGCGGCGAGCTCCGCCGTGACCTGGTCTTCGAACAACTCCGCGGTGGCAGCGGTCAATGCCACGGGCGTCGTCTCGCCAGGGGCGGCCGGCAGCGCGACCATCACCGTCACGACGCAGGATGGCGCGAAGACCGCCACGTGCGCCGTCACGGTGGTCGCCAACATCGTCGCCGTCACCGGCATCTCCCTCGACAAGACCGCGCTCGACCTGGTCGCTGGCGGGCCGGCAGTCACGCTCGTCGCCACCATCACGCCGGCGACCGCGACCAACCAGAAGGTGACCTGGCAATCGAGCGCCGTCACCGTGGCGACGGTGAGCGATTCTGGCAGCATCGCGCCCCTGGCCGCGGGCACGACCACCATCGTGGCGAAGACCGCCGATGGCTCGAAGGCGGCCTCCTGCGTGGTCACGGTCACCGCGGCGGCCATCGCGGTGAGCGGCGTCGCGCTCGACACAGGCACGCTGAATCTGACCATCGGCTCGGTGGCGCCTGCGCTCGTCGCGACCGTCGCGCCGGCGAACGCGACGGACAAGGCGATTTCGTGGTCGTCTGACAAACCAGACGTGGCGACCGTCAGCGCTGCCGGCGTGGTCACTGGCAAGGCAGCCGGCACCGCCATCATCACCGTGACGACGCACGAAGGCCCCTTCATCGCGAGCTGTTCCGTGACCGTCACCAAGCCGACCAACGCGGTGACGGGTGTGACGCTGACTGTCAAGCGCCTGGACCTCGTCGTCGGGGGCTTCGCGGGCAAGCTGACCGCGGCCGTGGCACCGTCGAACGCCGACAACCCCGCGGTGACGTGGTCTTCGAGCGACGAAAAGGTGGCGAAGGTGAGCAGCGTGGGCCTGGTCACCATCGTGGGCTCGGGCGCGGCGAGCATCACCGTGACGACCACCGAACGCGCCTTCACCGACACCTGCGCCATCACGGTGCATTCCGACGCCGTGACCTCGGTCGCATCGACGTACCCGCTCACCGGTCAGATCGCCATCAGCTGGACCGACCCGCTCGATCTGAACGCGGTGGGTGTCCAGGTGACGATGCTGAGCGCCGATGGCTCGATGTCACGCATCGTTCCAGTGGGAACACGGAAGGCCGCCTTCACCGGGCTCACGGTCGGCAGGGCCTATTCCTTCTCGATTCGCACGCTCGGGCCGTCAGGCACGTCATCAGACGGAGTGTCCATCACCGGCACGCCGGTGCAGGTCGTGAAGGGGCTCCGCAGCAACGTCGCTGCGACCTCGTACATCACCGATACGTACGGCTCAGCCCTCCAAGCCGATGGGGGTGTCTTCGAGACCCACGACATCGTCATGGCGCCGAGCGAGGAGACGGCCAATGCCGGGTTCCCTCGGAATTATCGCTGGATCTTGATGCCTGGCCTGGCTGATCCGACGGATCCGTCGCTGGTGAGCTTGAAGAACGAAGAGTACCTCCCAACGACAACCGCCAGCGCGGGATCCTGGGTCGAGACGAATCGGTACCTTCACATCCGCGCCGAGGGCGTTTCAAACGACGGCCAGTTTATGGCCTGGTGTGATTGGGCTCCCAACGGTCAGCAGCAACTGGGGCTCATCTCCCCTGCCGCGTACGCGGACGTCTACACCGATACGGGCACGTTCCGGAGGGATGCGACCTTCAGAATGCTCCCACGACCCACAGGCACCGACGCCGGGACCGAGGTGGCCGGCGCAACGTACTTCCAGTGGCTCGGCGATGGCTCCGGCAACTCCTACGTCATCGATGTATGCAATCACATCGTGGCTTTGGATTCCGTGACCATCAACAACGTCAGGTACGCCCGTAGTATTGCGTGGACCGTCGAGGACGTGGCCAAGCTCACGCCCTGAGAAGCGCCTTGATGAGGGGCTGGCTCGCATCGTCCTGCCCGCTCATGCGAATCTGGGGCCCATGCGCGCAAGCCGCAAAGTGCTGCTGTCGATGGCCCTCGCGTGCGCCGCGGCGTCCTGCACGGCGGGGCCGGCCCCGCGGCTCGGCGAGGTTCAGCACGGCGAGGGCACCTTCTACTCGGCCAACGGAGATGGCGCGTGCGGCTTCGGCCCCTCCCCCGCAGACCTCGACGTCGCCGCGCTCAACGCACCTCAGTGGGACGGCAGCGCCCCGTGTGGTGCCTGCGCGAGCATCACGGGCCCCAAGGGTTCGGTGAAGGTGCGCATCGTCGACCTCTGCCCCGAGTGCAAGGCCGGCGACCTCGACCTCTCACCCCAGGCCTTCGCCAAGCTGGCACCGCTGGCCGATGGCCGGGTGCCCATCTCGTGGCAGCTCGAGGCCTGCGACGTCTCGGGGCCGCTCCGCTACCACGTGAAAGACGGCTCCTCCCAGTACTGGACCGCCATTCAAGTGCGCAACCACCGGCTCCCCATTCGCGCCCTCGCCTACAGAAAGGACTCGGCCTGGGTGAACCTGCCGCGCCAGGACTACAACTACTTCCTCGCCGCCCAGGGCACGGGGCCCGGCACCATCCGCCTCCAGGTCACGAGCTGGGAGGGGCAGACCCTCGAGGACACGCTCCCCGGACCCAATGCCGACACCACCTACGACGGCGCCGCCCAGTTCACTTCGCCCTGACCCGCGCCCTCACGGAGAGCAGGCGGCCCGGCACACGCCCCAGATGCACGCCCCGGAGGAACACTCGCTGTCTCGCCGGCACGCCGCCAGCGAACCCTTGAGCGGCGCGCAGACGAAGCCGGCGTCCACCGCGACACACATGCCCTCGCCGCACTGCTTGTCCGCGGTGCAGGGCTCGCGGATGAGCGGCGCGCGAACACAGACCCCCAGCGCGCACACGGCGTCGAGCTGACAGGCTCGCGACGAGTCACATGACGAGCCAAGCGCCTGCCGACGGGCGCACGAGAGGCCTCCATCGTGCTGGACACACGCCAGCTCGGCGGCGCAGTCGCGGTGAGCCACGCACCCCGCCCCGTCGCCCAGCGGAAAGAGGCAGCTCCCCGGAGCCCCAGCGGTGAGGCCGACGCAGGTGGTGCCGCCTGGGCACGTCTGCTCCGCGGCGCACGGCGCGCCCACGACGCTCAGGACCTCGGGCGCGCAGGACCCGCTCACGCACACCAGCGAGCTCGTGCACTGGGCTGCCTGGCACGGCTCGCCCAACCCCTTTCGGCTCAGGCAGACGCCGCCGTCAGACGTGGTGACACAGACACTTTTCTCGTCGCAGGCGCCGAGCAGGCAGGCCGCTCCGGCGACGGGCAGCTGTTTGCACTGATTGGCGAGACATGTCAGCCCGGCCAGGCAACGGGTGAGGTCATCACACGGCTGGTCGAGCTGGGCGAACACCGCGCATTGCCCAACTCCGAGCCGGGTGCTCGAGAGCTGACAGAACAGACCGAGGTCGGCTCGGCAGTCGGTGTCGAAGGTACACACGTCGCCTGCGAGCCCCACGGGGAGGCACTGGCGAGGGCACACGGAGCCGCGGCAGACCCCGTCGCGGCACTCGTCGTAACCGTCGTAGCAGCTCTGCTGGAGCCCCGCGTTGGGCACCAACATCCGAGCGCACGGCGGAGGAGGATTCGCGAAGCCTTCACAGCCGATGGTCCTCCAGCTTTCGGCGCAAGCCTGGGCCGCGAGGCCGTCGTACCGCAGGGCCCCCGAGGCCACGTGCGACGCCCACGTCGTCGGACCGCAGGAGAGGCGCTGCTCCGCCGCCACGCAGGCCGCCACGCCACCGTCAGCCGACAACAGCCCACAGCTCCAGAGCCGCTGGCACTTCGCCTGGTTGAGCACGTCGCAGGCCTTGCCAACGTCGAGGCCGGCGGGGCCCCCAGCATCTTGGATGAAGATGCTCCCATCGGCCATCGGCGCCCCATCGGAGGGGAGGAACCCCTGCCAGCCGCCCATGCTACAGGCGCTCAGCCCTGCGGCCGACGCCAGCGCCACGAGTCGAAACCGAGAGTCCACCGTGCACCCGAACCTGGAGCTGTCGGCGGCCATTGGCAACCCGCCACCCACTCCCACCCACCCCTCCGGCCAGCCGGAGGCGCCTTCTTCGACAGGAGCCGGGGAGGTTACACCCTCCGCGCTCCAGATGGTACCAGTTCAACCTCACTGAAGGACTACTTCGACTTGGGGCAGGCGCCCTCGTCGGCTTTTCGTTGGCCCTCGACGCGGGTGAGCTCGCCGGTGGTGGAGCCGAGTTGCTGGGTGAGGGCATCTTCGACTGGGGCCCAGGCCGCATCCTTGGCCTTCTCGGCTTTGGCCATCTCGAGCGACGACTGGTACACGTTGACGAGCGTCTTGAGCGAGCCGAGCCAGGCATCATCGGCCACCAGGAGCGCGGCGCACTTGGTCTTGAGGTCTCCAATGAGGTTCCAGGCCTTCTCGGGCTTGGTGGACTTGTACTTGGCCACCACCGCGTCGTAGGCGTGGGCGAGAGGAGACCGCTGGCCGACCGCGAGCAGGACGTCGGCGGTCTTCTGGGCTCTGATGCCGTCGAGTTGCTGAAACTGGAGCGCGGGCAGAGCGTCGGTGGTGGGCCCCTCGGCGTAGGCGTTCTTGAGGAGGAACTGGTAGGGGAGCTGCACGTCCGCCGACGGGAGCTTCAGCGCCTTGATCTTCTCGGTGACGCAGGCGGCGACGGTGGGCACCTGGTTGGCCTCGAGCTCGACCTCGACGGGTTTCTCCTTCCACAGCTTGAGGTTGGCGACCAGCACTGGGGCGGGCTTGGTGCCCAGCTCCGCGTAGCAGCCGCAGAACGACGGTTGGGCGAGGCGAATGGTCCCCGAGGCGTCGGACGCCGGGTTGATGCCGAAGACGACGGGCTTCCCCGCTGGCTGCACCGCCACCTCGGCGCTGACTGGCTTGGCACCCGCCTCGAGGGGCTTGAAGGCGAGCTTCTTGGCCGCGGCCACCAGGCAGTCCTTGCCCGAAGCCGACACGCCGGTGCCCAGCACCTCGACGGTGACCTCGGCGCCCACCGTGACCTTGAGCTTCGCTTCGAGGGCGGCGCCGTCGACGGCGTTCCCGTCGATGAAGCACTCCTGGGTGACCGGGGCGATGGCCAGCAGCGCGCCGAGAACGAGCTCCTCCGAAGCGGCGCCGAGCTGGAGCGGCCGAACGCCACAGGCGGCGATGTCGAAGGGCACGGCGTTGGCGACGACCATTCGCTCGGTGGAGCTCTGGGACTGGGCTCCCTGACTGCCGAGAGTTGCACAGGCGGCCAGAACGAGGGTGGTGGCAGCAAGCACGAGTCGTTTCATCGGAGTCCCTCCCAGGACGACGTTGGTGAGGTTCTTTCACACCGAACCGGGCGGCTGGCAACCGCTTGCGCACGGCGACGGGCTGCGGCAGGCCCTTTCACTGGGCCCGCGCTAGCGTCCACAGCCTCCCGCCGAGGCGCTCTCGCTCAAGGCCCCCACGGTGGTGGTGCTGGTCGAGCTGAGCCCGTAGCCGTAGGGAAACAACGGATCGTAGCTGGGGTCGCCCACATTGAGCGGCGTCTGGCAGTCGGACTTGGGCCAGGAGAACGAGAGCTTGCCGGTGAAGTCGTAGTTGACCGAGCCGTCGGCCTTGCGGAACAGCACGTCGGCGATGCCGCCACCCTCGGTGCCGGGGAGGAATGCAGCCACGAAGGCGTCAGAGCTGTTGAGCTCCTTGTTGACCCACAGCGGCCGGCCAGAGAGCAGCACCGTCACCACCGGGACACCGTGGCCGCGCACCGTGGCGAGGAGCGCCTGGGCGTCGGCCTGGGGGTACTTCTCCTCGCGTCCCAGCGTATTGCTGGAGCCGATGTCTCCTTTTCCCTCGGCGTACGGGGTCTCGCCGACCACCGCGATGATGGCCGAATACCGGCTGTAGTCGAGGCCAGAGGGGAGCTCGGCCGTGGTGCCATAGGCGTCCACCTTGCCAGCGCCGCCCACCGCTGCCTTGATGCCCGCGAGCACCGTGTCGCCAGCCCCGGAGGGGACGTCAGAATTGGTCACGTCGGCCCCCTGCCACGAGATGGCCCACCCGCCGAGCTGATTGGCGAAGGTGTCCATGCTGTTGCCGACGACGAGGACCTTGCGGGTACCCGGCAGCGCCAGGGGCACCACCTGGCCGTTGTTCTTGAGGAGCACGAGCGACTCGCGGACAGCGCGCCGCGCGAGCTCCCGATGGAGCAAAGCTCCGGGCCCCGCCCCTGGGCGAGCCGAAGGCTTCACCGCGCCGAGCAGACCGGCACGAGCCTTCACGCGAAGGATGCGGGTGACCGCGTCGTCGATGCGCTCGAGGGGGATGTACTTGGGGTCGCTGGCCGAGAGTTTCGTCTCAGCGATGGTATTCTGTATGAACTGTACCCAATCCCGGTTGGAGAACATGAAGAGGTCGATGCCTGCGTTGACCGCCCGGGGGCAATCGGCCGTGGTGCAGCCGGCGACCTGGCCGACCCCGTCGTAGTCGCTGACCACGAGGCCGTCGAAGCCCATCTTCACCTTGAGGACGTCGTGGACGAGGTACTTGCTGCCGTGGACCTTCCCCTCGGCCGGGTGGGCGCCTGTCTTGTCGTTCCAGCTGCTGTACGAGACCATCACCGTCTGGCCCCCGCCAGGGCCCAGCGCCCCGAAATAGCCCTGACCGGCGATGTTGATGAGGTCCCGCTCGGAGCACTCGGTCAGCCCTTGGTCTTGGCCGCTGGTGGTGGCGCCATCGCCGATGAAGTGCTTGGCGGTGGCGAGGATGCCGCGGAGGCGCTTGCCGTCGGCGTCGAGGTTGCCCAGCGCTTTGAAGGCGTGCTCTCCGTACCAGCGGACGATGGCCGGGTCCTCCGAGTAGCCCTCGTAGGTGCGGCCCCAGCGGTCATCGCGGGGCACCGCGAGCGTGGGTCCGAAGGTCCAGTCTTGGCCGGTGCCCCGGACCTGGGCGGCGGTCGCGGTGCCGATTTCCTCCACCAGGCAGGCATCGTGCGCGGCCCCCTGACCGATGTTGTGCGGGAAGATGGTGGCGCCGTAGATGGAGCTCTGCCCATGCACGGCGTCGATGCCCCAGATGAGGGGGACCTTGGTCCCGTTGATGGTCGGCGAGCTGTTCCAATACTGGTCGGCGAGCGCGAGCCAGTCACCGGCCGCCGCGTGGCGTGCTCCGCCCGGCCAGGAGCTTCCGGCGTTCAGCACCGAGCCCAGGGCATAGGTCGAGACATCTCCCGGAGAGGCGCTGGCGATCTCCCCCTGCACCATCTGGCCGACCTTCTGGGCCAGCGTCATGTGCGACAGGAGGCCCTGAACTTGGGCCTCGAGGTTCGCGTCGGTCGTGATGGCTGCTTGCAGCCGGGGCCAGTCGCTGGAGGCGGCGGGCAACGCAGGCACTGTCCGACAGGGGTCGCCGTACGTGCAGGACTGCGTCAGCACCGGCGTGCCGTGGCAACCGGCCGGCGATGAAGACGCGACCGCGCGGGCGCTGCTCCCGTCGGGCTGGCATTCACCCCAGGAGGTGTACACATAAGCGCACGAGGCATCGCCCTGCCCCCCGCCGCCGTAAGCACCGCCGCTGCCGCCGCCGCTACCGCCACCGTTGCCCCGACCCCCACCACTCGCCCCCGGTCCAGTGCCGGCATCGCGTCCCCCGTCGGCGAGCGGGTCCGCGGCGGAGTACTCGGTGCAGCCGACCACCGCGATGAGGCCCGCAAGCGTGAGGAGCCAGCTGCCGGCCAACGCGCATCGTGTCCTTCTCATTCTCGCTCACCTGGGTCTGGCGCCTGCTCGCGCCCCGCGAGGCGAGCGCCGTTCGCCTGCTACACCACCGTCCACGTCAGGGTATGGAGGCCCCGCTGGGCGAAGCGGGTCACTCCGTGGATTCAGCCGGCACTCACTGGGCCTCGAGCGGCCGGCGTTGACACGTCCGCGTCGTCAGCTCTCCGCGCGAGATTCCAAGCGGCACGCCCTCGGGCAGCGAGCCTTCCCAGGTGCCCCGGCTCGCGACAAAAGCCCCCTGCTCGAGCGCCAC
>Ga0182021_10012196_pt1 | contig 10212 bp, 10 predicted proteins | sample 612E3MmetaG_FD_120493 | JGI IMG/M metagenome (GOLD analysis project Ga0182021, IMG submission 120493) | Permafrost microbial communities from Stordalen Mire, Sweden - 612E3M metaG (Illumina Assembly) | ecosystem: Environmental > Terrestrial > Soil > Wetlands > Permafrost | place: Sweden... | reverse complement strand
GGGATGCCGGCTGGGATGACCAGCGTAGTGTTGCTGATTCCCGTTTCGATGTTGACACTGCCATCCCGTTTGAGGCTGCCGGTGAAATCAAGTGTGAAGTTACCCGCTCCACCATGGAAAACCAGGCTGGAAAAATCCGCATTCCCCAACCCGGTCAATGAGACGTTGGATGCGCCGGTTTCGTAGCTCAGGAGCGACATTCCGGTCAGGTTGGGGGAACCGAAATTCATCCTGGCATCGGATGCCCCATCTTTAACGGTGAGATCGGTCAGCGCCAGGCCGCCGAATTGGTAATCAGCGTGGTACGCGCCGGCTTCAATGCTCAGGGCGAGTGGTTGATTGCCCAATGAAAGGTCCCAGCTGTTCTTGATATTGGAAAGATCCGGTATACTGGTCAGGTGCCAATTGCCTTGCTCAATACGGACCGAACCACCATTCAGGTTGATAACAGGTTTGAAATCGGCGACATTATATGCGGCTGTGCCGGAGACCAACATGACGTTGGATCCGGGGTGGATCTTTAGCGTACCTGCACCAAAAGCTAGCGACAGGTCCACTGGGGAGGCAGTGTTGGCAGGCAGGGCGACATGGATTTGGTCAATTGCCATGGGTCCGGGTGTAACAGTTTGTACCGGCACACTGACTTTGAACCCACAGGCGATCGTACTAAAAGCGAGAATTAATACAACGGGCAGGAACTTGCGAATCATGCTAATCTCCTAAAGATATAGATTTCTATACAAATATACGTAGCATGTCCGCAATCGTTCCAGGCAATCACACTACTCTCCCAATTCATAAACAAGGTCCGCCGTCATGGATAAGATCAGATCCGCATGCTGACCGCGCAATTCACGTTCCTCGCCAAAACCGCATAAAACTCCCACCGTCTGCGCACCGGCTGCCCTGCCAGCATGGATATCCACGCTGGTATCCCCCACCATCAGGCAGGCCTCGGGAAGCACATCCATTTGCCGGGCGGCCCATAAGATCGGGTCCGGGAAAGGTTTCGTATGCTCACAGGTCTGGTCGGAGGCGATGCATTTGAAGTATGGGACCAGGTTAAATTGATTCAGAAAGTCCATAGTTGTGCGCGTATCCCGGGCGCTCACTACTGAAAGCGGGAAGCGTTTGGCGAGATTTTCCAACATCTCCCTGGTACCTGGAACAAGTTGGAATGGTTTGGTTTTCATTTTTGAAAGCCGTACGATCCAGTCCCTCAGGGCGAAGATTTCCTCATCCAAGCCGATCAAATCGGATATGCCATAAAGGAAAGTAGCCGGAGCTTCTGCCTCCATCACCATTCTGCGCGCCACCCGTGAAAGATCCCTCCCAGGGAAAAGCATGTGGAACGGTTTCAGGAGTTCAGTTAGTTGTGCAACCATCACATCGTCGGTATCGCTAAGGGTGCCATCCACGTCGAAACAAATGGCATGGACACGGGAAACCTGCAAGGGCATCGGACCTCCGGGGCTTGAAAAAACAAGGTGATAGCCAGATTGTACTCCTTTCGTTATTGGGTTCACTCGCGGATGGGACGAATGCAATGGTACCATCGGTATACTGGCTAATTTTGCCGGCCATTATATAATTATTGGAATAGCGGTTACCTGGCCGGGTTGGGCCAGTAGTGAATAATGTTTTTGCTTCTGTTCGAAATTAAATGGAAGCATCGCTTTTATGATTGTGCAACAGAGTCGCAAATGCATCGATCCGAATTCCTCCCGAATTTTCGGATAGGTTCCTGACTGGGCAGATGGAGACAAGGAAATGGCAAATAGACGTGCCGGTTTTGAAATTATTGTGATCATCAACCTGCTCCTGGCAGCCTGTGGGGCAGCACCCGAACAACCCCTTACACCAGCCATATCGCAAACGCCAGGTATAACCAGTCTATCGGCAACCTCCACAGCGCTGCCACCCGCATCCACACTTACAGCCTCTCTGACGGCTGTCCCGACGCTTCCCGATCCGGCGGGATATGCCTGGAATCCTGTCATCGCCGGATTGGAGCTGCCGGTGGATATCCAGAACGCCGGTGATGGGTCGGGACGGCTGTTTATTGTCGAGAAACCCGGCCGGATTGTCATTCTTAAAGGCGGACAATTGCTTCCAATCCCATTTCTGGATATTTCCGGCAAGGTCGGCAGCCGCTATACGGAACAGGGGTTGCTTGGGTTGGCCTTTCATTCCAATTATGTCCAGACCGGCCTGTTTTACGTAAATTACACGGATGAAAATGGTAATACGGTTATTGCGCGCTTCCATGTTTCTGCGGCCAACCCTGACCTGGCTGACCCGGCCAGTGAAACGGATATCTTGCGGGTTGACCAGCCATATAACAACCACAACGGCGGTGGGCTGGCTTTCGGTCCAGATGGTTATCTTTATATAGGCCTTGGAGATGGCGGATCGGAGGGAGATCCGTTATTGACCGGCCAAAATCTACGCACGTTGCTTGGCAAGATGTTGCGCATCGACGTGGATCACGAGACTCCATATGCAATCCCCGCCGGCAACCCCTTTTCCAAAGGCGGCGGGTTAGCGGAGATCTGGGCGTATGGTTTGCGCAACCCCTGGCGATTCTCGTTCGATCGTCTGAGCGGTGATTTGTATATTGCCGATGTCGGCCAGGATGCCTGGGAAGAGATCGATTTTGTCCCATCCGGGATGGTGGGTGGTATGAATTTTGGTTGGAGCTACTACGAGGGCATGCACCCTTATAAAGGCCAGCCACCTGCGAATGCGACTTTTACCTGGCCGGTCAGCGAATATTCGCACGCGTATGGCTGTGCAGTTACCGGCGGCTATGTCTATCGAGGGGCAGCTTTGCCGGAATGGCAGGGCGTATATTTCTTCGGCGATTATTGTTCCGGAAACATTTGGGGCCTGATCCATTCGAACGGACAAAACCTGCCAGCCAGGATCCTTTTTACGACCAGTGCAAGAATTACCACTTTCGGGGTGGATGAAGCCGGGGAAATTTATCTGGCAGATTATGGATTAGGCGAACTTCTAAGGCTTGAACGCAAGTAATGCGGGTCCAATCGTTTGTGGACTTATGCTGTCTAAATAGCGCGAATTGTCATATTGATTCATGATGCCTGTCACTGGATAATCCTGACTGGTTGTTTTAGACTGTATCATCATATCTGGAGGTGGCTTGTGGCTGAACGTACATGGGAAACCAGCATGGTAAGTTATTGCGAACATGTCAAGGGCGAAGTTGCCTTGGAAGCGGAAATGCTATTTCCGATGGATGAATTGCCTGACCCGCCGAGGGTCATTTCCCACCGCTGTACCCGTGGCGCCGAGTGCAACCAGTCGGGCAAAGCGGCATGTGTGTGGGCCGGCACGAATCCAGATTATGATCCATTCCGTTCATAAACCAGGATAACATCTCAAATTCCGTCGGGCGATATCTCACCCTTCTCCTTTTTGGTTGGTCAGGTTGCTCCCATGTAAATTCTTGGGAGCAGTCAAATTAATGACAAAGGCGACTCTCTTCGGGTCGCCTTTTGGATCAGCTGGTGCTTATTTTAACTTTATGCGAGGTTTTAAAACCGGAGCAGGTCCCGGATCCTTACTGGTTGCCTTTCGAACCGGGAAACGGGTGACGACTCCCGGAACGAATAAGAGGATGACCAAAATGGCCAAGAGAGCCAGGAATATAATCCAGGAGGGCCGGCTGCTTACTTCCGGAAGGATCCCGCCGGGATTGTAGTGGGCCTTGAAAGTGGCTGTTCCATTAAGGGAAACGGTCAATGTGCGGCCAAGCCCGTCCCGCAAGATTAATGGAGAAGTGTAAGTGATGCGATATTCACTTTGCAGTGCCCGGCCATACAAACCGAATAAATTGGATAGATCGGCCGTGTTGTTGGCCTGGCTGTACACCCCCCCGGCCTTTTCTGCCAAAGATTTCAGGGTCGATTCGTTCAGACCAAAATAGGGACCTGCACCATCCGGATTGCCCAGGCCGATGGTGGATATGGAAAGCCCACTCGTGCCGATGGTCTGGATGACCTGGTCGAAGTTCTTTTTACTCTGGTTGTCCATTCCGTCTGTCAAAACGATGACGGCTTTCCGCCCGGGATAATTCTCCAATATCTGGTTGGCTTGGGCCAGGGCATCGAACATGGCGGTATCGTCTTTGGCCTTCAGGCTGTTGATGGCCTGGATTAATGCGGAATGATTGCTTGTGATGGTTTGTACATAGGTCACTTTTGTATTAAATGCGAGCAGGCCGGCCTGGTCACCGGGACGCATTTGATTGACGTATGCCTTTGCAGCAGCCTTGGCGGCGGAGAGTTTGCCGGCATTATTCATACTACCTGAAACATCCATCACCAAAAGGGTGGTCAATTGCCCAATCTGGCCAGATCCGCTGACTTGCTCCGGCTTCATTACCACGCCGTTCTCGGAGATTTGGAGTTGATCCGGATTCACCCCCATTGGTTCTCCCTTGGCATCCGTCACCGAAATATAGAGGGTGACCTGCGGGAATTTGGAATTATCCACTTGGGTGATGTGAACAAGGCCACCGGAAGCCTGGGCGTTGGCAGCCTGGAAAGGAGCGAGCATCAGGAAAAGGCTTAATCCAAACAGGAACATGCGCTTGGTATTTTTCATGGAATTACCTCTTTTCGTGATATACCATTTCCGTGTTACCCATCCGGATGGTGCTCTTATTGGTAAGCTGCGCCCTTTCGATCCGGTGTTTATTGATGAAGCTGCCGGATAGACTCATGTCCTTCAGGGTGAAATGCGCTCCATCACCGGTCAACATGGCATGTTGCGGGGCAATGTCGGGGTCGGGCAGGACAATTTCAGATTTCAGGGCGCTGCTGCCGATTGCAATCGCCGGACCTTTGGCACGCATAAACTTGTCCAGGATGAATTCGGTTCCTTTGAGTTTGCCGTTGGTAACCTCCAGCCAAGCCCTGGCCAACAATACAACGATCAACGAAATGAATGCACCGGTCGAAGCTCCGAGCAGCATCAAACCGATTGCTTTGCCAAGCAGAGAATCCTTGATCAAACTGAAGGAGGCTTCCAAAAGGGATCCACCAATTGCCCCACCCAACAGACCACCAAGAAGCCCCTTCCAAACCTGACTCCGGCCGGATACGCCTTCGGCGATACCGATCATGAGCCCGAACAAACTCCAGCCGAGCGTCCGGCCAATCATCCCGGCTCCAACCGTCTGGAAAGCCCATTCACTCAGCGGCAGCCCAATTGCTCCGGCAACCAGGCCGAGCAGCCCGCTGAAAAGACCGGATTTACCGGCGTGGACCAGGTTACGAGTTAAAACTCCTTCCACGATCCCGATCAACAGGCCGATGCTCAACCCGACCAGCGCACCGACGATCGTTTCGCTGAGGTAAATGTTGGCGATGAATGACAGGCCGAGCAGGTTGCTGATCTGCCAGCCGATCAGTCCGCCGATTGCACCAAAAACGGCATAATAAAACGTACGCATGCGTCTATTCATTGGGGATCGACTCCTTTATTCTAGTCTCCGGTTGGTGCCTGTTGCAGGTTCTTCCAATGCAGGGTGGTCTCCCCTGTATCATCTTCCAATTCATAAAACCCGTAGTAGCGGCTGGGTTCGAGTACTCCATCTGCCTGCCTGACGAAGAACCCGCCAGCTTCACTGTACGGTTCCATTACCAGCGCCACCTGCCAAGGTTCAGGAAAGAAGTGGTTGTGCAACCAGGCATCATAATGGGAGAGAAAAACGCCCATATGTGGGTGGGTATGGTACCAACCGACGATGACATCCTCGGGATATTCTTCGTCGATTTTTTCATGGAGATCCACCAAACTATCCTGAGTGAAGGTCAGGAAAACGCTGCCTTGTTGGGTAAAGCGGGCCGGCAGGGTTGCAGTAATAACGATAAATTGCCGGATGGTTTCAGGATCTGTGCACCACTTTCCCACCAGTACTCCGCCGACTTCATTTTCCAGGTCGCTGGAGGCATGTCGAACTGCCTGATTGCAAGCGGTTTGGGTGAGGAACACAGAAACAGGCGCCTCGGTCCCCACTCCTTCATGAGGGGAGATCCAGTGCCGGGCTTTTTCCATTGGCAGGCTTGCCAACCTGGGGACCGGGTTTACGGGGGGCAGCATGTGAATGCGTAATTGGTTCATCAAAGAAAGTTGTCCGCGAAAAGGTTCGGAAGGGTCCAATATGGGATATGAGCAGCCTGAATTGGGAAAAAATTATCCGGCTGTGACGTCAGCAGTCATCATCAGGCGATCATCCTTCGGGACACCCGCCTGAACGAGCGTCTCATCTTCCTTAAGCTCCCGACCGAGTGCCTTGCTATCCAGCCGGTAGGACATCGGGCGTCCATCCGGACCGGTAACGGGCAGTTCCAGCGAGGTGGTCAATTCGGGAAGCAGTTCCTTGACGATGACATCGTCAGGAATCTCGGCAGTGCGGCTGCCTCCGGAAGGAAGTACAACGGTAACGGGTAGGTCAGACATGCTATTGCTCCTTTCAGTGTGTGGCTGTAGCGCAGCCGGTTGGAGGGGTTATTTGAGACGGATCTTGGGTTTGAGATGGGATTCGACTATTTTGAGCTTGACACGCTCAGGGCGCAGCAACTCCCGTTCATCCACCGGGAAAGCATGCGGATGATTCTTGCGATATTCCCTGCACCAGCGCGCCGCTTCCGGATCCCAGGGGAAAGGCGGCTTGGCCGGGTCATCATGGAAGTTCTTATACTGAAGCATTTCACCGAGCATCACCACCAGCCGGTCGAGTGAGCGGCTGGCTGTCCACCAGGCTGCATCGATGCAGACGCTGCCATTCAGGTGGTTGATATTGGGATGCCAGATGGGGGTGAGCCAGTGCATGCCCGGCCAGCGTTGCGGATATTGGTTGTGAAGGTAGATTTCCACCTGGTGGTGTGTGCCGAACCTGGGATTACCCTGGCGGTCCACATCAAGGATGCCCTGGCACTTGAATGTAACGATATAGGTCTCGGGAGGCAGGTCGGCGTGCGGCCGCCTGGCCTCGAAGCTGATCAGGTCGCTGCGGGAAACCAATTCCTGCATCAATTCGTAATCGGCACGCAGGCGCCGCATGCGCGGGCTCTGGTCCAGGCCAACGGCCCCAGCGGTGATATCGGCTGTAAGCATCAACCGGTCGTTTTCCGGAATCCCAGCCGAGGCGGGCGTTTCTTCATCTTTTAGTTCACGCCCGAGCGCCTTGCTATCCAGGCGATAATACATCGGGCGTCCATCCGGGCCAACGGTGGGTAATTTAAGCAAGGTGGTTAATTCGGCAAGCAAGTCGTGTACTTTGATGTCATCCGGAACCTCGGCTGTCCGCGCTCCACCGCTGGGTAGAATAATGGTCACGTTCAAATCTGGCATGACAGTCTCCTCTTAATTGAATCTGATCAGGCTGTGAAGTGCGGCACCTGGCAGGCACCAGTGATGGCCCAGCAATCTGCGTGGTGCAAAGTATGGCAGATCTTGCATTCCACCACACCGCGCCGGTCGTCCGGGTCGATCAATTCGAGACAAAACGGACAACGATGCTCCTCCTGACCTGAAAGCTGCAGTTTGGGCTTGGAATGATCGGCGTGCTTTCGCTTCGGTTTGACTGTTTGTGTGATGACCGGCAGGGAAGCAGGTTGCAGGATCAAGTTGGGGACCGGTGCGGCAGGAGCGGGGTCAGGTGCCCGATCTGGTAGTTTTTGCGGCCTGCGGCGGGTGCGAAGCATTTTCTTAGGGGGGTTCATGTGTGTTTGCGGGTGCGCGTTCCTGGTGGGGTGATGCCAGGCAAACAAGGCCAGAAGTGCAAAACCGGTTGCAAGTGGGATTTGGCCCAATTTCCACCAGTCTGATGCGGTACGTAATGATTTAAAAAGATCGATGCCGTAACTCCACCCGGTAAACCAACCCAGCAGAGCCAGACTGCCGGTGAGAAATGCCAGGATCGAGCAGATGCGCAGGACGGGCGCCTTCCTGGAAATGATCCAGCACACAGAGAAACCGGCCAACAGTCCCAGGATAGCGTCCGTTATCAAGAATGCGAGAATGGGGATGGATATGCGGACCCGCAGGAGCAGTCCAACCAACCCGATGGGGATGGTGATCATCAGAAGGACCAATAGCACCAGCTTGCGTGGCAAGGCCATGAAGAGTGGATCATTGGGGGCGGGCTTCTGGGTGATCATGGTTGATTAAGACTAGATGCCTGGTTAGCTATTACTCATGCAACTTTATACGTCCACTCACCTGAGCAGTCCTGGCGGGGTTGGCATGCGGATCGTCCTTAAGGTGGATCCGGGCGCGCGCAGGCTTGGGTTGCCCGGTTGGTTGAAAATCGTGAAAATGCAATGCTTCGGGCAGATCGCCGGTCAGCTCGTAGAAACGATACTCCTGTCCATTATGAGCGCGCAGAATATGCAAAGATGGCACACCCACATTGGCAAGCGTGCGATGCAGGAAATTCTCCTCCCCTGTAATCAAATGGGTCATTTTGGTTTCGCGCAGGGTTCCACAAGTCGGGCAATGACCGGCTTCGAAGCTGACCGTATTCAGTGGTTTGAGCACTTGTTCGAGGGTTTGGCAGACCGGGCAGAATAGGGAGGTGATCAGTTCCTGGTCCAGTTCAATCACCGCCTCCGCTCCCAAGTCGGCCCGGGCAATGCGCAGCAGCTCTACCAACGTGGTGTGCTCCGCCCGGGCAGGGATTTCGGTGATCACGCCGTACGTCCAATGGCTTTCACAATCCGGGCGCGGCACGTAGGCAGTGGTATGCATCTCGTTGACCATGCCGTTGTAATGAATGACCTTGCCCGGTTCGACCGGCATCCCGTTGATGAGCTTGAGGGCTTCCTGCGATTGTATCCCACCGATAATGGAAGCGATGGTAGGGGTGGTGGGTACTTTACCAAGCAGGATATTCTGCCGGGCCAGCAGAGGGCAGGAATAGCGCAACGAGAGGTCCCGAATTGCCGCCTCGGTCAGGGTGCACTCGTAGCAGGCGCCCTGGCCGGGGACAAAGACGCGCACCAGGCCAAGCAGTTCCTGGATGGCTCCATCCACCCAGGGTTTGTTCATCCAGTAACAGAAGCGGTTGATCGCCAGGCGGGCTTCCCGGTTATCCAGACAGCCGATCACCACGTCCATGCGCCGGATGACGCCCAGGCCGAGCTGGGTCATCACATCGCCATTCAGGTACTGGACGTGGACCTGTGGGTTGAGTGAGCGGGCGCGTGCTGCCGCCACTTCGGCTTTACTGCGGCTGTTATCTGATTCGCGAAATAGCACCGAACGGCTCAGGTTGGCGGCCTCGATCGTGTCGAAATCAACAATGTAGATGTAGCCAACACCCATCAATGCCAGGTTTTTGATTACGTCGTTCCCTAGTGCTCCGGCACCGACCACCAGAACGTGAGCATTTTGGACCTTTTCCCGTTCCCACCAGGAAATAAATTCAAATGTACCCAACCGATCGGTATGCAGGTTAGGAATGTGCAGTGGCTTTTCCGGCGCGACGGGTATGCGTAGAGGACCGGTGGGAGGTTCGTTGATGGCGGAGCGTTCGGAGGTGCGGCCATCCTGGTGGGCCAACTCGCGCGCCTTGGCTACATTAGACTCATCGATGGCGTGCACAAACCAGCCAACATTCGGGCGACCTTCGATCAGCTGGGATTCTTCCAGCGTCTTAAGCGCTTCCCGCAAGGTGGCGCGGCTGACACCCAGCTGGTTCATCAACTCTCTTTCAGAAGGAAGCTGGGAACTTGGACCAAAACTACCATCCAAAATGGAGACAGCCAGTTTACCAGCGACTGTTTCTGCGAGCGTGTTGTGCGTGATTGGTAGGATTTTCATAATTAACTAGTGGTATAGTGGTCAGACCAGTTAAAACCAATCTTATTCTTTTTTACGGGTATTGTCAATAGGCGCGGTTGACCTCCAGTCTTAAATTTTGGATGGATAAAAAAGAAAAAGGCGACCCAATTCAGGTCGCCTTTTTGGTTGGTGCATGTCAAAAAATTACTTGACTTCGATGACCGCGCCGGCTTCTTCCAGCTTCTTCTTGGCATCCATGGCGGCATCTTTGCCGACTGCGGCAAGGATTTTTCCATCGGCGGTCTCGGCCAGGGTCTTGGCCTCGGTCAGGCTGAGGCTCACCAATTGGCGGATTACTTTGATGACTTCGATCTTCTTGGGACCGGGGTCCTTGAT
>Ga0182021_10012195_pt1 | contig 10212 bp, 11 predicted proteins | sample 612E3MmetaG_FD_120493 | JGI IMG/M metagenome (GOLD analysis project Ga0182021, IMG submission 120493) | Permafrost microbial communities from Stordalen Mire, Sweden - 612E3M metaG (Illumina Assembly) | ecosystem: Environmental > Terrestrial > Soil > Wetlands > Permafrost | place: Sweden... | reverse complement strand
TGTTCCGCTTTGACTTGACCGTTCATTGCTAGGTTCATTTATTGGAGTTTCACTTTGACTTGATCGTTCATTGCTAGGTTCATTCTCAGGATATTTTTTTTGTGACATAATTTTTCCCTAACTAGCCACTGGAAACATTGTATTTAGGGATGTGTGACTGGGTAAGAGGCACAACAATACGCCCTTTAATCCACTAAAAGTTTGAACGACTGTGGGTCTCGACCCTCGTAGTACCTCAACATCTCCTTCGGATTCTGTGACGTCAAGCTCGTGTTTTAGGCATTTGCTATTATCTTCAACAAGTCAGGACGGTGCCTCTCCATTTGGAGCTTTCTTCGGCTACGCAGCTTCTGAAACTTCTGTGCCAGAGCCAGATTCAAGGTTCCGTTTTTTGATTTCAGCGCGCTGGCTTGTCGAGAGTGCGTGAAAATGAAGTTGGTTTTGCGTTCATTACCTGAAGCTAAGCTTCTAGAATCCTCGAATGACCCTAACAAGTTACCTATCGGTCATCTCTACGGAGCAACGTCTCAGTTTATCTTTGGTTTTTTTGAAGGAACCATTTTGAACGCCTCATTTGCTATAGAGTATGGCCTGTTATTGAAGCTAAACGAAATTCTCACACTGGAAGAAAAGCAAGAAATAGCCGCAAAAAGAAATGGTTTAGGATTAGTTGAAGCGATAAAGAGATCAAATGGTATTCTAATTGATGAAAAACTTGCCCAGGAACTACACATAATTAAAAACTTGAGGGACATGTCAGCGCACCCTAGCAACTGGATCACACTGTATAACGATATTAACAAGATGTTTCTTGATGAGAAAACTGTTCAATATTGGATAACTAAGGTAACAAACCAATCGTCAAAAAGTATCGCTCAGCGTCTTGGTGACGAATTTGATCGGGATAATGCTTTGAAAGCGGTCAAAAATATGCGTTCTTTTAAGGATGAAAGATGGGGAAATTTGCTGATTTAGAATGGGCAACACACAAGAAAACCTTGGAAATTCAAATAGGTATTGTAAAAAAGCACTCAGAAAAAATGATTAGAGATATGATTAACGACAAAAAGGTCCTCAGACTTACAAGTAAACCAGAATCTGCTGCAGAATACATGCTTGCAAAATATCGCTATCCAGAAGAATTAGCTTTACAGTCAATACATGCTGCCCATAAAACACTAAAGCAACTCAACATTCTAAAAAAAGAGAGATATATTAAAATTTAAAGAAATATTGCGTGCGATAAGTTTGGAGCCTATGAATCCTAAAGATGTTGTTAAGTTGTCGCCTGAAAGGGTGCGTATTGCTAAGATTTTCAAAGCTCATATTGATAGGGCTGTTGAGGAGTTAGGCGTTGGTTATGAGGTGACTGTTCAGGGAAGATTTGTGAAGCGCCTGGGCAAACCGCAATATAAGAGTCTGGAACATTCAACGTCGGAGTAAATCTTGTTCTCGTACCCTAATGTTGGAATCAACCTTTTTTCTTTTTTTATTGTAACCATCACGATATAGAAATACCAAAGAACTATACAATAGATTCTTTCCAAAGTAAATCAAAATAATTTTGCAATAGAGCCACCATTGCTTTGTTTCTAGACCATAATGTAGGGAATGGAAATGGAGTATCAATCGCAGATGTACTTATCAGTACTTCTTTCTTATCCCAAACGCTAAAACCAGCTTCAGGCTCAGCTGAGATCCATTTTAATTCTAAGTTGTGGTATTTTCTCATTATCTTGAATAACGCATCCATATTTGTGTTGCCATTCTCTGGCATTATTATTTTGCAACTTATTTTTTTGGCTAGGGCTGCTTCTAATTGTGGCGAGTAATGTGAAAGCCAAGAACTCATCCTTTTTTGAAGACATAAGAAACAAAGGCTATCTACTGTATTTTTAATCATTTTTTCCGCTTTTTTGTATATAGCATCCTTATTGGGAATTAGCATAAATTCAAATTTTTCATCGACTTCGTCATTTTCGGATTTACGACAAAAATTCTTTTCTAAAATTGAGCTTTTCTTTTTCAATTCGGCTGTTTTCATTATTCTTTTCTGCATTAGAATGGAAATACACATATTGACGGGTATAGCGTGAAATTCAAATGGGCTTGCTATAACTCTCTCCACAAAACCAGCATCTTCCAACAATGGCAATATTCTATAAACATCCGGCCTTGCTATTTTCGCAACGTTTGCAATCGCGTGGGCGGTGAGACTTTTTGATTTCGCAAGAGATAAATAAATTTTTGCTTGTGTAATGCTCATGCCCAAATCTACAAGAACAGAAATCTGTTCGTCCTCGGAACTCATGGTTGTCAAGTGAATTTGTTAGCTTTTAATATTTTTCCAAGTCTAAGGAAAACGTCCAAATGCCTGTCAGTAAGTGCACCACTGACAAAACCTTTTATTCGGAAAAGTCAGACTAAAATAGAAGATTTTTAGGAAAGTCAAAAAAAAAATGAAAACAAAAACTTTAGATAACATTGATAAAAAAAACGCTATCCTTGCAATATCACTAATTCTGCTAATGGCTATGCCTCTCTCTTGCATAATGGTTTCTGCTAAAACATATACTAAAATGCCTGACAGACCTACCGGAACTTCCGTGGCTGCTAGCCCTCAACTGCTTGGTCTTGGCCAAGAAACCTTGCTAAACATCATTATCTACCCTGCTCCTTCAGGACCAACCTATTATGGTCAAAGCATGGTTAACTCGGAACAAAGCTGGCAGAACATCACTTGCACAATCACATCACCAGACGGAACTAAAAACACTTTTATGCCTACCGATGCAAGTCTTGAACATAGTGGCCAAGGAGTACCCGGCGCAGCTACGATCGTTGGTTCGTTAGAGTTCTTTTACCAGCCAACTCAAATCGGAAATTACAGTTTCTCAGCGAGCTTCCCAGGACAAACGTTCACCACTGACACCCAGAGTGCAAACTTGAACATTAGCGTCTATTATCTACCGTCCGCCTCAACGCAATCAGCCACGTTCACTGTTCAAAAGGATCTAGTGCAATCAGGTTTGCTCAACGGCTATCCATTTTCTCCGCTACCAACAAACTACTGGACAACTCCTACGTCAATAAACAATCGTGAATGGTCAGCCATTTCAGGAGACTGGATACAACCAAAGTATAACACCTGGGAATCCGACTACAACCCATACAGCACTGCACCTACCACACCACACATATTATGGGCAAACCAAATCCAGACGGGAGGTCTCGTAGGTGGAGATTGGGGCAGCTTAGGATACAACGGCATTCAAAACTCATGGACGCAAGGACCTATAATCATGAATGGAATGCTCATCCAAAACGACCTCATTGGCGGAACATATAGTTGCTGGAATCTTTACACTGGACAATTAATGTGGAGAAACACGGGTGCCATAACTCAGGGCATGCACATAAACCCAGCCTACCAGACAGCCGCTCAAGCCAACGAAGGAGGAATACTTGCTTGGCTATGGGACTTGAGCACTTTAGGCACTTGGAAAAGGATTGACCCGTACACAGGAGCGACTTTGCAAACCATAACGAACGTACCATCTTCCCAAGGTGAAGTCACCGTTGCAGGCACTAACGCAACCGCTACAAACGTTTCGCCCGCAAACACGGGTGCCACTTCAATCGAGGACGGAAACCCAATACTCTATGTTACTCAATTTGGAGGTTGGAACACAACAATACCTCTAAAGTACGCCTACGAATACTTAATCAAGTGGAACTACACCGCACTCGTACCCAATCTTTCTGGCACCGTAGCCAGTAGCAATTGGTTATCAGGCGTTGTATGGAACGTTTCTATTCGGCAACCTGACGGTGAAGGTATCGGTGATGGCAGAGGAACTGTAACTAAAATCCCATATGACGACGCTAATACGGTTGTTGTACGGGCTCATGACTTTGAACAGATAATGATGGGTTTCGACATGACAACAGGCGCTCACTTATGGACAAACAATAACACAGTGCTAGACATCGCTGTAGGTCTTGGTATGGGCGGTGGTCCAGGCGGTCCACTCATCATGACCGATGGCGCTACAAACGAATTAGTTGCTTACAGCGTTAAGACAGGACAGGAAATCTGGAGAGCTTCCGCGGGAGCGCAGCCTTGGTCGAAAGCGCCTGACATGACATATATTTTCGCAAACGGCAACTTCTACTATGGCAGCTACGATGGACATGTATACGCAGTTAACGCAACGACAGGAGCAAAATTATGGACCAGTGACCAGACAGAAGCCACCGACGAAGTAGTATATGGCGTTCAACCCTTTAACGGAGCCGCTATCGGCGCAAACGGAATACTATACTTTAGCACCTACTCAACCTACGCTAATAATCCAAGACCAAGATTCATGGAGCTATGGGCAATCAACGAAACTACAGGACACTTCCTATGGAAACTACCCATGGGCATAAACCCAGAGGCTATCGCTTATGGCATCATCGTGGGTCGAGGTGGCCAAGATGGAATGGAATACGCCATTGGCCAAGGTCCAACTGCAACTACAGTTTCAGCACAACAACAGATTGACGGCAGCATGTTAATTCAAGGCACAGTAATGGACAAATCTCCTGGAAGGAATAGTCAGTACGGTGGAGCCCCCCTTGCAGTACCTAATCCAGCTGTTTCAGACGCAAGCATGAGCGAGTGGATGGATTACCTCTACGGACAAAATGCAACACTAATCAATAACCCACCAACAGACATTACAGGCGTCCCAGTACAGCTAACAGCCTTAAAATCAGACGGCACAAAAATAGACTTAGGCACTGTCACAAGCAATTCGGTTGGTCTCTTCTCTTTCAGTTGGAACGCGCCTGCCCAAGACAATTATACTATCTATGCCAACTTCGCAGGAAGCGGAGCATATTACAGCTCAAACGCAGCAACAGCCTCGACAGTAGGTTCAGCCCCAGAAACAACGAGCAATCAATCAGCAACAGCAACACCAGACAACACAATGCTACTTTACGGCATCTTAGTGGCTGTCGTAATCGCCATACTCATCGGCTTAGCAGCTCTGATTGTAGTATTCAGAAAGCACTAAACAACTCCAAAAACAATTTCCCTTTTCCTTTTTTTGCCTAAACATTTCTAAACAAATTCAAAGAATCATTTAACTGTTTCAACACGGTTTTTTGTTGGTTAAAGATTTGAGAGAAAAGTTCTTCTTAACTGTAAATTTTTTCCATTTACGAATAATTATCCGATGAAATCCCAATCTTAAGAATTATGTTCGAAATCTATGGATAATTATTACTGTGGCGGTTGCTTCGGATAAGACAAGAGCATACAAAAGTTACAAGTTGATTTACCTGGATTCTATATTTAGATAAGTGTGAGAACAATAAAGTATAACAAGATTCAAACCTAAGAAGCAGTTCAGAAATCGTTGTTCCTTTTTCCTTTATACGCTTTAAAAAAGATTTGACGCTATTTGGGTATTAGATGATTTGATGCCTACTTTGAGGTTGATCTGGCATTGCAAAAGAGACCTTTTCTCTTGTCCAGTTTGCAGAGCCTTAAACGGCTACACATGGATATTCAACACAAAAACCGATAAGTTCCCTGACGTTTTAATTCATCCTGTTTACGGCGCTGTATAGAGCATAAAAGAAGGTTCACTAATTAAAGAGGAAACAGGGATGTGCCATTGTGAAATTACCCCTGAATTTGATTTAACGGAACTTGTCACCGATGTAAAACAGGTTCATGATAAATTAATCTTTAAATTTGGACCTATTACCCAATCTGAATCCCGTGGAGCTTCTTCACGGGGTAGCGTTCGGAAGGAACTTAAGACTTATAATTATGGCAAATTACCCGACAAGCGGTATGAAGAATATGTGAAAGTATTAAATGAAAAAAATGGGGTGGTGCGGGTGTTATCTCCTCGGGTGCAGGAGTTCAAATCAACCCCCTGTCTCCAGCAAAACTTTACAAAAAATTAAAGCATTGAAAAAGAGGGGAGATGTGCGGGAGATTTCGCCAACTGGGGTATGTTCCAGAAGATATCTCCAACAGACTATTCGGAAAACAAAAATCAAGGACTGATCTTGACGTTATTGCGAGTTTGAATAATAATCTACTGGTAATGGAATGCAAAGAGACGAAGTACTCAGCCCCCTCACCACTAAAAATCAGCGAACAAAATCTCTTTGAAAAGTATTCAATTGAACATTATTATCGAGCGAAGTGGATAGCAGGAAACCTGTCGTCACTAAGAAATTATGTAGGTACTGAAAATTGGAAATTGCTTCGGCTTGAAGAAAATAAGCCAATCAATGTTTTACCTCTACTTGTAGTAAACAACCTATTGAATTTCCATACGAATGAGGGGGTGCCACTGCTTACTTTCTCAGAGCTCAAGGAAATTGTAAGCAAAAACTGGGTTTACAAATCAATGGAGGATGGTATGGTTGAAGCTGAAATACAAATTAACACTTAAAAGCTTAAGATAGAATTCCAAAACAGAATTTACTCCACTTTCACTTTCCAAACATTCTAAAGTGTACTAATACTCTCTGTCTCTTTTCCAGATGTTAAGGGAGCATTGACCCCAACAGTAACTGCCACCTTTATAGATGCAGCTTCCACAATTGGGTGAATCAAAAAATCTGCCTTTACTCACAAAAACTTTCTCCACAGACAACATATACAGAGGTGAATTTCTATCTTTGCTTAATAAGAAAAAGTGCCATCAACAGGCATTGAGACGTAAGACCTGCTTTACATAGAAAATAAAAACTGGAGCAATGGTTTTTTAAGATTCCCACTTCTATGAGTATTTCTTTGTTTGTCATTTCAACTTGCATGAATGGTTGACTGAATAGTCTTGTAATAGGCTTCTTCACCTACCTATTGTTTCCTTAATTATCTTCTTCTCTATTTTCTTCTCTTCCACTAATTTATCTAAAGCTGTCCTTACTTGTGCAGCAAGCTCATTTATTTCAACTACACAAAGCTTAAATGGACTGTGAAACGTGACCTCATAGATGATTAGAATGTTGAATGAAAAATCTCCTTTGGTTACCGCGTCTTCAAAGGATATAATTACTTTTCTAGATGATATTCGGATAGCATTGGGCTTGAGCCAGCAACAAATGAATACCGTAATTTTATTATTAGAGAAAGCTAATGGAGCTCACTTACACTTTCGTATAGGAAACATGGACATACTCTTTGGTAATAGCCCCTCGGAAGATTCAGATGATAAAGAAATTACCGTTGAGGTGCGAACCAGTCAAAAAAATTACGCAAACACCATCAGCTATAAAATTCCACAGGTATACCTACACTCAGTTAAGACAAAAAGCTCGTTTGTCAAATCAACATAATACTTATTCAAACTTTCCACCACACATGGGCAGTCTAATGGCAATTTGGCCTGAACTCACATTAGTTTGCAAGAACAAAGGAAAGCAGAAGTAAATTTTGCATTTAGGGTAGTGCTTGAAGCCTCCGCAGATCATTTTGCCGCAAGCATCACAAGGTCTGGTTAATTCAAGGATAACAAAAGTTAGGTATTGGTATGAGGAGTAAGAAATATAGTAAACTTACCCCCTATTAATTAAATAAAATAATAGTATTAGGAGTAAAAAATATAAGAAAAGTTACCCCTCACAAAAAATATATCCAGAAACGTGTATTGAAGGTGTACTTCATTTGGTAGTAGATTCTGAAAGTCTGTTGAAAGTAGATCGTTCAAGATTAAGATTCACTGGCAAAGTAACTATGCAAATCGTCACTAAGTCGGAAGCTTTGAGCCCAGAGTTTGGTTCTGTACTTGCGATGACAAGTTCCAATGATGATACTTCTCAGCACTTAATCAAATATGTTGAAGCTCTTGACGATTCAGGTATGTTTCATGAGTTGTGCCATGTCAAGCTAAATGAAATAGGTTTCAAGAAAGTTGAAACTGAGGTAGAACATATGCTTCCTGATTTAAAGAGTGATAAAGAACGAGATGAAATGAAAAAAGCCGTAATTTTGGTCGCTGAAGTTTATGCAAACTTCTTGCTATTCAAATATTTCAAACAAGAGTCTAAACCGGATATGGAAAACTTGGACAAGAAGTTTTCTCACCTCTAAAGCAATTGTCACGGTAGTTCGAAAATTTGAGGAATGGGAATAGCTTCGGCTGCTGGTCATAGAATTTCAAAAAGATGGAACGGCTACGATAATGATGATGATTTCAAATGGGCTTTCAGAGAAGCTTTCAAGGGAAAAACTGAACATGATACTTACAAAGAAATTCACTCGACAATGTCAAAGCTTCCGTTAAACCGCGATTCTTCTGGTGAAATACAAAGCTTTACGGACAAAGAAATTGATTTGATTAAGGAATGCGTTTTAGAGATGTTCAAAATCAAGATGAAATAGTGCGTCATAGTTTATCTTTAAAGTTTGAATGTATTAAATTCTGGTTAAGAAAAATTAACGACTGGTGTAGCAGGAATGGAATTTTAGGGCTAAAATTTAATCCCATACACACACAAAACGACCTACGGAAGTTTAGGTGTTAATAGTGGCTTGGTGAAGGCTAAAAAAATAATCATTTCTTTCTGTGGTATAGGTGGGTAGGTAAGATAATGTATGTGCTAAATAGAGAGTAAGACATACATCATTTTTAAGAAAAAGGAAAAAAATTATCTATAAAATATTTGTAGCTAAATCTTCTGAGATTCTTGCTCGGGCAATTTTCTAGCTGCCGTCTTACAATTTTAGCTTCTCAAGTTCAGTTTCGTTTGAAAGGAGTTTTTCTGCTATTTCGAATTCATTCTTTTCAAAAGAGACCAAGCTAACCTGAAAGAACCTGAGAAGATATCCTTCTCTGAGGATATTCGCTTAGCTATGTAACAGTTATGGCTGATACGGGACAGGATTTAGCGCCTTTTTGAATTTTAGCGTTTTTTCTGCCTCATTAATGTTTCATACTCCAAAAACGCATTTCCACCTTTTAGGTAAAGGGGGCGAAGACTGAAACAAACTGGAGTTGTGGCTCGCTCAAATATCGTGCGCAAAATAATGGGCTCTCGCTTTAACTATCTGTTACATTCAGGTGGGTACGCACAAAACATAAATGCAAACTGAATCATAGTCACAACTAGGACTGGCGAGTTATAGATAGAGCAGATGCCCTCGCTGTACTTCACGAAATCTTAGTGTGCAAAGAATCCATCATAATGAACAGCGTTTCTTTAGATAATCCACTAATTACTTCCTCAACAAAAGGTTACTCAATAAAAATAAATTGCACTCTCGATAGCGCTTCAAAGCAATGCATCTCTCCAATTCTTAAAAAAACATAAACTTTGTCTAAAAGAATCAGAAGGGTTTGTAGTAATTCAGAGCAATGTCTGAATTAAGGGTAAGTTCTGATTACAAATTATGTTTTTTAAACGTAATCAATACTTGTAGTCCATTTACCGTTTAGCTGCTTGGAGGGGCAAACGTATGATGAAAGTTGTTCCTTTGCCTTCTTGGCTCTCAAAAGTCACGGTGCCGCCTAACGATTCAGTCATCCGCTTAATCACTGCTAAACCAAATCCTTGACCTTTCGCTTTTGTCGTGAACATTGGAGTGAACAATTTGCTTTTTATATCTTCAGCAATGCCAACGCCAGTATCCTTGACGGTTATGATGACATCCTTTACTTCCTTGTAAGCGTGTATTGTTAGAGTGCCTCCGTTTGGCATAGCTTGAACAGCGTTATTAACCAAATTGTACATGATGCGATTTATGAAAGTACAGTCAGCCACAACTTTTTTAGCCTCAGTTTCCACTTTAACGTTTACTTTAACGTTCTCTGGCAAACCGTTCTTTTTCAATAATTCGTCAATTATGAGTTTTAGGTCGGTTTCCTCTATGTTTGGTTTAAGCGGTCTGGCAAAATCTTGCAGGTCCGCCACAATCTTGTTAATGTAATCAGTGTTCTTTTCAATTTCTTGCAAACTTTCTAACACATTCTTTTTCTCATCGCTTTCAGGAATCGAAGCTAACTCAGTTTTAGCCAAATATACATCGCCAGTTATAGCCTGCAGCGGATTGCGAATATCATGTCCAACCATGCCCGCAGTTTGACCGATAGCAGCTAACCGTTCAGCATCCCTGAGCTGCTTAGTTCGCTTCTCAACCAAATCCTCCAAGTGCTTGCTATATCCTTCAAGTTTAGCTTCCATTTGCTTACGTTC
>Ga0182021_10012194_pt1 | contig 10212 bp, 6 predicted proteins | sample 612E3MmetaG_FD_120493 | JGI IMG/M metagenome (GOLD analysis project Ga0182021, IMG submission 120493) | Permafrost microbial communities from Stordalen Mire, Sweden - 612E3M metaG (Illumina Assembly) | ecosystem: Environmental > Terrestrial > Soil > Wetlands > Permafrost | place: Sweden... | reverse complement strand
ATTTGGCCTGTTTTCCGGCTATAACCTCCAGCGTGCTAGACCGGGTTTTCGTCCCTTCCTTTGGACAGACGGCATTCGCCAATCACTCGGATATTCGATAATGCCTCGCATCTTCGACAACATCGAGCAGCAGCTTCTGCCTGCGCTCTGCGACACGCTGAAGGTCGCTGAGCGAGCCGACTTCTGCGTCGGCTACCTCAACCTCCGTGGCTGGAAGCAGATCGACTCCTGCATCGAACAATGGTCCGGCGGCGGCTGGCGTCGGGGGGCAGGCGAACAGATGGACTCAGGCGTCGGAATCCGCGTTGGCCACAACTTCCGTATCTGGATTCCGAGGACCGGCATGTGGGACCGCTGCTAGTGGAGGTCTGCCCCGATGCCAACTCCTGATCCGAAAGTCGTCCGTCAGCGCCTGGAACAAGCGCGCAGGGAACTCATTGACCTCGGCCTCCGGAACAGACTCATCAACTACCGGCCATCTCGTGCGCGCGGGGTCGAGACTCTGAATAGCGACCCCGTCTCCATATTCCAGGCATTTGTTATCGACGAGAAGCGGGCGTGTTTCCTGAGTCGTCCTGACCCAGCGTTGTTTGACAGCGGCACGGCTCCGCCCGTCGCTACGACCGACGCCGGGGCTGAACGGAACCGCTCCCTTCTCGATCTTCCCACCGCCGAAAGCCCGGCGGCGCTCGCGAAGCGACTCCTGAAGACCTTCCGTGATGCGAAACTGGTCATTGAAGAACAGGGGTGCAACCTGTTGTTCCTGGCGTTCGGCATGCTGGAATGGTATGAGGCTGATGCCGCGCAGGAAGCGCACCGCGCGCCGCTCATCCTTGTCCCGGCTGTTATCGAGGAGACTGGCGGAAACAGGTTCCATGTCCGCTATGATGGGACGGGAGTGAGTGGGAATCCATCGCTGGCGGCGAAGCTGTGGACGGATTCCCAAATCACGCTGCCTGAGGTGCCCGAGCCGGAAGAAACCGTGGATGTGGAAGGCTACTTCGAGTCAGTTCGTTTGGCCGTCGCGGAGCGAGAACGTTGGCGCGTGGACAACGCTGCCGTAGTGCTGGGATTCTTCAGTTTCTCCAAGTACCGGATGTACAAGGACCTTGAAGGGGATGAATGGCCCGATGACCGGAAGCCGTGGGCGCACGACGTCTTGGGGCGCGTTTTGGACTGCGGGTTTGATGACCCGCAGCAGGCAATCGCCGAGGATGAGTCTCTCGACAAGCTCCGTCCGGTTGAGGACATTCACGAAGTCTGCGACGCGGACAGCTCCCAGGTACTGGCGCTGCTCCAAGCCAGAACCGGCAGCACTATGGTCATCGAGGGCCCACCGGGCACGGGCAAGTCGCAGACCATCACGAATCTCATCGCCGAGGCCATCTTGACGGGCAAGAAGGTGCTGTTCGTCGCCGAGAAGGCCCAGGCCGTGAATGTCGTGCTGGACAATCTCGGCAAGGCTGGCTTGCGCGATGCCTGCCTGTACTTGCACGGCACGAAGACTAGCAAGAAGGTTTTCTACGCCAACCTCGGAGAGACTCTTGAGCTTGGACCGCCCCGACTCCGCGACACGCAGGCCCAGTTGCAGGAGTTGGCCGCAAGGCGCGACACGCTGAACGCCTACTGCAACGCTGTGAACCAAGTTCTGTTAGAGCGGGGCATACCCCCGATAAAGGCGATGGGGCGACTTGCCCAGTTTGGTTCGGAACGTGAGGACATGCGGCGTCCAGACTTTGCGTTGATGCAGGTCTGGACGCAGACTGACTTCGAACGCCGGTTGGGTCTCGTGGAACGCATGCAGACTTGTGTCCGGGAGCACGGGGCTCCGGCCAACAACCCTTTCTATGGCAGCGAATTGCGTGTTCTCTTGCCGGACGACAAGACGCTTGCGCGGGAAAGGATTCGGGCTGCAAGCGATGCTTTGGAGAGGCATCTGGCGTGCGTCAGTCAACTGGCAGCGGTTCTTGGGTGGCCGTTACCTGATAACACCCCTGGAGTGGAGATGATGCTGAACGTGGCGGATGAGGTCGTCAGAGCACCATCCCATGCGGGAGTGAGAGTCATCGCGCCCGAATGGCTCACGCGCAAGGATGATGTGCGCGAGGCCCTTGAACGCGGACTTAGACGAGCAGACCTTCATGAGCGCTTCTCTGAGTCGTTGAGAGCATCAGCGTGGAGAACGGATGTGGAGCGCGAAGCGAAGGACTTCGAGCACTTCGGCCAGAAGTGGTGGCGTATGTTCAAGGGGGACTACCGTTGTGCCCGGCGGAAATTGAAGTCGCTGTTCTTGGCGAGATGCCCAAGGACGTACCAGCAGAGGCTCGATGTGTTCAGCGCAATACGGGAGTCGCAGGCGTGCGAACGCACCGTCGAACGTGCCGCCGACGTCGCTGGCGACCTCTTCGGCCACCACTGGCATGGCCTCGATTCCGACTGGCAAGCGCTCGCCCGCATAGTTGACTGGACTGCAGGGCTTCACCAGGCAGTCCAAGACGGCAAGCTCCCGCAGACCGTGCTTGTACTACTGGAGCAGGAGCACGACCGGGAAAGCGTCGGGAACGCGGCTGCAGACACACGGACGGCGGCTGGGCTAAGTGCCGCAGCGCTGGATTCGCTGGCGCAAGTGCTTCTGCTGCGCGACGGTGACAAGAAACTGTGCCAACAAGACTTCAAGGCTCAACGGAACACGCTCACGCAGTGGCTGGCGCATCTGGACGACCTCCAAGCACTGGTCGCATTCAACCTTCTGGGGGACGAGGCACAAGAGCATGGAATACAAGCCGTGGCTGGTATCGCAGCCGAGTGGGCCGACGCAGGTGAATTGCTCGTGGAGTCATTCGAGCGAACATGGTACTCAGGCGTGCTGAGAGAAGCGTTCCAAACCCGCCCGGCACTTGCGAGGTTCAACCGACTCGACCACGAGGCCGCGATACAGGCTTTCCGTGACCTTGACCGGATGGTACTTACGATGAACCAGACCAAGGTTTTGCTGAGGCACTATGAGGGAATCCCTCACCATGCCGCGGCGGGTGGGCTTGGTGTGCTGCGTCGCGAGGTGGAAAAGAGAGGACAACATCTCTCAATCCGACGGGTGATGGAAGTCGCCGGCGAAGCAGTCCAGGACATCAAGCCGGTCTTCATGATGTCGCCACTTTCGGTTGCCATGCACCTCCCGCCTGACGGGCCGCAGTTCGACATGGTCATCTTTGACGAGGCGAGCCAGGTGAAGCCGGCTGATGCCTTCGGCGCAATCATCAGAGGTCTCCAGACAATTGTCGTTGGTGATACCAAGCAGCTTCCGCCAACGAGTTTCTTCGACAAGTTGACGCAGACCGATACCGACGACGATGGGGAGGACGAATACCCCAACGTCAATATGACGCAAGGAGCGGAGAGCATTCTTGGGGTGATGAGTGCCCTGACTCCAGAGCAGAGCGCACGCCATGCGGACCTGCGATGGCACTACAGGAGCCGACACCATTCGTTGATTGCCCCATCGAGCAGCTTGTTCTACAAGAGGCTTTATATCTTTCACTCGCCGAACTCGCGCCCCCCGGACATGGGGCTTGTGTTTCGCCACTGTCCGGACACGGTATATGGCAGGGGCAATACTAGACGCAACCCGGGGGAAGCGAAGTTGGTGGCTCAGGCTGTTGTCAGGCACGCACGGGAGTCCCCCGAACTCTCGCTGCTAGTAGCAACGTTCAATCGGCCGCAGAAGGAGGCCATTGAGGACGAACTTGACCGGGTGCGCGCCGACGAGCCAGCGCTCAGGGAGTTCGAGCGGCTACACCCGCAAGGCAAGGAACCGCTTGATGTGCGGAATCTGGAGACCGTGCAGGGTGACGAGCGTGACGTTGTCTTCATCAGCGTAGGTTACGGACGTGACGAGCACGGCTTTGTATCGAATCATTTCGGGCCGGTAAACAGCGACGGGGGCGAGCGCAGGCTCAACGTCCTGTTCACACGCGCCAGGGCACGGTGCGAGGTATTCTCCAACATCAAAGCCCAAGACATACGGTTTGATAGCCGCACGCCTCTTGGTGTTCGCGCATTACGAACATTCCTGCACTATGCAGAAACTGGCGAACTTGACCAGCCTTCGGCTACAGGACGTGAACCGCAGTCCGAGTTCGAGGTGGCGGTCCTGGATGTGATACGCGCGCACGGGTACAAGGCGGTCCCGCAGGTCGGCTCCGCTGGCTTCTTCGTGGACATCGGAGTCTGCGACCCCGGCAACCCGAACAAGTTCGTGCTGGGAGTGGAATGCGACGGCGCGCCGTATCACAGTGCGCGCAGTGCGCGCGATAGAGACCGACTCCGGGAGCAGGTTCTCAAAGATCGGGGTTGGCGAATACACCACGTCTGGAGTACCGACTGGTTCAGGAATCCAGTTCCTGCACTACGGAGATTGCTGGAGGCGGTCGCGCAGGCCATCGCTGCCGACGGGACCGTTCCCGCCGACGCCGATCCGCCACCTGAAGTTGGCATTGAAAGGGCCCCTGTTCCGGACCCCGCTTCACCGACGCCGCTGTACACACTCGCCCGGCTGGACGTGAGCATGAATGGCGCGGAGTTGCGCAATGTCAACGCGGCAACTGTGGCTGAGTGGGTACGCGAGGTTGTGCAGGTGGAGAGCCCCGTGCACTTCGATGAGGTGGTCCGTCGCATCAGGGAGGCGGCTGGGCAGGCCAGTGCCCGCGAGGCGACGCGGGACGCAGTATGGCGTGGTGTCCGCCGCGTCATCACGAAGGGCCAAGTGCTCTACGATGGTCCGGATAGCCCTTTCCTTTGGAGGAATCCGCGACACGACCCTCTCGTTCGGGATAGATCGGCGTTCCCTATCCACTTCAGGACTCTGGCTACTATACATCCCACGGAGTTGAAAGCGTCCATCCTGCAGGCCGTCCGGCTCAGCTACGGCCTACGACCGGAGGAAGTCCCCAGCGACGCGTTGAAGTCGTTGGGGTTCGAGCGTCCAACTGACCAGCTCCGTGATATCATGAATGCCTATGTCCGTGGACTGCTGGATACCGGCGAGCTGATCTTGAGAGGCGACATGCTCAAGATAGCGTAGTGGCGCATGACGTGCAGCATTGGACATGCTGGGTGAAGCGGTGACCGTACTCGGCGTTAGCCAGCGCCCGCGGGCGGCGGTTACGGCTTCACGGATGAGGAGTTGGACTTCATCATCAATTACGACATCAAGTACCGCATGGGCCGCTCTAACGAAGAAGACTAGAGTGCCGCGAAGCATCGTTCCTTCCAGTGGGGATACATGGCAACAGCGACTTTCTCGATAGAGTACAGACCTGTACGCGTGGGGTTCGTGGTTCGAGACGGGAATGTCGGGGATCTGATTCACGCAGCCGGACTGAATACCATGCTGTGGGGAGGAATGTACAACCCGATCCTGCCGGCGCGTGACAGAAGTCCGCTACCCGAATACTTGATGGACGCCTTCCAACTAGACGTACTACTTCCTGCCATCGAGAAAGAGGCGGAACTAGTGCACTATGTCGAGCGGTTTTCGCATCTCGCGCTCCTGTCCGGCGATTACGCACTGCTGAAGTCATTTGCGGGACAAGGGATCGCGCCAAGGTATCTTGACGTAGTGAATCTATTCCTGCTTCTGTGGAATTCGGACTTCAAACTCAGGGCCGAAGACTTCACTAGCAAGTATACCCTCGTACGGTGGAATGAAAACGACCCCCTGGGGCAGCTCTATTCGATGCTCTTTGGCCACTATCCAACCATCGAAGGTCGGAGCCACAACTATGAGCAGGCTCTTCTCAAGGGCTGCCGCGCCTCTACTCTGGATATTGTCCCCGGAGCCGAGCTTGCCAGTGAGCTCTGCGAGACACGGATCTGCCCGACCAAAGCCACGGCTCAGAGACTGGCTGGTCGCCACGCGATTCACGTCGGAGGTGGCGGCACGGCTCACCACGGATTGTACATTGGCGAACCAGGCAACTTCGACGACCTTCTGAACTTCTGGAACCTCCGAGCAGCGGGATTGAGCATCGAGTTCGTCCCTCTGGGACATGTAGAGCAGTTCAAATCCTACATTCGAGCACACTTGGATGCGCTTGAGTCCAAGAGCAGGCAGCTACACTCGTTCTTCAGGAAGATCGGAGTCTACCAACGTCATGGCAACGACCATGCGACGAGTCACGCGCTAGAGGTTCTCGGGGCTGAGAAGGAAGTGCTGTACTATGGTTTCGACGACGCTCTCTGGAACGGGATGAACCTCATCCCTATCACCTTCTCATTTGATGCCCGACAGGCCCTGGGCAACGTTGAGATGACCGAATCTGGGTATCGTATATCCCTGGGACTACCCGAGAAGACGTTCGTCGCATCCGACCACGCGTTTGCTGATAGTCAAGAGGTGCTGGCTTTCATCGGCTCACACTACGAGACTGCGTATCCAGGCCACACTCTCAAGCCTCCCTTCGTCAGCAGATTGAACCGAGCGTACGGAATGCTCGCCCACGGACTGCCTTGGGTAGTAAGAGCCAAGCGTGAGGGAATAGGGCTGCTTCTGGACACGGTGCTGGATACGACATCTATTACTGCTCTGGCCCATACTGATATCCTGATAAGCCTGCTAGAGGCCGCCGGGCTACAGGCCAAGCCGAGTCAAGCCGGTCTGCTTGCCCGCAGGATCATAGACAAGTTGGGTGGAATAGACGACGCCACCATCTTCCGAATTCCCGGGGTGAGGAAGTTGCTGAGCGAGACAAGAACAGATCAGACTGTAACACGTGGCCATGCGACAGAGCAGGTCTGGTCAGAAGGCGAATTCAAACGGTATGAGAACACGGTCTTAGGGACGAAGCGGAAGATCACGACCAATGACGCCTTCGACTTCCTGCTGCAGAAGGAGTTCCTGAGGGCGGGACTTGAACTCACGTGCACGCACTGCAACCTGCCTAGTTGGGTACCGCTCGGCAGGATAGATGAATCATGGGTCTGCGAGTATTGTGGGAACAAACACATGACTAGCCTGCAATTGGGTGATAGGGGGGATTGGAAGTTCCGAAGGAGCGGTTTGTTTGGCAAAGACAATAATCAAGAGGGGGCTGTTCCGGTAATCCTCTCGCTGTTGAGGTTCGCAGGAGCGAGAATCCCCACGTGGTTTCAGCAACCTCTGTTGGTCACCTCCATGCACGTGCAGGCCGGTGGCCAGTCGATGGAATTCGACTTCTTTGTTGTAAACTACGTGCACGACAGTCGAGTCGAGTTGGGCGTCGGCGAGGCTAAGAGCGCGGGGAGCAAGATTGAACAAGAGGATATCGACCACTTCCTAGCGGTGAAGCCGAAGGTAGAGGCTCTTGGAGTGGATTGCGTCCCGATCTTCGCCACCACCGCGGAGTCATTTGGCGAATCCGAGTTGCAGTTGTTCAAGCAACTCGTGAGACCGGGCGTGAGCCCGCTACTTCTAACGGTCAGCGATCTTGAGGATGAGCAGGACTTCCTGAGCGACCCGGAGCTACCTTGGCGAAACGAGGTGTTTCTGAACCTCAAACACAAGGCTGACAACTCACGGCACAAGTACCTCGGCCTGGACTTCGACGGCAACTCTCTTCCCGCAAGAAAGACCCAGTCGTGATCGGGCGTGTCGCTCTGGCCGGCACACGACGGCATCCCGGATGAAGAGTTGGACTTCATCATCAACTACGACATCAAGTACCGCATGGGCCGCGGGGCCGCGGAAGAAGAGTAGTGTCCGATGGAGATGAGCCAAGCCGATCTCGTAGCCTTGGTTGACCGTCTGCGGTCGGAGCCGCACGAAACGGAGTGGTTGGAATTCAAGGGCAAGGCGTGCGCGCCACGGGAGATAGGAGAGTACTTCTCCGCGCTGTCTAACTCGGCCGCCCTCAAGCGGAAGTTGCGCGGCTACTTGGTGTTCGGGGTTGAGAACGGCACGCACCGAGTAGTGGGCACGCCCTTCGACCCTCACCGCGAAACGTATAGCAATCAGGCACTCTTGGTCTGGCTAGCGATGGGGCTTGACCCGAGAGTCAGTTTCCGCGTCGAGGTCGTGGAACATCCTGACGGTCGAGTCGTGCTGTTTGATGTCGAAGCCACGCACGACCGTCCCGTGAGGTTCCGCAACGTGGCGTACATCAGGGTCGGGTCGAGCAAGACGGAGTTGTCGAAGCACCCACAGATGGAGCGGGAACTCTGGTCGCTGCGGACAGACTGGTCGGCACTTGTATGCGAGCGAGCGCAGTTACAGGACCTAGACCCAGACGCCGTCATCATGGCTCGGAAGCAGTTCGCGACGAAGCACCCGGCACAGGCAGGCGAAGCAAGCCAGTGGGATGACGCGACGTATCTCGGCAAGGCGAAGTTGACCATCGGAGGCGCTGTCACGAACGCGGCGGTACTACTGCTTGGGCGGCCCGAGGCAGCGGCGTATCTTGCTCCAGCAGTGGCCCGCATTTCCTGGTTGCTGCGCGACGAGAAGAACCAAGAGCAGGACTACGAGCACTTCGGTACACCGCTTATTCTGCAGGTGGACCGCGTGCTCAAACGGATCCGCAATCTGACGCTCCGGGCTATGCCGAGTGGCACCCTTTTTCCCAAGGAGATCAGCCAGTACGACCCGTGGGTGATTCGAGAGGCACTCCACAACTGCATTGCGCATCAGGACTATGGGCTTGCCGGTCGAATCAACGTGGTTGAAACGCCGACCGCCATCCGACTGACCAACGTGGGGAGTTTCATCCCCGGTAGCGTCGAGCGCGTTATCGAACTGGATGCGCCTCCGGAGTACTACCGGAACCGTTTCTTGGCCGAGGCCATGGTGAATCTGAACATGATCGACACGCAGGGCGGAGGTATCAAACGCATGTTCCGCGCGCAGGCCGGCCGGTTCTTTCCTTTGCCAGACTATGACTTGTCCCAAGAAGACAAGGTAGAGGTCACTATCGAAGGCGGGATTCTCGACGAACGGTATACGCGGCTGTTGATGGAGCGTAGCGACCTGGACCTGACGACTGTGATCCTGCTCGACAAAGTACAGAAGCGTCGGTCTCTGACCGACGACGAACTGAAGTCACTGAAGAGCAGAAGACTGGTGGAAGGTCGGCGACCGAACCTGTATGTCTCTGCCAAAGTGGCGGCCGCGACGGACACTAAGGCAGATTACATCAAGCGCCGGGCATTCGACAAGGCTTTCTACAAGAAAATGGTCGTGGACTACCTGACCGAGTACGGCTCGGCCAGACGAGGAGACTTGGACAAGCTCCTCATGAACAAGGTCTCAGATGCCCTGACGCCCGAGCAGAAGTGGATATATGTCCAGAATCTGTTGCAGGAGATGCGCCGGGCACGGACCATTCGGATCCGCCCCGGAGGGCCAAGCCGAGGTCCCGGAGCCTGCTGGGAGTTATATAGTCCGGACCAAGAGAGCCCCGGTTAGGCAGGATTTTATACAACTCCTATACAACCGCCCAACTTAACCGCTGAAGAGACGTGACTTACGACAACGCCTGCGAGCGAGGGAATTACCTTCTAGGTAAGTCCATTCCTGCCTCCGTAGACTGTCCGCCAGCGGAGAACCGCGTTGGCCTGCAATAGGCTCGTCCGTTCCTGATGCCAGACGCCGCGACTTCGGCAACCATCACTGCTGCTGGGCAGGAGTGCAGGGCCGTCGGCAAAGCTGGCCTACTGGAAGAGCCCAAGCTTGCCCTGTTCTGTTCCATCAAGTGCCCCGGCGAGCTGATACTCAAGCTCTTTGACTTCGCCAAGGAACTGAGGGACAAAGGCGTCGGTGTCATTAGCGGCTTCCACGCGCCAATGGACAAGGAATGCTTCGACATCCTCTTACGCGGCAAGGGGCCGATTGTCTGGTGTCCGGCGCGGAGCATCGAGAAGATGAGGCTGAAGCCCTCGTACCAGCAGGCCATCGAGGCCGGGCGGCTACTGATACTCTCGCCGTTCCCTGAAGGGCGGGGACGGATTTCCGCTGACCGGGCGGAACTGCGGAATCGCTTTGTCGTAGACCTAGCCGAGCGCGTGTTCGTGGCGTATGCCGCGCCCGGCGGCAAGACCGAAGCCCTATGCCGCGAGGTCGTAGCCGCGGGCAAGCCGCTCCTTACATTCGAGAGCAGACACACCGAGAACCTGCGCGCCATCGGCGCCAAGGTTCTGTCCACGGACGAGATTGCGATTGTCGGAGGGAAACGGTGACACAAT
>Ga0182021_10012193_pt1 | contig 10213 bp, 12 predicted proteins | sample 612E3MmetaG_FD_120493 | JGI IMG/M metagenome (GOLD analysis project Ga0182021, IMG submission 120493) | Permafrost microbial communities from Stordalen Mire, Sweden - 612E3M metaG (Illumina Assembly) | ecosystem: Environmental > Terrestrial > Soil > Wetlands > Permafrost | place: Sweden... | reverse complement strand
TGTTTGACGAGCCGCTCCACTTCGACTTCAGTCGGAATGGCCTCCCACGTCGGAAGGATTTCGAAGGCGAGCGTTCGGCCCGTGCGTTCCAGCAGGGGCATGAGCGTTTCGACCCCCGCGTAGACGTGCTCAAGTTGTTTGGGCGCGGCCTTTTCCCGCGCGATCAACAGCTTCATCCGCGCGTCTTCGTAGGCCGGTTCGTACTGGTGTCCGGCGGCGATGAGTTCGACGAGCCGCGGCGTCAGCGGCTTCAGGGCCACGTTGCCGGCGTGGGCGACCACGACCCGCGCGCCGATATCCGCCGCGAAGCGGATGGTTTCCTCCAGGTAGCGGAGGGCGAGCCGGCGGACCGGCTCCTCGGGGTCGGCGAGCGTGAACGGTTCGGGGGAGGCGAAGGGCGCGATGGGCGGGAGCGGGCAGTAGGCGTGGAGGCTGTCCACTTTGACCCGGCCGCTGGCGATCATTCGACGGACGCCGGGGATGAAGGTGGCGGGCAGGTCGAATCCAAGTTCGACCCGGTCGAAGCCGAGGTCGAGGATTTCGCCGATCATGGCCTCGCCGTCGGTATGCCGCCGGGCATTCCAGCGAGTCGTGAGGGCGAAGGTCATAGGGTTTGGGAAAGCTCCCCGAACGTCCGTCCGGGGAGCTTTCGATCGACGGGAATGGGTCAGGCTGGGCCGAGCGCGTAGGTACGGGCTCTGGCCCTGGCGCGGGCCTGTTTACGGCGCCGCTGTTCGCACGGCTTTTCGAAATAGCGGTGCGCCCGGATTTCCTTCAGGACTCCTTCTTTGTCCATGATTTTCTTGAGCCGGCGCAGCGCTTTATCAACGGTTTCGCCGCGTCTGATTCTTACGTGTGCCACGGTGCTTGTTCACCTCCCCATGCGATCCGCGTTCCCGGCGGCCGGGTCTCCCGGATCGGCGACGCGTGCACCTATACGCCAGCAGCCCCGCGAAGTCAAGCCGGCAAACCTTGTTCACTTGGAGGTGTTCACTTGGAGGTTGACGCCAAACTCGGGAATCCGTATCAAAGCCCTTTATTTGTGGCCCCCGTTGGCTTGAAGGCGGCGGATGGGACCGGCCGTTATGGATCTGGAATTCGAGAACAGGAGCGCACGTCATGGCTAAGGTTGTCTTTATCGGGGCAGGCAGTTTGGGCTTCACGCGGGGATTGGTGCGGGATTTGCTGACTTTCCCGATGCTTCGGGATGCGGAAATTGCGCTGGTGGACATCAGCAAGGAGCGGCTGGATTTCGCCCGGCGCGCCTGCGAGAAGATCGTCGCCATTGGAAACTACCCGGCGAAGGTGACGGCCACCACCCAACGGCGCGAGGCGCTGAAGGGCGCCGACGCCGTGCTGGTCACGATCCTCTGCGGAAAGACAAACATCTGGCAGCATGACATCCTGATTCCGAAGAAGTACGGCATCGACATCAATGTCGGCGACACCCGCGGCCCGTCCGGCATCTTCCGGGCGCTACGCACGATCCCCACCATGCTGGACATCTGCAAGGACATGGAGGATCTGTGCCCCAACGCCATCATGCTGAACTACACCAACCCCATGGCCATGCTTTGCCACGCCATGCAGAGGAGGAGTCCCATCCAAGTGTCGGGGTTGTGCCACAGCGTCCAGGGCACGGCGGGCATGCTGGCCCACTGGGCGGGCGTCAAACCGCACGACGTGGACTACGTGTGCGCGGGCATCAACCACATGGCCTGGTTCCTGGAGTTCAAGCACAAGGGCCGCGACCTTTATCCCCGCCTACGCAAGGCGGTGGCCACGGACAAGGAGGTCTACAACCACGAGCAGGTGCGCAACGAGATGTTTCTGGCGTTGGGCTACTATGTCACCGAATCCAGCGGCCACAACTCGGAGTACAACTGGTGGTTCCGCAAACGCCCGGACCTGATCAAGACCTACTGCACCACGGGCACGGGCTGGAATCCCGGCCGCCACGCCTACATCCTGGATGAATATCGGAGCAGCGAGAAGACATGGAAAAAGGCGGTGCGCCAGTGGCTTGCCACGGAGATGCCGATTTCCCTGGAACGCGGGCACGAGTACGCGGCGTCCATCATCAACGCCCGGATGGGCGGCGAGTTGTTTAGCTTCAACGGCAATGTTCCGAACACGGGGCTGGTCACGAATCTTCCGCGGGGCTGCTGCGTGGAAGTGCCCGTCCTGATTTCGCGGCAGGGCTTCCAGCCCATGTACGTGGGCGATTTGCCGGCGTCGTGCGCCATGCTCACCGGGTTGAGCGCGCAGATCGAAATGATGGTCGTGGAGGGCTGCCTGACGGGCGATCCCACGCTGGTTTACCAGGCCATCGCGCACGATCCGCTCACGGCCGCCAAACTCTCGCTGGCCGAGATCCGGAAGATGGTGGGCGAGATGTTTCGCAAGAACAAGCCGTATCTGCCGCAGTTCAAGCGCGTGGAGTTGTAACGCGCCGGGTGTTTCCGTTTTGGCCAGTTCATGGGCACGGCGGGAAGGTCTTTGACCATTCCCGCCCTACAACAGATTCGCGCATCGGTCAGGCTGTAGGGCGGGAATGGTTGAGCCCGCGAAACCTTCCCGCCGCCTGTGGATGGAGGAGGCGAAAGTCATGAAGTTCTGTGAAATCCCGATGCTTCTTTTCCTCGCGGCTTCCGCCGCAGCGCAAACGCCGTCCGTTGCGCCGGACCTCGGCGCGAACGCGAGCGTCCACGGGAAAGCCGTGTTTCCCGCGGACGATGCGTGGAACCGGGACATTTCATCGGCGCCGGTGGATCCAAGATCGGACGCCCTCATCGCCTCTATCGGCAAAGCGAAGCCTCTGCACCCGGACTTCGGCGCGGCCTGGCAGGGGAATCCCAACGGCATACCCTACGTCGTGGTTCCCGGCAGTCAGACCAAGGTTCCGATCCAGTTTACCGATTACGGCGGCGAGAGCGATCCGGGGCCCTATCCGATCCCCGGGAACGCGCCGATTGAAGGCGGCGTCCACAGTGAAGGCGACCGGCACGTTCTGGTTCTCGACCGCGACAACTGGATGCTCTACGAACTCTTCCGCGCGTTCCCGGCGGCGGAAGGCCGGCCCTGGAGAGCTGCGAGCGGCGCGGTGTTCGACCTCAAGAAGCGAACTCCGCAACGCCCGGCCGGTTGGACGAGCGCCGACGCCGCCGGCCTGCCGATCTTTCCCGGACTGGTCCGGTACGACGAGGTTGTGGAGCGCAAGGAGATTACCCATGCGCTCCGGTTCACCGTGCGGAAGTCGCGCCGGGCCTACGTGCCGCCGGCCACCCACTTCGCCAGCCGGTCGAATGACCCGAATCTGCCGCCCATGGGGATGCGCGCGCGATTGAAGGCCGGTTATGACCTCTCGAAATTCCCCGCCCCGGCCCAGGTGATCCTGACCGCCCTCAAGAAGTACGGGATGATCGTCGCGGACAATGGCGGCGACTGGTTCGTGAGCGGCGCCCCCGACCCGCGCTGGGACGACGAAATTCTGGGCACGCTCAAGCGTGTCAAAGGCGGCGACTTCGAGGTCGTCGAAATGGGCGGTCTGGTCACTCGCTGATCTCGGCCTCCAAATTCAGATCACCTCGACTCCGTAATCCCGAAAGCGGGGATCGGCGGTGACCACGCGAAGGCGGCGCAGTTTCGCCGTCGCGATGATGAAGCGGTCGCAAGGATCCTTGTGAAGAGGGGGCAATTCAGTGGCGGCGACGCACACCTTCCAGTCCAGCGGCAAGACCGAGAGCCCATGGTGCTCGGTAATCCGTTCAAACCATTCTCCGGGCGGCACCGGAAGTGAGAGTTTTCCGGCCCGGTGTTTCAGTCCGATTTCAAAAGCGCTGATGGCGGACACGTAAACCACGCGGCTGCTCTCGATCTGCCGACGGGCGGCGACGTTCAAATCCTTTGCGCCCTCCGCGAGCCATAATAACGCGCAAGTATCCAGTAGCATCAGCGTTCCTCTTCCGGCCATTCGGCCGCAGTGAGTTGTTCCGTGGGATCGTACTTGATCTTGATCCTGCTCAACGCCGGATGGGTATTCAGACGGTTTTTGTTCTTGTGAGGGACCAGATCGGCCACGGGTTTCCCGTTGCGGCAGATGAGAAATGTCGCTCCTTCTTTCTCCACCTCAACCAGCAAGGAAGACAGATGCGTCTTCGTTTCATGGATATTCAACGTTTTCATCATGCTCCTTTCAACTTCATAGACTAAGTCACCTTAGTCCACTTTACAACCGTTTTCTGATGCGTCCGATGCGTCCGGCGCGCCATTTCCGTTTTTGCAAAGAAATCGGGGAGCATGTTGTCTAATAGGACATGAACCGCAACTGTCAGGTCCTGATCCTCGGGTTCTTCCTCTTGATTCGAACCGGCGTTCTGGCGGCATACCCGGCCACCCCCACGGTGGCCATTGTGGATTTCGCCGTGCCTGCGGAAGCGAGCAACACGTGGGCCTGGGCGCGCGGCGGGATGGCCGATCTGCTTCAGGTCGAACTGGACCAGCGCGGGCTGGTCACGCTCGACCGCAGTTTCATCCAAGCCGTGCTGAGCGAGCGCCGCATGGCGGTAGGCGGTCTGACCACGACGGACTGTAAAGCCATCGCCACGCTCCTGGGCGCGAAGCATCTGGTCACCGGCAAAGTGACGCCGTTGACCGACGGTCGCTGCCGGATCGAGGCCTCGGCCTTTTCGGTGGAGACCATTGAGACCGTGGCGGCGGGCATGGGCGAAGGCTTGCTGCCCAAGGAATTACCGGGCATTCTGAAGAAGGTTGCGGACGCGTTGGTCGGTGTCCTGCTGAAGGAACACAAGACGGAAACTGTCCCTCGCAGTTCGAAAGGTGGGGGCCCAGATCCCGAAGCGCTGATTGCCTACTACAAGGGTTTGGACGCCTATGCGGCTGGCTGTCCGGAGATTGCGGCGGCGTGGTTCCTGAACGCTGCAGGTCTTGATAAGAATTTCGTGCCGGCACAGTTGTGGGAGATCAAGGCCTACCGGGCTGCCGGGTTGGAGTCGCATGCGCGTCTCCGCGAGCAGGCAATAGCGGTTTTGCTGAAGCGGCTCGGAATGGAGGCGGCCAAGTCGAACGGCGTCAAGGGCGTGGAAGCCAGAGGTGTCGCGCTGCTTAAGCCCTCGGTCGTGCCGTTGGAGGGGCATGGTCCAGTCGTGGACGCAGGGTTGCTTACAGCATCCATTCGACAGGGCCTACTGGGAATGGTGGGGGTACGCGTGTTCGACCCCGGCAACATTGCCGCTTCCTTGGTCGAGCAGGACCGGGCGTTGAACGGGTTGTTTTCCGCGCAGGGCGGCATCCGGTACGGACAATGGAACATGGCCGATGCGCTTTTGTTCTGCAGGGTTGAGGAACAACCTGGCGGGCAAGGCGCTGCAGGGTAAGTAGCGGGTTCGGATGATTTCGGAGTATTCCAGTGGCCATACGGAAAGCGCGATACATGATGAACTGGGTTGCCTTCGGGAATTCTACCAAACCGTCTGGACATGCGGGTAGGCGAGCATTTTGGCGTCACCGGTCACCACGGGAATCCGTTTCACTCTGGCGGCGGCCACGATCAACCGGTCAGCGGGATCGTTATGAAAGGGCGGCGGGAGGGAATAGGCTTCTTCCACCACTTCCTCGTCTATGGGCAGGTACGTCCAGCCATTGGTCTGCACATGCCGGCGTAGCCAGGTCTTCCAGTGTTCATTCAACTCAAGTCGGCCCCGCTCGACCGCGCAGGCCACTTCGGCCACGCTTATCGGGAGCAGATGGATCGTCGCGTGCGGATCCTCCAGCGCTGAAGCGGCCTTGGGTGACAGCCGCGAAGGCTCCAGGATCGCCCATACAACGGCACAAGTGTCCAGCAATAGAGCGCTCACAATTCGCCCTTCAGCATGTTCCAGTGCTCGGAAGGCAGGAGCGACTCGGTCAAGTCTCCCAGAATGCGTCCGGTTCCCCGTCCGCATCCCAACCGCGTCCGGTTAACGGCCCCGTATCGAATGCCGATCAGATGCGCCACCGGGATGTTGTGCTTGAGCACTTCGATTTCCTCGCCTTTCTGAGCCATGACAAGGAAGCTGCTAAGGTTCTTCTTCAATTCCGCAATACTCGTGCTTTTCATAGTCATAATATAAGTCATTAAAATGGTTACGACAATAGATATTTCCATGACCAGATTCTGGAAAGAAGAGCGTGCGCCCAAAGAAAAAAGTCCTTCGGTTGTCTAAGCGGCCTTCTCCACTTGGCTCCACCGTATCACCATGAACACGGCGTGCAATTTCCTGAAGCGACGTGGCCGGAACCCGGTCGAGAACCGCGAGGAGCCGCCGGACTCGCCTGCTGCCAGGCATTCGCGCCCGGACGAGACGGCCATGGCGCGGGAGCGATCCGATGAGGTAGCGGCAGCGCTGGCGGAACTTTCGCCATCCCTGCGGGCGGCGATTGTCCTGACCGGCCTCCACGGAATGAGCGTGCAGGAGGCCGCCCGCGTGGAGGGATGCCTCGCGGCAACCCTGTACTGGCGCGTGCATCAAGCCCGGAAGCTGTTGCGGGAGAGACTTTCGGAGAAGGGGGAAGCATGAATGTGGATTCTAAGTTGAAGAACTGGGCCGCCGGGCATCAGGCGCCGCAGGCGCACCTCGATGCACTTGCCGCCCGGACCGTGACCGAAGCGGCCCGGCGGCGCTTCGTTTCCGTTGAGCCGGTGCGGACCGGCTCGCAGTTCCTGGCGCGATTGGGCTATGCCGCGACCGGCGCCATCGTGGCCGGGTTTGTCCTCGTCTTTGGTTTTCAGAGCGGTGCCCCGCGGATGGCCGGGGGTGAGTTCTGCGCCGCCTCTCGCCTGGCAGCACCCACGCCCGGCCAGGTTTCCACGATCGCCCACCTTTACGCCGAGACCGCCCGCCTGTTCCCGCAACGCCTGCGCTGGATCGCACAGTCGAACGGAGACGTGGGCCTGGGCGTTGAGGCGTCAGAGGAATCATGGATCGCCGACACGCCCCCCATGCTGGTCCGGCTCGTCGTGGTCTCCCGGACGGGCAAGGACGCGGCCTGGCGGCCCGTGTGGTCAACCGACGTGGTGGTGAGGGGCGAGGATCTCGCGGAAATCGCGCCGAACCGCAACTCGTCGAACAAGCTGGCGTTGTGGGTCTATCCCCTCCAGAATGGCAAGGTGGCGGTGGATACGGTGGTTGAATTGGACAAGCCGTTGCGACTCGCCTCGCGCCAAAGCGCGGTGGTCACGGCCGGGGAGCCGGCGCAGGTGGCGACGATGCGATTGGGCGATACAGAATACAGACTCTTCCAGACCGTGGAGCCGCTGAAGGGTGGAAGGGGGCCCAGAACATGAAGAATTCGCAATTATTGAATCCAATCGACGGTGGCCCGGCCGCTCCGCGGGCGGGCTCTTCTGTGGAAGTTGAGAGCAGTGCCCGCGCGACGGAGCGCACGGGCCACCCGACGGAGCGCGCGGGCCACCAGCGCGCGGGCCACATGGAACCTACGGTACATCATGGCAAGTTGCATCACAAGACGCCGGCCTGCGTGTCTGCGGGCAACCGATTCCATATTCGGGTCCGTTTATCCGAAGGATCTAAACTGCTCCTGACCAATCCTGACATCGGTAGAAGTCTGCTCGACTCCGCGATGTTCTACCATGCCAGAGGCCGCTGGTATGCTTGGTTATTCTTGCTCATGCCGGACCATCTGCACGCCATTTTGAGCTACCCTCCGGATGCCAGCATGAGTCGGATTGTCGGTGACTGGAAGAAGTTCCATGCCAAGACACTTCGACTGATCTGGCAAGACAACTACTTTGACCACCGGTTGCGCAACGACAACGAGTTCATCGAAAAGGCGCACTACATCCGAATGAATCCGGTTCGGGCAGAACTTTGTGAACGACCTGAGCAGTGGCCGTGGGTGGTGGAACCGTGGACGGTGACGCCGGCCGCTCGAACTGATGTCTGCACTGCCTTTCCCGGTGGCCCGGCCGCTCCGCGGGCGGGCTCTTCCTCGGAAGTTGAGCGCAGTGCCCGCGCGACGGAGCGCGCGGGCCACCCGACGGAGCGCGCGGGCCACCCGATTGAGCGCGCGGGCCACCCGACGGAGCGCGCGGGCCACCCGATTGAGCGCACGGGCCACCTTCGAACCATCCGTGCGTCCCTTGGAAATCTCGGAAGACTCGCCATATTCCTTGCGGTCTTCTGCGAGTTGGCCGCCATTGTGGCGCGGGCTGAACCGCCCGCCGTTAGTGTACAGGAACCGTGGTCGAACCTGTTTGCCGGGAAGGAAGTCGTCTTTCATGCGACGTTGGACGGCGAACCGTTCGAGGGGCGCGTTGCGTGGCAATTCTCGGCGGATGGCCGCACGCTGGCGCGGGGCGAACGCGAGGTCAGGACGGCGGCAGGCGGGCGGGAGACAATGGAAATCCGGCTGGCCGTACCGGAGGTGAATCCCGGCGTTATCATGGCGACGAAACTCACCGTGAGTGCGTTCGCCAGCGGGACCGCGAAAGAAGCGGGCAGCGTGGAGCGGACGCTCTGGGTGTTCCCTCCCGATCCCTTCACCGGTCGCGTCGAATGGCTCAAGAAGCTGGATATCAGGCTGTTCGACCCTGTCGGCGCCACGGCCAAACTCTTCGACGAGTCCAAGATCCCGTACTCGGCCGTGCGGAACGTGGATGCCTTGGGCGAGCCGAAGGATGCTGTGCTGGTGGTGGGCGAAGGAGTGTCGTTCCGGGACTACCGGGGGCTCGGCGACAGTCTCATGAAAGCGGCCGCCGCCGGGTGGCCGGTGCTGTGCCTCGCGCCGGCGGGGGGAGAGATTACGCTGCCCGTTACGGGCGATCCAGAGGTGCCGGAACCGAAAAGCGTCACGTTGCGCCGACGGGATGTCATCACGCAACTGGACAAACGCCTCGATGCCTGCGCGTGGAAGACGGACGGCAAATCCGCGGGGAGCGGGCTGAAACTGAGGGGCGATCGGGGGCCTGTGTCGGCCGAGGTCGTCAGCCAGGCGGGCGCCTGGCCCTGGATGGAAATGGCGTTCGACAAGGGCCGGGGGAAGTTGGTGGTTTGCGGTTTCGGGATCGTTGGCGCCTGGGCGGAGTCGCCCACGCCGAGGTTTCTTTTGGTGAAGGTGTTGGAACAGGTGTCGGGAAGCAAAATGAGGGAATAGGAGGAGACTGAGATGAAGAAACTAGGGTTAGCGATTGCGGCAATGATCGGGTTAGGGTTGGGAACCATGGCACTGGCGGCGGATTTGGCGGCGGTTTATCCCACGGCCATCTTTGCGTTCGAGGAGCGCGGGTCTGGGGTGAAGGATTACGGGGCAAAGGTCAGCGACATCCTTTTCGCCAAGCTTGTGGCCGATCCGAACCTTGTCCTGGTTGACCGCCAGGACCTCAAGAAGACGCTGGACGAGCACGAGTTGAACCTATCCGGTATGGTCACGCCCGATCAGGCGGTGAAGGTCGGGAAACTGACCGGCGCCAAGATTCTGGTGACCGGCTCCATCATCGAGGCGGATAAGACGCTCTACGTGGTGGCGAAGATCATCGGCACGGAGACCACGAGAGTGCTGGGCGAGTCGGTCAAGGGCAAGACAAGCGACGAAATCGGACCGCTTGTTGAGCAACTTGCGAAGCAGGTGGGCGAGTGCATCGTCAAGAACGCCGACAAGCTCGTGTCCAAGGAGGTTAAGATCGAAGATCGCATTGCAGCCCTGAAGAAGGAACTCGGTGACGCCAAGCGGCCAAGCGTGGTCGTGAAGATCAGTGAGCGTCACGTGGGGCAGCCGACGATAGACCCGGCGGCGCAGACGGAAGTCTCGATGTTCTGCAAGGAGACCGGTTTTGATGTACTCGATCCGATGGCGTCCGAGAAAAAGGCGGACATCGTGATCGAAGGAGAAGGGTTCAGCGAGTTTGCGGCGCGGCGCGGCAACATCGTCAGCGTCAAGGCCAGGGTGGAGATCAAGGCCATTGACCGCCAGACTGACAAAGTGATTGCCATTGACCGTCAGACCGCGGTGGAGGTGGATCTGACCGAGCAACTCGCGGCCAAGAAGGCGCTCCAGGAAGCCGCCGCGTTGATTGCCGAGAGGATGCTGCCGAAGTTGGTGAAGAAGTAGCAGGTTCGCATGGGCAAGCTGACTTGGCTTTCGCGGGTCAACGCGAACGACCAACCATGAAGAACCCTAGTGCCCCAAGAATCAG
>Ga0182021_10012192_pt1 | contig 10213 bp, 6 predicted proteins | sample 612E3MmetaG_FD_120493 | JGI IMG/M metagenome (GOLD analysis project Ga0182021, IMG submission 120493) | Permafrost microbial communities from Stordalen Mire, Sweden - 612E3M metaG (Illumina Assembly) | ecosystem: Environmental > Terrestrial > Soil > Wetlands > Permafrost | place: Sweden... | reverse complement strand
CGGAACTGACCACACCTGAAAACTTGGTGTCGTTGAAGATTTTATTTCCGGCGGTACCCTGCCAGAAAAGGCTCAGGTCAAACCATCCATACTCAAAGTACATGTTCAGGCTGAATAAATGCCTGGGATTAGGATTACCTATATCTGTCATGTCTTTAGTATCAATTTTGCCGTCATGGTTTATGTCGACAAATTGAAAATCGCCCGGTAGGGCTTTCTGCTGGGCATATATTTTATTCGTCCCGCTTAAAGTGTAGGGTTGGTTGACAATTCCCAATTTTCCATTATAAAATGTACCTGTATCGGAAACCTGGAATATCCTTTGAACCTTAAAACCATAAAAACTACCAATTTCTCCTCCGGTTACAGTCCTGGTAATAGCAGTGGCCAAACCCATGGCGCCACCTCCCCACCTTACAGAATCCGATCCCAAGTCGGTAGCTTCACTTTTAACGTAGGTATAGCCTGCATCCAAGGAATATTTAAATTTCCCGATAGCATCTTTCCAGCTAAGAGATAATTCCCAACCCTTGTTAGTCATTTTTCCAATGTTAACAATGGGCCTCGGATCAACACCAAGGCTTTCCTGGTAAGAGTCACGGACTGTCCATCCGGCGTATCCCGGCAAAGTTTGAGGTACGAGCATCCCTATATTATGCCTGTCGAACTTATCGACGGTAATGCTCAGTTTGTTTTCAATAAAATTCAGGTCAACACCAATATTCTGGTTCCTGATATCTTCCCAATGAACTTCCTGGTTGGCAAGTACATTTGGCCCTGCCCCAACTGTTTCAGCTGTGCTGTTTCCAAAAGGATATTGCCAGTGCTGAAGAACAGCTACCGTGGAATAATACGCATAATCGCGGATTGCATTATTTCCGTTGTTACCCATGGCATAACGCACTTTTCCAAACGATAAAATAGGCAAATTGTTTTTCACAAAGTCAAATTCCGAAAATTTTAAACCTACTGAATATCCCGGAAAATTGCCATAACGTCTGTCAGGTCCAAATTTCGACGAGTAGTCACGCCTGAAATTTCCCTGTAACAATATTATTTCTTTATAATCTAAACTCAATCTTCCCAAATAGGAATAACCTGTATTTTTATAACCGCCCCCGGAAACAAGCTGAATGCCGGCAGTAGTAATATCCTGGCTGGCATTAAAATACCACATCTCGGGCTTTTCCGAAAGCAATTTATTACGGGTGCCGCTTATATCGTTACCTTCACTGCCACCTACTTCATAACCCAGCAAGGCAGCTAAATTAAAATCATTTAAAAATGTAGCGTTATACCTGATTAAATTTTGCCAGTTATAATTAAAATTCTGCTGCATATAGCGGTATATTGCAGAAAGAGTATTACTCTCACCTGCACCCGGCCCATAATTATAAGTTGGATAAAACTGGTAATCGTTATGATAATTTAGCAAACCGGTGAGCCGCGACTCAATGCCCAACCCTTTAAGAGGTTCAATAATTGTAAAGAATGTTCCCTGGCCTTCATATTGTTTTTTCGATTTATGTAGCAAGCCAATGCCTGCCATAGGATCACCGGCTTGGCCGTATTGTTTGGGCACATAATTCCCGGTGCTGTCGTATGGAGCCACCCAGGGGAGTACCTGGAGCGCATTCATTAATGGCGATTGATATTCATTCTGATATTGCCAATCCTCGAGGCCTGAGGTAGTTTGTTGATCAAAGCCCATTGTTTCACCGAACTTAAACCAATCATTAACAGTATAATCGCTATTGATACGAAAATTGAATTTTTGAAAGCCGGATGTTTTAAAGATGCCATCCTGGTTGATGTACCCCACACCTAAGAAAGCCTTTGACTTTTCATTTCCCCCCGAAACACTAAAATTCAGATTATCCATCAGGGCGGGAGTCTGAAAGACCATATCCTGGTAATTGTATGTCGGGAAGTCCTTTAAATTCTTATATGGCATTGCAGGATTATTTACATACGTGAAGGTATGAAAACCTTGTATGGCTTCTTTTTCAGTATATGTAGTAACATATTCAACACCGGTTGCCATATTTAACCTTTTAGGGACATATTGGAAGCCATGATAATAATTCACATCCACTTCAGGTTTACCTGCTTTACCTCTTTTGGTGGTAACCAAAATTACACCGCTACCACCACTTGCACCATAAATTGCTGCGGAAGCCCCGTCTTTAAGTATTTCAACAGATTCGATATCATCGGTGTTAACTGAATTTACATAGCCACCAGGGACACCATCGATAACCCAAAGCGGACCTCCCTGAAATACTCCATTAGCCTGGGTAATAGTTGATATGCCTCGGATACGAATGGAAACATTTGAACCGGGAGCGCCGGTTTCCTGGGATACCTGTACCCCGGTTGCCCTGCCTTGTAAAGCAGCTGCAATCCCTGTAACCGGTACTTTTGCAATATCTTCAGATTTTACTGAAGCTACAGATCCTGTAAGGTCGCTCTTTTTCTGAACGCCATACCCGATTACAACTACTTCATTAAGCTGTTTTACTTCTTCCTTAAGTGCAATGGTAAAAGTCATTTGTGTTCCAACTTTTATTTCCTGGCTTTGGTATCCAACATAGGTTACCAATAAAACGGCATCATCATTCGGTACTTTGATTGAAAATTTGCCGTTCAGATCAGACACAACCCCTGTGGTTGTCCCTTTAATAATTGTATTAACACCTGGAAGCGGGATACCGCTTTCGTCGGTTATGGTTCCATTAACAGATCGTTCCTGTGCAAAGACCCAACCTGATAATAGAAAGGATAACAGCAACATCAACATGCATTTTGCATAGAGCTGATATTGCAACTTGTGTAGTACTTTTTGCTTCATAAATATTGGTTAGTTTAGTTAAACATTTAGTACATTGAATATGCAAATATTAATTTTTTTTTAATAATTCGCTAAGAATAAAAGTGTTTTATTAACACTTTCAAAAAAATCAATTGAAATATCATTTAAAATTTGAAAGTTTTGATCAGCCATAGATAATATTCAACCCTTCTGTATCTGTATATTCCGTAAGACAATTAAGATACCAATAAACCCTAAATCAGAGTTGGTAAATATAAAATATTTTGTGTATAAATAGTTGATAAATTAAAAAAAGAGAACAATATGTTCCCTTTTTAACAATTATTTTACAGCTAATATTAAAGATTTTATAAAAAAATCAAATTATTTTAAAGCATCAAGAGCTTCTTTTAACCTGTTGAGGGCAATTTCAAGCTTTTCATCGCTGGTGGCGAATGAAATTCGCACACATTTGTCATTTCCAAAACCTGAACCGGGAACAGTTGCAATATAAGCTTTGTCGAGAAGGTAAAAACTCATATCGTCTGAATTTTTTATGGTCATTCCCTGTGCAGATTTTCCATAAAATGAGCTTACATCCGGAAATACATAAAAAGCGCCATCGGGTTTATTGCATTTTATCCCTTTTATTTTTGTAATTGCATCATAAACCATATCTTTTCTTTTTTCGAATGCTATCCTGAACTTTTCGGTAATTTCGGGTCCGGAATTTAACGCTGTAATTGCAGCACGTTGTGCAATAGTAGAAGCATTCGTTGTCATTTGTCCCTGTAATTTGTTGCATGCTTTGGTAATCCATGCTGCGGCTGCCATATAGCCTATCCTGTATCCGGTCATTGCATAAGCTTTTGAAACGCCATTTACAAGAATTACCCTGTCTTTTATTTCAGGGAATTGTGCTATGCTCTGATGTCCGCCAATGAAATTTATGTGTTCATAAATTTCATCAGAAATGATAAAAATTCCGGGATGTTTCATTAAAACATCAACAAGGGCTTTCAATTCCGGTTTTGTATAAACGCTACCGGTGGGATTAGAAGGAGAGCATATCATCAGTGCTTTGGTTTTAGGTGTAATTGCTTTCTCGAGCTGGGCAGGGGATATTTTAAAATCCTGTTCAACAGTAGTATCAATAATAATATTGGTGCCTTCAGCAAGTTTAACCAATTCAGCATAACTTACCCAGTAAGGCGCCGGGACAATTACTTCATCCCCTTTATTTATGAGAGCAAGCAAAGCATTGGCAATGCTGTGTTTTGCGCCATTTGATACTATTATTTGGTTTGGGGCATAATCGAGATTATTTTCACGTTTTAGCTTTTTAGAAATAGCATCGAGAAGTTCAGGATAACCTGCAACCGGTGAATAAAATGAAAAATTCATATCCACTGCTTTCTTGGCAGCTTCCTTTATGTGATCGGGGGTAAAAAAATCGGGCTCACCTACAGTAAGGTTTATAACATCAATGCCTTTGGCCTGAAGGTCTTTGCTTTTTTGGTTCATTGCAATAGTCGATGATTCCGACAATGCGGCCAGTCTGTGCGATACTTGTTCCATAAATTTATATTTTTAAATTTTTCAATGTTTCAAAATTAAAGTTTTATCTGCTATTTTATTAATATTGTAATTATAATTTATTCACAGAAGTATTATGAATATATTCTTTGAAATCTTAAAATATACCATTCCGGCGCTAACTGTGTTGGTAACAACCTGGTTTCTTGTAAAATCTTTTATGAACAATGCCGAGAAACTCAGGAAGATTGAATTTATGATGAAAACCCATGAAATATCACTTCCTCTCAGATTACAGGCTTACGAAAGAATAACACTTTTCCTCGAAAGAATTGCCATCGATTCATTATTATTGCGTTTTAACCAGCCCGGAATGACGAGCCGGCAGATGCATACAGAACTGCTTACCTCTATCCGGAATGAATATGAACATAATCTTTCCCAGCAGGTGTACATGTCAGCCCAGGCATGGGAAATGGTCAGAAATGCCCGTGCCCAGATGATAAAAATTATTAATACTGCCGCCGAAAAAACGAACCCTAACCAACCGGCAATTGAATTAAGCAAAAATATCCTCGAAAATATCGGTGAATATTCCAAATCTCCTACCCAGAATGCTTTGGATTTCATTAAAACAGAAGTTCAGTTATTGTTTTAGTAATTTGATATGGATAAAAGATTCCGGATATTTATTTCTCTTCAGTTACTAATTTTGGTAAATTTAATTGCCCAGGAACCAACCGCTCCTTTGCCTCAAAATATTTTCGGATTAAGTACGGGCATATGCTCTCATATCGTTAAAGACGATTTAATGTCACCTCTTATTTATAAAGGTACACAGTCGCCCATTTATATAAGCGGCAAATATTTAAATTCAAATACCAGGTTTAGTTTATCACTTTTTTATGATGAATTGGATTTGGAATCATCAATAACCGATAAATCGTATTATTTAAACCATTATTCAAAAAATGCAAATATTTTACTTGATTGCTCATTGAATAAGAAATTTTATTCTTTTGAAAATATTAAGTTGACCTGCTTTGCGGGCGGAAAACTTAAATTACTTATTAATTCAAGAGACCATTATTATACTACCGATGTTGATTATGTATTTGGCGATAATATGGCCAGCGGCGATATCAATTTTTTCATTGAAAAACATTTCAGTAATTCCGAAAAAAGTCTGATGTACTTTAATTTTAGTATGCCACTTGCAGCAGTTGTATATAATAATAATAAGTATAATGCCAATGTTACTAAAAATCCGTCAGACTATAATTCTTACTTTGAAGTGGTGACAATTAATAAACTTTTCGAAGTTCAGACAGAATTGTCGTTCGTTCATTTTTTCGGCAGGTATGTTGGTTTTGAACTGAAGCACCAATTTCATTTTTTTTACCTGGATAAATACGAAGACCTGCTTCATTCAAAATTTGTAATTAACCAGTATCTCTTCGGATTAATAGTTAAAATATGAAGTACAAGTATTTGCTGATATTATTGATAGTTTTCACAAGTTGTGAAAAAGTTTTTTTTAAAAAGGAAATATCCAATACACCTGAAAATAATTTCAATATCTTCTGGAACGATTTCGACAAATACTATGCACAATTTATTATAAAGAATATTAATTGGGATTCTGTTTATAATGTGTATAAGCCAAAAATTAAACCAGGAATGTATGATGGCCAGTTATTTGATGTTTTATCAAAAATGGTTAATCTTCTAAAAGATGGGCATGTTGATTTGCTTACACCATACGGTGTAGCGTCCTACAGAGGTTTGTGGCCTGCTTCATACCCCAGTAATCAACTAATCGATCCGAACAAATATGTAAATTATAACAATTCTGTTTACAATAACAGATCGATTATTGAATTTGGCAATATAAAAAATCAGAATATAGGTTACATTGTTATCAAAACATTCGAAAGCAAAACCTTTGGAAAGACTGACACAAATTATAATGTTATTGATATAATATTGAAGTTATTAAATGAAAAGGATGGGATAATAATTGATGTCCGCGCTAATGGCGGCGGGAATAGTGCCAATGCTGAAACTATTGCAGGAAGGTTTGCCGATGAAAAAAGATTATACAGTAAATTCCGTTCGAAAATAGGTCCCGGTAAAAATGATTTTTCTGAATGGTTTGATGCTTATATTGAACCCAAAGGAAAAACTCAATTTAAAAAACCTGTGGTAGTCCTTACAAGCAGGTTCACTTTCAGTTCAGCAGAAATGTTTGTAATGGCAATGAAAACTTTTCCTAACGTTACCATTGTTGGCGATACTACCGGTGGGGGAGTCGGAAACCCGGTCTATCGCGAATTACCTAACGGGTGGGTTTACCGTTTATCGACCATGATTGGCGCTCTTCCAAATTTATTTATTATTGAAGGAAAAGGCATTTATCCCGATAATCCGGTTGTAACCACAAAAGCAGATTCTGCATTACGAATTGACAGAATCCTTGAAAAAGGGATTGAAGTTATTAACAGTAAAATTTAGAAAATAATCTATTAATATTAGAAAGCTTGTTGCTTTTGAAATTAATTTTCTGGTATCTCACTGAATTAAATCAACACTTCGTTTAACAAAGTTACTCAATGCCTCGCCCTTAAGCATATTGTTGGCCAGTAAAGCCAAATCTGTAAGCTGTTTGACAAGGTTATTGGTTTTTCCGTAATCTGTTAAAACCTTTTTCCTTTTATCTTCCAAATCGGCAATTTGCTTATCAAGGTCGCTTAAAATATCTTTTTCGGCCTGGGGAATTTCTTCGGCCTTTTTAGATTTCTGTTTTTCCTGTAAATCCGATTTTTGCTTTTGTATTATGGCTAATTCTTTATTTAAATTTTTCACCTCTTCACCAACCGAACCTTCAGTTTCGGAGAGTATGCGAATAGTTAAAGGATGGTTTGAATTTACGACCAGGTTGAAACTATCGGGCAATTGATCGTAGAAATTCAATCCTCCGCTTAACGAAGACATTTCTTTCATTCTGCGCATCCATTCGCTCTGAGTTATCAGAGCCGGAACATCTGTTTCAGCAAGGTTTTCATAAACAACCTGGAAATTGGCGCTTTCAGGGAGAACACTTTTAAAAACTGGTGTGAGGATCTCTTTTTGTTCGGTATTTAATTTCGAATCTTTCGATTCTTCTTTCTGGATAAGGTTTTCGACAACATCAGCATCCACACGGCTGAATCTTATATTTTTAAATTTGCTTTCTATGTTATTAATAAAGTGAGTATCGAGTTGACCGTCCATTAATAAAACATCATAACCTTTTGCTTTTGCTGCCTCAATAAATGAAAATTGACTTTCTTTATTATTGGTATACAGGTAAATTAAATTTTTATGTTTGTCAGTCTGGTTCTCTTTTACAATTTTTTCATATTCCTCATAAGTAAAATATTTTCCGTCGGTATTTTTTAACAGCGCAAATTTCTCGGCCTTTTCGTAAAACTTCTCATCGGTTATCATACCATAATTAATGAATAGTTTTAAATTGTCCCATTTTTTTTCAAACTCATCCCGGTTATTGTTAAAGATATCCTGTAACCTGTCTGCTACCTTCTTTGTTATGTGGCTTGAAATTTTCTTTACATTCTGGTCGCTTTGCAGATAACTACGGGAAACGTTAAGCGGAATATCAGGTGAATCGATTACACCATGTAATAAAGTAAGAAAATCTGGAACAATGCCTTCAACGGAATCAGTTACATAAACCTGCCGGCAATAAAGCTGAATTTTATTTCTTTGAATATCGATATTGCTTTTTATTTTAGGAAAATATAATATTCCGGTTAAATTGAAAGGATAGTCAACGTTCAGATGTATATAAAATAAAGGATCTTCGGCAGCCGGATACAATTCGTGGTAAAACGACATGTAGTCTTCGTCTTTCAAATCTGTAGGTTTGCGCGTCCATGCAGGTTGGGTATTATTTATAATATTGTCTTTACCGGTTTCAATTTCTTTACCTTCTTTCCACTCTTTGACTTTGCCAAAAACTATAGGTATGGGAAGGAATTTGCAATATTTGCTTAATAGTTCCCTGACTTTAAATTCACTTGCAAAATCCTTGGAATCATCATCGATATACAATATCACATCAGTTCCAATAGATTCTTTTTCTGCCTTGGTAATAGAATATTCCGGACTTCCGTCGCAACTCCATAGTACAGCTTCAGCATTTTCTTTAAAAGATTTTGTTATTATTTCAACTTTTTTGGAAACCATAAATGCCGAATAAAAACCCAATCCGAAATGCCCGATTATTGCGTTGGCCTGATTTTTATATTTTTCAAGGAATTCTTCAGCACTTGAAAAGGCAATCTGATTAATATATTTTTTAATTTCTTCGGCAGTCATTCCAATACCCTGGTCCGAAACCGTAATTGTGTTTTTTGAGGTATCGACAGCTACTGAAATTTTCAGATCGTCCACATTTCCTTTATATTCGCCTGAAGTAGCGTATATCTTAAGTTTTTGTGTAGCATCAATAGCATTTGAAACTATTTCGCGAAGGAAAATTTCATGATCGGAATAAAGGAATTTTTTAATAATAGGAAAAATATTTTCGGTGCTGACTCCAATTTTACCTTTAGCCATAATCTGAATTATTAAGTTAAACAATGAATTAACGGTTTGCTTTTTTCAAATCACATGCCAGCTTTGTAAGGCTGACAAATAGTCATATTCGCAAAATTAAAATATAAGAAAAATTATTATTTATGATAATCGACATTAGGATAATACACCCATTTGTTCTTTTCGAATTTCAATCCGTCAAAAGTAAAATCGGGCCCATAAAATTTATGGTTTCCATTATACAATGGCGATGGGGGCGCCAGGTGGTCGAAAATTATCATATTTAAATGTTGGTCGAACCTTAAAATCATTTTAACATCGATTGAATATTCAAAAACGATGCGATCCTGTAACTGGCCGTTATACTCAAATATTGGCCTGCCAAATACCGGAGTTTCATGTTCATCGAAATACATCGATTCAATTATTTTCTTATTTGTAAAAAAACCGTTGAAGTGCATTCCGAGAATAGTATAAACAATTTGTTTTCCTGCCTTATTTGAAAATATTTCGTAATACAATGCCCCAAACCAATTTTCAGGAATAAACCGGGCTAAATTAATATCCCCGTTAAAATTCTTTGATTTATCTTGAAGTTTAAAAATTTTACAGGTACTATCGGAATAGGGATTCATTTGAATAATTCCGAAATTTTCCTGTGAACCATCTGCAAATGGAAGGTTCCATGTAATAATCCGGAACTTATTGTCGGGTGAACGAACTCTTCCAATATGCCTTAGTGAGTCGAAATTATTGGAGTAGGATTCAGATTTTATTAATATTCTTTCCAAAGTTTTTGAAATAGTATTGTTAAAAAAAATCTTTGAACTATCATCTGAGAATTTCTGAATACTATCACTACAGGCATTAATATATCTCGTTTCTGCCTGAAATGGAATTTGGTTTGGAAATGGGGCAGATAAAAGAGGATAATTTGCAATTAAAAGTATTACAGGTAATAAGAATTTTAAATTACGAAGTAACTTTTTCATTTTATTTTGTTGATGTTCAGGTCTAAATTTATTATTAATTTTTTAGCTAAAAAATACAAAATTAAAAGAAATAGAAGGGTAAATGATTTTTTCGGAAACCTTTGATAATAAATATTTTTTAGAAGAATTTTATTTTCTATTAAAGGATTCCTGACTATTTAACGATCAGGTTTAAATCATCCATTAATTTATCTTTATACGATTTACCAATAGGAATTGATTTAATGCCATCGATAGTTTTAATAAGTATTGCATTATCTTCAATTTCATTAAT
>Ga0182021_10012191_pt1 | contig 10213 bp, 8 predicted proteins | sample 612E3MmetaG_FD_120493 | JGI IMG/M metagenome (GOLD analysis project Ga0182021, IMG submission 120493) | Permafrost microbial communities from Stordalen Mire, Sweden - 612E3M metaG (Illumina Assembly) | ecosystem: Environmental > Terrestrial > Soil > Wetlands > Permafrost | place: Sweden... | reverse complement strand
GGTGAATCCCCAGTCGCGCTGGAGGAAGGTCGGGTACATGTCCTGGGTGCCGTGCGAGACGAAGTTCATCATCGCCATCAGCAGCACCAGGTAGAGAAACAGCCGCCAGTGCCGCACGATCGCACGGCCGAGGCCGCGCCAGCTCTCCTCGCGCGAGCGCCGCCACACCTCGGACTCCTTCACCCGGTAGCGCACGAACAGCGCGAGCAAAGCCGGCAGCCCGCCAATGAAGAACAGCGGCCGCCACCCCCAGCGTGGGAACACCACGAAGAAGCTGAGCGCCGCCAGCAGGTAGCCGACCGCGTACCCCTGCTGGAGCAGTCCCGAGAGCACGCCGCGCAGGCGCACCGGCACCTTCTCCATCACCAGCGACGCGCCGACCCCCCACTCCCCGCCCATGCCGATGCCGAACAGCGCCCGGAGCACCAGGAAGCTGGTGAAGGTCGGGGCAAGGCCGGACAGCACCTCCATGACCGAGTAGAAGACCAGGTCCGCCATCAGCGGGACGCGCCGGCCGTAGCGGTCGGCCAGGAGCCCGAAGATGAACGCGCCGACCGGGCGGAACGCCAGCGTCAGCGTGATGGACAAGGCGACGGCGGCGTCGGACCGGTGGAACTCGCGCGCGATCGCCGTCAGCGTCATGACGACGAGGAAGAAATCGAAGGCGTCGAGCGTCCAGCCGAGGAAGCCGGCCAGGACGGCGGCCCGATGGTCGTCCGTGGAGGCGGAAGGGCGAAGGGGCATCGCGGCTGCCAACATACCCCAAAAGCGCGAGGCCCGCTCGGGTGAGCGGGCCTCGTCACTGGCTGCCGGATGGCCGCTAGATGCCGAATGCCTCGGGCGGCTGGGTCTTCGGCACCGGCTTCTTCTTCTCACGGCTCATCGCTGGCTCCAGGGTGGCGGGTCGGAGTGAATACCTATGCACGTGGATGTATTAATATGCATTTCCACCGCGCCCCGCAAGACCCCCCTTCCAGGTTGCCGGCCGCACAAACGGCGAAGGGGGAAGGAGCCCCAAGACCCCTTCCCCCTCGCCGTCTTCGCCGTCTGGCAAGGTGCTAGTCCACCCGCTCCAGTCGTGGATTGGGCCGATGCTCGCGCCCCACCTTGGCGACGGGCCGGCCGTCCACCAGGACGACGTCGGCCGTGAAGTCGAACCGCCCCTGATAGAGGGATGAGCCCACCCCATAGGCGTCCACCGGCACCCCCTGCTCCTCGAACTGCCGGATCTTCTCCACCGTGAAGCCGCCGGACACCACGATTCTGACGTGTCCGAACCCCTCGCGGTCCAGGGCGCGGCGAACGTTCCACACCAGCTGCGGATTGACGCCGGTCGGCTTGAACGTCCCCATCTCCGGGATGATGGACCTGTCCACCATGGTCTCGGAGGTATCGAGCCGCACGCCGTCGAGGCGCTTGCCGAGCGCCCGCGCGCAGGCCAGGCTGGTTCCCACGCAGTCGTTCTCGAAGTCCACCAGGGTGACCACCCGCACCGACTCCGGGATGTGGTCGGCGAACAACCGCGTGGCCTTGACCGTGTCGCCGCCGTACGCGGCGATCAAAGCGTGGGGGACCGTTCCGACCCCCTCGCTGCCCCACCACGACGCCTGCGCGTCGGTCGAGACGCCGATCGCCCCCGCGACGTGCGCCGCGTAGCCGTCGCCGGTCTGCACCAGCCAGTGGTCGTGCCGGGCGGGGAAGAACATCACTTCCTTCGGCCGCGCAGCGTCCACCACGCGCCGAGTGTTCGTCCCGACCTTGGTCCGCCGCGCCAGCACTCCGAGGTAGACCGTTTCGAGGTGCGCGAAGGCGTCGTACGGGCCCTCGATGAGCATGACGGTTTCCCAGGGCTGCACCTCGTCGCCGTCGTACAGCGCATGCACCACGAGGTCGCTCCACTCGATGGCGCATTGTTTCAGAATGGCGATCGCCTCGTCGATCCCGCCGAGGAACGCCCGGGACTTGCCGAACACCTGCATCGTCACCCGCGGGCGGTTGCCGTTGGCGAGCAGAATGTCCCGGGTGCGGACGAAGTACTTATCGGAGTAGTAGCCCGCCCGCATCTTGTCGACGGGAAGATGGAAGATCGCAGGATCAAGCCGGAGACGTCGGGTCATGGGGCCTCAAAGTGGAGCGCCTTGAGTTCCTCGATCTCGGCGCGCAAGCGGGCGGCATTCGGGACGTCCGGGTAGCGCGCCAGGATCCGCCGCAGCTCCACGACCGCCCTGCCGTAGTCCTTCAGGTTGTCACCGTAGATGTTCGCCGCCAGGAGCGCGAAGCCCGCCTGACGCCGGGCGTTCGGCGCGCGTCTTTCCCCTTCGCGTACCGCGAACAGCGCGAGATGGTAGTCCTTCAGCTCCCGCAGCGCCAGCTGGCCGAGCTGCTCGCAGGCGATCATGTCCGCCGGGTCCGAGGCGATCGCGGCCCGGTACGCTTCGGCCGCCTCCGCGAACTGCCCGCGCGCGACCATCGCCTCGATGTTCGAGTGCTGGTTGACCGATGGGGTGGACGAGCCGCTGGGCAGCGTGAGCGCTGCGACCGCGCCTGCACCGTGGTGGAGCAGACCGCCCTCGATCACCCCGTAGAGTAGCACGAAGGCCCATCCTCCGGCCGCGGCAAGGAGCGGAATCCAATTGAGGAAGAGCACGACCTCCAGGAGGCAGACCAGCGTCGCGACGGCCATGACCAGGACCAGGAACACGAACCGCCCCTTCGGGGTGGCCGCCGAGATGTTCTCCAGCCCCCACATGCCGCCCCCTCGCCGGAACGCGTCTACGTAAGCGGGCCGCAGAGGCGTCGGCAAGAGCGCCGCCGACTACTCGACCTTCTTCTTCTTTTTTTCCTTGCCGCTCTTCTTGACGCCGAGCCCTTCCTCGATCGTCTCCACGATCGTGCGGAGGGTGCGGATCCGGGCCCAGAGCTTGTCGTTCGCCTCGACGATCGTCCAGCGCGCGTAGGTGGTGCTGGTGTTCTGGAGCATGTCCACCACGGCCTGCCGGTAGGCGTCCCACTTCTCGCGGTTGCGCCAGTCCTCCTCGGTGATCTTGTACTGCTTGTACTCGATCTTCTCCCGCTCCTTGAAGCGGCGCAGCTGCTCTTCCTTCGAGATGTGCAGCCAGAACTTGACCACGATCATCCCGAAATTGGACAACGACAACTCGAACTCGTTGATCTCCTGGTAGGCTCGCCGCCACTCCGCCTCGCTGCAGAAGTTCTCCACCCGCTCGACCAGCACGCGCCCATACCAGGTGCGGTCGAAAATGGCCAGGTGCCCCGCCTTGGGGATCTGGCGCCAGAAGCGCCACAGGTAGTGGTGGGTCGCGTCGTCCCCCTTGGGAGCGGCGATCGACACCACCGAGTAGCCGCGCGGGTCCAGGTTCTCGGTCACCCGCCGGATGTTTCCGCCCTTGCCCGCGGCGTCCCAGCCTTCGTAGCCGACGATGACCGGCCGGCGCTCCTCGTAGCACCGATACTCCAGCTGCCGCAGGCGGACCTGGTACTCCTGGAGCTGCTCCTCGTACTCCTTCCGCTTGAACGACTTGGTGAGGTCCACCTTGTCGAGGATGGTTTCCATCTCCTTCAGTGCCTGCACCGAGACGCTGGCACGCGCCGCGCGCTTCGGGGCGGGTTGCTCGGACCTGGCGTGGAGCGCCGTCTGCATCGCGTCGGCGAGCGTCTTGAAGACCTTGACGAGGCGGTAGCGCTTATCGGTTGCCTCCACGATCGTCCACGGCGCGTAGGCGGTGTTGGTGCGCTCGAACATCTCCTCGGCCGCCTGCGCGTAATCGCCGTACAGCTTGTGGTTCTCCCAGTCCTCCTTCGTCACCCGCCACTTGTCGAACTTGCTCTTCTCGATCTCCTTGAAGCGCTTCCGCTGCTCCTTCTCGCTGATGTGGAGCCAGAACTTGACGATGACCATCCCGTCGTCGCTCAGCATCCGCTCGAACTGCGCGATCTCGTTGTAGGCGGACCGCCACTGCTCGGGCTTGATGGCCTTGTCCACCCGGTCCACCAGCACGCGGCCGTACCAGGAGCGGTCGAAGACGGCCATTTCCCCGCGGCCCGGGATCTTGGTCCAGAAGCGCCACAGGAAGGGGCGTAGTCGCTCGTCCTCGAGCGGTGCCGAGATGGGGTGCACCTTGATCCCGCGCGGGTCGAGCCGCTCGACCAGCTTGCCGATCGTCTCGCCCTTGCCCGCTGCGTCCCAGCCCTCGAAGATCACCGCGACCGGGATCTTGGCATCGAAGGCCTGGCGCTGCAGGTCCCGCAGTTTGTTGCGCAGCTCGGGGAATGACTTGTCGTACGCTTCCTTGTCAATTTTCTTGTCGAGATCCAGCGTCTCGAGCATGGCCGGCACCTCGGGGTGCGAAGAAGGGTGGAGCGGAACCACCGGCTGGTCTCCCACTACATTGCACTGCGCCCCAACGGCGTCAAGCGGAAAGACGCATGGACAATCTCTGCCACACCCTGGTCGGCGCCGCGCTGGCGGAGGCCGGGCTCCGGAAAAAGACGCCCCTCGCAACGGCGGCGCTCGTCATCGGGGCCAATATCCCGGACGTGGACGGGATCCTCTACTGGCTGAACCGCCCCATCGAAGCGCTCGGGTTCCGGCGCGGCTGGACCCACGGCGCGCTCGCGATGGCGGTGTGGCCGTTCGTCATCACCGGCATCATGCTGGCCTGGGATCGCTGGGTGCGGCGGCGGCGCCATCCCGATCTGCCTCCGGCCGTTCCGCGGGCGCTGCTCTGGCTGTCGCTGGTCGCGGTGCTGACGCATCCGCTCCTCGACCTCTGCAACACCTACGGCGTGCGGCTGCTGATGCCCTTCAGCGCCCATTGGTTCCACGGCGACACGCTGTTCATCGCCGATCCTTGGATGTGGCTGGCCCTCGGCGTGGGGTACCTGCTCGCCCGGGACTTGAGGCGCAGGGGCCTCCGGCGCCCCGAGTGGCCTGCGCGCGCCGCGCTCACCGCGGCGACCGTGTACATCCTCCTGATGGCCGCCTCCAACGTGCTGGCGCGCGGGATGGTGCTGCGCGCGGCCACCGCCGAGGGCGGTCCCGCCGTGGAGCGGCTGATGGTGTCGCCGCTGCCCCTGAACCCGTTCCGCCGCAGCGTGGTCATCGCACGCGACAGCACTTATGAAATGGGCTCCTTCGACTGGCTGCACCAGCCGCACTACCGGCGCGAGGGGCCGCTGGTCCGCCGCTACATCGGGGTGGATGCCCCGGAGGCACGGGCCGCCGCGGCCGCGACCTGGCAGGGACGCATCTTCCTCGGCTGGGCACGCTTCCCGGTGGTCGAGGTCCTGCACGCGGGCGAGGGCTACGAGGTGCTGCTCGCCGACGCGCGGTACACTCTCTCCGGCCGCGCCCGTTTCGGCGCGGTGGCCATCACCGTCCCGCGCGCGATATCTTCTCCTCCTTCCCGCAACCCGGGCCAGGAGTCCCCGTGATCGACGCATTGTCCCGCCGCGACTTCGTGTTGAGCAGCGCCGCCGTGATGCCGCTGGTGCGCACCGCAGTGAGGGTCGGGCCCGGCAGCCTCGGCGCGCCCGCCGTGATTCTCAGGCCGCCGGCCAGGCCGTGTGTCGTAGCCTCCGCCAACGGGATCCGCGGCGTCGCGAAGGCGATGGACCTGATCGTAAACCAGAGCGCCGACACGCTGGACGCCGTCGTCGAGGCCGTGAAGATCCAGGAGCTGGATCCGAACGACATGTCGGTCGGCTACGGCGGGCTGCCCAACGCCGAGGGGGTGGTGCAGCTCGACGCCTCGTGCATGCACGGCCCCACCAGGCGCGCCGGCGCGGTGGGCGCGCTGGAAGGCATCAAGACGCCGAGCGAGGTGGCGAAGTGCGTTCTGAAGTACACCAACCACATCATGCTGGTGGGCAAGGGGGCGCAGGACTTCGCGGTGCAGTTCGGCTTCCAGATCGAGAACCTCCTGACGGAGCAGGCGCGCCAGGCGTGGCTGCGCTGGCGCGCCAATCTCAGCCCGGATGACAACTACCGCGACATTCCCGAGGGTCAGGTCTTCCCGACTCCGCCACACGGAACCATCAACTGTAGCGCCATCAATGCGAGCGGCGAGATCTCGTCGGTCACGACCACGGCTGGCCTGGCGTGGAAGATTCCGGGTCGAGTAGGCGACTCGCCCATTGTGGGGGCGGGCCTCTACGTGGACAACGACGTCGGGGCCGCGGGATCCACCGGACTAGGCGAATGCAACATCATGGTGTGCGGCGGGTTCACCACGGTCGAGGGCATGCGTCGCGGCCTGTCGCCAACCGACGCCTGCCTCGAGACGCTGCGCCGCGCAGTGGCCATGAGTGAGGCGCGGCTGCTGGACGCAAACGGCCGGCCCAAGTACGACCTGCAGTACTACGCCGTCAACAAGCGCGGCGAGTTCGGCTCGGCGGGGTTGTACGCGGGCTACAAGTTCGCCGTGCACGACGGGCGCGAGGCCCGCCTCGCCGACGGCGCCTACCTGTACGAGAGGCCGACGGGCAGATGAAATGGAAGAGGGCGGCGGCGCGGGCGGCCGGCGCTGCCCTCCTGCTCGCAACGCCACGGCTCGCTTCCGCACAGGTGCCGAGCGAACCGTGGTCGTGGCTCCTCATCCCCCTGCCGACATACAGCTCCCTCGACGGGCTCGGGGTCGAACTCGCCGGCGGGTGGTGGAAGTCCGCGCCGCCAGGCCCCATCCCCACTGGCGCATCCATCAATCCGGGCGCGAGCATCTCCACCAGCGGGGCCCAGACCGTCTCACTCACCTACAACAACACGGCCCGGGTCCCGGGGTGGCGGTTCCTCGCCATTGCGGGCTACGAGCGAATCCAGCACGCGCCGTACTTCGGCCTGGGCAACGCGAGCACGATCAGCGACTCGCTCGAGTCGGCGAACGGGGGCGACAGCCACTACTACCGCTATTCCCTGACGCGGGCCACCGGCATCATCGCCGTGCAGCACCAAATCGCCGGGCCGTTGCGCATGCTCGCCGGCGGCCAGTATCGCCGTTACCGGGCCACGCCGCTGGGGGGGTTGCCGACAGCGCTCGGCGCGGATCTGGCGACCGGAGTCGTGTCGGATACCGGGTCATCCACCAGCCTCGAGCTCAGGGGCGGGCTGCTGTTCGATACCCGCGACGAGGAGGCCTCTCCCTCGCGAGGCGTCTTCGTCGAGGCCATCGGCGCGAAGGCGCTCAAGGGTGCGGGGGACTTCGATTACACGCGCTGGGCGCTCGGAGCGTGCGAGTTCACGCCGGTGGGCCTCGAGACCGTTCTGGCCCTTCGCCAATCGGTGCAGTTCGCGCGAGGAATGCTCCCCTTCTACATCGCGTACGAGCGCCTGACGAGCTGGCTGCCCGAGGACGGCTTTGGCGGAACGACGACGCTGCGGCAGAACATCCAGGGCCGCTGGCTCGGCGCCAACACCGCGCTGGCCAGCGTGGATCTCCGCCACAAGTACTTGGATACCGCGATCGGCATCAGCCCAATCCGGCTCTGGCTGGTGGCGCACGCCGACGTCGGCCGGGTGTGGAACCAAGGTGAGCGCTTCCGGTGGTCGGGACTCCACAGCGGCTACGGGGCCGGGGCGATCATCCAGTTCGGGAGGGCGTCAATGTTCGGCGTGGAGCTCGGCTGGGGTCCAGACTCGCACATCCAGTTCGGTACGACCGTGACGCTGGGGTACTGACGCGCGACGAGTGACGGGTCGCAGGTCCCACCGGCGCTTGACGTGCCGCACAAGTCCGACTAAAGTGCTCGCCATGCAACTACACGGTCACGCCCCCCTGCACCACCATCACGGCCACAGTCCGTGCCCCGGGGGAATTGTCGTCGCGTAACTGACCACGCACACACACCAGCCCGCGGGCACGATCGGTGCTCGCGGGCTTTGTTTTTGTTGCCGTTCCAGGCGCCCGCCGACACCCTCGCCGCCGGGCGCCTCGTTCATCCTGGAGCAGCAATGGAGTTGGATTTCGCGAAGGCCGACGGTCTGGTTCCCGCGATCGTGCAGGACCGCACGACGGGGGAAGTCTTGATGCTGGGTTACATGAACCCGGCGGCCCTGGAAGCCACCCTGGCTTCGGGCGACACCACGTTTTACAGCCGGTCCAGGGCGCGCCTGTGGGTCAAGGGCGAGCAGAGCGGCCACCGGCTCATGGTCCGCGAGGTGCTGGTGGACTGCGACGCCGACGCCGTACTGGTGCGCGTGGATGCGCTCGGACCCGGCGTCTGCCACGAGGGATACCGCAGCTGCTTCTTCCGCCGCCTCGAGCCCGGCGGCACGGCGCGCGCCATCGCCGAGCGCTCGTTTGAGCCGGGCGCGGTGTACGGCCGGGAGACGGCACGATGAGCAAGCTCAAGCTCGGCATTCCCAAGGGGAGCCTCCAGGAGGCGACCCTCCATTTGTTCGCCCGCGCCGGGTGGCGCATTACCGCCGACTCACGATCCTACTACCCGTCCGTGGACGATCCCGAGATCGAGTGCCTGATGGTGCGTGCACAGGAGATGCCGCGGTACGTCGAGACCGGCGCGCTGGACGCGGGGCTTACGGGGAAGGACTGGATCGTGGAGACCAGTGCCACCGTGACCGAGGTCGCCGACTTGATTTACGCGAAGACGGGGCTCGGCAAGGTGCGCTGGGTACTCGCTGTGCCCGAGGAGTCGCCGGTCAGGGAGGTGCGTGATCTCGAGGGGAAGGTGATTGCGACGGAGGGCGTGAAGCTCACCGAGGCCTACCTGGCGAGGAACGGGGTCCAGGCCCGAGTGGAGTTCTCGTGGGGCGCCACCGAGGTCAAGGTGCCCCAGCTGGCGGACGCGATCGTCGAAGTGACGGAGACCGGGTCGTCGCTGCGCGCGCACCGGCTCCGCGTGGTGGACACGGTGCTCGAGTCCAATACCAAGCTGATCGCCAACGCGCGCGCGTGGACGGACGGTTGGAAGCGGGAGAAGATCGCCAACATCGCCCTGCTGCTGACCGGAGCCATCGCGGCCTACAACAAGGTGGGCCTGATGCTGAACGTCCGGCGGGAGGCCTTGCCGGCGGTGGTCGCCGAGTTACCCGCTCTCAAGATGCCCACCGTTTCGCCCCTCTACGATTCGGACTGGCTGGCGGTCAACACCGTCGTGGAGGAGACGGTCGTGCGCACGCTCATACCGCGGCTCCGGGCCGCCGGGGCGCAGGGGATCGTCGAGTATCCCCTGAACAAGATCGTGCTCTGATGCAGGTCCTTCCCCTGACCGTAGCCGTGACGACACGCCTGCTGGAGCGCCGCCGCCGTCCCGACGCCCTGGCGGAGGCAACGGCACGGCGCATCGTCGCCGACGTGCGGCGGCGGGGCGATGTCGCGGTGGCTTCCTGGACCCGACGCCTCGACGGCCCGGAAGCCGCCCCCGCCAAGCTCCGCGTCACGCCGCAGGAGATCGCCCGGGCGCAGCGTGCCATTGGAGCCGACTTCCGGCGCTCACTCACCCGCGCGGCCCGCAACATCCGGCGCGTCGCACGGCGGCAGATGCCGCAGGCGTGGACCGTGCGCGTGGAGCCGGGCGTCCGAGTCGGCCAGATCGTGCGGCCGCTCGCCGCCGTGGGTTGCTACGTTCCCGGCGGCCGCTACCCGCTGGTCTCCACTCTGCTGATGACGGTCCTCCCGGCGCAGGTCGCCGGCGTGCCGCGAATCGTCGTTGCGTGTCCCAGACCGAGCCGCGAGCTGCTGGCAGCGGCGGGAGCGCTTGGCGTCTCCGAGGTCCTGCGGGTAGGTGGTGCCCAGGCCATCGCGGCGCTGGCGTACGGGACCGAGACCATCGCGCCCGTGGAGAAGATCGTAGGCCCGGGCAACCGCTGGGTGGCGGCGGCCAAGCGCCTCGTGAGCGGCGACGTCGCCGTGGACATGGTGGCCGGACCGACGGAAGTGCTCGTGCTCGCGACGCGAGGCGACGCGCGCTACATCGCCGCCGACCTTGTGGCCCAGGCCGAGCATGACCCCGACGCGGTGGCGCTGCTGGTAACGACGTCGCGCGCCCTGGCGAGCCGCGTGCAGGCCGAAGTGCGCCTGCAGTTGGCGGCACTCCCCGCCGGCAACCCGGCGCGGCAGGCCCTCGGCAGGCGCGGTGCGGCGCTGGTCGCCGCCAGCCTCGAGGATGCCATCCGGTTCGCGAGCCGCTTCGCGCCCGAGCACCTCAGCCTGCCGGGCGGGCGGGCACTGCTGAGGCG
>Ga0182021_10012190_pt1 | contig 10214 bp, 11 predicted proteins | sample 612E3MmetaG_FD_120493 | JGI IMG/M metagenome (GOLD analysis project Ga0182021, IMG submission 120493) | Permafrost microbial communities from Stordalen Mire, Sweden - 612E3M metaG (Illumina Assembly) | ecosystem: Environmental > Terrestrial > Soil > Wetlands > Permafrost | place: Sweden... | reverse complement strand
GTCCGTCTACGGTGGGCTCGACGTCCTCGAGGCGTGGCGGGACGAGCCGTTGCCTCCCGTCGTGGTCATGACGGCCTTCCCGGACGACGCGGTCGTGGCGCGCGTGCGGTCGCTCGGCGGCCAGCTCCTCTCCAAACCGTTCACGCTCGAGCAGCTGGGCGGCACCCTCCCACTCGCTCGCGCGCAGGCGGACGAACCGACGAGGGCGCCATGGCTGTGATGATCCGCGCCGCCACCACGCTCCTTGCGGTCCGTGACGACGCCGTCCGCGAGGTCTTGACCGAGGCGCTTCGTCTGGTGGGACGCCATGTGCGCCGCGTGGGCGACGGCCGGGAGCTGTTCTGGGGCTACGTGCTCGCGCCCGGCGCCGTCGATCTCGTCGTGTGCGACACGCGGCTTCCCGTCTACTCGGTGTTCGACGTCGCCGACGCCTGGCGAGAATTCGGGCGCCTTCCGCGCCTCTTGCTCGTGTCGGAGGAGGTCTCTGCGCAGGAGGCCCGGCGCGTCCACGACATCGGCGGCTCGGTCGTCGCCCTTTCGCGTCTCGAACGGCTCTGCGAGCAGGTGAAGCGCCTCTCGACGCCGCTATCGCCGGGATCCTCCCTGCTGTCGTGAGCACGAGCGGCCTCGGAGTCGTTCGTTTGGAGGGTGACGCCTTCTCGCGGGCCCCTCGGGTGTATGGTCCGAGCAACCCCTGCCGTGATCAAGACCCTTCGCGAATCGCTCGGCCTGCTCGCGACGCGCCGCTTCGGAACCTTCTGGTTCGCGAGCCTCCTCTCGAGCATCGGCACCTGGGCCCAGCAGGTCGCCGAGCCGTGGCTGTTGCTCACCCTCGGCGCGTCCTCGTTCGTGATCGGGCTCGATTCGTTCGCCATGAACGCGCCGGTGTGGGCGCTCACCCTGGTCGGTGGCGCGCTCGCCGATCGCTCCGACCGCCGTAGCGTGATCACGCTGTTCCAGTCGATCCAGATGCTGTGCCCGGTCGCGATCGTCGTGCTGCTGGTCATGGGGCGGATGCAGCCGTGGATGATCATCGCGCTCTCGGTGGTGGTGGGCATCACCGATGCGCTCTCGATGCCGTCGTTCCAGTCGATCGTGCCGACCATCGTCGCGCACGAGCAGATCGACCGCGGCATTGCGCTCAACTCCACGCAGTTCAACCTCTCGCGCATCCTCGGCCCCGCGATTGCGGGCGTGCTGATGACCAGCGTCGGCGTGCTGGCGTGCTTCATCGTCAGTGCAGCGTCGTACCTGCCGCTCATCGGGGTCGCGCTGTGGATCCTCCCTCGGCCGGTTGCGGAGCCCGTGCCTGACGCGCCGCCACCTCCGCGTCATCTGTTCGCCGGCATCGCCGACATTCTCCGCAAACGCCACCTGCGCGGTGCGCTGCTCACCGTTCTCGCCACCAGCGTGCTGTGCGCCCCGCTCATCACCTTCAGCCCCGTGCTCGTGAAGGAGGTGTTCGGTGGGCACGCCGGACACTTCTCGACGGCGGTGGCGTCGTTCGGTGTCGGAGGTCTGCTCGGCGCCGCGGGCCTGCTCAGCGTCGCGCCGCGCGTGGATCGGCGACGACTGAGCTCGGGCTTTGCGCTCGTCTACGCCACGGTGTTGATCCTCATCGCGCTCAATCCCTGGCTGTGGGCATTGCCCCCATTGCTCGTGCTCGCCGGCGCATCGATGACCGTCAGCAACACCGCGGCGAACTCGCTCCTGCAGGCCACCGCGAGCCCGCGCCTGCTCGGGCAGACGGTGAGCCTCTACATGCTCGCGGTGCGCGGCGGCATCTCGCTCGGAGCGCTGCTCACCGGCATCACCGTCAGCCTCCTCGGCGTGCAGCACGCATTCTTGCTCAACGGCGTGGCGGCCGTCGTGGCCCAGGCGGTGCTGGCGCGCATGTGGCTTCGCGCGCCGGTGCCGGGTCCCGCGTGACCGAGCTCAGAACCGGATCGCATCGCCCGAGAACGTGAATCCGATGCCGACCGAGGTGACGGCGGCCTCGACGATGAACGCAGCCCGCACCTCGATCCCGACGCGGAAGCGCGGAGCCTTGAACACGTACCCGTCCAGCGCGAGGAAGTAGCCCATGTCCGACTCGGCGGTCCGGATGGTCGCGCCGAGAACGCTCGAACGGACCATCACGTCGAAGGCGCCGCCGCCCGCGCGGAGCCGGACGCGAGAGAGGTCGAGGGCGAAGCCTCCGATGAACCCCACCGCTTCGAGCGTCCCGTCCGCGAGGGCGCGACCCCCGGCCGTGCCGAGGTCGGCCACGCGCGTCCTCTGGTAGAGCGGGTAGTAGCCGACGTCGACAAAGGGGGAGAGAAAGTAGGGCGTGCGGTAGGTGATGGAAAGCGCGACGGCGCTGCCGACACGACGCGTGAAGAGCGCTCCCGCCGGGCTGCCCGGCGACGTCGTCGTGACCTCGAACAGCTCCGCGACGCCCACCTCGATCGCGTGACGAGGGGCGGGCGGCGCCGTCGGGCCCTCGGCCCGTGCGCCGCGCGGCGCGAGCGCGAGGGCCACCGCGAGTGACAGCAGAGAGAGGAGCCGCCTCACAGCTGGGCCCGATCCGGCGGCAGCGTGCCGAGGGTCTGGAAACGCTGAAAGACGAGCCCCGGCCGGTCGGTGACGATTCCGTTCGGCGTCGTCGTGGTCAGGTAGGCATCGATGAACGTCTGCTCGTCCATGGTCCAGAAGACGACGGCATGCCCGTCCGCCTGAAGCGCGCTCACGTCGCTCGCCGACGGGCCTTCCGTCCAGTCGGGGCCCCAGATCCCGCAGCCCGCGCTCCGAACGTCCGCGGGCTCCAGCTCGACGAGGCACAGGGTTCCCGGGGCGGGCGGCGGGACGAGGCCCGTGTACGCGGCGAGCGAGTCCGTGTCGGGGATCCCTACGGCGATCTTCACGCGGCGCTTCTTCTGCGCCGCGAGCGCGGTGTATTTCTCGACGAGCCTCACCGACGGCGCGATGACTGCGGGGAGCTTCGTGTCGAGCCAGACCCCGCGAAGGTCGGTATCGTCGAGGACCGTGGCGAGCGCCTCTTCGAGGGTCGGAATCGTCTCTCCGAACTTGAGCGTGCAGTCGGCGCGGAGGTTCGCGAGCGTGAACTTGTCGACGGGGCCGTGACAGAACGGGCCGGTCGCGAGGCGGCTGTTGAACTGGTCATCGTGAAAGAGAAAGGGGATCCCGTCGGCGGAGATGTGCACGTCGAGCTCGACGACGCTCGCGCCGAACGCCTCTGTCATGCGGATGGACTCGAGGCTGTTCTCCGAAGCTCCGCAGTCGTCGGTCGTGGCGCAGGCGCCGTGGTGCCCGACGACGGCGAATCGGCCCTCCGTCGCCTTGAGCGCGTGATCGAAGTCGAAGCCCGCGGCGACGCCAGGCATCGCCGCGCCGCTCCCCGTCACGCCCTCGAACGTCGGCGGCGGCGGTGGAACGGGAAGGGTGGTGAAGTCGCCGCTGCACACGGCCGTCGCGAGCGACGACGGTCCGAGCGAGAGCCGGATGAGCCCGGTGTTGGTCCCCGTGGCGTGGCGCCACGCCCCCTCGAGCACGAGCTCCGTCCCCCCGGTGATACAGCCCGCGCGCATGACCGCGTAGGCGGCGTTCGGCGCGGCGAAGATCGACACCGTGTCGCGCGTCGTATGCACGGCGACCTGATCCGCACCGAAGACGCCGCCCTCGCGCACGCGGAACATGCCGTCGAGGTGGGCGAGCGCCCCCTGGGGAACGGGCGCCGACCCCGCCAGCAGCCCTCCATCCGGAAAGGTCGGATGAAGCACCGTGTCGCGGATCGTGCACGACGGGCCGAGCACGACCGCGAGAGCGAGCACGAAGAGCGCGCGGGCGCGCGATGCGTCAGAAGACATAGCCTGCCAGAAATCGTGGGTAGGGAAGCATGGCGCGCTCGTCAGAGAAGGCGATCCACGCCTGGTAGTCGACCGTCGTGCGCAGCACGCCTGCGCCGACGTAGAGAATCCCGCCGGCGTCCAGCATGCTCTCCAGGACGAGCGTGAGCGCGGTGCCCGCGAGCTTGGTCTGCACGCGGCTCACGATCTGCGAGTCGCCGAGCTTGGCGTACTGGGCGAACGTGAAGATGAGCTCTCCCGTGAGCGAGATGCGCTCGCTCCCCCAGGAGACCCCGATGGAGAGCCCGGGTCGATTGCTGTACCCCCACCCGGTCGCGTCGAAGCCGCTGGTGCCGAGGTAGCCGTACCAGACCGCCTGGCGATCCTGCACCGCGAAGGAAAAGGGGCCGACGCGATGGCTCCAGGCCGCGCCCACCGCCAGCTCGTTCGAGATGACGATCGCGCTGAGGCGCGCGTCGAGGGAGAAGCCGTACGGCAGACCGAAGCGTACCTCGGCCGTCACCTGCGGGACCTGACGCTGCTCCGATTGCACGACGCGCGTGGGCAAAACGTCGACCAGCGCGCCGAGCCCGAAGCGCACCTTGAGGGGCCCGGGACCGTCGGGGTGAAAAAGGGGACCGCGCGCCCCGGTGGCCGGCGGCGGCGGAGCGGCCACGTCGGGATCCGCGCCGCGCGCCGAGGGTGCGACGGCGAGCGCGACCAACAGCCCCAGGATCGCGCCGTGCTTCGGAGCTGTCACGCGAGGAGGTGTGGCCGACGCGAGAGGCCGCGTCAACCATTCGCCAAGCCTGGGAATGGTGTATTCATCCGCGCAATGACCGAACGACCCAAGGCGGTACTCGTCGCCGTGAAGCTACCGGACGTCGACGATGCCGAGTTCGCGTCCAGCCTCGCCGAGCTCGAGCGTCTCGTCGCGACCCTGGGCTTCGAGACGGTGGCGAAGGTGACGCAGGCCCGGCAGCACTTCGCCGCGGCGGCGGTCATCGGTGAGGGAAAGCTGGAAGAGCTGGCGGAGCTCACCGGGGGCACCGGCCACGTGGGGACGACCGCGCCGAAGCCGAAGGACAAGGCGCGCCTCAAGAGGGCCGAGGCCGAGAAGGACGGCGACGAGGAGGACGAGAAGAAGGACGACGACGCGAAGAAGGTCGCCCTCGTCGCCCTCGATCACGACATCTCCCCGAGCCAGCTCCGGAACCTCGAACGCGCGACCGGCGTCGACGTGCTCGACCGCACCGGCGTCATCATCGACATCTTCCATCGCCACGCGAAGAGCCGCGAGGCGCGCCTGCAGGTCGAGATCGCGCGCCTCACGTACACGGCGCCGCGCCTGCGCGAGTCCCCGACGGGCAAGGAGCGCCAGCACGGCCGCGGCTCGGGCGAAGCGGCGCTCGAGCTCGATCGCCGCAAGATCCGCGATCGCATCGCCGAGCTGAAGGAAGAGCTCGAGGCCATCCAGTCGGTGCAGGGCGTCCGCCGCGCGCACCGCCGTGACGCGCGCCGTGTGGCGCTCGTCGGCTACACGAACGCAGGGAAATCGTCCCTGATGCGGGCCCTCACGGGGAGCGACGTCTACATCGAGGACAAGCTCTTCGCTACGCTCGACACGACCGTGCGCGCGCTCCACCCCGAGGTGAAGCCGCGCATTCTCGTCAGCGACACCGTGGGCTTCATCAAGAAGCTGCCGCACGATCTCGTGGCAAGCTTCAAGTCCACGCTGGACGAGGCGCTCGAAGCCTCGCACCTGCTCCACATCGTCGACGCCTCCGATCCCAGCTGGCCCGCGCAGCTCGACGTGACGCACGCCGTGCTCGAGGAGATCGGCGCCGACGCCGTCCCCCACACCCTGGTCTTCAACAAGATCGATCGCGTCAGCGCCGCCGAGAAGCAGGCCCTCGGCGTCCGCTTCCCCGAGGCGTGGCTCGTGTCGGCGCACGACGCCGCCGACGTGTCGCTCGTCCGCCAGCGCATCATCGATCTCTTCGAAGCCCGCTACGAGGAAGCGCTCGTGCTCGTGCCCTACCCGCGCCAGGCGCTCGTCTCCGAGATGCACGAGGCCGGTCAAGTGCTCGAGGAGAAGTACGAAGAAGACGGCATCCACGTCCGCTTTCGCTCCGATCCGGACACCCTCGCGCGCATCAGCTCGAAGCTCCTGGCATGACCTTGCGCCTCTCCTTGCTCGAGCTCCCGGCGACGTGGGCCGCAGGAGGGGGAACGGCCGAGGCGCTCGCGCTGGTGGACCGACAGCTCGCGGCGGGGCCGGCGACGGATCTGGTGCTCCTGCCCGAGGCGTCGCTCACGGGCTACGTGTCGCCGGGGGGCTCGTTCGATCTGACGCCCTTTGCCGAGCCGGACGACGGCCCCACGGCGCGCGCGCTCGCGGCGCTGGCGACGAAGCATCGGGTGCACCTCGCGGCGCCGCTCATCGAGCGCGACGGTGCCCTCCTCCACAACGCCTTCGTGATCCTCGCTCCCGACGGCGTGCAGCTCGCGAAGTACCGCAAGCGCCACCCCTGGTACCCGGAGACGTGGGCGACCCCCGGCGACACGCCGAACCCGCTCGTGCGCATCGGCTCCGTGGACGTGACCCTCGCCATCTGCTTCGACGTGCACTTCCTCGAGGAGGAAGCCCCGGAGGTCCTCGATCGGGCGCAGCTGCTCCTCTTTCCGAGCGCGTGGGTCGACGACGGGCCCGACGACGCACGCGGCCCGCTGCTCGCCGCGCTCGCGCAACGCCACGACCTCACGATCGCGAACGCGAACTGGGGACCTGGCGTGGTCCGCGTGCAAGGACAGGGGCGTTCGCGGGTCGTCCACGCCACGGGCGGCAGCCTCGAGCTCGCCCCGGGATGCCTGCGTCTCGACGCGCCGCATGCGCTACGATGAGGGAGAGCCTTCCATGCGAAAACAGCTCGCCGAGACCATGGGTCGCGTCTTCTTCTCCGACCTGCGCGCGCACGTCGCCCGCGGGATCGTCGTCGTGGTCGACCCATCGATCGCTCTGCTGGACGTGGCCGAAGCCCTCGCGACCAACGACACGGGCCTGGTCGACGGATGGATCGGGAAGAACCTCCTGACGAAGCCCACGCTCGAGCAGCTCGACCGCTGGAGTCGCATCACCGACGCGCGGTGGGATTCGCTCGTCGTGGCGCCTTTCGTGCTGATCTGGGAGCATCCGCCCCCCAACTGACCGGGCCTGAACGGAAACGCAGGTACTGCGCATCCTTGCGCGTGAGCCTCCGGGCGACTACGGTTGCCGACCCCATGGCCCGTGTAACCGTCGAAGACTGCCTCGAGCGCGAGGAAAACCGTTTTGCTCTCGTCATCCTTGCCGCGATTCGTACGCGCCAGCTGATGAAGGGCTCGCACGCTCTCGTGCACTCGAAGAACAAGGCCGCCGTCACCGCGCTGCGCGAAATCGCGGCCGGCAAGGTGCACTTCGACCGCTCCAGCCACGAGGCCGTTCAGGAGTGGATCGAAGTGATCGGTCGCACGACCGTCCTCTGACGGGCCACCCTCTGAAGGGACGGCGAACCAGAGCGCGGGTCGACCGCGAGCTCGAGGCCGGTGCGCTCGCGCACTACGACGACCCGATCTACTACACGTCCACGTACGCCCAGCGTATCGAGGACGTCGCCTGCTACGTGGACCTGGCCCTGCAGCACGGGGGCCCGGTGCTCGAGTACGGCATCGGCAATGGCCGCATCGCGCTCCCGCTCGCGCGGCACGGCATGAGCGTCACGGGCATCGACCATTCGCGTCCGATGCTGGCCGATCTCAAGGAGCGCCTCCTCGCCGAGGCGCCCGCCGTGCGCAAGCGCGTGAAGGCCAAGTACGGCGACATGCGCAAGGTGCGCCTCGGCAAGAAGTTCCCGCTCGTCATCTGCCCCTTCAACGGCGTCCTGCACCTGTACACGCGGCCCGACGTCGAGGCGTTTCTCGCGCGCGTCCGCGAGCACCTCGCGCCCGGGGGCACCTTCGTCGCCGATCTCTCCATCCCGATGGCCGTCGATCTGGCGCGCGATCCGGCCCAGCCCTTCAAGACGCCGCGGTTTCGTCACCCGACGGCCGGCGTCGTTCGCTACACCGAACGCTTCGACTACGAGCCCACGCGCCAGGTGCTCTTCATCACGATGGAGTTCGAGCCTCTCGACGGGGGCGAGGCTTTTGCCACACCGCTGGCGCACCGGCAGTTCTTCCCGCTCGAGTGGGAGGCGCTGCTCCACTACAACGGCTTCGAGATCGTCAAGATCGACGGCGATTTTCAGGGCGGAGCGCTCCAGCGCGGAAGCGACGTGATGGTGGTGCACGCCAAGCGACGGAAGCGATGACCGTCGCCGAGAACCTCGCCGCGGTGCGCGCTCGCATCGACGCGGCCGCGCGCGGCTGCGGTCGCGACCCCTCCACCGTGCGGCTCATCGCGGTGTCGAAGACGAAGCCCGAGGCGGCGATCCGGGAGGCCTACGCCGCCGGTCAGCGCGCCTTCGGCGAGAGCTACGCGCAGGAGCTCGAGCGCAAGGCGCAGGCGCTCGAAGATCTCCCGGATCTCGAGTGGCACTACATCGGCCACCTCCAGAGCAACAAAGCGAAGATCCTCGCCCGCTGGGCCCACGTGACGCACACGGTGGACGGCGAGGCGCTGGCCGAGGCGCTCGGCCGGCGGGTGAAAGCCGCAGGCCGCGCGCCGCACCCCGTGCTCGTCGAGGTGAAGCTGAGCCGCGAGCCGACGAAGCACGGCGCCTCGCCGGAAGAGCTGGAAGACGTGCTGCGCGCCGTCGAAGCCCAGGATGGGCTACGCCTGCGTGGGCTCATGACGATGCCCGAGCTGGGCGATCTGGAGGCCGCGAAGAGCGCCTTCTCCACGCTCGCGTCCCTGCGCAACCTCCACGGCGGCGCCGCGCGCTTGCCCGAGCTCTCCATGGGCATGTCCGGCGATCTCGAGGTGGCCGTCGCCTGCGGCGCCACGCTGGTGCGCGTGGGCACGGCGATCTTCGGCGAGCGGCTACTTCCGCCCGAGTAGCCGATCGATCCAGCTGGCCTTCCGCGGCGCCGCGGTCTCGGCGACGGGGAGCTTGGCCAGCTTCTCGCGGACCCGTCCCAGCTCTTCGGTCTCGCCCAGCTCTTCGAGGGCGCCGGCCAGGATGCGCATGGCCATTTCCGCCTGCGGGGCCTGCGCCAGGAACGCGCGGCACAGCGCCGCCACACGCGCGGCGCGCGCCGTCCCCGGAGGCTCGGCCGCCATCGCGAGCTGCGCCGCGTGACGGAGCGTCTCGAGGGGCGGATGCGCGAGCGCGAGCGCGTGATCGACGAGGTGCTGCGCCACGAGACCGTCGCTCGTGCGCCCCGCCAGCATCGCGAGGTTCACGAACGCCGGCGGAAAGCCCGGGGCGAGCTCGAGCGCGCGGTCCCACGCTGCGCGTGCGTTTGCGTCGTCGCCGCGCAGCGCGAGGATCGATCCTTGCTCCGTGAGCAGGATGAAATCTTCGGGCGCGCGCGCCATCCCCATGCGCACCGCTTCCTCGGCTCCGTCGAGGTTGCCCTGCTGGCGGCGCGCTTCGGACAGCATCGCGTAGAGCCGTCCCCGCTCGCTGGCGAGGCCCAGCGCGCGAAGTGCGACCACCTCGGCGTTGGCGGGGTCTCCGGCGCGCAGGTGCATCACGCTCGTGGCCTCGAGGAGCTCGACGTGCTGCGGCGCATCCGAGATGGCGCCCACGAGCGCACGCAGCGCCGAGGCTGCGATGCGCGCGTCGATCCCCGGGCGGTGCGAGGTGTCGAGCGCCAGCGCCGCGAGGCGCCCTGCAGCGAAGCGAGCCTGCGGCGCATCGGCGATGGCGCGCGCCAGGTGGAGCACCGCGGCGAGCCGGTCGTGCGCGTCCCCGTGCGCGGGATCGACCATCGTGCAACGCTCGGCGCGGAGGACGCTCTCGAGCGCCTCCCAGGGCACGCCCTCCAGATCGGCGAGCAGGCCCAGGTCCCCATCGATGCGCTCGGCCAGCTCGCGCAGGCTCCGGACCAGCACGGTGCCCGCGTCCTGGTCGTCGAGCGGCGCATCGATCTTGGCGCGGAGCTCGAGGCTCCGCGCGTCGAAGGCCAGGATCTGCAGCGCCCCGCGCCCTTCTGCAGGAGGCTGCAGCGCGCCGGTCACGACGAGCTGGACGTGAGCCGGCGTGTCCTCGACGCCCGGCATGTCGCGCCACGCTTGCGGCGGGACCAGCGCCTCGACGGTGTGCGACTTCGCGTCGTGCTCGCGCGGGCGACCGATGACCTGCACCAGGGCCATCCGGGTCGCCTGCACGCGAAAGAAGTCCTGGAGCAGCGCCGCGAGCCCCAGACCCAGTCCGCGCGAGCCCT
>Ga0182021_10012189_pt1 | contig 10214 bp, 6 predicted proteins | sample 612E3MmetaG_FD_120493 | JGI IMG/M metagenome (GOLD analysis project Ga0182021, IMG submission 120493) | Permafrost microbial communities from Stordalen Mire, Sweden - 612E3M metaG (Illumina Assembly) | ecosystem: Environmental > Terrestrial > Soil > Wetlands > Permafrost | place: Sweden... | reverse complement strand
GTAAAAGCCGAATATAACAGCCCCAGGGAATGGGGAAATCTCAAATAACAATCGATCTCCAGATCATTTCCTTTACCAACACCAAAGCTGGCAGTTTCCCATTCCCCCACCCCGTCCATGGTTAAAAATGCGGCTTCATTAAAAGGAGATGGATAAAACGCGCTGGCAGCATGCGACTCATGGTGGCCACTGAATAAAACCTTGCCCTTATATCCTAATTCTTTGCTGATTACTTCCGGGATCCAAAGTTTCTGCTTTAGCCATAAAGGCATTGACTGTATGAATTGCTTAATTCCGGTAGGGACAAAAGAAAGGGAAGTTTCCAGGATCCTTTCAAACTTGATGAAAGGCTTGTCGTAGAAAACGACAAAATCAACCTCACTGATATTAATTCCGCCTTTAGCCAGGCACCAGTTTATCGCCTTATTCGGGAAATTAAAATCGTGTTTTTTGCGGGTAAAACGCTCTTCCTGAGCCGCCGCGATGATTTCTCCATCACGCACCAAAGCAGCCGCGCTATCATGGTAAAAACAAGAAATTCCAAGGATGTTCATAATTACATAATTGTATCATATAAAAAGACTTCTGCAACTAAAAACACTTTCTTGTTGTGCGGATTTATTTATCTTTTACGGCAGGTTCTACAGGCGAAGCTTCCAGCAGATACAGATCAATCGCCCCGGTTTTTTGAACGCACATCATATTTTCATCCGGGCACACTTGAGCCTTAAATGACTTAACAAGCTTAAATTTGGGATTAACGGAAATCTTATTTATTTCATCCATCTCATTTATAATTTCCGTATTTAAATAATCCTCCCTATGCACAATCACGTATTTTACACCCAGCCACTTTAAAACCCCTGCCGTCTTAGGGTCGGAAAGCTGCTTTAAAGTATTGGCTATTTTATTAGGATAAGTTCCCGGGGCAGTGCCGTTAACCATCTTTCGCTGATGGACTGTCTGATAAAACTTATACATCTCGTTATTCCCGTTGCAATCCAGCGGATATTCGGCAATCACAAAATCTCCGGGTTGGCTCTTGATCCAATAATAAACTTCCGGGACTTTTGAAACATCTATCACTTTATAGGGCGGCCAATTCCAGAATTCAAACAATACCAGACCGCAGAATAAGACCGCGAAAACAATTTTAATTTTCCGGCTTTTGAACCTTTCCAAAAAAAACTTTAACCCAAATCCGGCCAATACCGCAATTGAAAGCATTAACACGCTGCCAAAACGGCAATAAGCCCGGAACATCGGCAAGACCTTATACATAAAAAAAGAGGGCATAAAAATCTTTAAAGGTCCGATTTGCCACCAGGGAGGTTGCGAATAAAGCCAAGTCACTATGGCAAGCGCGACAAAAAAACCTATATTGAAACTATCTTTGTAGCCTGAGTTATCCTCGAGCAATCGGTCTCTTCTCCATTTCCTGAATGCCAGAAACGCCAGAATAAGCGGAACCCACCCCAGATATAACGTATGTTCAGTTAAACTCATACCGTAAAGAGAAGTTCCAATAAATTGCTCAGTAAATTTTCCGAATACAGGATGCACCGGTGCCGGAAAAAAATAACTTAGCGGCCTGGCAGACTGCTCAAAAAGATCCTCAAAGGGCCGGCGATAAGGATTTGAGGCTGAAGCTTGAGAGTGAGTATTTTGAACTGAGCTGATGATGTATCCGGCATATTGGACCGCGGTAAGCAGATAACCTAAAAAAAGCAAAAAGATAATCTTTTTTATGTAACCGGCAGGAACAAACTGTTCTTTCTTTAAACTCTTTTTATGAATTAATAGCTTTATTGCCAAATAGAGAAAAAAAACAGCCAAGATTATAACCGTATAATAAGCTGTGCCCAGGACTATTCCCGAAAGAACGATGCTAACTACCAATAAAACCTGTTTTGGCCTGGTGATCCGTTCTCTTAAAGAAAACAGCAGCCAAAGCACCATAGGCATCATCCATAAATAAGTCTCACCCAGATGCTGCCATGACCGTGCGAAGATATAAGGAGAAAAACCAAAAATAACCCCGGACAAAAAGGCGGAAAATCTGTTCTTTGTAACTACCAGCGCTAAAAGATAAGTAAAAAAAGCCGTAAGGAACAGATTAGCCAAAACCTGGGCGTTATAGGTAAAAACCGGATTGGTAAATATTGCCAAGGGCAAATTTATTAAGAAAAATAGATAGCCGAAAAGATAATACGGATTGCCAAAAGGATATGCCAAGCAATTAACCGGATTAATCGGTTGATGGTTCAAAAAACAGAATTTCAACCACCAGGCATTCCAGACCGGGGAATAAGATTCATCGGTTGAGAAAAAACCGGGCATAGCGGTATTGATCTTGAAGACCAAAGGAAAAGTCATTATTATAATCAACAATATAAATAACCCGGCGCAAATAAGATGCTTTTTCATAATTTATCCTTGAATAGTTTACGACAATTGCCCTTTAGTGCCCCCGGTGCGAAACACGTGAAAGGCTATTTTAAATAATTTCAAGTCGTTTTTAAACACTCCCGGAATCAAGAACCATGTCCTGACCCTGCGAAACCACCAGCGAATATCCGTATAAAATGTCAGATATGCCTTTTTTTTGATATTGGTTAATTCCTCTGCCGTTGAATTCTCCGGAACAAAAAGCGGCCAGACTCCTCTAAACCCCCTGCCTAATTCGCCTCTGGCATATTTATCCACGATGTCTGAAGGGATCATTTTATGTTCAACGGCATAACGAAAGATCTCAGTTCCCGGAAAAGGGATCGTGGTATGAATACCGATAATATCCGCCTTGACCTTCGAGCCTATTCTGACCGTGTCCATCATCTCCGCTCTTGTCTCGGTAGGAAAACCAACCATTAAAAACAAATTCGAGAGTATCCCGTATTTACGGCAAAGCCTAATTGCCTCAGCGATTTGGGCATCAGTAATTTTCTTTTTAATTACCTGGTTGCGTATCCTGTCATTGCCGGATTCCACCCCAAAATAAAGATCGGTGCACCCAGCCCTTTTCAAAGCTTTAACTACCTCTTCATCCAGGGTATTGGCCCTGGTAGAGCCGACAAACTTAACCTTCATCTTACGGTCGACAATTTCCTGGCAGAATTCCAGGATCCTTGGCTTACTCAAAATAAAGCAATCATCCACAAAGCTATACGCTCCGCGGCACTGATCATAAACCTGGGCCATTTCATCCACCACGTTTTTAGGCGTACGTATCCTGACCTTATGCCCGATAGCCGGTATACAACAAAAAGCGCAAGAAAACGGGCACCCCCGTGAACCTAAGATCCCTGCGGCTGGGACTTCGGATTTCGCCTGCTCTTCTCTTAAATAAATATCCGATTCGATCAAATCCCTGGCAGGAAAAGGCAGGGCATCCAGATCCTCGATTATTTCCCCTTTAATTGTCCCTTTTATCTTCTCCCCGCTCTTTGCCCTGCGCAACAAGGCTTCAAAAGTTTTTTCCCCTTCCCCAACTACCCCAAAATCAAAAACCGGGAAGCGATTGACAAAGGTCGGGTCGCAGCAAAGATGAACCCCGCCTAAACCGACAGGTAAACTATTTCCGAAATTTTCCTTTATGCTTTCCGCCAGCTTTACCGCAGACATGATACTGGTAGTCATAGAAGATACTCCCACCAGCTTTGGCTGCTCGTTTTTTATTACTTCCAGGATATCGGTCAAGTTCTTCCCTTGAGCCGCAACATCGATGACCTTTACGGTATGTCCGCGACTCTTTAAATAAGCGGAAATATAAAGCAGCCCTAAAGGATAATAAGACTTTTCGTCTCCTCCGTGATCTTTAAACTTCAATCTTTCCGCCTCATTCTTATACAGGAGCATCGGACTATGGATCAAAACCACATCACTCATTTATCACCTCGTTTATAGATATTGTCTTTTTAAGCCAGTCCTTTCTGGCTACCGCCAAAAAAGTCTCCCCGCTTATAAATTTAAACAACGGATATAACGGATAAGCAAGATACTTATACCCCGACTTCCTTAATGACCAGAAAAGATCAAGCGGAAAATCATAGAAGATGTTTTTGAAATTTTCTACCCTGAAACCGGCTTTACTCAAAGTGAATCCCAGGCTATGGCGGTTATATAAGATAAGATGCCTGGGAGAATCCAGATGGAACCATCCTTTCCCACCATGCCTAAACCCCAGAGAATCCGTATTCGGAGTAGCAACGATGATGATCCCGCTGCCTTTTAAAATCCTGCGCGCTTCCTTAAGCAGCTCATACGGCTGATCCGAATGTTCAAGCACATGCCACATCGTAATCACGTCAAAGGATTCCGGGGCAAATCCGGCTTCTCTTATATCTTTATTAACGACTTTCAGCTGTTTGCGCCTGCATTGCTCATATCCCTGCGGATTTATCTCCAGACCGTATTTATCGAAAATATCCGGACTGATATTAGCCAAGAACTCTCCGGACCCGCAACCGACATCAAGAATCTTTAATTTGGCATTATCACTGCGCTTAAAATATCTCAGGATCTCGGATTGCTTAAAATGAATCACCATTTTTCCGAAAGACTCTAAAGCGCGATTTAACAAACCACCGCTTACCCCGCTGCTATAATAATCCGGCAGGTAATACCGGGCATAATATTCGCTGTTTACGGTAATACCACCCAGGAAAAACACCCCGCACGATTGGCAATGATAGACTTCAAAACCGGCAAGCGGATCAAAAACATACCTGCCATGGGTATTGGCGGAAATAAATGAAATTCCGGTATTTTGACTATTGCATATTTTACATAACATATTAACTATCAACTTTCTTTTAAACCAAGATACTCCGGTTATTTAAATAAGCGAATCTCCCAGTAATCGGCGCAAAACAAAATTTGATATTTCCCACCCAAACATATTAAAACTTCTGATTTATAAATTCCCTTACCAAAAGGCCAAACTGCCGGCAATAGTTAAGCTTCCTTCTTGATCCCAGGATAGTCCTCCAATACCTCCAGGTAAAATAAAACCGCAAGTTTGGCAAAACCTTGTTGTAAAGTTTCGAATACTTTAAAACCCACTGCTCAAGATCGACATTATGCCGGGAAAATTTAAATTTCTCCGGACTGCTTTTAATCAACTGTAGCACAGACCTGGTCAAACCGGCGTATTCTTCTTTGGTAAATTTGTAACCCTTATCCTCGTATATCTGGGCTCCGGGATAAGGCGTAAAAATATTAATACTGGTTACTTCGGGTTTAATGAAATCCAATAAATTCAAAATATCCTTTAAATCCTCTTCCTTCTCCTGAGGCAGGTTAACCAGCATATTGGCAAAAGTCCGGATCCCGTATTTGTGGCAAAGCCCAAAGATATTTTTTATCATTTCCACGGTTTGCCCTTTATGCACGATGTTCAACGCCGAATCCGAGCCCCTTTCAACGCCAAAATCAATCTGCACGCATCCTGACCGGCTCATGATCTGCAGAATCTCATCGTTTAAAGTGGAAACCTTTGAAGAGCATCCCCAAATAAGCCCCAAACGCTCTTCCTTCAACAAACGGCAGAATTCCGCGACATTTTTTTTATCTATGGTAAAAAGGTCATCCACAAAATAAAATGAATCTATGGCGTATTTTGTTTTCAAAAGCTTTAGCTCGGCAATAAGCCCCCTGGCGCTACGAACCCTTCCGGTTCCGAAAAATTGACGCAGTTTCTTAGCTACGCAAAAACTGCACTGCGAAGGGCATCCCCGGGTAGCTAAAATATACATCGAGCGCAAAAAAACTCCACGGATAGCATAAGGATTTGCATTAGTATAATAATTCATATCTATCAGGCTGTAATCCGGAGAGGATATTTCATCAAGATTATGCGCCGGAAGCCGTTTTTCCGTAACCGCCAAAGCTCCGGAGTCATCCTTACGGTAAACAATTCCCGGGATCTGACTTAAAGGTTTTTTATCTTTGCCAAGCAAGCTGGCCACTAATTCATAGGCGGTAATTTCCCCTTCACCGACGACACAAAAATCAACCAACTTTTCCGGGTTATCAAAAAAATCTTCCGGATAAAATGTAGGATGTATCCCGCCCACGATTATCTTGCAGGACGGATTGAGCTTGCGGATATCGCTTGCCAGCTTCAGAGTTTCAAAATATTCCGGGGTGTAACAAGAAATGCCGACAATCGAGGTTGCTATCTCCTTAAACTCCTCCATCATCTGCTTATGCACCAGATCAACTGTCTGATCGATATTGTTAAAGAACTTTTGATCGCGAATTTGTTCTTTTAACGGGATATCAATGATCTTAACTGAAATGCCTTTCTTCCGCAGATAGCCACCCAGATACATCAGCCCTACAGGAGGACGATAATGGTTAATCATCCGCGATGGCGGCGAAAATAGAACAATGTCGTAACTTTTCATTTATTTTTCTTTATGATTTAGAATAAAAACCTGGTTAAAAATCTGCTCTGCCTGAACCTTCCAATCCCACTGTTTCAATATCAACTCCCTGGCAGCTTGGGAATTTAACGCATAATGATTTTTATCGGTCAGCAGACGGATGATCTCCTGAGAAAATTTGTTTAGATCGAACATCGGGACCTTAACCATTCCCCGGGGATAATAAGTTTTCAGGGCCTCTAAATCAAAGCTAACTCCCGGTAATCCCCAGGCCATTGCCTCTGCCGCAGCCATGCCTCCGCTGTCAAAAGTTGCCGGATGCACCACTATCTTGCTTTGTTTGAAAATATTGAATTTTGCCGCTCCGTCAAGAAAACCAAACAATTGAACATTCCTCTCTAAACCGTACTCTTTAAGCTTTTGATTTACCTGGGCTTCTAAAGGGCCGTTGCCGATCATCGCCAGCATTGCGTTCGGTAACGAAGCTACCACCAATTTCCAGATATCGATAATGGCTAATACCCCTTTTTGCAGATGAAATCTCCCCAAAAAACAGGCATCATATTTTTTCTCGGATAATCCAATCCCCTCCAGGTTCAAAAAATATTTGTTAGCCTCTGAAATATCCACCCCTCCCCTGACAGCTATCACCTTCTGAGGCGGCCTTTTTTGGCTGATAAACGCTGCCCGGTCAGGTTCAGATGTAACGAAAACAAAATCGGCATACTTATTGATTACCCAATAAATCGGACTTTGAGATAGCCAATAAAGAAACCCCCTGAAAAAATCCTTGCCTTTATACGGGTTATCTGCAGCCCAAGGCCAAGGAGCAATCAGGTAGAATCCGGCTATCCAGACAATCTTGGGATTAAAGATCTTGCAGATGAAAGCAGGAATTGAATCGGGATAAAAATCAGAAACCGAATAAATATGCGTAAAATCCCGCATCAGCTTCCGTTTCTTATAAACAAACCAGCAGCCGTAGAAAAGCTTCTTTATAAAATTCCTAAATATCGCGCTCAGGGTATAAACATTCTTAAGCCCTAACTTGCTGCAGCTCTGAAAAAACCGTATATCCTGCAGGCCTTCCCGCTTGGAGACCGTGATCGCTTCTTCGCAGCCGGCAAGGCAAACCTCGACTTTATCCTTCCAGCCCCGGGCAAGCTCAATAAATATCCTGTCCCCACCGCTTAAGCCAAAATCGCCGATATTGTTATTGGCAATAAAAACAACCTTATCCATGGGCGGAAAAACATTCCTGGAAATTTTTGGCTATAAATTTAAGTTTTTCCTGGTCAAGCCCGGGATAAACTCCAATCCAAAAAAGGCTATTCATTACCAAATCCGAATTTCTCAAATCCCCGGATATCCTGCATTTAATATCCCGATACGCCGGCTGTTTAAGCAAATTTCCGCCGAAAAGCATCCGGGTGGCGATTTTGTTTTTTTCCAGGTAATTGACTATTACATCACGGTCATAAGGAGAGTTGTTCTTCACTAAAACCGGCAAGCCAAACCAGCTAGGCTCGGCTAATTTATGCCATTTAGGCAAAATCAGGTATTTCTCATATTTGCTTAAACTTTTGAATAAAAAATCAAAATTAGTTTTTCGTTTCCTGATAAATCCGGGAAGCTTTTTAAGCTGGGCAACCCCGATTGCAGCCTGCATTTCGGTGGCTTTCAGGTTATAACCGATATGCGAATAGACATATTTATGGTCATATCCCTTCGGTAAATCCCCGAATTTTCCGGTAAATCTCTTTCCGCAGGTGTTATCCGATCCGGCTTTGCACCAGCAATCCCTTCCCCAATCGCGCAAGGACATGATGATCTTTCTCAAAAGCAGGTTGCTGGTTAAAACTGCCCCTCCCTCACCCATGGTAATATGGTGCGCGGGATAGAAACTGCAAGTTGAGATATCTCCGAAAGCCCCGGTATAATTACCGTTAAACTTCGTGCCCAAGGCATCGCAATTATCCTCAATCCACCAAAGATCATATTTTTTTACGATTCTCCTGATCTTGTCGATATTAATCGGATTTCCCAAAGTATGCGCAGTAAAGATCGCTTTTGTCTTTTTAGTGATGGCCTTTTCAATCAGCTCAACCTGAATGTTATAAGTCCCTAATTCAACATCGACAAAAACCGGAACCAGGTTATTTTGAATTATTGGATTTAAGGTGGTGGGAAAACCGCAAGATGTAGTTATCACTTCATCTCCGGGTAATAACCGGCGTTTGCCCAACAAAGGCGAAGTAAGCGCACTTACCGCTAAAAGATTAGCCGATGATCCTGAGTTTACCAATAAACAATGCTTAATGCCTAAAAAGCGCTCCAGTGACCTTTCAAATTCATCGGTAAACCTGCCTGAAGTAAGCCAAAAATCCAGGGAAGCATCTACCAAATTCCGCAGCTCCTGCTGATCATAAACCCTGCCGGAATAATTGATCAAAGTTTCACCCGGTTTAAAACCGGTTTTTTTAAGTCCGGCGCGGTAAAATTCAACAACCTTTTCAAGTATCTCTTTTTTTAACTGAGCCTTACTTTTCATTTTTCCTTCCTATGCTATATTGATTAATCATTAACCTCTTTAATTCCTCACGCGGTAAAAGAGGATCCTGGTCTTCTATCGGGCGGTTTACGGATAATTTCGGAAGTGCCTGGGCATGCATCGGAATATTTACTTCCAATAACGCCGGACCAGAATCAGCAAATAACCATTGGCAGGCTTTCTTGATGCTTTTATTTTCGCTTAACCTAAGGGCTTTTATTTTATAAGCCAAGGCCAGCTTGACAAAATCAGGATGGCTATAGCCGATGACCGTAGACTGAAAAACGGAATTAAAATACTGCTCCTGGAACTGCCTGACCATTCCGTAGCAGGAATTATTAATTATCACCATCTTTATATTTAGCCTGTAATGAAACACGCTTTGCAATTCCTGTATATTCAGCTGAAAACCACCGTCTCCGCTGATCGCGACTGCCGTTCTTTTTGGGAAGGCAAATGCCGCGCCTATGCTTAAAGGCAAGGCTGAGCCCATAGCTCCCATCCCGCCCTGAGTATAAAATCGCATATTTTTTTTGATCAAAATCGACTGAGCTGCCCAAATCTGGTTCTGCCCGATATCCACGCTCAAGACAGCATCCTTAGGCAAATAACCGGAAAAGACATTCATAAAATAATTCGGACTAATACTCTTATTTTTGGGGAGGCTAAACGAAGGGTAGTCTTTTTTATATTTACAAATCACGCTATTCCAATGATCAAGCCTGTGATAATCAAAACTTCCCAGCGATCTGTTAAGAATTTTCAGAAATTGATTAACGTCGGCATTTACCGGGATATCGGCTTTGATCTTGTTATTAAGCTCGGATTTATCGATATCCACATGAATGACCTTTGCCCCTCTGGCAAAAGATTTTTGATCTGTACCGGTCTGTCTGGTATCAAGCCTGGTGCCCAAAGCCAGGATCAGGTCAGAATTAGCTACCGCAAGATTGGCATAACGATTGCCGTAGCTTCCCAGCATTCCGGAATAAAATCGATTATCGTGAGCAAAGGCATCCACACCCATCAAGGTATTGACTACCGGGATATGGGTTTTATCGACAAGAATTTTTAACTCTTCTTGGGCTTTGGATATTCTAACCCCTCCTCCGGCCAGAATAACCGGCCGGGAAGCGGAATTTAATTCTTTAATGATGGTTTTTAGCCGGATATTTTTTGCCTTACAGGAAGGGTTAACCGGAGCGGGGATAAATCCTTTTAGCTTGGATGGGATAATTTCATGCCTTTGAATATTCATCGGTATATCCAAAAGCACC
>Ga0182021_10012188_pt1 | contig 10215 bp, 9 predicted proteins | sample 612E3MmetaG_FD_120493 | JGI IMG/M metagenome (GOLD analysis project Ga0182021, IMG submission 120493) | Permafrost microbial communities from Stordalen Mire, Sweden - 612E3M metaG (Illumina Assembly) | ecosystem: Environmental > Terrestrial > Soil > Wetlands > Permafrost | place: Sweden... | reverse complement strand
GAAGATAATTCCGGTGATTTCATAAAAATATTTTAAAATCCTCTCTTAAATCTTAAGATTTTAATTTCGCGATTCACATAGAACGTTTGAATAACCTTTGCCTCGCAGCAAGCGATAAGAAATACGCTGGTTGATTAATTCCAATCCATCTATTTCCAGCTTGACAAAAGCCGGCCGGCGGTGTCTTGTATTTTAAAAATTATGAAAGAGATTATTTAGTTTTTTTACAACTAATGCAACATCTTTTTATGATGTTTTTTGCAAGTATGTTATCTGCGAATATAATTTAACTTGAACGATTTCCGACGGGGGATTTATTAAAATTAACAGTACACCTCTTGATAAAGATAAAATAAAATATTCGCTGCTTTTATTATCCAAACGCTTCAACTACAATCACTGGATATACGACAATATTCAGAATTTCATCGGAGATAATATTCTGGAAATAGGCGCCGGAATCGGAAATATCACTGATTTCATTATTTTCAGCCGGAAACTGACCGTTATTGACATTAATCAGCATTATATAGATTATTTAAACGTAAAATATTCTTTCCGCGACACATCAAATTTTAGCGCTTTCAAGGTGGATATTCAGGATATTAAATCTTCTCCTGTCGCTGAAAGGAAATTCGACACTATTATCTGCCTGAATATTCTTGAACATTTGAAAAATGACGGGGCGGCCGTGGAAAATATGATTTCTCTTTTACAACCGGGAGGCAAGCTGATAATTCTTGTGCCCGCTTTAAAAACGCTTTACGGTTCAATGGATATTTCTTTCGAACATTACCGGCGCTACAATAAGAAAGATTTAAAATCGCTCGTTCATGGACAAAACTTGAAAATAGTCAAGTTTTATTATCTGAATTTTTTAGGTTTATTAGGATGGTTTATCAACGGCCGAATATTAAGAAAAAAAGAGTTGCCGGAAAATCAGACGAAATTATTTGATAAGCTGGTTCCTTTTTTAGAGTATGCCGAAAAAATTATTAAACCTCCTTTGGGGCAATCACTTATTCTTGTTGTGCAAAAAAAACAGCTTTAAAATATAAATTCTGAAAATCTATATTAAAAAATTATGAACTTTGTTTTTATTAATCCGCCGCGCGAAATTAAAAGCAACAATATATGGAGCATAATCAATTCAGAAAATCCTCCTTTTGGTCTGGCCGTGCTCTCAGCAATCTGGGACAATCATGGTCATACTTCACAAATAATTGACGCGGCGGCTCTGCGGCTGATGATTCCGGAAATTATCGGCAGAATAAATTCCTCCACTGATTTCGTCGGTATTACGGCGACGACGCCGGAAATCTCCGGCGCCATAATGATCGCCCGAGAGACGCGTAAAAAATTGCCCCATGTAAAAATAATAATGGGCGGCGCTCATCCCACGATATTCCATAAAGAACTTGTAGAAAATAATATTTGTGACTTTGTTGTTCGCAATGAAGGAGAAATCCCGATCACGGAATTGGCCAAAGGGACTGCCTGTAATCTTATTCCGAATCTTACCTGGCGAAATTCCGAAAATGCAATTATTATAAATCCCGATTCTGAGCAATACGTGAATTTGGATAATTTACCTTTTCCGGCTTATGACAAACTGCCTATGCGCTTGTATCATTCGGCATTAGGCGCGGCGAGGAAGCATCCGTCGATAGGAATGGTAACTTCCAGAGGTTGCCCCGGCAAATGCACATTCTGTTTTTCAAAAATGTTCGGTTCGCCGATAAGATTTATGTCGCCGACGAGAATCGTCGCGCATATCGAGCACCTGCAAAAAAAATACGGCATCAGGGAAATATCATTCTACGACGATACATTTACAGCCAACAACAGGAATGTCGCTGAATTGTGTCGGTTAATTATAAAAAAAGAGATAAAGGTAAGCTGGTCATGTTTTGCCCGCGTAGACACCGTAACTCCGGAATTGCTGCTGTTAATGAAAACAGCCGGGTGCCATCAAATAATGTACGGCTTTGAAACTGCGGATGAGAACATTTTAAAAAATATTAACAAGGGAATTGATTTAAAACAATTTCAAAACGCTATTTTGTGGACTCAGGCGGCAAGTATTAATATCCGCGGAGCTTTTATGCTGGGCAATCCCGGAGAAACATCAGCCAGCATGCAAAATACAATTGATTATGCCAAAAATATCGGAGCTAAATTTGCTGTTTTTAATATTACCACGCCTTATCCAGGAACCGAAATGTATAAAGAATTTTTAAGCAAAAATCTGCTTTTGCATCAGAATTGGGATCTTTATAATCTTGCTCAACCGATCTTAAAACTGGACACCGTATCCGATGAAGCAGTCAAAGAATACTACTATAAAAGCTACCGTGATTTTTACCTGCGCCCCGTCTTTATTCTCAGGCATATTTTCTCTATACGCACTTTTTCCGAATTGTTGACGTACACTAGAGCGGTATTAAAAATTACGGTCCTGTTATTCAGAAATATTTTTTCAAAACCAAAAACATAGAGAGCCAAAGACTGCTTGTTAATATTATTTTGTTAAGAAAAATAATGTAACTTTAAGAAAATATTAATTATGAAAAAAAATACATATTCTTTCTTTTGTCCCGCGTATTACGATGAAAAAAATATATCGATAGTGGTAGAAAAAGCCGTAAACTTATTTTCCGAAATAGCGGAAAATTATGAAATATATTTAATAAATGATGGCAGCCCTGATGATACGGGCAAAGTATGTGAAGAACTCTCTGAAAAATATGAAAAAGTGAAAGTAATTCACCACAAAATGAATCTCGGCTATGGAGCCGCGTTAAAAGACGGATTTTTAAACGCGAGTAAATTCGAATACGTTTGTTTTACCGACGGCGATAATCAATATGATGTCTATGACTTCAAAAAATTGATCCCCCTGCTGCCTGAATATGACATGGTAATCGGAGTGAGAAAACATAACGCGAACAGCAGCATCAGAAAGTTTATTTCTCTTTGCTATAACTTTTCAGTAAGAATGTTTTTTGGAACAAATTTCAGAGATATGGGCGCCGCTTTAAGAATCGTAAAGAAAAGCGCTGTAAATAATATAAATATTATTTGTAATGGTTCTTTCGCCCCCGCCGAAATAGTTATAAAGCTTCATAAAATGGGCTACAAAATAGGCGCTGTTCCTATTTCGTCCTATCCGAGACTCCATGGTAAATCAACTTCGCTGTCACCAAAAAATTTTATGAAAACAATTATGGAGATGTTAAAAATGCTGGTTAATATAAAACGAAAAAGATTTTAAGATGAATATAAAGAAGACAAATCTTGTCAATGGTTTGTTAACAATTTATGGAGCGAAATTCAAAAGATTCGTTAATAAACCGGTAAAGCCGAAAGTGATAACTTACAGCGTTACATGGAGATGTAATGCAAAATGTCCGATGTGCGGCTTGTCAACAATGGATAATTACCTGAAAGACATTCATCAGGAACTTACCGCCGATCAGATAGGAAATGCATTTTGCGACAAAAATCTCGATTCAGTAGACCTGATCAGGTTTACCGGAGGAGAACCGTTTCTCAAAAATGATTTCACGGAAATAGTTTATCAGATTTGGAAAAATGCGGGACCGAAGTTGTTTTATATTACAACCAACGGAACTTTTACGGATAGAATAAAAGATTTTGTAATGTTTTTTAGTAATAAGGATATTAAGTTGAATATCCAGGTATCACTGGATGCCGCTAATGAAACTCATGATAAAATAAGAGGTGTTCCCGGTCTGGCAAATAAAGCGATTAAAACACTGGAAATGCTGGCGCTTCTAAAAAAGACAGTACCGCTGAACATCGGCATCAACCAGACAATAACAAGAGAAAATATAACAGAGATGGATGCCGTAAACAAACTTGCCCGAAAAATGGGAATAGAGCACAAGGTTTATATTGCTGTCGATCCTCATGAAAGCAAGATATTGTCCTGTGGAGAAAAATGTTTCGAACTGAAACTTGCTTCACAGTATACGGAAGATGAGAAAAAACAACTTTATAAAAAAATAGAAAATATTCTGGAAACGGGACGTGATTTCGAAAGTGTTACAGATATTAATTATATATGGCATCTAGTCGCAAAGTTTCTTTTAGAAGGCAGCAGAAAAAGAGTATTAAATGAAGGAGAAATTATAAATCTGCCATGTCTGACAGCATTCCTTCATTGCAGATTATTGCCTAATGGAGATGTAATGCCATGTACAATGATGCCGGAAGCCATAGGCAATATAAAAGAAAATGTATTTTCGGAAATATGGCACTCTGAAAAAGCGGACTTTATAAGGAAAAAAGTGAAAAATTGTCCCGGATGCTGGGTGGAATGCGATATAGTTTCCAATTTTATTTATTCGGATTACATCGTAAAATATTTTATCAGGAACGTTAGGGAAACAATGAAAAGAAGATTTAAGTATATTTAATAATATTTCAAAATATACTTTTTTATTTAAATAAAAATACTGTAACCAGAATTCCATTTACTTTTTTTATCTTATCACTCCTTATAACTGCAAAGCGTTGTATGATGTATGCTAAAGCGATATATAAAATACAGCCTTGATAAACAGAAATATTTCTTTAAATAAAGCTCACAGCGAGCGATAGAAATTGATTTATACCTGATCTCTGCTATAGTGGCTGATATATGAACTGGGACATTCAACATATATTTATGACCTTGCCTATCTCAGGGGTCACTATCAACAATGTGTTTCTATCGCCGGAGTTCAGGATTATTTTATATTTACTCATCGCTGTCATTCTGACGGCCGGAACTCTATATTTTACAACAAAAAATTTCACCCTGCCCGATGCATTCAAAAAGGCGGTTATTATCGCATTTTTCGCATCCGGTCTGCTTTACGCGATTCATGCCGACATCGGTTGGACATCCTGGATCATTACTGATGTCAAAAAATACTGGGGGCTGTCAACAGAAGACAAACTCCGAACAATGGATGATGGACTATATGAATTCTCTCTTCAGGCAAAAAAGATATTAGATGATGACTACCAGCTATACTCATCCAATAAATACATGGCGGCGCGCGCGCAATATTATCTTCTTCCACTCCACAGGCGTGAACAGGCACCATATATCGTTGTAATCGCAGACAATGAAGCCAGGTTTGACCACTTGACCAGAATTTTCACACGCGGGGAGAAAAAGATTGCCGACGTGAGACCGGTTTTGTTTTTTGCCCGAAACGCTTATATCTTGAAAAGACCATGATCGTACAAACATGTATCGCCATATTCTTGCCGACTGTTCTGGGATTTTTCATTATCGCGGTAATACTCAGGGATGAAAATAAAACGCCCTTGGGAGAACGCATCGGCCTCTCTTTTCCGCTGGGAGCCGGCATCCTGACACTACAGATGTTTATTCTGGGGATACTGCGTGTTCCGCTGACGCTGTTTAACACCGCCATCCCCTTATTCATTGAACTGGCCGTACTCGCCACATGGATATGGTATGGGAAAATTATGTTAATCCCGCGGCCGGCACCGGGGCTATTCGCTGAATTCACCTCTCCCCAGAATCATTGGGTTAAAAAATGTGCATCCGCCATACTTCTTCTATGGATAGGCGCAAAGATTGGCTCAGTATTTATGGAAACCGGCTTAAGACCAATCTATTCATGGGACGCATGGACAAACTGGTCTGCAGCCGCAAAAGTCTTCTACAATGCACATGGTTTACTGCTTGATGCGCCCGCGCAGGATTTCTTTGGAAAAAGTGTTGTATACAGAATAATCGTTTACCCCCTGCATAATCACCTTATTCAGGTATGGATGAGCCTCTGGCTTGGTAAATTCGACGATGTATTAATAAAATTTTACAATCCCATTTATTTTCTCAGCATGGCTATCTGTTTTTATTACATCGCTTTACGTGAAATCAAGAGGATACTGGCGCTTACACTGCTCGTAATTATTCTAAGCGCACCAATGTTTTCCTATCATTCCATTGAAGCAAATAGCGACTTGATGCTTGGCGTTTACCTTTTCCTTGCATCGGCATCTTTCCTGAAAGCAATGAGAGGAAATATCGATTACTGGTTACTGACCGGCATATATTCAGCGGAAGCCTTGTTTACCAAACAGGAGGCATTCTTTTTCATTTTGCCCCTTATTTTGTCGGCAGCCGTATTTTTAAAATTTGAAATAAAAAGAGGCTCGAAAATATTCGCACACATTCTGCCTCTGCTAACTCCATTCCTGGCTGTAATTCCCTGGTATGTTTTCACCATCTATTATGGACTGGATTGGGGGGGAATGGCTAGCTGGATCGTTAACCATACTACTTCCAATATTGGACCTGATACCAACAGAATAAGCGCACATCTGACTTTTCATCCGGAGGTTCTTTCAGGATATTTCTTTTGGCTTGTAACATTAAATAATTTTAATGTTACTATCTTCTTCCTCCCCCTTCTTTTGATTGCGCAGAAAAAACTGTCAAGAGAATCCATGCACCTTTTATTCCCCATTATCTTCTATATGTTGTTCTTTCTCATCATTTATATGTTTACTCCATATTATGGATGGTTCTTATTGGGCACTATATTTTATCGCAACGTGCTCACATGCTACCCTGTTGCATGCCTGCTCATCATAGTGCTTTTGAAAAAGAATGATTCATTCGACCCATCTTTTAAAAATTACCAATATCTCAATAATAACAGATGAATATTTTTATATTTCTTATTCGATAAATTCTTATTGATTAAGACATCTTCATAGAATCGATTCAATAAATTTTTCTTTACTAAAAGACGATGCCAAAATCCCCAAAAAGGAAGCCGCGATTTGGATTATAAAAGGATAAGCCGGAATCAGACAGCGGTCTATATCATCGAGGCCTCCGATTGCTATGGAAAAAAATTGCCCGAGCACAAATAAAATACAAAATGACTGCGCCCACGCTATTTTTTTGTATTTCACAAACGCGATGATAATAATTATTGATTGTAAAACGAATAGAATAAAGAGATTACCATAAGCGCCTATGACGATATCAAACACCCTGTTGAGCATGTAATTGAAATAAACCGCTGTGAACTGAGAATTCATTACAAAACGTTTAATTCTTTCGGGAGGATAATTGGGGATATCCGGCATATTTAAACAAGCAAGCATATCATCCGTCGGCCGAAGATACTGAGGAAATCTTTTATTATAGTCACGATACTTATCAATGAAATCATTATTGATGGTAAAAGGAGTGGTGTAATAACCTTGAAGTCGTGTCGTATCTATTATGGCGATGAATTCCTCATCTTGACCATATTGATATGCTCCGCTGTAACTAATGTGTGCCAGTGAATTATTTAAATATATATTGCTTAAAACGAATTGTCCGTTACTTCTGTTATTTATTTCGCAATAGCCCAATACTCCGGCGGCAGAAACAAATAACCCGAACAATCCCCAGTACAAAATCTTTCTTTCTTCTCTTGAAAAAATAAATCTGAAAACCAAAAAGAGAAGAACCACAAAGATGAGTATTAAATAAGTCGGCTTCAACATTATTAAGAAAAACGGGAATATGCCCAATGATACCGCTGTAAGTTTTCTGGGCTTATCCAGATATTTTGCAAGAATGAACAACAGTAATGTGGAGCCGGCAAAACACAAACATTCCGGATTAATATAAACATTCTGAATAATGACAGGATGCCATAAGCCATAAAAAAGAGTCGCGATAATAATCAGGTATCTATTTTTAACGATGCTCTTGGATACGAAATAAAAAGGGATAATCGACAAAAACGATATTGCCTGCTGAAAAATAATCAGATTTTGAACCAGATTATCTTTGGAGATGCATTCGAAAAATTTTATTACATAAGGATACAGCGGCGTCCGGTATAAATCAACAACGCCTCTGAATATATCAACGGGAATAAAATAAGAAACGCTGTCAGAATTGTACAAAACCATGCCCGGATGCAGGAAACCGAAGTAAAACAATCTGTAAAAAAGGCAGAAAAGTAATATTGCGCCAAGCTTGACGCAATCAGGATCTTGACTGATTTTATTATGAAACCAATTATTTTCCTTCATAACATTCTTATCCTGCATTGGGGCCTAAATATCTATTTTTTCGGCAACTATTGCAATATTTATTTTAGTGAGACAAGCTGAAAACAAGTGAAACGAAGTTTGAAGCGTAAGTCGAACTATCCCCTGAGCAAAGCGAATGGGGATTAGAAGCGTTAGTTGTAATGAGACTCAAATTTCACAAGCAGAGTGTAGTGAAATTTGTAAGTCGAATTATCCAATAGCCAAAGGCTATTGGAAACTAGTGAGTCCCAAGTTTCAGAAGCGTAGCGCATTGAAACTTGCTGGACGAACTATCCCCTGTGCGAAGCACAGCGGGATATCCCGCGAATCGGAGGATATGATACCTTCTGACTTGATGCTGGATCATATTCGCGATTGACATAAAATAACAATTTACCTATGCTTCTTCCCCGAAAAGAAATTTTTGAAAATTATTTTTACAAGGAGAAAAATATGCCGGGACGTTTAAATGGTAAAAGCGCGATTATAACCGGAGCTTCCAATGGAATTGGCCGTGCCTCTGCACTGCTTTTTGCCCGGGAAGGAGCAAATCTTGTGCTTGCCGATGTTAATGAAGCCAACCTGCGAGGGGTTGAGGACGATATTAAGAGCATGGGCGGAAATGTGGTCATACGAAAAACAGACGTTTCATCGGAAGAAGAAATCAAGGCCCTGATTAATCTTGCTCTGGAGAAATTCATTAATATTGACATTCTGGTCAACAACGCCGGCATCGGTGGAGGACTGGACGCTCTGGAGGATCAAAATTCCGAGGAATGGCACACAGTATACGATATCAACGTCATGGGTCCTGTTTACGCCACCAAACATATAATCGCGCATATGAAGGCGCGCCGCCGCGGTTCCATTATCAATATCGCCTCTGTTGCGGGAATAATGTCCGGCGCGGGCGGCAATGCTTACAGCGCCAGCAAGGCGGCTCTGATCAATTTCACCAAAACATCGGCCTGCGAGGTCGGAGCACACAACGTGCGCATCAATGCCATTTGCCCCGGACTTATAGAAACCGGCATGACCCTGCCCTTCTTTGAACTTGCCCGCAGTGTCGGCAAAGAAAACCAGTTGGGCAAATACTGCGAACTAAAGCGCGCCGCCTCTCCTGAAGAAGTCGCCTGGGCCATACTATTTCTGGCCAGTGACGAAGCAAGCTACATGACCGGTCAAGCCATTCCTGTGGATGGCGGCATTACTGCATCAATGAGTATACCGGGAAGGAAAATATAATAAAATTAAATGACTTAGCATTCCGGGGCAGGTTCAACGGAACCGGCAAAAATAACGGCAGGCGCCTTTAATGTTAACAGATTCTAACAATTTGCAATAATGTATAAATAAAAAAAGCCGGGGCAATTTTATTGCCCCGGCTTTTCTTTAATTCTACTTAAGCCTTTCTTTAAGCGCTTCGAATTGTTTCTTAAGTCTGTCAGGCAAACGATCGCCAAACTTGGCAAAATGATTTTCAATATCGGGAATCTCCGCTCTCCATGCTTCCACATCAACATGCAGCAATTCCTTGATATCCTTTTCGTCAATTGCCAGACCATTCATATCGAGGCCGTGAGCCTCAGGCAACAAGCCGATGGAAGTTTTAACAGCGTCCACCTTGCCTTCAATCCGTTCGCACATCCATTTCAAAACGCGGCTGTTCTCTCCGAAACCGGGCCAGAGCCACCGGCCATCCGGTGTCTTTCTAAACCAGTTCACATAAAAGATTCGGGGCGCTTTTTCACCGAGTTTATCGCCCATATCCAGCCAGTGCTGGAAATAATCGCCCATGTTGTATCCGCAGAAAGGCTGCATCGCGAAAGGATCGCGTCTTAAATTCCCCACCGCGCCGATATTGGCTGCCGTGGTTTCCGATGAAGCCGTTGCACCAAGGAAAACGCCGTGGTCAAAACTGTAGGCTTCGTTGACCAGAGGGACAACACCCGCGCGTCGTCCGCCGAAAACAAAAATATCAATGGGAACACCTTCCGGCTTTTCCCAATCCGGACAGATGACAGGACACTGGAAAGCGGGCGCGGTAAAACGAGAATTGGCGTGAGCCGCCACTTCCTTTTTCTCATTGGGCCAGTCTTGACCTTTCCAGTCAATGGCGTGCTT
>Ga0182021_10012187_pt1 | contig 10215 bp, 7 predicted proteins | sample 612E3MmetaG_FD_120493 | JGI IMG/M metagenome (GOLD analysis project Ga0182021, IMG submission 120493) | Permafrost microbial communities from Stordalen Mire, Sweden - 612E3M metaG (Illumina Assembly) | ecosystem: Environmental > Terrestrial > Soil > Wetlands > Permafrost | place: Sweden... | reverse complement strand
GTAAAAGGATCGTGTTCCTTTATAATACTTGATCAGTTCTATAAATGAATCCTTTTTTGTGATAGTTCCGTCAAAATCAAATAAAGCCAGGTCCTTTTGCATCATGTCTCTTCATTGTCAGGAATACAATTACAAATTTATTAATATTTTATCATGCTTAAATATTGAATGGCCATATATATCAATGACTTATTAAACAACTCTAAATCATAAATTTATAAGTCATAATGGCACAATTTATATATATTTTCATAAATAATTAGCAAAATGACTACAGAAAAAAAACTGCCGTTTATCTCAATTCTTCTTCCTGCTTACAATGAAGAGTTAATTATTGAAAAAAGCGTTGGAATTATTGTTGATTATCTCGAATCAAAAAAGGATAAATATTTATGGGAGATACTAATTATTAATGATGGCAGCAAAGATAAAACCGGGATATTTGCTGATGCATTAGCAGTGAGTCACAAGAATGTGCGGGTCATTCATCATACTGTAAATCTGAATCTGGGAAGAGCACTCCAAACCGGCTTTAAAAATGCAAACGGAGACATTATTGTGGTGCTTGATATCGATTTAAGCTATTCTGAAGATCATATTGAAAAACTGGTTGATACACAAATTACTACAGAAGCCGACATAGTTATTGCATCACCCTATATGAAAAAAGGGAAAGTTACAGGCGTGCCTTTTGTCAGGGCGCTGTTAAGCAGGACCGTAAACAGATTTATGCGATTTGCAGCTCAGGAAAAATTTAGTACGTTTACAGGAATGGTTAGGGCATATAGAGCTGGATTTATCAAAAAACTGAATCTTAAGACAAAAGATTTTGAAATAAATCCTGAAATATTATATAAAGCTATGATCCTTCGTGCAAGAATTGTTGAAATCCCTGCCCATCTTGATTGGACCTATCAGAATAGTGCCGGGAAAAAGAGAACCTCCAGTATGAGGATTTTATCAACATTTTATTCCGGATTAATGGCTGGATTCATTTTCAGACCGTATATATTTTTTCTGGGATTTGGATTTTTATTGTTATTAATATCAATATATGTTATTGGCTGGATTTTTATAAATATTTTCCAGATTTATCCAACTGTTCCTTTGGTAGCCGGCTATTTTGATGAAAGGTTTTCAAAAGCAGTGGGTCTTGTCTTTCAGCAGCGACCTCATGCTTTTTTTATTGGTGGTATTACACTTATGCTTGCGATACAAGTGCTAAGCCTGGGATTTTTAAGCTTACAGAGCAAGAGATATTTTGAGGAAATGTTTCATATAAATTCTTCCATTCTAAAAGCAACAGATTTTGGAGACAGAAAGTAATATTAAGTGAGATTAATAATAAGAATTCTCATATACCTAAAGATTAAGAATCAGTGCTTATTTAATCAAAATTAAATACTTGGGAAATATGTCCACAAATCTTTCAGAATCTGTTTTAAAGCAGAAACCAATAATTATTATAATATTTCTTTCATTATTAATTTATCTTTTCCTCTCCTTTAAATTAAATGTATGGATTGATGAGGTATGTACAATTAAAACCATTTCTCACGATTCAGTAAATAGTACTATAAAGTCTGCAATTAATTTTGAAGGACAACCCCCATTCTATTTTATCATTGCCTTTTTATGGGCAAAAATCAGCAATTCAGAATTCTTTTTGCGCCTGTTATCAGTGTTATTTACTGTCTCTGCAGGATTGCTATTGTTCAAACTTTACAGAAATATCTCAGTTACCAAAGATTGGCTGATTTTAATCTTGATATTTGCCAATCCCTTTATGGTATATATTGCAACTGAAATAAGATGCTATTCTTTAGTTGTTTTACTTTCGTTATTATTAATTCATATATTCCAAAAATATTACACAGATCAGAAGGTACCGATATTAATCAGGACTATATTTATTGTGACATCAATTGCAGCAGTCAATACACAATATTTTGTCTCATTTATACTTCTGTCAAATGCGGTATACTTAATGATTAAAAGTAACTGGAAGACATTCCTAACCTATATGATTGATATGTTTTTTGTAGTTGCATCTCTTATGTGGGTACCTTTCCATATTATAGGACAATTGGATATGCACCTTTATCCGGGAATTAACATCGGATTTAAAGATATTATCAGTTTTTTACCAGAACGGTTTAATGATTATATTTTTAATAGACACTTATTCCCATACCGGATACTTGGATACCTCATTCAGTTAATAATCATTTTCTCAATAATTCTTAGTATTTTCATTAAAAGGAAAGTTAAAAATTTCATTGCAAGTAATTTATATTTATTTGTCCAGCTTATAGGCCTGTCTCTATGGTTCTCTTTGGTTTACTTTAAATTAGGGAACGAATTTCTTTCAATCCGTCATACAGCTATTCTCTTCCCTGTCATTTTCTTGTTATTCATTCGTTCATTTGATTATTTCCAAAACGTATATTTTAAAAGGTTAATAATTATAACAGCTTTCTCGTTCTCTTTAATTTGCACTTTTAATTTTTACAAATTATTTGTCAAGGATTTTGATGTTTTAGGATGTGTTAAGTACATGACTACTAATTCAAAAGAAACTGAGCCCATTGTTTTGATGACAAATCAGGAGGGGCTACCATTTTTATATTATTTCCGAAAGAAAAATGAAACTTATGTCCTCCCTTACACCCTTAGCGATTCTACGGGATTTAGCTATGTTAAATTAGGAAAAGCTCTTAAAAGCGAGGAGATTGATGAGTTATTATCGAAGGTCAATAGAAGCCATAACTTTTGGGTTCTTAATCTTTTAAAAGATAATATTCATGACAAGAATTTAATGAGCATTGATGAAAAACTTAATTCCACTAAATATTCATTAGTGGCTGATACTATTATTGGCGATCCTAAAAATCGTAAATCATTCAAGGATCTTCATATTAGAAAGTTTAGAATTGAATAATTTGAAGATCTTTTCAATGTATGCAAGGATTGATAGTTTACATATTTCAAAGGGAAGTGTATAAGGAATTAAATTAATGTTAAAAATCCAAAATGCCAATAATAAGTTTTGAGGCTACCAATAAAGCTGTTTTTAAAAATGCGGGACTGGGTCTGCTGTTTCAATTTCTCATTCGTATCAAAGGAATGATTACGTTGCCTATTATTGTGCATTTTCTGACTAAAGAAGATTTGGGAAGCTGGCTGATAATATCAACTTCTGCTTCTTTGATCATACCCATAATAACACTGAACCTTTTTGACGGGAGCGGAATGTTTTTTTCTTCAGATTTAGATAATGCATCAGTTACGCGTAAATACAGCACAATTTTGTCTTCCGCAGCCATTATCCTTCTTATACTACTTATACCGACAGCAATTATCTTATATTATTTATCGGTAACAAAATCTTTCTGGCTGTCAATACTTATTTATGTTGTAATAGCAGTTGCGTTTAAAGCTGCGGTGATGCTTTATCAATGCTACCAAAAATCAAAGCTATTGGTTTTCGTAAATTTTATAGTGGCTTATGGCAGTACCATTCTGACAATACTGGCGGTATTAAAATACAGAAGTTATCTGAGTATTATGATACCCGTATATGTAACACAGCTGATAGTCACATTGGTGCTATTTTCACGGGTATATAAGGAGATTAAGTTTAAAAGGTACATTGATAAAGACTTTCTGAAAGAGGTTCTGAAGATAGGAATACCACTTATTCCGGTTTATATTTCAGAATGGCTTTTAAGCTTTATAGGTGTTTACATGCTAGGCTATTTTGGTCAGCTGAAAGAAGTTGGAAATTTTTCAGTATTGCTGTCCATTGCCGGAATTTTCCTGGTATTGAGGACGACATTGCAATTCTTCTGGTTCTCTACCTGTTCAAATCTTATCCGGGGTGAAAAGAATGCAGAATTTAATTCCATTTATCAGCTGATTATGAAGGGTTACCTTTATATAATTATATGTGGAATTATTTTTTATATATTTTTTGTTAATGATATTATCAGAGTTTTTGCTTCAAAAGAATTCATGTCTTTGGGATTGCCAATTATTATTACGGTCATAGGATATGCTTTTTTTATTTTCTCTTCCATATACAATGGTATCCTGTATGCACTTGCACGTACGAAAGAGATACTTTTTTCATATATTGTGTCTTCAGCATCTGTAGTAATTGTTGGCTTTTTTTTAATCCCTCAATACCGGATTATGGGAGCAGCGCTCAGCATGGTCATAGGAAATATTATTCTTCAGTTGATGTTGCAATGGTATTCAAAGCGCATAAAAGTCATGAATAAAATTGATAATATTATATTGGTATTATTCATTAGCTTTTTAACCATTATTCTATCGTATTATGTATCTAATCTCAATCTTGCCCCCATGCTGATACGCGGTCTGGGAGTATTAGTCCTGGCATTATACACAGTTTTTATAGTCCAGTTTAATTACCTCCCGGTAGAGAAGGCTTATGCATATATCAAAACTAAAATCAACAGAAATTAAACTTATATAATATGGATCTGATTGTCGGTGCTGGAATTTCGGGATTAAGCTATGCAAATTTTTGTGGCCACGATGATTATCTGATAATCGAAAAGGATTCCTATATCGGAGGTTACTGCAGAACGATAAAAAAAGAGGGTTTTACATGGGATTATTCCGGACATTTTTTCCATTTCAGAAATCAGGAAATTAAAGACTATATTCTTGCAGAGATGGATCGGGACGATATTCTCGAGATTACCAAAATGACGCAGATAAGATATAAAAACCGTTACATTGATTTTCCATTCCAGAAAAATATTCATCAGTTATCCAAGAAAGAGTTTATTGACTGTCTGTTTGATTTATTTTCTGAAAGGAATCCCGATTTTTCAAATTTCAAGGAAATGGTTACAGCAAAATTCGGGAAGTCGATTGCAGAGAAGTTTTTAATTCCCTATAATGAAAAACTGTACGCCACAGATACAAATCTTTTAGATGTCGATGCGATGGGCAGATTCTTTCCCTATGCAGATAAAGAAGAGATTATTAAAAACTTTAAGAAGCCGGCCAGCGATTCGTACAATAGTTTTTTTGCATATCCGCGCGGTGGCGCAATCGAGTATGTAAATTCATTATTCAAACGGGTTATACCGGAAAAGCTTTCTCTTAATGAAGGTCTGTTGCATATTGATCTGAAAAATAAGATTGCAAAAACTTCAGAAAGAGAAATTAAGTTCGATCATCTTATATCTACTATACCCTTTCCTATATTGCTGGATATGTGTGATATAGAGTATAATAAGAATTTTTACTCATGGAATAAGGTTCTGGTATTTAATATCGGTTTTAATAAAAAGGGTAAAGACACAGTAAATCATTGGGTTTATTTTCCTGAAAAGAAATATTCATTTTACCGGGTAGGATACTATGATAATATTTTTAACACAGATAAGCTTAGCATATATGTAGAAATAGGGATTAATAAAGACCAGCCTGCAGATCCAAAGGATTACTTAGATAGAGTTCTTTACGATCTTAAAATTGCAGGAATTATTGATGATCATAAAATTATTGCTTATTCAAGTGTTATTATGGACCCTGCATATGTCCACATAAAACTGGAGAGCGAGAAGGATAAATCAGAGAAAATGGCGGATCTAGCAAAACATGATGTATATTCCATTGGCAGGTACGGAGAATGGATATACTGTTCGATCGAAGATAACATCATTTCAGCCAAAACATTAGCTTCAAAAATATTGCAATGAGAATTTTGATAATTGGGGATTATCCAAAAAGAATCGGTGGTGTCACAAACTATACCAGGCCGTTGGCTTTTGAGCTTTCGAAAAGTCAGGAAACATTTTATTTATACAATGGAGCCAGCACAGACAACTTTGATTTTAGAGGAATCAGGATTGAAGAATCTAAAGAATTTTCCGGATTCAGGTGCTTTGAACTGATAAACGGTCAGGGTATTGAGAAGAACTATGACAATCTCGATGTCGATACTTCCGATTGGTTCGACCGGTTGTTCAGAGCCTTTATTAAAAAGCATGAAATAGAAATCATTCATATAAATGAGATTTTTGGTTTTTCATCTGCAATGATAAATGTAGCACGGCAATCAGGGATCAAGGTAGTTGTTACAGTGCATGAATACTGGTGGTTATGCCCCCACAGGGTAATGGTTGACTTTAACAATAAAATATGCGATGGCCCATATAACATGCAAAAATGCAGTTACTGTGTCCATAAAAAGCTTAATGGTGTTAGTTCAACATATAAGAAGAGAAGAGAAAAAATAAGAAATTCATTGCCGGCAAGCTTCAAATTGATTAAAGCAATTTTTGGCCTGAAAAAATTTTTTCGTCCTGAAAAAACTGATAAAATTGTTGATCTTGAATTCGGCTCCGCAGATTTTACAGCATTTAAAAACCAAAAATTAGAAGATCAATTAAGTATAAGATTAAATAAAAATATAGCTGCCCTCAATTCGGCAAATCTTATAATAGGCGTTTCAGAAGATGTAAAAGATAAGCTAACTGCGTATGGTGTTAATCCTGCTATAGTTCTTGTTCAGCACATTGGATCAACAATCGCAGAAAATAAAACAGCCCATATTAAAGAAGTCAATAAAGAAAAAATCGTATTTGGCTTTATCGGCGGAATAGGATATTATAAGGGTGTACATCAGTTGGTCGATGCTTTTACCAGGATGCCAGATTCATATAAGGAGAAATGTGTGGTGGAATTATATGGTAAATATGACAGCAATTATCTGAATTCAATAAATAAGTTTTTGAAGCTCGACAAGTATGCAGAAAAAGTAAGATTTCATGGCAGATATAATCCTGAAGATGTCAGGGATATCACAAATACAATTGATATCATGGTATTACCATCACTCTGCGCAGATACAGCACCGCAAACTATATTTGAAAGCTTCAGCTGTGAGTTGCCGATAATAGCGCCAAAGGTTGGAGGGTTCCCTGATTTTGTCAAGGATAATGTTAACGGGCTAATTTACCAGGAAGCATCTGTTGACAGTCTGAAAGAGAAACTTATGTATATAATTGATAACCCTCATCTGGTAGGTATTTTCAGACGCCAGATTCCAGAAGTAAAAACGATTTCTCAAAATTGCAGTGAATTAGTTGAAGTTTATAAATCTTTGGTATAACTGAAAAGATAAAGAATGCCAAATACATTGATAAAATCATTTCAGATATTGTTAGTTTCTCTGCTAGTGGTTTGTTCTTTCCATTTTTTTGAAGCGAATTTCCTAAGTAAGGCCTTTGTGTATTATTTACCTTTCTTTTTTGTCGCCTTTGCAATCGTGCTGTCAATGCCTTACTTTTTCACTCAACGGCAAGGATTTGTGTTGCCGGTACAATTAATAGTATTATCTATGCTAATCTCCATATTTTTCGCACATTTATCATGGGGGCAGGATTTTACTAACTGCATATTAGGAACACTACCCATGATGCTATGGGTATTCTTTTTTTACCTGTTACAGAAAAAAATTCCTGAACTAGCTATTGAAAAAATAATTGTGGCATACGGTATAATCTATTGCGGACTTTTTTTTTATCAATTAACGCATAGTCAGACAGTGATTTTTGGTGGAAATGAGTTTAGCGAAGAAAGAGGTACTATCAGGATACCAATTGCCGGACAAGGGGGCTTATTTCTTGCCTCATTTATGGCGCTAAACAAATTTACTTCTCAGAAACATAACAGACTAGCCTGGATAGCCCTGTCATTAGCCGGGCTGGTAATTCCAATAATTCAGGCAACCCGTCAATTCATTTTAGGGGTATTAGTAATCTTTATTTACCATTTCATTAAAGACATATCCATACTTAGAAAGGTAATTGTTATTGCTTTTTGTATCGGATTGATTTTTTTCTACATCAAAATCTCAAATAATGCTATTGTAAAAGGCCTTATTGAAACACAGCAGCAAGACTCCCAGATGGGAAAGGATAATGCGCGTCTCTTATCTGGCACCTATTTTCTTACTCAATTATCCCCTACTAATATTAATAAGGTTTTTGGAAATGGCGTGCCTTCAGGCGAAGACTCTTCCTATAGCAGATTTGTAGATTCATTAAATCAATATGGGCTTTATATGTCAGACGTTGGAATAATTGCTGTATATGCCATGTTTGGTATCATTGGAGTTCTTGGGTTTATTCTTATCTGGATTAAGAGTTTTACACTGCCATTATCAAAGGATCATTACTACTTAAAATACTACTTATGGTTTCTATTAATTACTTGTTTAACTTCTGACACCCTGTATTCAAGTAGCTTTGTAATTTGCACAGTGTTTGTTATTTACCTCTATCAAATACAGTATTTAGATCATTTGCAGCCGTCAGGAAAATCTTTATCGTAATTTCAACTTAAGAATTTAATTATCGTAAAATAATTTCATTTCTGATCCTTTAAATTGAATGTCTAAACTTGCAATTGTAATCCCCGCCTATAAAAGTGTTTTTTTTGACAGGGCGCTATTCTCAATCGCCAATCAAACAAATAAAGAATTCACTTTATACATTGGTGATGACTGTAGTCCTGATAACTTATATAGCTATGTGATAAAATACGAAAATATTATAAATATAACTTACAGACATTTTGATGAAAATTTAGGAGGCAAAGATCTGGTTGGCCAATGGGAGAGATGTATTGACCTGGTAGGAGATGAAGAATGGATATGGCTCTTTTCTGACGATGACATTATGGAACCGGAATGTGTTGAAAACTTTTATAAGACATCAGACCTGCATCCCGATTTTGATATATATCATTTTAATGTTGTGAAAATCGACGAAAAAGAGAATATTATAGAAAATTTCTATTCTTTTCCTGAGATATTGACCTGTGAAGAATTTTTATTGAAAAAGCTGTATGTAAGTTACTTCAGCACCGTAGTTGAATTTATATTCAGGAAGTCACATTTCATTAATAAAAAACGATTTCAGAGTTTTGATTTAGCATGGTGCAGCGATGATGCGACCTGGATTAAATTGAGTAAAAATAAGGGTATACGGAACATTGATAATTCAAAGGTTTACTGGCGGATAAGTTCATATAATATTTGTTCAATTGTTAATGAAAAGCCAATTGTAATGCGGAAGCTTAAAGCTCAGATAGAATTTGCAAAGTGGCTATATGCAGAATCAAAAAACGGTGAAATTAACATTGAAGCCCCAATACTTCAAAAACACGTTGGAAAATGGTTTATGGGGACACTTAAATCAAGAATTGTATATGTCGCATTTGGAGAGATAGCGACTCTGGCTGAAAAACTTAATCTTGTCCTGCAGGGGAATATTATCAGGATGCAAAGCATTTTATTTCTATATTATTATAAGATTTACCGGTCATTGACAGGAAACCTGAAAAATTCCTTCTCTTTAAAGAGCTTATGACAAAAACTAATAGTAAAAATTTTACCCGGAGATGAAGTTGCTCTTTATCAGTGCCAGAGACGTACACAAGAAACTACATGGCGGATTCCAGTGCACAAACAGGAATTATTTGTCATTCTGTGAATTGATTGGATCATCCAATATTGATGTAATAAACCTCGTGGAAAAAAAATATCCACTCTTCAGGAGTATCTTAAAAAGAGTTTATTTATTCTTTGGATTCTATTTTGGATTATCACCCGTTAAACTAAAAAACATAATTAAGATTTCACCTGAATATGACTATGTGTTTATCGACACCTCAAGCTACGGAGTAATTGCATATTATCTCAAGAAAAATAAATATAAGGGTCAGGTAATCTGCTTTTTCCATAATATTGAATATAATATCCAATTGCAAAGAACAAAAATCAATCCTCTCCGTATCTGGAATATTTTTATTATGCGTTATAATGAGAAAAAAGCCTGCATGTATGCTGATAAAATAGTTGTTTTAAATAAGCGGGACGGGATCGAATTGCAAAGAATATACGGAGCTGCCAAAATAAATATAATACCCATCAGTTTATCGGATACTTTCAGAAATAACGTGAAGGATTTTACCTCCATACCTCCGACCTTTATTTTTATTGGTAACAACTGGTTCCCCAACATACACGGTCTAAGGTGGTTTGTTGCTAATGTCCTCGATAGTGTGAACATTAAACTGCAGATTATAGGAACCGGAATGGATGTATTAAAAGAAGAATTCGAACATCCCAGGATTGAATTTTTAGGATTTGTACCTGACTTATCT
>Ga0182021_10012185_pt1 | contig 10216 bp, 8 predicted proteins | sample 612E3MmetaG_FD_120493 | JGI IMG/M metagenome (GOLD analysis project Ga0182021, IMG submission 120493) | Permafrost microbial communities from Stordalen Mire, Sweden - 612E3M metaG (Illumina Assembly) | ecosystem: Environmental > Terrestrial > Soil > Wetlands > Permafrost | place: Sweden... | reverse complement strand
TATCCACCAATACAGTTTCTCCCGTTCTTCCAACGACAGATGTTGATATGTTTTCACACGCACCACCTCCTTCAAGGTTTACAAGTATACCCCAGGTGGTGCACTTCGTTTGCGAACTCAAGCTTGTGGGTAGAATGGTAAAAGACGCGGCGCTTATTGCGTCGGCGGTAGCGTTGCTCTTTTCAACCTCTGGCGACGCGCTTACTATGCACGTCGAGAATAGCAAAGATGATTCTCACTCAGGAGAATCGTGTGACGCGTGGGCCCCCTGCCAGGATCCGAATCAAGCCTGCGTGCTTTATCCGAATGTACAGCGATTTGACAACGATGGCCCGGGGGGATCGAATAAAGGATCATGGATTTGTACGGATAAAATTCCACAAACTTTTACTCTTTATACCTGTCCGAACGCTCCAACTGATTCCTGTGCGGTGACAACCAATGCAGACGGACTACCCTAAATATAGTTCTTAAATGTTGATAATACCCTCTTAAAATAAGTTTGGGCCGTTAGGTTTTCTGCGCGCTTGATAACAATCGCCCCAGAGGGTTGAAATTTGTCGGCTGGGATTGCATACTTAAGAAGGCATGGACGATAATGTAATTGTTGGCGGGAAGCCCTCAAAGAAAATCGATAAGCGCGTATGGTGGACCGTGGGTATTGTTGCCGCATTTCTTTATATTGGGTTTTTGTTTTGGTTGCTTTTTTATTCAGTTTATGTCGCCAATCTTTCTTTTGTAATTCCGCTTCGGGCTTGGTATCAAAATGCGTATTGGCAGGCTGAAGGGGTGTTATGGCAAAAACATCGGACATACCCGCCGTTTAATCCAATTTATGCAATACAGCCTATTTCATCTGATGCCAAAACGAATACGTATCTGTATCAATTTTTCGGCACGTTTTCAAGCGTTGACTGGCGTACCCGCACGTTATTTATGAAAGGGTATGATAATAATATCTATAGTTTTATTATTCCCATCGCGATGATAGACAATATGGATGCGGATACGATTGGTATTGATACGCCTGCGGCTGCAAAAAACATTACAGAAATTCAATGGAACGACGCGAGGGAATTCCAACAAATGATGATTGGTTATTCCAAAAATAAGCTCGCTCCGCTGAATCAAGACGCAGGGTATTTTTTTATAAAACGGTATGAATGACGACGTGGTCGCCGTAATATATCTAACACTGACATGCGTATGGACAAAGTGAGATACCTTACTATATTATAAGATTAGGATCAGAATTAATTGACTCTTAATAAGAGGGATGATACTATAGGGTGATTATGCCTATGCCGGAAGTTTCATTAGTAAATGGTTCCAAGAATATAGATATTTCGCGATTTCCAAGCATTCCTGAAGGTGAAGGTGCCTGGAAAAGCTGGGGATTAGCCAAGCTCGCCAACATTATTGGAGAAGAGTATTCATTCCCCAATGGTATTCAATTTGGTCGCATTGATGGACCGGAGAAACCGCTTGCATATGGATATACACCCGATCAACTTGCGGGGGTATTAAGGCGGTGGTCCCAAGAGGTGAAAAATGCTAAAGCCGGTGATGAGGGCCCACAATTATTTGATAAACCTCATTGGGAGCTCGCGGTTATTGAAGCCGCCCGCGTTATATCTCACGGACAAGAGGGGATGGGAGAGGCGTTTGACAGTAGAATCAATGAATTACAGGCAATAGTTGTGGAACAGAGAATCGGAAAAATACGAACTAAAGCTTCCAAACCCGGACAATTTTCAAACACGTCAATTATTCAATATGAAAACCGAACGAACCAGGAAGAAGTTTCCTTGGCAGAGCCGGTACGGGAGTTTTTATCGTCACTCGGTGATACGCTTCGTGCCGTTGGAAAGCGTCCAATATTAGTATTCACAGGTGTCATTTTGGCCGCATGCGCGTCCCTGCCGAAAGGTAACGCTGCTTCCACACGCGAAGTTCCTCCACCACCCCCAATTACTCCCACGTTGCCGGCTGAAGCGATCTCTGCGGCAGATGCTAGCGGGACGCCCTTCCCCGAACAAACGAGCGCTGACGCATCGCAGGCCGAATTGGTTCCGGTTGCGGACGCAACTGCTGTAGAGAAAGTCGTTACGGATTTTGAGGCTGCAAAGGTCAATTGGTATGATCAGGACGGAAATGTAGTGACGAAGAAAGGATCAGAATCGGGTTTGACGCTCGTCGGGCTCCTCGACGCACAGCTCGGTACTGATAGCGCCCCGTTTGCGATATTTGGGCTTGTGACATCTAACGGCGGCGTGGAACATCTGGTTATGAAACAGGCTGATGGTCAGTGGGTTCTCCTTGTCGGTAGCGGCGACTACTACAATACCGCAGACGGACATAAATTTGACGCTCTTGGCGTATTTAGAGATAGGAAGACCCGAAACTATCCAGCGAATGAAAACCCCGTCGAAAACAGCGTATTTTTACCTATTATAGCGGCTGAATATGATCAGTCAGGCAAATTCTTATCATGGTGGCTTTATAATATTAAGAATACTGAGCAGGATGAGTTTCATAAAATCCCCGCTCTAACAGGCGATTCCACGAAGCTGCTGTCGCTTGCTGAGCCGGGTGACAAGAGCCTCATCATTGGTGCGACTCTTATGAACAGCGAGGGGGTGAAGGATTGGAATTTTGCGTGGCAGGGTGACACATTTTCGATCGTCGACGCATCAGGAAATATATTGCAGCTCTGGGATGGGACACAGTGGGAAGCGCTTACTAAGCCGGTTACGACGTTTGAAAAACTCAACCAATATGATGCTCTTCCGGCGCTTTCCTCTGAAATTGCCGTTTCGGATGGATTTAACAATTTTCTCGAACAGCAATTAAAAGCAGGTAATCTGGGGGAGTTCCAGAATCTGGCTGCAGTGAAGCCGTTCGGACCTGAGAATTGGCAATTCTGGCCTCCGTCAAATTATGATTATCTATCTCAAGGAGCGCCCGTATCAACTATTGAATTAGGAGACGGTGCATTAACGAGCGGAGTCTATAAGGACCGGGCAAGCTGGCCTACGCGCCCAGTAGCGTATTATCAATTAACAATCGGCGGTGACAAGTTTCTTGCGATGATTTACTTAGCACTCAATCACGATGGGTCTCATGTCTTTTTTAAATATACGGAATCGTACAGTAAAATTTCGGATCTATTAGATACATTTCTGACTCCCGGCAAGTACATACCTACTCCGGCGGACATGACTCCGAAACCCGCCACGAGTAGAATTCCGCAAATCGATAAAAAATATGTCGATGATTATTGGATGGCACATTATGTTGATATGGAGAAGCTTATCGTAGAGACACGCGCGGGAGGAGATATAACATTTACTTATGACTGGTCAAAATTCCTTTGGATGATGGCTGGGGCCAATGTAGCCCCGATTAACTAGATATTTGCCTGATTTCGTCGGCTTTGCTACACTGGTTACGATGGCTGTCCATAAGAATGTTGTCAACGTCTTCGTATTTCTATTATTGCTCGGTCTAGGCTTCTTTTATCATCCGCAACTTGTTTTCGCAGGCTATACCGGCGGTGTTCCAACGTGTAACGGGCAATGCACTGGATCTTACGGTGAACCTTGTCTCACGGGTGGAGTTGGGGGATATACATACTGTACCTGTTCATGCAGTACTAATTCGCAGGGTGTAACAACCTGTACTTCAAGCGGGGGGTGTCATGTAGACAGCGGGAAGGGGGGCTGTTTCCCTGCCGGGACGAAAGTAAACATGAGCATCGGTAGTGAGAAGAATATTGAAGATGTTAAGATTGGCGATACGGTGATTTCTGAGTCGGAAAACGGCCAAAAATCCGTAAGCACCGTAACAGGTTTGCAGCAGCCGATATCTGACAACATGTGTGCCATACGCTATGCTAACGGAGACAAGCTTGATGTAACCAGCAATCATCCACTCTATACCACGCAAGGCTGGAAAGCCATAAATCCGAAAGCGGCGATGGACGAGATTCCGAATCTATCGGTCCACAGCCTGACGGTAGGAGACAAACAGATAAAAGCGGACGGATCTCACGACACCGTGACCTCAATTGCCTGTGTCAACGAAAAGGTGCAAACGTATAACCTCAAGCTCGATAGTGGCGCCCACACCTACTTTGCCGATGATTTCATGGTGCACAATAAAACTGGTGGTACTGGCGGTCGATTTAGTTGTGATGCATATGGCACATCCAGCCAGGGCGGTATCGCTTCAATCGTAACCAATAGCGACAACAGCGTCTCCGTCACCTTCTATTTGGAATATGGCAATCAAAGCACGTTTTGGCATTTGATATGGGGATCAGACTATGCCGCAGTTGTCAGTAACGCCGGTGACAGCACTCCAGGCTATGACCGTTGTAACGGCTTTGCATCGGCCGGTTGTGTAGATACGTATAATCCCCCCGGGACCTTTACGACGCCACCTCTTGATCCCCATGTTATGTACTTTTTTGGCTTTCAAGCCGAAGACGGCAATTCCTGGTGTGGCTGGGCAAGTTTACTGCCGCATCTCAATAGTTGTCCGGTTACTCCGAATCCGGCAACCATGAACGTGGGAGACCCGCCTCTGACGTTTACGACAGACGCGTACCATAGCTCTCAAACCTCAATTCCTCCATTGCCGATTGTAACAAGTGTAGCCTTTCATGGATGCGGACACAGAGTATGTGCTCAAAACGACCCTCCATCTATTTCCATGAGCCTTGACAGAGCGGCAGATCGTACTTTCCCGCTTTACTTCGTTATTACCTCCAACGGGTCGGGCTACGTGAGTGGAGTCGTCCCCCCGGGCTCGTCTTCTGCTGGGTATACCTACGGACCGGATTACAATCCTGATCAGCCTCCCAATCTTGGCGGTTATGTATACTGGGGAGTGCCATCATACCCAAATTATGTGCAAAGTGTCGATTACTTCGAAGACCCGACATATATTTCCACATCCGCCGTGGCCGTGGGATATGAACTCCGGTTATTTGATAAAAATAATGTCAGACTTGCCGACAGCGCATCATTTACCGTCCCCGCTTATTCCGCCGCACCGTCTGTTTCCGTATCCGCCGCAAATGGTTCAATTATAGTAACATATGCCAATCTCACTGCGCCGTTGGGAACAGACTGGATAGGAATATATCCGCTCGGCGGAGGTGCATATAAGGATTGGGCATATCTCAACAGTTCCGGCAGCTGTACCAAAACAGCAGGTGACGGCAAGTCGTCCGGAACATGCCAGGTTAGCACTGCGTCTCTTCCAGACGGCTCGTATATACTCAAGTTGTATTCCAATAACCCCAATACACATACAAACCTAGCGGCCAACAGCGCATCATTTACCGTCCCCGCTTCTTCTGCCCCGTCTGTTTCCGCATCCGTAGCAAATGGTTCAATTGATTTGTCATATACCGGTATTGCTTCGCCCTCAACAACAGACTGGGTGGGAATATACCCACTGGGCGCAGCAGATAATTATAATGCGTTTACCGACTGGGCATATCTCAACAGTTCCGGCAGTTGTACCAAAACAGCAGGTGACGGCAAGTCGTCCGGAACATGCCAGTTTGCTATTTCTGCAAACAACAGCCCGAATTCTGCTAGCACCTCTCCCTACCAAATCGCAGTTTCTGGGCTTTCATCAACAAACTCCTCAACAACAGACCTCAGCTCCGATGTGATTGCAATAGGTCAGTCCGCCTGTACCGACACCGTCCCCATCACCATTGTCTCCGCCGCCAAAGTCCAGGCCCGTGCTCAGCTCATCCCTAAGGGCACGGCAACGTGTTCCCAGATGTATGCCCTGGCGAGTCCTACCTACATCCCAGTCACGTTTACGAGTTCCCAGGGAACTCCCGCAACGCAGGTTTCAGACGGGACGGGCACCTATGTAAGCTGGAATGTCCCTGCCTCCACCACTGTTACTGTCGGTGATTCACCGCCTGCGGGTGATGTGATCAAACTTGCCTGTTGGCAGCGGGACAAGACCAATCCACCAACCGGCAGCGGCGTCTCCGCATTCCTGAGCAATGTGGAAACATTAACCTTTGATTACGGCTATACCGCAGGTACGGGCTGGTTCCAGGCGCAGGGCGGGGATGTCTATGGCGCAACCGATGTGAAATCATTTGTTGCTTCCGGGGCTCCCCCTGCCTCCCGGTATTTCGTGACGAACGGGAGTGGCGGCTACCCCGGCGTTGTTACCTCCGGATCCTCTCATGATTTTGACAGCTCCTTCCTGTCCCAGGGGGATGCCCTCTCCTCCTCCCGGAAGTGGCTTGCGAAAGAAGCCTATGCTCCCACGGATTACTACCAGGTGATGTACCACCGGTTTGATTCCCCCAAACCAACCGAAACGGGTGATATCACCCTTACTCAAGCTCCTGCGGGTAGTACCACACCCTACTACTACGACGGCAATGTCACGGTGGATACCAACCCATGGACTGTTCCCGCAGGCCAAAGTGTCGTTGTCTTCGTGAGCGGCGACCTCACGATCAAACAACCCATACATATGACGCCGGGAGGATTCCTCGCCTTTATTGTCAACGGAAACATCCTCATCGATCCGTCTGTGGGTGTTGCGTGTTCACCTGCCTGCGGCAACACACCGGTTCTTGACGGTGTCTATATCACCTCACCCAACGGGACGTTTGATACCGGGGATTCATCTGTCCCGGGGAGTGAACGCCTTGTGGTAAAGGGCATCGTTGTCGCGGGCAATTTCAACATGCAGCGCGATCTGGACAGTGTGGGACAAAACGTCACAACCGCTGCTTCTCTTTTCCAATATGATCCGGAACTCCTTCTGACCATGCCGGACCAAATGAAAGACCTTCCCGTGACCTGGCAAGAGGTGGCGCCGTAGTGCAATTCCGCCTACGGCGGATGCGCACTACGGATTGAGACAAGCGACACGGGACATAAGACATGTAATGGATAAATGATGAAGTATGGATGAATTAGTCGGATATCGAAGGTTACATGTTTGGCAAGAATCTCATGAGTTGGTGATGATGATTTATAAAATAACAAAAAAATTGCCTAAAGATGAAATGTTTGGTCTAATTTCGCAAATGCGCCGCGCAGCAGTTTCTATATCTGCTAACATTGTTGAAGGATATGCTCGTTCGTCCAAGAAAGAATTTGCCCAGTTTTTGTCCGTAGCCAAAGGGTCACTTGCGGAGATAGAATACTATCTTTTTCTAATACAAAAACTGGATTATATATCCATAAACGAGTATGAACCCCTTGAAGAAAAACGTCGTTTAGTGGGGAATCTGCTAAACGGTTTTATGCGATCTATTAATCGTTCATAATTTACTTATTGCCTGTCACTTGTCGCCTGTCTCATCTCTTGCTATACTACACTCATGCCAAAGCGGACATATCAACCGAAAAAGATTAAACACGCGCGAACTCATGGATTTCGTGAACGTATGAAGTCGGCCGGCGGCAAACGGGTATTGAAGCGACGCCGCAGCATCGGACGTAAACGACTTTCAGTTTAGAAACATGCAACACGTGACAAGAGACATGTAAAATTTAGCGTTGCATGTCTCATGTTTCTTGTCTCTTGTCGCTTTGAATAATGCTTTCTTGTCCCTACCGTCTCCCCTCGCCTGAAATATCGCACGTTATAAAGCACGGCGTTCGTATTATGGGAAAAGGGTTGACGCTTATATATAGAGACAGGAGACAGGAGACAGGAGACAGGAAAGAGCCTCGCTTCGCACTTATTGTTTCCAAAAGTGTTGATAAACGGGCAACCATCCGAAACCGTATCAAACGGTTATTGTCCGAATCCGTACGGCATGTATTGCTGCAGATTACACAGCCCGTCGATGGGGTAATTATTGCAAGTAGGCAGTTGGTTGGTCTTGAGCAGGCTGAAGTTGAGAAAAGGGTTATCGAGCTGTTGAAAAGAGCGAAAGTTATTGACGGCACAAGCAACAAGAGACAAGCAACATGAAATAAAACATTCTCTTGCCTGTCTCATGTCACATGTTTCATGAAACAACTCATCCTATCTTCTATCCGGTTCTATCAGCGCTATCTTTCCCTTGACACCGGTTTGGCAGCATCTATTGGGCGGGCCCTTCGACTCCGCTCAGGGTCTGCAATGTGCAGATTTACGCCTACCTGCAGTGAGTATACCTATCAGGCGATCGAGCGCTATGGTATAATCTATGGATCGTGGTTGGGACTCAAACGAATAGTTCGGTGCCATCCATGGAATAAAGGGGGATACGACCCGGTACCAGAAAGAAGCGACATGAGGCAAGAGACATGAGACAAGAGTTAACATGCTTGTCGCCTGTCGCCTGTCTCAATACTCATGACTAATCCTAATATTTGGAATCAGATTCTCGTGTGGCCAATTCTTAACGTTCTTATCGCGTTATATAAATTTTTTACGTGGGCGCATATACCAGGACCCTTGGGTTTTGCCATTATCGGACTCACGCTTATCATCCGGCTACTCCTCTACCCGCTTATGCAGGCACAGCTTCGGTCTGCACGGAAAATGGCGAAATTAAAACCACATCTTGATGCGATTAATGTGAAGCATAAAAACGACAAGCAGGCGCTCCAGCAAGCACAGCTTGCTCTTTACAAAGAACACGGAGTGAATCCCGCCGCAGGTTGTCTCCCCCTTCTTATTCAGATGCCCGTTCTTATCGCTCTCTATAGCGTATTTTATCAGGTACTTAATAGCGGAAACCTCGCCAAAGAGCTTGCGATTATCAATAAAGTTGTCTATTCTCCGGCGCTTCGCTTAAAAACATTGGATCTTTCTTTTTTCGGATTAAATCTTGCGGTGAAGCCTTCACAGTGGCAGCATTTCGGTTGGTGGCTCCTCGCAATTCCGCTTGTGACTGCACTACTTCAGTGGTATCAAAGTAAGTTGATGTTAGCTGCGTCTCCTATGATGGCCCCTGCGGGTGAAGCCAGCGCGGAAACTGACGCAAAAAAATCTCCGGACGCGAAAGCTCTGGCAGTTAAGGAAGAAAAAAAGCCTGAGGATACGGCGGCCGAAATGCAGAAACAAATGGCAATTATCACACCCATCATGTTTGCGTATTTTGCATTCCAATTCCCCGTGGGACTGGCGCTTTACTGGAATGTTTTTGGCCTTTTTGGTATCATGCAGCAACTCGCAATTAACCGCGAAAAGTGAGTATCAGTGTGTCAGCGGCATCAAAGCGTCATCGCAAGGACGCATTGATACGATGAAACATTGACGCTTTTTACAATGGACAACAAAAAAACCGTTCAGACAACAACCGAAGATCTTCTTTCCCGCCTTGGTATAACGGGTACGGTATCCGTTGATATTGATGAAACCGAAGCGTACCGCGTCAACATTCAGACGGAAGAAACAGGTCTCCTTATTGGATTCCACGGGAAAACGCTGGAGAGTCTTCAGATTATTTTAGGACTCATTGTGTCAAAAGATTTGGGCGCGTGGACGAAAGTCTATGTCAATGTCGGTGACTATCGCGAAAAACGGGAAGAAGCACTCATGCTTATGGCTCAACAAGCGGCTGACCGTGCTATCACCATGGGCCGTCCGGTTGAGCTTTCCCGGCTCTCAGCATCCGAACGCCGCGTTATTCATCTTACATTAAGCGGCGATGAACGGGTCGAGACAGAATCAGTTGGAGAGGGTTTACACCGCGTGCTTCTCGTTAAACCGAAGGTTGCATAATCCCCTTTTCTGCTCATTTTTATTTTTCTTCTTTCTGACGTATCATGAGGGGTAATCTCTGTCATGAACAAGCTCAACCGGATTCATAAATTATTATTTTACGCACTCCTTGTCTTACTGCCGACCCAAATAGGGCTTCATTTTTGGCCAGCGTGGACGTTTGTGCTGGGGAGGCGTGTGGATTATCTCTCCCCCACCCTATTTTTAACGGATATTGTGCTTTTTGCTGTGTTGATGTTTTGGTTTCTCGATTCAGTGAAACATTTTAGAAAAACCAAAAAAATAAATAAACCCTCAAAGATTAATCTGTTCATATTTCTTGCAGTCGGCATGCTCATCTGTTTTATTGTCGATAATACAATTCATGCATTGAGCATTCCGGTTGCTGTTCTCGCTTGGGTAAAGTTTTTTGAGTATATAGCCCTCGGGTTGTATATCGTAAAAACAAAACCTCGTGTTGGCATTGTCACTGTCTGTTTGGGGCTTGCGATGCTTT
>Ga0182021_10012184_pt1 | contig 10217 bp, 11 predicted proteins | sample 612E3MmetaG_FD_120493 | JGI IMG/M metagenome (GOLD analysis project Ga0182021, IMG submission 120493) | Permafrost microbial communities from Stordalen Mire, Sweden - 612E3M metaG (Illumina Assembly) | ecosystem: Environmental > Terrestrial > Soil > Wetlands > Permafrost | place: Sweden... | reverse complement strand
GGCGATGGCCTTCGACATGCCCGCCCGGCAGGCGTTCACGGTGGAGATGACCAGCCGCGAAGACCTGATGAACGCGATTTCGCTGAACAGTTCCATCTTCAACGGCGCACGCATCGTTGGCCCGTCCGTGGCGGGCTTCCTCATGGCGCATGTGGGCATGGCTTGGTGTTTTCTCCTGAACGGCCTCAGCTTCATCGCGGTCATCGCGGGATTGCTGATGATGCGACTGCCCAAGTTTGTCCCTCCGGCAGAACCTCCCTCCACCGGGCGGCATGTGCTGGAAGGCTTCGCCTATGTGGCGGGCCATCGGCGCGTCCGCATCCTGCTTCTGTTCGTAGGCGTGGTGGGCATCTTCGGCTGGTCGTATTCCGTCCTGTTGCCCGCTTATGCGAAGGATATTCTGCATCTGGGAGAGCGCGGCTATGGCGCACTGCTCAGCGCCAACGGCGTCGGGGCGCTCTTGGGCGCTCTTACCGTGGCGACCTATGGCAGCCGCCTCCGGCCACGACTGATGATTTTCGGTGGGGTGTGGTTGTTCTCGGCCATGCTGGTGCTGCTGGCGGTCGTGCGGTGGTTTCCGCTCGTGCTGGCGTGCTTGGCGGCGGGCGGCTGGGGGATGTTGCTCTGCTTCTCGACGACGAACACACTGGTTCAGACCAGCGTGTCGGATGCGATGCGGGGGCGCGTGATGGGCATCTGGGCGCTGGTGTTCGGCGGCCTGATGCCCCTTGGGGGACTCGAATCAGGTTTGCTGTCGCACGCGGTGGGTGTGCCGTGGACAATCGCGGCGGGGGCATTGATTTGCGCCGTTGCCGGTCTGGTGACGTGGTGGGCAGCACGCCGCAATCTTCCCGCCCCAGTGGAACGGTGTGCTTGAGATGGCACACGGAAATCAGAGTTCGCCACGCCGGGCCAGCAGGAACATCTCGGCCTCAATCCGGCAGAGCGCCTCGCGGTACTGGTTCAAAGCCGCCCGGCTGAGCCAAGGCATCTGTTAAACCGGCAGGTCTTGGGGGTAAGGGCCAAACGGAAAAGACCAAACAGCAGTACGCATTCTTTCGGCTGGGAGGTCATGTACGGCGTTTGCAGCGTTCGCAAATGTCGGTTACTGTCACCAATGTCCGGCAACCAACTACACACAGCCGGGTAGTAAACCGTCAAAGAAAGGCAAATTGAATATGGGCGACAAGTCTCCGAAGTCCGTACATAAGCAGGCAGCACAGAAGCAAGTCAAAGCCAACGCGGCTGCCCAGAAGAAGCAGCAAGCCGCCGCCGCGAAGCAAGTTGCGGGTAAGAAATAGCGAGGGGCACTGAGGGTTCCGACTGGGTACGTTGCCGGTTTTGAGCGGAGCCGCTGGCGACCGCCGCCAAAGTCATCCGGCGCTTCCTCTCCACTGGACGTGTCTCGTCGCTGATAAGACGGCGTGAACCTCACCCGGCAGGAACTGGCCGACCAAGCCGCCTCACTGGCGGTGCAGGGCGTTTACATTGGCCTGTCGTCGTGGAAATACCCCGGCTGGTGTGGAACGATTTACGACCGCACCCGATACGAGTACCGGGGCAAGTTCGCCGAAACCCGGTTCAAGCGGGACTGCCTCGCCGAATACGCCGAGGTCTTCAAGACAGTCTGCGTCGATCCCGCCTACTACACCTTCCCCAGCCAGCAGTATCTGGAAGGCATGGTCAACCAGACGCCGGACGACTTTGTGTTTGGCTTGAAGGTGACCGACACTATCACCATCAAGAAGTTCCCAAGCTCGACCGTTTTGGCGAGCAGGCCGGGAAGCCCAACGAGAACTTCCTGAACGCGGACCTGTTCGCAAAGGCGTTGCTCAAGCCCTGCGAGGCCGCCCGCTCCAGCATCGGGCTGCTCATGTTCGAGTTTTCCCGCTTTTGGCCGACGGACTACGAGCATGGCCGGGACTTCATCGCCGAGCTAGACAGGTTTTTGGGCCAGTTGCCTACAGGCTGGCCGTATGGCGTGGAGATGAGGAACCGGAACTGGCTCAAGCCGGAATACTTCGATTGCCTTGCCCGGCACGGGGTCGCGCACGTGTTTAACTCATGGCAGGCGATGACCCCGGTCGGCGAGCAGATGGCGCTGCCGGGCAGCCTGACAAACCCAAACCTGGCTGCTGCTCGGTTCCTGCTCAAACCGGGCCGCAAGTACGAGCAGGCGGTAAAGGCGTTCGAGCCTTACGACAACATCAAAGAAGAGAACCCGGAGACGCGTGCGGCTGGCAGGGCGCTGACTGAAGAAGGGAAGGCGGCAGGACCGAAGCGCCGGACGTTCATTTATGTTAACAATCGCCTTGAAGGGAATGCGCTCCAGACAATCGCTGCCATGATAGGCGATGTTGACTGGAAAGGATGGGCCAAAGCTTAGCGCAGGTGGCTCGAAGGTTCTGAAAATCTCCGCAAATGCTCCCCGATTCATCCCAAGGCACGGCCACCACCCAACCTCCGCGCATTACGTCCATTGATGCGCTGCGCGGGTTTGTGATGTTCATGATGATCTTCGTGAACGACCTCTCCGGCGCTGGCAAGATCGTGCCCGACTGGATGGTTCATTTCAGCGACCGTCATCGCAACGGCAGCGGCATGACGTTCGTGGATTTGGTCTTCCCCGCGTTCCTGTTCATTGTGGGAATGTCGGTTCCCTTGGCGCTCGGTGGGCGCACGGCGAAGGGCCAGCCGGTTTGGAGAACTCTCGGACACGTCGCCTTCCGCACCATGTCGCTGCTGTTCATCGGCATTCTGATGGTTCACGAAACGGCGGACACGGCGGCACTGGGCTGGTCGGGCGACTGGTGGTGCGTGCTGATGTATCTCTCGGCCATCGCCGCCTTCTGTTCCGTTTCGCCCCGCCGCTCGGCCCTGGAGTCCAGAGGGAACGCGTGGAGAATTGTCAGCTTCTGCGTGCGGCTGGCCGGGCTGGCGGCGCTGGTTTGGCTGGCGTTTGCCTTTCGGGGCGCAAAGGGTCAGCGCATCATCACGCTGGCACCCTTTTCGTTGGACACAGACTGGTATGGCATTCTTGGACTCATCGGCTGGGCGTATCTGGTCACGTGCATCGTCTTTCTGGTTTTTGGCGGCAACCGCACTGGGATTTTGGGCTGCATGGCTCTGTTGATGTGCCTGTTCGTGGCGGACAAGAAGGGCGTGTTTGAAGGCTTCTGGCTCACCAGGATCGTCGGCATCGGCGAAACGCTCGGCTCGCAGGGGGCCATCGCGGTAGGCGGTTTGCTGCTGGGTTCGATCCTCACCGCAGCCGACATGACCGCCTTGAAAGCACGCACGCGATTTACCTTCTGGTTCGCCGCCGGTTGCGCCGCCGCCGCGCTCCTGCTGAACCGGGCCTACGGCATCAGCAAGAACAACGCGACGCCATCCTGGTGTTTCTGGGCCTGCGCCATCACCGCCGCGCTGTGGTACGGGTTTTATCTGATCTCCGACGTGCGCCCCGTGAGAATCATTTCGCGACCGCTGGCGCTGGCGGGACAAAACGTGCTGCTCGCGTATTTGATTTCCGAAATGCTGCCCGGACTGTTGGACGCGCTGCGCTTGGGCGACGGCTATGACCATCTGGCCGCGAATCTTCCGTCCGCCATCGTACGCTCGGCCCTTGGCGGGGTGTTGATCCTGCTCCTATCCACCAGCCTCAACCGGATCGGCTTCCGGCTTAAGCTCTGATCCCCGCCCAATCCGGCGGAAGAACTGGCCACGAAGATTATCGGCGGACTACTTCCTGCTGCCGCCGGTGCGGAAAACGGAGCAGAAATGGCGCAGGTACTGGTTGCGACCCCGGAAACCACCGGCTGCTCAGTTACAATCTCAAGACCGCTTTCTAATCGTCAACCCGCCCGAACCTGGCAAATTAACCCATGATGAATAATCCAAAGGTGAAGTTGTTACTGCTCATCAGCCTGCTGGCGGCGCTGGGCGCTGTGCTTTCAGCCTTCGCGGCTGGCTCGCACTTCCAGATTGGTTTCAACGATGGCGCGTTCAACTTCGACTTCAAGGTAGTCACGGGCAACAGCGGGGCGGCTTCGGTCTTGGGTGTGATCGCGCTGGCGGCAGGTCTGATCGGCATCGGCCTGCATGTTTTTGGGGGTGCTCAGACTGGCGATGAACCCGCTTCTCACCCTGGCGCTGCTGGCCCGTCAGAGTTCTCGGATTTCCCTAACACGCTTCGCCGCCTGACCAGGTCGAAAACGGATGAATGGCTGGGTGGTGTTTGTGGCGGGCTGGGCGAGCACACCCCGTTGCCGTCTTGGGTCTGGCGGCTGGTCTTTCTGCTCGTGCTCTGCTGGTACGGTACGGGGGTACTGCTGTATATCTTGCTCTGGATTTGTCTACCGGAATCGCGCATGGAGGCAGAAAGGCCCGGCACTTCGTCCGGTACGGCGGCTTGTGCTGCCGAGTAAAAGGAATTGATATGAAAACCTCAGAATTAGTGTTCGTCGGCATTAAAGGGTCGGTCGTCGCGCTGAATCAGGCCACGGGCCAGCAGGTGTGGGCGACGCATCTCAAGGGTTCAGATTTCGCAAACGTCGTCCTGGAAAACGGGGCAATTCTTGCCTCCTGTCACGGCGAAATCTTTTGCCTGGACGCGCTCACGGGCGATGCGCTGTGGCACAACCCGCTCAAGGGCTTTGGCACGGGGCTGGCCACCATTGCGACTGAACACAATCCGGGGGATTGCAACGCGCCCGTGTTGGCTGAGAAACGCCGCCGCGACGAGGAAGCGGCAGCTTCAGGCGCAGTAATTGCCGCGACGGCCACAAGCTCATAGCTCCTGCCGTTCGCGGGGTGTTTAGTGACCGCCCGTGACCGTGCAACCGGCCCGGCGCAGGTCTTCTGCCAAATCTTGTTCCGTCAGGGCCGGTTGGCAGGCAGATGCAAGCTGGGGTCGCCAAATAGCATGAACTTCATCCCCTGGAAGAAGATGCCGGGTGGATACCAGTCATCATTCGGTTTTAGAGTCGCAAGCCTTTCCTTGCTGAAGTAGTAACGGATGGCGCTGTTCCAACAATCCCCAAGCCGTGGTTCCTTCGCCTCAGCCAACGCGTTCACAAATCCCTCGACGAGCGTCAGGCTGCACGGCTGGCTGCCGGTGTTGCACCCGATGTAGGCCACGCTGCCATTCGTGCTGCGTTTCAGGAGTTGCTCGCCCAAACCGGTCGGGTTGAAACGGCCTCGCTGGTAGGGTGACGGCGGCGGGGGGGGTGCCTTGAACACCTCCTTGTGGTCCGAGCCTGCGTGCTCCTTCCCGTCCACGTCCACGTACGGCTCATAAGGCGGCAGCGGCGAGAAGTAAGCCGTGCTGCAACCTGCCGAGAGGATCACCGGCAACTGCATGGCATTGGTGATGTGGTCCAGGTCGCCGACCGAAAAGCACCGGTCCCAGGCATCCGGCTGGCCGTGTCCCGTGTGCACCACGAGGCCCACGCCCTCGTTCAACAGTTTGCAGACCTGCTGATGGTCCGGGGGCGGTCCGGCAGACGGTCGGAGCGCATCCGAGTAGTAACGCTTTTCCACCTGCCACGCACCGGCCAGCTTCGCCGCGAGTTTATCCATGAGTTGGCGACTGTCCACCCAGCCTCCGGTCACGATGAAGCCCGCCCGTTGCGGATGCGGGCTGGAGTTGGCCAGTACCATCCGTTCATAAGCCACCGTCTTGTCTGCCACCACGCGGGCCTCATCGGGCGTGCTGACCGGCCAGCGTCCCACAGCGACTTCTGGCAGGTAATTCACCTCGTCGAAATTGATCGGGTCCGTTTTGTTCTTCTCGCCCCGAACCTCGCCGAAGTAGCTGGCATGGAACCCTTCCTTGCGGGCATTCCAGTCCTCGAAAGACCCATCCGGTTTGGCGAGATCGCCGTAGTAGAGATCGCTCGGGTAAAAGGCATAGTCGAAGGCCGCCGGATTAACCCGGTCCAGCACCATGAAGCGCACGGGCAACACATCCACATCACCCACCAGCAACACGTAGCCCAAGCCGCGCTCATGCCATTGGGCGTAGAGGAAGCGCTTGAGCTTCTCTGGGTCGTCCACACCCTTCGTCTTTTGGAGGATGCTCTCCAACGACCGCAACTCCGTCGGCAGAAGCTCCTGCTTGTGCGCGACGAATTCTTGGAGGGCTGGATGGAAGACGCTGGGCGCGATCACCAGCAACCTGTTCGTTACGCCAGCGAGGTGCCTGGACGAAGGAGCCGACTGGCCCCCGAGTTGGGCGGAGAGCATCGCCAGGGACAGCGTGAGAAGCGCACGATGATTCGGCTTTTTCATGACCGGACGGTTATGTTTTGGCCGTGCGGAGACGCTTCAGCAGGGCGGACGCCGGTTCGTCGCCGGGGTCTTGGGCGAGGAGTTCGCCGGAGAAGGCGCGGGCGAGGAGCCAGGAGTGCGGGCGGGACATGGCCGATGTTGCGCATCGCAAACTCGGCGTAGCCCTGTGCGAGGGCCAAAAGCTTTTCGAGTGGTGCTGACTGGTGTTGCGGCACAATTCCGATTCTTGCGGAACCGCTGTGCCGGAGCAAGTGCCCGTGCCTGTTAGCGTGAAATGGAGCAAACAGCACATTGGCTCAACCAACCAGGCCGGTGGACCTGAAGATGCCGGTCGGCACCAGTAACACGGAGGCCCCCTGCTCGAGCGCAGACCGGGGTCAGGTCAGGCCGGAAGAAGGGGGCGGAGCGTGTTCCTGGGTCGCGTGGTGGATGAATGGAACGCAGGCGGTTTAAGGGGGCCGCTCTGCCGTCACGGTGATTTGCTTGAACATACGTCTTGCGTGCCCCGGGAAGTCGCCGAGGCGCTTGCGTCCTCACCCCCCTTGGTCGCGCATCGGACCGGTTTTCCTTTGAGCATCGCCGGTGTAATTCCGTCTAACACGATATGACGCTCAGATCGCTCATTGTGGCGGCTGCGTTGGCAGCATCGCTCTTGTTGATCATGACCATCGCGCCGGTCAAAGCGAACATCGGGCCAATCACTGCGGCGAATTTTGCATCGGCTCCGGTTGACTGGCCGCACCTGCCTCACGGCAATGTGAGTTTGTTCGCGACTGCGGATGACGGGTTTCGGGACCGCAACCTCAAGCTGGGAGGGAAGGCGGTGATCGCAAAGTCACCGGTTTTTGACCCGAAACCGGGTGTTTACAAGACGGTGCCTTATGCCTGTATCGTGATCGCGCCGGGCAAAAGCCCGGACGACAAGATCGCGGTTCGGCCAGCCGAACGAGGTTCCGCGATGCCGGCGATCAAGCCCGAGCTGCATTTTATTCCACTACGCTAAAAGTAGCCCTGGCGACCTTCTGCGCCGTCACCGTGGTGGGCGGCGAGATGATTCCCCGCAAGCGCCGGTGCGCTGTCCTTGACACTCTCGCCTCAAGAGTATTGGTTGATCGGCGGAAATGTGCGCGTCCAGAATCAAACGTAAACTGGCTTGGACTCTCCTGGTCAGTCTGGCCGTCCTCTGCGGTTGTGCGCACCAATATCTCATGAAAATCAGCAACGGCGACCAGATCATCTCCGCCAGCAAACCCAAACTCCAAGGGACCGGTTACCATTTCACGGACGATACGGGCGTGAAGCATGTGATTCCTCAGAGCCGCGTGGAAAAGATCGAGAGCATATCAGTTGTGAAGCAGGAGGAGGAAAAGCCATTGTCCCCGGCGAAGCCGAAGAAGCCCAAGCATTGGTATTTTCTTTGGCTGGCTTGAATTTTGTCGCTCCATCGCGGGAACGGGCGGCCAGAGCATTCTGCTTTCAGCCAGTATTTGTTGCGCATCAATCCCCTGGTTTTTGGTCGCCGCCCGGTTCCTGCTCAAGCCGGGCCGCAAATATGAGCAGGCGGTGAAGGCGTTCGAGCCTTACGACAGCATCAAGGAAGAAAACCCGGAGGCGCGTGCGGCTGGCAGGGCGCTGATTGCCGAGGGACAGGCAGCGGGGCCGAAGCGCAGGACGTTTGTCTACGTCAACAATCGGCTGGAGGGAAACGCGATTTCGACCATCGCCGCGATGCTTGAGCCTGCTTGATGGCTGAAAACACATCGGCTTTTGCTCCTAAACGGGCGCAAGCCGCGTGCTGCTTCCGGCCCTCGGTTTGCGGTGCAGGTCACTGGGCGACCTGATAGAACCGCTGCGCCTGCTGAGGCGCTTCGGAAAATGAAGCGGAAGGGCTGGAGGCGGTGATGTTGGTGAGGGGGTTCCAAGCCGCATCCGCCAGCCGCTCCTTCCATTGAACGGAGTAAGTCCTGCCGGGAAAGCGGTTTTCAGTTGAGATCGAGTGGCGCACGCAGGCGCGAGCCTTATGTCGCGCTCCACCAAAACAAAGTCGGCCCGCCTCACCGGGACACGCCCAGGGCGGCCAACAACGGATTGTTCCCCGTAGCGCACTCCACCGTCATCACGGCGGGCCGGGTGTCCCGGTTTTCTTGACACTTCTTGACACGGGAATTGCGGATTGTTGCGCTTAATGTCGGACTCGCTATCTTGGCTGGGGTGTGGTATCAAAGCTCGCATTATGCGTATCTCATTGGTTTTAGTGGGAGATGCGCAAGTCCGGGGGGCAAGTTTCCTCCGGCAGCGAGCGTGGGTTCGACCCCCGCCTCGCGTACCATCTCCGGATTGTGTTTTCCCTTCCAAAACTTCAATAAAATCAAGGGAATCCGTTTGTTCAATCGGCCTTCTCACGTCGTCTGAAAATGAATGGAACCGCCGTCCAAACCAGAACAGAAACCAGAACAACGGCGAGAAACTGAAGGAAATGGGGGAAAGACGGTCTGGCTTGGGTTTTGATGGGTTCGGAGGAAACATACCCAATTGGGGAGAAAAACACGCCCGGCCCCCATTCTGGCGCAAACTGGCCCCCCTCCTGCGGTGAACGTCAAGACCGCTGACGGCAGGCCATCCAGCTATCGTTCTTGTGACGACCGTCTGGTCTTTTCAGTCGAGGTTTCAGCCATGGGGTGCCAGAAGACGAAACCGGTTTAAATCACAATTGTCACCTTGCGGCGGCCCGTGGCCGCAACCATGAGAATGGACCAAACGGTGAAGGCGATGCTGCAAAACTCTCTCGACCTATCGTAGCCGACATGCGAATCACTTCTGAGGGACCTCGTTTGCGGACAGGACTTTAGCTTCACTGGTTGGCGACGGCCGCTTGCCCCTGCGCTGACTCTCCGCGAAGGCGTGGGTGTCTGTTTCGCCGGAACGGAGGAAATCAAGGAAGTCCAGTTCGCTGTATTTGCACGTCTGACAGACGCTCAGCAGGATCAAGTATTCTCGAATTCCTTTCTCAGTGGCTCCGGACTCGATAAACTCTCGAAGTTGTGCAAACGCCTTAATCGCGTGCTCAGCGTTGTTGTTATTCCAAGGGACGCCATCGAACTTCAAGAATGTGAAGAGTTTGTCGCGGTTCTTCTCAAAGCGCTCTTTGCACGCGACTGCTGCTCCGCTCTGATAGTCGGCACGAACGATGTTCCGGTTAAAGCGATCGACCGCCACAAGGTGCTTTCTCAAGAAGTGTTTCTTCAAGCCATGGCGATCAACATCTTCGACGATGCTCTTCAAGAGCAGGCCAAAATTCGTCGTGATATATTTGAATTCTTCATCATGAGGACTGCGCAACAGTTCCTCATTCAGATCTCGGACGAGGTGGATCAGGCACTTCTGCTGCGGGCAATCGAAGGAGTCATAGATTGCGTAAAAATCCGATACTAAAACGCCTTTGAATTGTCCGAGCGTAGCGTGTAGCAGTTCACCCTCGCGTGTCTCCGAGTAAACATAGGCGACTTCATGCATGTTTGTGAATACCCAGACGTAAGCCCGCCTGCGCTTGATGGTGACATGCGTTTCGTCAACATGGACCAACCCGCCGGACACGATTCGCCCCAAGATCTGTCGCTGCGTCTCGGCGTAGTAGCCTGCCAATTTCTCTTTGAAGGAGGCGATGCTACCCGGGTTGAAGTGCAAACCGAACAGCCTGCCAAAAGCTTGGATGACTTTTGGCATAGGGATAGCAAGCTCGATGATCTGGTAAAAGAGATATGCAAGGAGGTTTTTGCCGTACCTGCCGCCGCGTCTCCCCTTTGGTAGTTGGCCAAACTCCCTATTGCACCCCGCGCACCGATAAGCTTGGCGCTGAAAGCGAACAACTCGCCTTTTTAGGCTAAATCGCCCAAACAGAACTTCCTGAACGGTCAATGGCCTGATCG
>Ga0182021_10012183_pt1 | contig 10217 bp, 9 predicted proteins | sample 612E3MmetaG_FD_120493 | JGI IMG/M metagenome (GOLD analysis project Ga0182021, IMG submission 120493) | Permafrost microbial communities from Stordalen Mire, Sweden - 612E3M metaG (Illumina Assembly) | ecosystem: Environmental > Terrestrial > Soil > Wetlands > Permafrost | place: Sweden... | reverse complement strand
GCGTCGCAAAGCTCGTGCCCGTCATCGCGATGCTCCCGAGAGAGGGCACGCGCACCGCGCTGACCACGCGGTCGCCGGCCGGCTTCCACGACAGCATCGTCCTCGAGGTGACGCTCGCTTCGGCCGTCATCGCCCACGACGAGCCTCTCGTCGGGCAGGTCGCGCTCCGCAGCGGTCACGACGCGCGCTTCGACGCCGTCGAGCTGATGCTGGCGGGCAACGCGCGCATCGCGATGGGACGCGGCGATCGCCGGCGTGGAGGGGGCAGCATGATCCGCATTCCCGCCGCGACACTGCGAGGCGGCGAGGCGGTGCCGTTCCAGTTCCCGCCGAACCAGCACTTCCCGGCGTCGTTCCGCAGCTCGTTCATCGATCACGACGTGGTCCTGACGGTGAGCGCCGACATACCGTGGGCCACCGACCCGTCGTTCGATCTGATGCTCGACGTGCTGCCGGTCGGCTCGACGATCTCCGGCGACGCCAGCACGAGCATCGTCGGAGGCGAGCGGCTGCGTCGCATTGCAGCCGCGATGGCCCAGAGCAGCGGGCTCCGCGAGGGCCGCGCGCCGGTCCTCGTCGAGGGCAAGGTGGTCGGTCCCGTCGCCGTCCGCATCAGCGACGCGCCGCGCTCCGGACGGCTCGGGATCGATGTCGACATCGCGTTTCCCGACGTCGAGCTGGGTATCGCGTTCCGTCCGCTCGGAATGCTCGAAGGTTTCCGCACCTCACCGCTCCTGCCGGCACCGCTCTCCGATCGCTACCTGCTGCGCTGCACGCCCGAAGACGCGCGGCCGCCCGTCGATGACGGGGCGCTGACTGCGTTCGTGGATACGCTGCTCACGGACGTCGCCGGCGCCGACGACGTCCGCCTCTCCGATCACCATCTCGGCATCCACATCCCGATCCCGAACGACGAGCTGCCGCGCATGGTGGACATCGCGCGCGCGGCGCATGCCAAGGCGAAGGCCATTGCCGACGCCATCGCGGCGTTGCCGTTTCCTTCGTCGCTCGCGGCGGCACGCCCCGCATGGCAGGCGACGGCCGTGGAGCAGAACGCATTCCTCGTTCCCACCGGCCCCTCGCTGCATGGCCTCGCCTTCCATGCGCGCGTGCTCGCGGGAGAGGAGCGCACCATCACCGCGTCGCTCCGCACCCGCTGGACCAAGGCCGGACCGACCATTCACGTCGACGTCGATCTGGGGAATGCCCCGCTCCCCAAGGCGGCCTGGGCGGAGCTCGAGAGCGAGACGCCCTCCGAGCGCTTGCGCGCGGTGCGCGCGCTGTTCCCTTCCGCGCACGTGCTCGGGCAAGGCAGCGGCGCGACGCTCGATCGACCGGAGTGGGCCGCCGACCCGCGCGAGCTGCTCTCGGCGATCGAGACGTTCTTCTGGTGGGTGCTCGACACGCGCGGCGAGCGACGCTCCGACCTGCCCTACCGGTGAACGCGCGACGCGAACGGTCGCCTACTGCCCGCGGATCTTCTTCTTCAGCGCGGCGAGCTCGTCGTCGACCTCGCGCTCGGTCTTGGCGCGCGCTTGCTCGCGGGACTTCGCCGCGGCCTTGTCCTCGCGGTCGCGCTCCTTCTTCGCGGCCTCCTCGGCCTTGAGCTTCGCGAATGGGTCGGGCGGCTTGGACGGGGACTTCGTCGACGACGGTGCCTCGTCGGCGTCGTCGCTCGAGGCGCTGCCGAAGATCGCCTCCTCGAGCTTCTTTCCGGCGTAGTCGAGGGTGCGGCCCGCGTTCTTCACGGCGGCCTTCGCAGCGGCTTTGCCCGTATCGAGAGCCATCTCCGCAGCCTTCTTCGCGGCGCGCTTCTTGGCCTCTTCCTCGAGCTCTTCCTTCTTCTGCGCGACCTTGTCGACGAGCCCCTTCCAGAACCCCATTCAACAAGCATAAGGCGCAGGTCGCATCACCGCATCAGGTACGTGCCTGACGCGCCCGTTCGCGCTGGACGAAGAGGTAGAGGCTCTCGACCTTGGCGCGGGCCCAGGGCGTTCGACGCAGGAATTTCAGGCTCGAGGTGATGCTCGGGTCGTGCGTGAAGCAGCGGATGTCGATCTGCTCGCCGAGCGCCGGCCAGCCGTAATACTCGACGAGCTCGGTGACGATCGTCTCCAGCGTGATGCCGTGCAGTGGATCGGGGCGCGCCACCTCTTCGGGTATAGCCTGTTCCGAGATGACGACCATGCGGCGTGCGATCGGCTCTCTCTTCGTGCTCGGGCTCTCCGTGACCGGATGCTCCCCGGCGCCGCCGCCGCCCAGCACCGCGCCGCTCCTTCCGCCGGTCGACGTCCCGGTCGCTGCTGCACCCGCGCCCGCTCCGGTCCCGGCCCCGGTCGCGAAGCCGGAGAGCCAGCCGGCCGCCGCCGCGCCGTCGCCGATGGAGAGCGCGCTCAAGGAATGGGCGCGCAAGAGCCAGTGCCAGGACTTCGATTACTTCCCGAACGGCGGCATCCAGAACTTCTGGTGCCATCGGCCCTCGCGCGTCACGCTCGCGAGCGTTCGTGAGCTCGCCGGCGTCGACATCTTCACGAAGGGTCCGCACGCTGCAGACACCCTCCAGCTCGACGCGGCGAGCGACTTCGGTCACTACAACCCGGCGTTCGTGCGCTTCCTCGTCGACAAGGCAGGACCGAGCGAGCACGGAAGCGCCACGCAGAAGGCGACGCAGTCCGCCTACGACGCGAGCATGAAGCCGCTCGCGGAGATCTTCTGGAAGACCTACGCGAAGGCGCAGTCGGACAAGGAGTGCTTCGCGCGCGAGAAGAGCGCGTACGGCGATCTCATCGCGAAGAAGAAGCTGCCGAAGGACTACTACGAGCGCTGGTTCTATTTCATGAACCCGTACTTCTGCGACAAGGGCCCTCAGAAGACGTTCAACTTCTACACCGACAACGCCTTCGACGCCGGCGTCGACGGCAACGTCACCAAGACGGTGATCGGGTTCTGGCTGCGGCGCTCGCTCGACGGGACGATGGACACGTTCGCCGAGGGCCTCAAGAAGCTGCTCGCGTCGTACGAGCCCGAGCTCATGGCCACGCCCGCGAAGCTCGCCGATCCGGTCGCGCTGACGCGCGCCGTCGACACCGCCGTCCGGAGCACCGCCGCATGCAAGGACCCGAAGGCGAAGGCCGCGACGGCTGCGGTCGCGATCATGGTCTCGGCAGACGGTCAGCTCTCGGCGCGGCTGCTCGCGTCGAAGGCCCTGGCCACGCCCGCGCAGTCGACGTGCATCGAGCAGAAGGTCGCGGCGCAACAGGTCACGCCGTTCGACGGCGAGTCGCTGATGTTCAACCGATCCATCGCGCTGAAGTAGCAGCTTCGCGCCTTCACGAAGGCGGGAGCGTCGGCTTGCTCGCGCGGGCGCGGATCGAGGCGCGGTCGTTGCGGACCGGGAGCCAGATGCGGAAGACCATGCCGCCGCGGTCGGTGTTGTCGACCTCGATCGTGCCGGCGTGGATCTCGAGGATCGATCGCGCGAGCTGGAGGCCGAGCCCGAGGCCGCCGTGACGGCGCGCGCTCTCGGCGCTCTTGAAGGCGTCGAAGATCTTCTCGCGCTCACCGACCGGCAAGCCCTCGCCGCTCGTCTCCACCTCGATGCGCAGGCGCTCACCCGTGTCGGGCAGCGTGGCTCGCACGGGAACCACCCCCTTGTCGGTGAAGCGTGCGGCGGTCATCACGACAGCGGTGAGCGCTTGCACGATGCGCGTGCCGTCCACGAGCAGCGTGGGCATGCCGGGCTGGATCTCGCCCTGGATCTGCACGTCGGTGCCGACCGCGAGATCGCGAGCCTCGAGCACCGAAGACATGACGACGTCGCCGACGTGGGTCGGCTCCGGCGAGACCTCGAGCTCGCCGGCCTCGACGCGCGCGCTGTCGAGGATGGTGTCGATGAGCATCAAGAGCTCGCGGCCGCGCTGCTCGATGATGGCGAGGCTCTCCTTCTGCGGCTCGGTGAGCGGATTGCGACCGACGAGCTCCGCGAAGCCGAGGACGGCGTTGAGCGGCGCCTTGAGGTCGTGGCTCATCGACGCGAGGAGCAGACCGCGCATGCGCTCGGTGGCCTCGCGCGCGTCGATCGAGCGCTGCTGGGCGCCGGCGAACTCGCGGAAGACGCCGCCCAGCGAGTCGACGGCCTCGAGGAGCTGGCTGACGTTCGCGAACCGCGCCTCGTGCAAGATGATCGTTCCGCGCATGACCTCCGCGACGCCGGCGCGTCTCATCTCGCGGGTCGCGAGCGCGACGTCGGACTCGAATGCCACGCCGATGCGCGTGCCGAGCAGGCCGGCGAGGGCAACGGCGACGAACGCCAGCAGCACGTAGATGCCCGTGACCGGGGAGAGCCGCGACGTGCCGAACCGCACGAGCGCTGCGCCGGGATACGTCGGCACCGACACCTGCGTCTCGCCCTCGTCGCCGTGTCGGACGGTGAGCTCGCCTTCGTACGCGGGATCGATGTGCACGCGAAAGCCCAGCGTGGCTGCGGCCTCGATGGCCTCGGCGCGACCGCGCACGTCGCCTTCGGGCGGCGGCGAGCCGCGCGCGGTACCCGGCGACGGTGAAGGACCGTCGATCGGCTCGAACACGGCGCGTGCTACGTCGGTGGCGTCGGCGACGCGCGCGTCGCGGTCGTACGTCCGCGAATGAGCGTCGACGAGGAGCGATGCGCCCAGCGCGACGAACGCCACCGGCGCGGCCACGGCGGCCACGAAGCGCTTCCGCACGCGCCCGAGCGCGCCACGACCGAGGCTGCGCAGCGCCTCGTGCGCGACGTGCGGAGGTGCGAGCTCGAGGACGCGCGCCATCGACGCGCGCATCGTGACGTAGGCGGGCAGCGCCGCGGTGCTCACCATGGTGAGCATGAGCAGCACGAGCGTGAGATCGGTGTACGTGTCGAGCGCCTGCGGCCGCAGCTGCGGAACGAGCGTGGCGAGGGCGAGGACGAGCGCGAACCCCGCGCTCGCGAACGCGAGATGCGACGGGACGTCGTAGAGCGCGAGCACGTCCTTGGCGTCGACGGCGGCCGAGCCCACCGCCAGTGAACGCAGCGTGGGCCGGAGGCGCCGCGTCGCGACGAACGTCGCCGCGGCCGAGAACGCCATGCAGAGCAGGCCGATCACGAGCACCACGAGGAGCGACGCCGACGTGGTGGCGGACTCGAGGAGGAGCACGCGCGGTGCGAACGCCGCGGTCAGCAGGAACGACACCGCATGCACGGCGAGCTGGAGCCCGATGAGCCGCGCCACGAGGCGAGCTGCGCGAGGGTTCATCGCTGCCCCGGGCCGCGGGGGCTGGCTGGGCGCTGGATCGCCGGGTGGGGGATCGGAGGGTTACGCGGAGGCGCGCGGATCGACGGCGCAGCGTCGATGTTGCCGACCGGCAGGAGGACCTTGAAGGTCGAGCCGCGTCCGAGCTCGCTCTCGACCTGGATCGACCCCTGATGAAGCGTGACGAGCCGGCGCGCGATGGCGAGCCCGAGGCCGGTGCCGCGGCGCTTCAAGCGCTCGCTCCGGGCCTGCTTGTACTCGCGGAAGATGACGGCGCGCTCCTGAGGCGAGATGCCGGGACCGGTATCGGTCACGCTGAGCGAGGCGAGACCGTTCTCGCGCCCGACGCGGACCACCACCTCGCCGCGCTGCGTGAACTTGATGGCGTTGTTGACGAGGTTACCGAGCACCTGACGAATGCGCCGGCCGTCGATGCGCGCGACGAGCGAAGGCTCGCCCTCGACGCGCACGGTGAGCTGCTTCTCGCCGACCAGGCCGCGCGCCTCGCGCACCACCTCGTTGGCGAGGCCGGTGAGATCGACGCGACCGCGCGAGAGCTTGAGCTGCCCGCTCTCGAGCGCGGAGAACTCGAGGATGTCGTTGATGAGCGTGAGGAGGTGCGCCCCGGAGCCGCGGATCTGCTCGACCTCCTCGCGCGCGGCCGGAGAGAGCGGGCCGTCGACCTCCTCCATGAGGATGTCGGCAAACCCGAGAATGGCGTTGAGCGGGCTCCGCAGCTCGTGGCTCACCGCGGCGAGGAAGGCGGCGCGCTCGCGGTCGGCGGCGCTCGCGCGTGCGAGGTCCTGGCGGTAGGCCTTTTCCGCCTTTCCGAAGCGCCCCACCAGCTTGTTGAACGCGGTCGTCAGCAGCCCGACCTCGTCCATCGTTCGTGCGGGGATCAGCTCGCCGGTGGGCTCGGTGCGGACCTGCGCCATGCCGTCGATGCGTCGGGTGACGAAGTCGACGTCGCGGGTGACGTCGCGCGAGACCGCGTACGCGACGGCGGCAGCGACGCCCAGGAGCATGACTGCGAGCGCCAGGAGCGACGTCACGAGCGCCGGCGCGCCCTGTGCGATGGGTGGCTCGGCGACGAGCACGACGATGCGTGGCGCGTCCCTGGCGGCGCCGATGGAGCGGACCGCGAACCGAGCGCGACCGAGACGAAGCTGCGCAACGCCCTTGCCCTCGGCGAGCATCTGCTGGAGCGCGGTTCGATCGGGCGCCCCGAGCGTGACGTCGTGGATGACGCGCGCGTCCGGCGTGACCACGAGGATGCCGGCGGCGGTGCGGCGCGCGGCGAGCTGGCTGGCGTCGAGGCGCCGCTCGACCGGAAGTTGCGACAGCCGCGCTGCCACGGTCGCTGCAAGCAGGTCCGCGCGCGCGCCGGCATGCTCGTCTCCGGCGCGTGCGAGATGGTCGAGCCCGACGAGCCCGATACCGAGCGCGACCGCGAGGCCGACAAAAACCACAACCAGCGGCGCGAGCGGAATGAACGGCCAGCCACGACCGGTTAGAGCGTTGACCGGTCGCGATGGCGACGGCGGCGACGATGGTGACGTCCCCGGGAAACTGGGTCGCGCATGAAAGGACGACGATGAATCCGGTTGCGCATGTCGCGCATCAGAAGCGGATACGCCCGCGCCGCCGGAGGGATTCATGACGCTGCTGAAGCGATCTTAGGACGTGCGAGACAGGTGTACGTACCCAACTTACGACGCGGCGCGCCGTACGATTTCGAAGATCGACCCTTGTCGTTTCGGGCGAGAAGGTTCAAAAGCGAGATGCTGACATGCGCATTTTCGGCTCCAAGCGGATCACCAAAACGTCGGGGTATCGTGCGACAAACGTCGCCACGCATTCCGCGTCCGTAGCGCAAGCTGCCGCCATGCCGGCCGAACACGTCGCAAACGTCGAAGAAGCGCACGCCGACGAAGCGATCCGCGCGCTCGAAGTGACCGACGAGCACCCGATCCTCGAGTCCAAGCTCGCCCCCTCGCGCCTCGGCACGTCCGCCGACGCGGTCGACGACGACGGAAACTCCGACGTATTCGTGTGCCGCCGCAGCTCACCGGACCACAGCGCCGAGGCGGCCGCGGCCGCGGCTGCAGCCGCCGAGGGCGTGACTCTCTTCGTTTATGGCTGGGAGAGCGTCGAGCCGGGGCCGCTTTCGTGGGCATTTCCGAGCCTTCGCGCGGCGCTCGACGCCGTGAAGACGATGCGAAACGCCGTCGAATGGTGCATCGTCGCGGGCAGCGAGTGGGTCAGCGTCGATGCGGCGCGCGCCAAGGGCGCCGTGCTCATCGAGCAAAACGGCTGAGCGGGACCGCATCTCGCGGGATCTCGAACCTGTCGTCGCAGAGATGACACGTAACGTGTCGAGATCGCAGCCGTAGCCAGCGGCGAGCCTGGTCACTGCGTCGTGACGTGCTGCACGCGCGGAGGGAAGATCATCCTGTCGAACTGGAGCCGCTCGAACGTCACCCAGTGCCAGAAGAGGAAATTCGTGGAGCTCCGCGACCAGCTCCAGAGGGCACAGGCCCCCTCCTCCTCGCACATGCCGGAGCCGAGCGCCGTCACGTCGAGCAGCGCGCCGGTCCTCGCATCGATGGCCGGCGGAGGCGCCGGCTGCCGGGCGTCGAGCAGCGTCGGATTGTCCGGGAGGGGCAGCACGAGGACCTCGCGCACCTCGACGAAGTCACCGTCCGCACGTCCGTAGACGACGTACTTGGCGCGGTCGGGCCCGATCGTCGTGACCTCCTGCTCGTTCGATCCGCCACAAGCGTCCGGGTGCTCCGGGGTCGGATCGCACGGGGGACGCGGCGCGCGCGGGTCGCCCGAGACGACGCGAACACCGAGCCATGGGCGGAGGAGATCCGCGGGCGAGCGGCGCGCCGACGAGCGGAGCGTCATCGACGGCCAGAGGTGCCCGAGGATCGTCACCTTGGTCCCACGATGCTGGACGCTGATCCCGAAGCGGGGATCGCCGACCGGCGAGACGAAGTAGAGGCCGTCGTCCCACCTCTCGAGCGGCGCTCGCTTCGCGAGGCCGAGGACATCGAGATGGGCGTCGAGGAAGCGCTGTGCCGCTTCGCGCTCGTCGGCGGAGAGCGTGTCGCTCTCCTTCGTCGACCACTCGGCGACGGCGAGGAATCCGGACGACGCGAGGCTCACGCTCCATGGCGCGCTCGCGGCCTGCACCTCGAGCTCGCGCGCGCGCAGCGCGTCCTTCGGGAGGCGACGGAAACGGAGCGGATATTCCGAGGACGACGAGGACGACGACGACGACGCGGAGGGCGACGACGTCGCGAAGGACGCGTTCCACCCCGTCTCCCACGTGGCTTGCTCGTAACGCGCCGGTGGAATCGCGCCACAGGCGCTCACCAGGAGCGCGGATGCGACGACGGCGACGCGAGCGAGAAGACCGGCGCGGCGGCTCAGCGTGAGGATCCCGCGAGGAGCGCCCGGACCGCCTCGAGATCGGCGCGAGGCTCGTCCTCTGCGATGTCGACACGCGTGAAGCTCATGTCGGCCTCGAGCCGGTAGCTCCCCTCGAAGGTCTGCGGCTGGGGACGGATCCACTCGTCGGGCCCCATCAGCGAGAACCAGCGCTCTCCGTCGTCCTTCAAGTAGAGGTGGTAGACGCCGCCCGCCTTCTTCTCGAAGCGGCAGCGCGCGCGATGGAGCTCGGCGTCGCGCTGGGCGCGCTCGAGCATCGTGCGCGCCTGCTCCTGGAGACGACGGATCTGCTCCGCGATGACGCCGAGCTTTCCACCCGTGACCGTCGCGAGCATCGCGTCGGCCTTCTCGATCTCGGAGGCCACGTCGACGAGCGAGAACGACGGCGCCATGCGGCTCAGCGCATACGGGGCCGCTCGCGCAGGGCCGTCGTACCTCCCCTGGTCGGGGAGGCGCGGCGGATGCGCGAGCGGACGCGGCGTGTCGTCGTCGTCGTTCACGTGAGCGGGTTCGACAAAGAGAGTCGAGGGAGAGCTCGTTGCGTCAGATGCGCTCGAGGACGACGGCCAGCCCCTGGCCGCCGCCGATGCACGCGCTGCCGATCGCGTAGCGACCCTGACGGCGCGCGAGCTCGTAGACGAGATGCGCCGTGATGCGCGCGCCGCTCGCGCCGAGCGGGTGACCGAGGGCGATCGCGCCGCCGTTCACGTTGGTCTTGTCGCGCGGGAGACCGAGCTCCTTCTCGACCGCGAGGTACTGCGGAGCGAACGCCTCGTTGACCTCGAAGAGATCGATGTCCGTCTGCTTCAGCTCGGCGCGCGCGAGCGCATGCTGGATGGCCGGCGCCGGACCGATGCCCATGATCGCGGGATCGACACCGGCGACGCCCCAGTTCACGAGGCGCGCGAGCGGCTTGAGGCCCTTGGCCTTGGCGAACTCCTCGGTGGTGACGACGAGGCACGCCGCGCCGTCGCAGATGCCCGACGCGTTGCCGGCGGTGACGACGCCGTCCTTCTTGAAGACGGGCGGAAGCTTCGCGAGGGTCTCGAGCGTGGTCTGCGGGCGCGGATGCTCGTCGACCGCGAACTGGATCGGGCCCTTCTTGTTCGCGATCTCGACCGAGACGATCTCGTCCTTGAAGACGCCCTTCTCGTTCGCCGCGGCCCAGCGCTGCTGGCTCGAGAGCGCGTACGCATCGCACTCGGCGCGCGAGAGGCCGTACTTCGTGGCGAGGTTCTCCGCGGTGACGGCCATCGGCGTGCCCGTGTAGCTGTCGGTGAGCGCGCTCCACAGCGAGTCCTCGACCGCGGGCGCCTTGCCGAAGGCCCGCACAAAATGCGCAGTCCAGAGGAGCTTCATTTGGTCCGGCGTTTTGTCTTCTTGGCGGACAGCCGGGCGGCTTCTTTGTCCAGGGCGGCGATGAATTCTCCGTGGTCGGCAAAGGGCTTGGATACGCGGCCGGCTTTGATGTCGGCATCAGCCTTGGCCAGGCGG
>Ga0182021_10012182_pt1 | contig 10218 bp, 9 predicted proteins | sample 612E3MmetaG_FD_120493 | JGI IMG/M metagenome (GOLD analysis project Ga0182021, IMG submission 120493) | Permafrost microbial communities from Stordalen Mire, Sweden - 612E3M metaG (Illumina Assembly) | ecosystem: Environmental > Terrestrial > Soil > Wetlands > Permafrost | place: Sweden... | reverse complement strand
CGGCGTTTGTCCAGTAAAAGACGCCGCAATTGCTGTTCGGAAAGGTCTTCCGGTTGCTTCGGCTTTGTCACGGGCGTGATTATACCCCACCTGATCACTGGATTCTAAACGGGCGAAATGACCATTGTCAGAGCATCCATTTGTTGTATAATTATATAGTATATTAACCTGTGTTTATTACAACACAGGCTTTTTTGCCAGAAAAGGAGGTTCAGATGGCAGCATTCAGTTTTACCAATAAGCGGGGGGTTACTTATATATTGCACGCCAGGGTGACCAAGACCAAAACCGGCAAGACCCAAACACTATATTTCTTCTCGAAAGAAAAGAAAGCCGGATTTCTGGAGGCCGTCCCCCAGGGTTACAAAGTGGCAGAGACCGTCAACGGTCTGCCAGTGTTGAAGAAAGTATAAGACACGATCAAAGCAAATGGCTCCCCACACGGGGAGCCATTTGCTTTTAACGACCCTGATGAATTAATCAGCACGGAGCCATCCAGTGTCCGGATCCAGGGTGCCCCTGCCATTTTAGCAGATCAGCAGAATCCTCCAAAAGATCAAGGCGAAAGGCCGCTCGGGTTGAAACAGGGTTGATAATCAGCACCGACGATGAGGACGTAATTAACATCTGCGGTTGTCGGGGCCGAGACATAAGCCGCTGGAGGCAGACCCAGCGCGTTCAAAAGTGAAATACCACCGGTCGAGTCAGGGGAGGCAGCCAGGTCATAGAGCAGGGAGCTGGTATAGTCCTGCTGGTCAGCCGTGGCAAGGCGGGTGTTGTATCCGGCATAAGTCAGGCGTTCAGCAGCCAGCGAATCCCAGCCAGGATTGGATGTCCCGTTGCGGACCTCGACGGTCTCAGTAGCCGTCTGGGCGACCCGCGGGGATGGCGAGAGGGCCTGCTGGACCAAGGATTGGATCGCCGGTGCATTGGGCAGGAGCACACTGGCACCTCCCGGCGTTGTCCAGCTGCTGACTTCGGTACGGCCGATATAGTAACTGCGGATATCGGCGTTCTTTAAATGCAGGGCCAGAGGAGAGAGCTGCAGCAGGTCAGGCAGGGTCAGGTCGGTGATGACCGCTGAATTGAACTCGCTGTAAAGTTGAGGGATCTTGCTGATGGCCCCAGTCTGCAAGGCGCGTGTATAAAGAGCCCGCAGCACTTCCTGCGAACGACGGCCGCGATCGAAATCGCTTGACATCTCCCGCGAGCGGGCATACCAGAGCGCCAGGTCCCCATTCATGTGAACAACGCCCGGTCCAACCGTGTAAAGCGACCAGTTGTTTGCATTGTTAGGATCGTAGCTGGGGTCGATCAGGTGCCAATCGGTATAGGCACAATAGACCGGTACGTCCAGCCCGCCAAGTGTATCCACGATCTGGCGGAAACCGTCAAAATCGACGATCGCCAGATGATCAATTCGGATCCCGAGGTTATACAGGAAAGTGTCTTTGAGCAAACCCGGTCCCCCACCGGGATAATTGTACATCTGACCATACTCATAGGCAGCGTTTATGCGGTCCATGCCAACCGTGGGGATGTAAACATAGAGATCGCGCGGTACCGAGATGAGGGTCACCTGCCCGGTAGTGGGGCGCACAGCGGCAATGATGATGGTATCGGTCCGGAAGTATGTCTGACCGGGGCGTACGTCGGAGCCAAGAAGCGCAAACGTGATGGTGTCGTTATCTGTTAAAACCGGTGACGGATTCGGGGCATAGGGCGGGGCATAGAAGGATTGCTGGGTAGAAGATTCAGGCAGAAGCAAGGCATTGGGGTCAAATGTGACGGTGGGAGGTTGAGGGGTATCGGTCGATAAGGTCGGTATACCCGGGGTATCGGTTCCAGAAAAAGGTTGGAAGGGGGTTACCGTTGCAGTGGCATCCGGGGGCACAGTGACAAGGTACAGGGTCGTGGGTGTAGGGAGGGGTGCAGATCCTGCTGGCTGACCGCCACAGGCGGAGACCAAAAGCAGGAGGAAGAGGCAGGCCATATTGATAATTCGGTACTGTGCGGAAGAAGGGTTCATAGTTTTCCCGGTATCCGGGTCGTCGTGAATATCACGGGTCATCTGCCAGGTGCAGCGGTCGTTTCACGGGTAAAGTTAAGGGGTAAGGGTATCTGAAGCTGTGTAAACATCGGTCGGAGTGTCTGCCGTAGTGAGCGTCTCGAGCATCGGGTCAAAGGTTGGCGATGGGAAGAGAGGGCCCCAGGGAGGAACAAAGAGGGACTGCCCGATGTAGATCAGAGAACCGGAAGTGCAATTCGCTTTTTCCAGCTGAGCCACGGTCACACCATATGTCTTGCTCAAGCGATAGAGCGTATCGCCCTGCTGGACAATGTAGATAACCCAGCTCCGCGGGTGACCGCAGGGGATCGGGGTATGGGTCGGAACAGGGGGAAGGTAGATGATCATTCCAGGCACCAGTTCAATAATACCCAGACAATTTGCATTGCCGATCTCTGCGCTGGTTCGCTTATATCTCAAAGCCAACCCATTGAGCGTATCTCCGGTACGAACTGTATACGGCAACCAACCCGGTGGAGGCGGGCAGGTGGTAAGCGAAGGTGTCAGTGCAGGAGTCAGACTGGGAATCTGGCTGGCGGTCAGGCTGGGAAGGAGCGGGGTGGAGGTCTGGGTAATCAGCAATGGTGTTGCAGTATTGATCAAAGGAATTGACGAAGGCTTTATCGCGGGGAGGGTAGGCAATAAAGTCTGGGTGGGCAATAAAGTGGAGGTAGGAACGGGCTGGTTCCCTTCAGATACGGTAAGGAAAAGAGCACCCAGTATTAATACGAAAGAAACCAGGGCTGTGACAATTCCCCAGATGACCTGGCGTGTATTTTGCATTCTAGCTCTCTAATTCCGCATCGTACAGGACCGGTAACAGGACACTAAAAGTGGATCCATTTCCTACTTCGGTCTCAACCCAGATGCGGCCGCCCTGAGCTTCAACAATGGCCTTGGCAATCGAAAGACCAACGCCAGTGTCTCCCAATCCTTGAATGAGGGAGTGTTCTGCCCGATAACGGCGGGAAAAGACGCGGGGGAGGTCCTCAGAGGCAATACCGCCGCCTGAATCCGTCACCTGAATGGAGATAAAGTACTGATCTGCTTCGTGCTGCATCTGGACCCGCAGGGTGATGGTCCCCTCGGCCTGCGTGGTGGCAGTGGCATTCTGCAGCAGGTGGATCAGAATCTGCTGAAAGGCATCCCGGTCCGTCTCGATGTGAGGGGATGTATCGGGAATGTCAAGCCTCATGGTGATGTTCTTTTCGCGGATCTGTGTGCTGGTATAGGCCATGGCATTGTCGATAATGAGGTTCAGGTCAGTCAGTTCCGGTTTGAATTGCATCCTGCCCGTCTCGAGGGAGGTAATCTGGATCAAATCGTCCACCAAACTGCCTATCCGCTCAGTGGAAGCTTTTATTCGTTCAATGAACTTGCGCTGGAGAGCACCGAGGATGCCAACCGAGTCGCCCAGAAGCAGATCGGTATATCCCACGATGGAAGACATTGGTTGCCTTAGCTCCTGGGAGATGGAGGTAATGACCTCCACCTGTTCGTTGGTAATGGAGGCAGCGGAGCGCTGATCCAGTTCCAAATTCCTGCTATTGGCATCTTCCCGGGCTTCCTGGACTGGTTCTAATTCATGGAGGTCCTGGTTTGGTTCAATTTCCAATTGTCCAGAATAATCTGAGACGCCAGCCGCTTCTTTAGCTTTGTGCAATTGCTCGATTTCAGCCTTTAAGGAATCGATGGTCTTCTGGGATTCTTCCTGCATGGTGACCAGGACAGCCATATTCTCCCCCTGTAATTCCGACCGGGATGTCTTTTCATGAAGCTCATCCAATTCTTTGGCAGCCTCTTCATACTTCTTTTTTGCATTAGCGGCCTGTTCCTGCAACGATAAAGCCACCTGGCGTGCCTGGTCGCGTTCAGCCTCCACAACGGAGACGCGTTGACTGCGGTCCAAGATGGGAACGAACAACGGCGAAACATTGGCCAGATAGGATTGGTCGTCAGCGCTCCACAGGCGATTGGAATAAGGGGAGAGGATCAGGATGCCACCAAGCGGTTCATGCTCACGGGACGAGATGGGCACGCTCAACAGGTTGCCAGAATTGGACAGGCCAAGCATCTCCCCCAAGCCTTTCAGGTCAGAAGAGGTACTGCTGGCGGGTAAACGCAGCGGGCGCCCATGGAGGATGGCATTGGCAAGCAGAGGGACGATATCCTTATTGATCGCAGTTCCGTCCAGGTTCTCTTCGCGGATCAAATCGTACCCACAGGTGATGACCAGGCTTTTATCTGCCGTCAGGGTGATCAGAAAACAAAGGTCTGCCAGCATGGCCTGGGCAATACCCCGGGTCAGGGCGCTGGCGATCTTGTCCGCATCCGCCTCAGCAGCCAATGACATCAGGGCCTGGAAGGTCTTGGGATCCGTGCTGTAGCGTCGTCGTTCCACAATGGGCTCATTGGCTGATTTGACCGTTTTTCCAGCCGGAGGACGTTTGCTGACCGGCGAAGAGAAGCGCTGTACCAGTGTGAGCAGAATGGGGAACAGGGCCAGCTGGGTCAACCTGACAAAGCCAGGATAATCGCCTTTAGCTGTAAAAAAAAGGCTGACCAGATGGCCGATCAAGGCCAACAACAGCATTGCCAGGCCATTCCCCCAACCGTTCGGCTTGCGCACTGCAAGCATCAGGATGCCGAGCAGGGCAACCGCCAGGCTAAAGCCCTGCCAGATCGTTTCAAAAATTGTCGTATTAAAACTCGCCAGCGACCCTGGTATCCAGAACGTCAAGGTCAGACCGAAACCGATCAATGCAACCAGGTTAAGTAGAACGGTGGCAACGTCCGCGCGTCGGGATGGTTCGGGAAAAGCCCACAGCCAGATGATCCAGACCAGCCCCAGAAGTGTTACGACCCGGTCGAGCGGAGGCAACACCGTTTGCGAACCAAACGCTCCTTTCCAGGTCAGACCGCTGACCAGGATCAGGATGATCTGCAGGCCGAGTAAAACCGCAAGTCCAAGAACAATCCGGCGGGCCTGTGGGAATTGGCTGGAGAGCAGCAGGTGGATCGCTCCCTGCAGTGCCCCGGCAATGAAAAACACCAGCACGATGTGGTAGAGAAGGTTGCCGGGTGAGGTCGTGAGAAGATTATCTATTTGATTGAGAAACAGACCCATAAGTGACCGCCTGCGCGATTATACTGCTTCTTGATAAGTTTATACCCTTTTTTGCATGCAAGGAATGGCATTTCCATGACTGATACCTATGACAAAATGAGGCATTCCCGTCAGCTGTATCCCCTCCCTGCGTGATATATAATAGCGGGGTGAAGAAATCCTTCGGAGTGCAGGGTTTCCTGATCCTGATATTCTTAATAACATTAATCCTTGGCCCCCGCCCCCTTGCCGGAGCATTGGACCTGAGATCCGCGTACCACTTCGAGGCGGCGGGGAACCATGGCGAGGCTGCAAGTGCCTTTGCTTTTGCTGCAGCACGGCTTGCCTGGATACCGTCGCTGTGGGAACGTGCCGGACAGGCCGCATTCCTGGATGAGGATGCCGAGGATTCAATCCTTTTTTTCAACCGGGCAGCCGAGCGGGGTGCCATTTCGAAGTGGGGTTGGTTGAATCTGGGAAAAGCGTACCAGCAACGTGGAGACACCCGCTCTGCGATGCACGCCTGGGAACAGGCCTTACCACTCGCCGAAGCCTATGGCTGGCTGGCACAGGCGCAACAAGCAGCAGGAAATTTCCCGGCCGCGATCGAGGATTGGAAAGCCGATGTTGCCCAGGAACCAGGCAATGCCAACGCCCATTATCAGCTTGGTTTGTTGTTCGCTGCCAGCGACCTTTCGCAGGCCCTGCCTGAATTGATGCAGGCCGCGCAACTCAATCCAGACCTTCAGAAACCCGTCCAGGGTCTGCGTACTTCATTAAATACGGCATTGCTCTCTGAGGACCGTGCCTACCAATTTCTTGTCTCCGGGCAGGCCCTGGCCGCGCTCGGGCAATGGGACCTGGCAACCGAGGCATTTCGGAATGCACTTGCCGTGGATCCCGGCTACGCTGAAGCCTGGGCATGGCAGGGCCTGGCGAAGCAACAACTGGGCCAGGATGGGAGCCACGAATTTTCACAGGCAATGACCCTGAGCTCAGGGTCGGCCATAGTCCATGGCCTTTATGGAATGTATTTACAGCGCCAGGGGAATCCGAAAGAGGCGCTGGTGGCCTACCAAGTAGCCGCCAATCTCGAACCGGACAACCCCGGCTGGCAGATGGCCCTGGGTAATGCATTCGAACAGACGGGTGACCTAGTGAGTGCGTACTCAAGCTATTCCCATGCCGTCGATCTGGCGCCTGAGGACCCATCGACCTGGCGGGCACTGGCTAGCTTCAGTGTGAATAATCTGGTTGATGTAGATGTGACCGGTCTGCCGGCAGCGCGCAAACTGATTGGCCTCGCTCCGGAAGACTGGCAATCCTACGATCTGGCCGGCCAGGCGGCTTTTTTGCTGGATGATTACCCCTCAGCCGAAGACTATCTAAAAAAAGCAATCCAGCTTGCCCCCACCCAGGCTGCCCCTGCCCTGCACCTGGGATTGGTCTATCTGCAAAGCGGCGTTCTTTCTTCTGCGTATTCATATTTAAATCTAGCAAAAATATACGACCCGGATGGCTCCTATGGCTGGCAGGCCGGGCGTTTACTGGAGCAATTCTTTCCGTGAAAACTTATTTTTGGTCTCTTCTTCTGACACTATTTCTGGCAGCCTGCCAATCTTCATTGATCGCGGAGCTCACCGTACCGTCGGGTGGAATCCTTTACAAGGATGATTTTTCCGATGCCACCAGCGGCTGGCCGAGGGTAGTCAGTGCAAATGGAAGTGAGGATTACGTCGATGGCAGCTACCGCATCCAGGTGAATATCCCCCAGTATGATCTCTGGGCGATCCCCAATCAAACTTTTGAAGATGTAAGAGTAGAGGAAGACGCGACCCGGCTCGGCGGCCCGGATGCAAATCGCTTTGGTGTCGTTTGCCGTTATCTCGACCCCCAAAACTTTTATTTTTTTATCATCAGCAGCGATGGTTATTACGCCATTGGGAAAACCATGGGTGGAAGGACTTCCCTTCTCGGACAGGTGATGATGGCCTACAGCCCCGTCGTTGTTCAGGGTGCCGGCTCCAACCATATCCGTTTTGACTGCATCAGCAGCGCATTGACGGGATACGTTAACGGTCAAGCCCTGGCCAGTGCCAGCGATTCTGATTTTCATAACGGGGATGTCGGCCTTATTGCGGGAGCATTTAACACGGGCGGCGTGGAAATAGCCTTCACAAATTTTATCGTGAGAAAACCGTGAAGATTTTCCTGGATACCATCGGCTGCCGCCTGAACCAGGCGGAAATCGAATCACTGGCCTTACAATTCAGGGCGGCGGGTCATGAGATCGTCCCAAACGCCGCCGGTGCAGACCTGTCTGTGATCAACACCTGCACGGTCACGGCCAGGGCGGCCTCAGATTCTCGGGCAGCAATCCGCCGATCCAAGCGTCTGGGTACAGGCAGGGTCGTTGTCACGGGCTGCTGGGCCACGCTGGAACCTGATCAGGCAATTGCATTACCGGGGGTGACCAGTGTAGTCCCGAATTTGCAAAAAAACAATCTGGCTGCAGTCGCGCTTGGATCACCTCAGGTCTGCATCAACCTGGAGCACCTGGCACGCCAGCCCCTGCCCGGCCTTCATCAGCGCACACGTGCCTTTATAAAAGCCCAGGATGGCTGTGATCAAGCCTGCACTTTTTGCATAACGACAGTGGCACGCGGCACGAGCCGTTCGCGCCCGATGGAGGAGGTACTGCCGGATGTTCAGGGCGCATTGGACGGCGGGGCAAAGGAGATCGTATTGACCGGCGTCCAGCTCGGCGCCTGGGGACATGATCTTAAGACCCGGTTCTGTTTATCCGACCTGATATCCGGGTTGCTTGCCCGATCCTCTGTTCCACGCCTGCGCATGTCATCGCTCGAACCCTGGGACCTGGACGTGGATTTCTTCCGCCTATGGTCCGATCCCCGCCTGTGCTCTCATCTGCACCTGCCGCTTCAATCCGGGAGTGCGTCAGTGTTGAAGCGCATGGCCCGCAGGACCACGCCAGACGATTTCGCTGGATTGGCGGCATCTGCACGATTGATCATTCCGGAGGTCGCCATCACGACGGATCTCATTACCGGTTTTCCCGGTGAGACCGATACCGAGTTCGCGGAAACCATGGAGTTTGTACAGGCCATTGGGTTTTCTGGAGGACACGTTTTCCCCTATTCAGCCCGTCCCGGCACTCCCGCAGCACGCATGAAAGGGCAGGTTCGCAATAAACTCACAAAAGAACGTGGCGCCGCCCTGCGGTCAATCCTGGACAAATCCGCCAAGGACTACCGCCGGAAGTTCATTGGAAGGACAATGTCGGTGCTATGGGAAGCGCGTGCCACTCCGACCGATTCTGGATGGCAAATTGAGGGGTTGACGGATAATTTCATCCGGGTTGTGGCATTTGCATCCGAACCGAGGTGGAATACCATTGACCAGGTCCTTTTAAAGGAAGAGGAACCTGATCATTTGATCGGAGAGATCCTCAACTAGCAGGAACTTTCTGGTCATTGCCAACCAGCAGCCTGGGAAAAGTTCCCAGTGTAATTTCCTTAATGGATTGATCTCTGGTATGCTGCGAGTTTTGCCGGTGCGGCCTTGTTTTCCTCGTATTTCACCCCTCAACAATTCTTTTAGCTCGATGCGCCTGCACCAACCTTACCAGGCGAGCAGCGATGCTCTCAACATAAATATCGGGAGCCCCATCGAAAGCCCTGGACTGAAGGCGCAGGTCAACCGGATCGTTGACGTAATCCACTACCAGGAAGCGGCCGGCCCCGGTCATGGCAATCTCGGTTGAGAACAGCTGCAGACGGCAGATCTGGGCAATGCGTGAGGCGATATCACGCAGGGTCCGCAACCCAAAGCGAAAACGCTGCTCTGCTGTTACGGGAGAATAGATATGGGTGCCGGGGTTCCACCAACAAGGGTAGAGCGCCCCATCACAGACCAGCACGCGGAACCAGGCGGGTCGTCCTTCCAACATTTGCGGTGTGACCAGGGCCTGAAGAAGGTATTTCTCGCCCGGATGCTGCTGGCGGACAGCCAAAACCTGTTCCCACAAGGTGGCTGTGAGCACCACTCCTTCCCCACCGCCCATCGAAGCCGGTTTGATGGCAAATGATCCACCCAGCGGACTCAGGTCATGGGCAGGGATACCAGGATGATCCACAAAGGGAGGAAGCAGGATGGTGTGAGGCGTGTCCAAACCGTGGCTGACAAATTCCAGGTGCATGGTGGCTTTGTCCACGGCCCAGAGTGTCTGCTTTTGCGGGTTGATACAGAAAAGGCTGTGGTGGCTTGCCCAATCCACCAGCGGTTGAAAGCGTCTGTCTGATTCGGAGGCCCGATCAAAGAATGCCTTAAAGGATAAATCTGCGCGCTCGAGGTCAGCAAGAACCTGTCCCACGTTTTCCGGCTTCACCGAATAGAATGATATTCCGTAACGCTGACATGCGCCTTCGAGCAGGTGACTGAAGTCGGCATCATATTCCCAGTTCCAGGCTAGACACAGGTCATACCCTTGCATCAGGGTTATTATAGCGGTAGTTTCGGTGCTCGAGGTGTTGAATTCTGCGCCATTTATCGGAGAAGGGACCGGATCGAAAACCAGGCTGGAATGAAGGTACAAAAAACCACCTTGCGGTGGTTTTTTGTACCTATTGTTTTTAATTCACCAGCGTTCGAACCACCTGGCCGGAGCTAGGCTCTCGGTTTTGCCACGTTCACTTTCAGGGCGTGTTCGTCCAGGGTATAGGCGTTGAACATGCTGATCGCTTTATCTGCAGTGTCCTGCGCGCCCATGGTGATAAAGGCAAAACCCTTTGAACCACCGGTATCCCGATCCTTGATGATCTCAACCGAATTGACCGTCCCGGCTTGGGAGAACAGGGTGTTCAGTTCTTCCTGCGTGGTTGTCTTGTTGAGGTTTCCTACATACAGTCTTACATCCATTTTGTACTTCTCTCTCCGGCAGAGCCGGTAAAAAAATGACCACCTGCCCCATAACAGGGTCGGCGGTCAGTGCACCACACGAGACCAGTTATCCAATTCCAACTGT
>Ga0182021_10012181_pt1 | contig 10218 bp, 11 predicted proteins | sample 612E3MmetaG_FD_120493 | JGI IMG/M metagenome (GOLD analysis project Ga0182021, IMG submission 120493) | Permafrost microbial communities from Stordalen Mire, Sweden - 612E3M metaG (Illumina Assembly) | ecosystem: Environmental > Terrestrial > Soil > Wetlands > Permafrost | place: Sweden... | reverse complement strand
GGCTCCAGGAGGTCGGTCGCGGCCTCAGCCCCAACGACCAAGAGGGCCAGTGACATGGCCTTCCAGTGGGGCCGCAGGAGTCCGAGGATGCTGAGGCTCCGAGGCGTCTGTGGTGTGTGTTCCGTGGTGGACCTCGGGGGCAGGGACTTGAGGGCGAATCCGCCCAAGCTCCCTTGAGGGAGGGAGCCTGGCTCTAGCGCCTGCTCCAGTAGTAGCCCCCGCCACCGCCGAAGAGGAGAACGGCAAGAACGACGAGAAGAATCAGCGTGGTGTTGCTCATGATTGGTGTTTCCTTTCGAAACCATCACCCCGGCGAGCTTCTGACCGAAGAGTCCCGGCTCGATGGAGTGGGGCACCTTTCGGGCCAGCTCCTTGGGTGGAGCGACTGCGCCCACTTGCGGTGGCGGGCGATCGGGCCAAGGCACCGACCTCAATCAGCGTGAACGATGGGCCTTCAAATCGATGGGGCCGGGCACCAAAGCGGCCCCGACACGGAGCAGCCAGTCGAATTGGAGCACTGGGTCCTTCAGCCCGAGGGAGTCAGTCGCCCATTTCGACCTGCGAAGAGTGCAAGTCGCCGAAATCGTTCGTGGCCAAGCGGTGGCCGCGAAGCTGCTGAGCGGAGCACAACAGATGGGGCTTGTCAGCCGCGCGGCGCGAATCACTCGCGTCGATCACCAGAGGGAGGCCGTCGATGAATTGGGAACAAGTGCGAGGTCAAGTGAAGCAGGTCGGTGGGAAGATGAAGGAGAAGTGGGCCAAGCTGACCGACGACGACTTGCTGCTTTTGCAGGGCAAGAAAGAGGTCTTCCTCGGCAAGCTTCAGGAGCGCACCGGGCTGGCCAAAGACGAAGCGGAGAAGCAGTTCGATTCGTTCCTCGGGGCCATAAGCGTCGAGAAGAAGCAGCACGTCAGCAAGTAGGCGTCGCGGACCGGACTGGCGGCCGTCATGGCCGCTCAGTCACCGAGGAGCGCCTGTTTGAGCGGCAGCTCCGTCATTTCGATGCGATCGGTGAGCGCTTCGGGCGCAAGGCTTCAGGAACACGTCGGGCCGAGGTGGCCCGGAAGCTGCTTGGTCGATGCCCAACCAAAAGGTGATGGGAACTCACATGAGACTGCATACGTTGATTGGAATTGGAGTGGTGGCTGGCGCGGTCGGATGCGCCCACACTGGGGCGAGCCAGGCTGAAGATGGACGCGACGATGACGACCAGCAGCCGGCCGTCGAGCTGCGAGACCACCTCAGACATCACCACCGGGGTGGCATGACCCAGTTTATCGCGATGAGCCTCGACACGCTGGGCACCGATGACGCCAAGCGCCCGCGGGTCGAGAAGATTCAGAGCGATCTGGTCGAGTGCATGGCGCCGAGCAGGGAGATCGAACGAGGGCTTCTGCTGACCTTGGCCGATGGCGTGGCGCGAGGGGCCGTGGCCTCCGCCGAGGTCGAAGAGGCGTTGGGCCAGCTCAACACCGCCGCGAAGGTGATGTTCGATTGCAGACCAGACGCCTTGAATGCGCTCCACGCGGTTCTCTCGCCCGGGGAGCGCGAGGCGCTGGCAGACAAGGTTCAAGCCGGTTGGGCGGTCTGGCGAGAGGCCAACGAGGAGGAGGCGGAGCAGCCCGGCCATCACCGCGGGCGGATGCTCGAGCTCACCCAAGAATTGAGCCTGAGCGCGGAGCAGGTCGAGCACATCTCTGATTCCGTCGACCATGCGCGCGACGCCGGTCCCGACAGCTTCGATGCCAAGGCCTCCGAGTCCCGACTCCAGGCCTTCACCACGGCCTTCGCTGGCGAGGTGTTCGATGCGAAGGCCATCATCGCCGATGCGAACGGCCCCCTCATGACCCAGGGCGCCCGGCGCATGGTGCGCTTCTATCAGGCAGTGACTCCATTTCTGACCGAAGCGCAGCGAGCGGCACTCGCCGAGCATCTCCGGGCGCACGCGGACCATCAACGCGTCATCTCAGCCAAGTGAGGAAGCCATGAACCGAAGCCCTGTCACGTTGTCGAAGGCGCTGGTGTTGTCGGGGGCGATCGCCTTGGCGCTCGGTGCCACAGCCGCCCAAGCGCAGGTCGAAGTCAGAGTTTTTCCTCCGGCGGCGTTCCTGATGACGTCGCGCCCGGTGTACCACGAGGGTCGCGCTACCTACTGGTACCGGGGCCACTGGCACTACCGTCAGGGAGGCGAGTGGCATCAGTACCGCGACGAGCCGGGCGAGCTCCGAGAGCGCCGCCAAGAGCGCCGGTACCGCTACGAGGGCGATCACCGTGGCCGTGGCCGGTAGTCGGTCAGGAGCTTCGCCTCGAGGAGTGTGACCGGTGCACCACCGCGTCTACTTGACCCCAGGGATGTTCGGGTTCGCTCGCCTCGCCTCGTTCGACTACTTCGTACACGTCGAGCGCGGGCTGGCGAGGCGGTTTGGGGATGCGGGCCAGGAGCTCGAGGTCCACGTGGTCGATGTCGCTCCGACGGCGTCGGTACGTCGCCGCGCGGCCAGGCTCGCCGAGGTCGTCGATCGCACTGCCGGAGAGGCTGGGCCGCTCCACCTCCTGGGCCATTCCACGGGCGGGCTCGACGCTCGCCTGGTGGCCTCTCCCCGCGTTCGGCTCCCGACCTCCGATGATCCACCACGGTGGTTGCCACGGCTGCGCAGTGTCACGACGATGAATGCGCCGCACTATGGCACGCCGCTGGCGAGCTTCTTCGCGACCTCCAAAGGGCAACGGGCCCTCTACGCCCTGTCGGCCTTCACCATCATGGGGCTCTCCCTGGGTCAGCGGCCCCTCGCGGTCGCCAGCATGCTCATCGCGATGGTGGGGCGTGGCGACAAGGCGGTCGGCCTTCAGATTCGCCTCCTGGACCGAGCGGTCGAGGGGCTCCTGGGAGTGCTCGACGATGCGCGGAGCCCAGAGGTGCGCGCCTTCCTCGACGCCATCAAGGTCGACCAGGGGGCCGTGCTCCAGGCCAGCCCGGAGGCGATGGACCTCATGGTGGCTGGCATCGATGACCAGCCCGGCGTCGTGTACCAGTCGACCGCCTCGATGGCGCCCGCGCTCTCGGCGGGGAAGTGGCTGCGGACGCTCGGCTCACCTTGGACGACGACTTCGATGACGCTCTTCATCGCGCTCCATGGCATCACCTCGCGCTACGGCAAGGGGTACCCCTGCGGCGCGATGTCGGAGACGGGCGCGGCCTTCGCTGGTCACGAGACCGAGGCGACGCTGGCGCGAATGCTCGGAGCTCCGCCCGACCTCCACGCCAACGACGGCATCGTGCCGATTCGCTCTCAGCTCTGGGGGCAGGTGGTCTGGGCGGGCCTCGGCGATCACCTCGACGTGCTGGGGCACTTTCGAGGCGACGAGGCGACGGCGCACCATCATCACGACTGGCTCACCAGCGGCTCGGCCTTCGGGTCGAGGGAGTTCGAGACGCTGATGGATGCCATCGCCGCGGGCATGCTGAAGGCGGCCGGCTGAAGCGAGCGCAGAGACTGGACCTCACACGCCCGGCTCGACCCGCAGGACCCCCAAGCGAATGGCCGTATGCACCAGCTCGGTGCGGTTGTGCACCTGGAGTTTTTCCATCAGGTGCTCGCGGTGAGTCATCGCCGTCTTCACGCTGATCTCCAGGAGCTGGGCGACCTCCTTGGTGCTCTTGCCCTCGGCGATGAGCTTGAAGACCTGTTTCTCGCGATCGGTGAGCGCGTCGAGTGGGTCGGCGCGGCCACCCGTGGAGGCATCGTCGAAGGCCTCGCGGGCGATCTCCGGATCGAGCACCAGCCCACCGGCGTGCACCGAGCGAATGGCATCGACCAAGGCGTTTCCCGCGGTGCGCTTGAGGACGAAGCCCGACACCCCAGCCTTGAGGAAGCGACGCACGTATTCGCGCTCCTCGTACTGGGTCAGCACGAGGATCCTGGTGCGAGGGGAGCGCTTCTTGATCTCGATGGTCGCCTCCAGGCCCCCGAGGCCCGGCATGGCGATGTCGAGCAAGGCCACGTCGGGGGCGAGCTTCTCGCACAGCTCCACCGCCGCCCGCCCGTCGCCGGCTTCACCCACCACCACCACATCTCCAGACCCGGCCAACAGGGCCTTCACTCCGTCGCGGACGATGCGGTGATCATCGGCGATGAGCACGCGGATCTCACCCATCGCGCCTCTCCTGCGGCAGGGGAATCTCGAGCCGCACGTGCGTACCCTGCCCGGGCTCGGCGTCGAGCGCCAGCGTTCCACCTAGCACTTCGACCCGCTCGCGCATGCCCTTGAGGCCCAGCCCGCGCCGTGACGCGTGCGGCGGGGGTACCGACGCCGGCTCGAAGCCCTGTCCGTCGTCTTCGACATCGAGCGTCAGTCGACCCTCCCGAACCTGGAGCTGCACCAGGACCGTCTCGGCCCCCGAGTGCCGGGCCACGTTGTTGAGCGCCTCCTGGGCCGCGCGGAACACCGCCGTCTCGAGCTCCCAGGGTAGGCGTTGCTCGAGGCCGTCGAACTCGCAGCGCACCGTCACCCCCTTGGGCCTCAGGGTGCGATCCGCGCACCACTCGATGGCCGACTGGAGCCCGAGGTCGTCGAGCACCGACGGTCGCAAGTCGAGGATGATGCGGTGCACCTCGGCCAAGGTCTCGGCCGCGAGGGTGTGCAGTCGCCCCAGCGCACCCTTGATCGCCTCGGGGGCCGTGCTGGCCGCCGCGTCGATGCCCATGGACAAGGCCGCGAGCTGCTGACTCGTCTCGTCATGGAGCTCCCGGGCGATGCGTTTGCGCTCGTCCTCCTGGGCCGAGATGATCTGCCGTAACAGCCCGGTGCGCTCGACCTCCCGGGCGGCGAGGGCCGTGTTGGCGTCGGAGAGCTGGGTCGTTCGCTCGGCCACCCGCTGCTCGAGGTCGGCGTTGAGCCGCTCCACTCGCTCCCTGGCGTCTCGCACGGCGACCCGCATCACCTCGAGCGCGGCGCCCAGCGCGCCAACCTCGTCGCCAGGCAGATGGCCCACCTCGGCCGAGAGATCGCCCCGCGAGATGCGCTCGGCGGCGTCGGTCAACGCCCCCAGCGGCCGGGTGACGCTCACCGTCGCACCCCAGGCGAACAACAGCGCGACGAGAATGAGCCCCAGCGTCGCCAGCGTCACCGGCACGAGCAGCCTGCGTTGGAAGGCGTCGGCTTGCTCCCGAGGTTGCCAGACCAGCACCGCGAAGTGCGCTGGGCCCACCGGCGCCACGGCCCAGGCCGCCCCCACGCCTCCACTGCACGAGGCGCACAAGCCGCCCTGTGGCGCTTGGGACTGGCGCAGCGCTCGCCCCACCTCTTCTTCGTCGGTCGGGGCCGTGCCGGGCGCGGTCCCCACGGAGGCGATCCTCCGCCCCTCGACGTCGCGGAGCTCGATGACATGCTCTCCGTCGGTCGTGACCGAGGTGAGCAGGCGAGCCAACCTCGGTGACGACGCTCGGACCCAGGCCCCCACCACGAGGTTGAGCTCGCCTTGTGGGCCCCGCACCGGAGCGAGGGCTACCACGTCCATGGTCGTCTCCCCCAGCCGGTCAGCGGTGGTGAAGGTCGGCGCTGACATTCGCTTGGCGGCCGCCACCACCGCCGCTCCCTCGGGGTGCGCGCCCTCGGTCTCGGGGGTCAACAGGCGCCCGGTCCCGTCGAAGGCGAAGAAGGCGTCGAAGAGCGTGTGGTGGTGCACCCGCGCCCGGCGAACCGCGTCGCGGAGGCGGGGCTGGCTGATGGGCTCCTGGGCCCACTCCTCGGCGGTCGCCAGCGCGTTGAGCGCCTCGAGCCCGCCGGCGAAGGCGCCCGAGACTCGCTCGGCGGTCGACGCGGCGAGCACCAAGTCACGGGCGCGGGCGCGGCGCTCGAGCTCGTCATGCATCGCGAGGCCGGTCCAGGCGAGCACCATCACCGGCCCGAGGACCCCCATGCCCACGAGGAAGAAGATGCGTGTGCCGATGGGCCGCGCTCCTCGGCTGCGCGGGCTCACGGGCCCTCCCTGTGCACGCTCTTGGCCAGGTCGAGCAACTGCTCGAGGGAGCCACGGGAGCGGAAGGCGAAGGACTGCCCGTCTTGCTCCCACGCGAGCTCGTTCCACGGCGCGCCGTCGTCTCCCCGCAGGCGCGACAGCCGGGCCTCGGCGCCCCTCCACGCGATGGGCCCACTCTCGAGGAGCATGGCGGGGGGAAAGAACGACTCGGGGAACGGCACCGGCTCCCTCACCGACTCGGCGAGCACGACCAGCGGCAGGCCACCATCAAGAGCAGTGAGCTCGAGGGCGACGGCGTCGGGGCCGGCCCCGAGCACGTGCACGCGCGCCGGGGGCCAAGGGAGCGAGCGAGGGAACCAGGAGGGGAGGGCGAGCCGTCGACCGGCGGCCCGCTCCACGGCCTCGATGGAGGGGAGGTCGCGCACCTGCGCCGCCCGGGCCGCGTTCCGAGGGAGCCAGTCGAGGAGCCGCAGCGTGCCGGCCGCGGCGACGACGAGAACCAGCGCCTGGAGGCCCCGCACCAGCGCCGATGGAGGTGATCCGCGCATGGTCCTCCTACGTGACGAAGAAGAGGAGCGCGCCGATGGCCAGCGCCGCCATGGTGGAGAGGGCCGGCCCTGGAGGCGCCCACGCTGGTTGCCTCGGCCGCGCGAGGAGGTTCCGGCAGCGATCCTCCACCGCCCAGGCGCGGGCCTGCTCCAGCCGGTCGCCCAGGGTTTGCTCGCCCCAACCGACGGCCGGCCCTTCGCCGTAGACCTTGAGCACCGCCGAGGCGAGCGCGGCAGGTCGACCGGTCCATTGGGCGGCGTCGGCGTCGGCCCGCCGCTCGAGCTCATGGGCCGACATGCGGCCCAGCACCTGCGCCACCGGGTTGAAGGCCTGCAGCACGCGCGCGCCGAGGAGCAGCCAGCCCCAGCGGACATCGCGGCGGGAGACGTGGGAGAGCTCGTGGGCCAGGGCCGCCTCGAGCTCGCCCTCGTCGAGGAGCTCGATCAACGCCCGAGAGACCAGGAGCCGGGGCTCACGGACCCCTACGCACAGCAGCAGCGGCTCCGTCGAGCGCACCTCCACCACCCGGGGAGGCGCCATGTTCCGAGCCTCGCACAGGCGCGCCACGACGCTCGTCACCACCTCTGGCGCCGGCCCGAGCTCGGGGGGCTGAGGGCGCGCCCGCTCCGAGAGGAGCGTGAGCAGGTCTCTGCCCAGGAGCAGCGCGCCCAGGCCCCACACCGGCCAAGGCCACAGGCGATCGACGCCGGTGCCCCACAGGGTCAGTGCGCGGAGGTGGCGGGTGGAGAAGAGCGCCGGGCCAAAGCCGAAGCCATCTCCGTGGCGAGCGGGCGCCAACAGCTCGAAGGCCACCAAGAGCACCAGGGGTCCGATGAGGGTCGCCACGCGCCAGGCCAGGCGTTGGTGCGGTGAGTCCACGCCCCAGAGCCGCACCAGGGCCTCCGCCACGAGGGCGGCGACCAACGACTGGGCGACGGCCTCGTTCAGGTGCTCAGCCACGGCCTCGCGGTGCTCCCTCTTTGGTTCCCTCCAGGCGCTCGAGCTCGAGAGGGTGCTCCTTCTCCATGCGCTCACGGCTGATTCGGCCGGTGAAGATCGAACCATCGAAGGGGAAGACGTCGGGGCTCAGGTGCGAGTTGTAAATGTGCCAGATGATGATGGCCAAGAAGGCCATCAAGCCCTCACTGCTGTGGGCGAGCTTGGCCGCGGGAATGACCTGGCCGACGAGCAGCTTCGCGGTCGCCACGGGGAACAGCAACACCAACCCGGTGGTCACCATCACCAGCCCGCCAAAGACGAGGCCCCAGTACTCGAACTTCTGCCGGTAGTCGTAGCGGTCGAAGCGGGCCTGGGTTCGGCTGAGCCCGAGGTAGTAGCGGAGCGTCACGAGGGCGTCGGTGAAGTCCTTCTTCGTAGGCACCATGCTGAGTTGCCCTCGGCGTCGGACGATGCTGATCAACGCGCCTGCCAGGTGCCACACCACGAGTGCCGTGAAGAGCACGCCCGAGATGCGGTGCAGGAGCCGCGTCACCCCCACGCCGCCCAGCAGGTTCACGATGGCCTGAGACGCCGAGGCCGAGAGGAACTTCTGGGGGAAGCCCGTCACCGAGAGCGCGATGAAGAGCACCATCAGCACCAGGTGCTCGATGACCTGCTTGGTCGAGAAGCGCCGAATGGAGTCGCTCATCGGTTCACCACCACGCGCCAGAGGTGCAGCGCGATCTGGAGGATCAGGCTGCCGATGATGAAAGGAATGAGGAACTTGTAGAACAACCCCACCAGGTACACCAACGGCGCCCGCTTGAGCGTGGGCTCGTAGTGCGACAGCCACGCAGCGGGGAAGTCGGCCGAGGCCGTGGGGTGGCAGGCGCGGCAGGTCTCCACCAGGTTCGCCTGCATCACCTTCGAGTTGGGCGCATCGACCTTGGAGATGTCGTGAATGCCGTGGCAGTCGGTGCACAGGGCAGTCAGCGGCTTGCCGCCCCCCGCGCCCTTCTGCAGCTCGATGGTGGCGCCGTGAAAGTCCTGTAGGTAGCTCGACAACACCTTGGTCGACAGCTTGTACTTCGCCATCATCTTCTCGTTGGTGTGGCATCGGCCGCACATCTGGGGCGTCTCCAGCCTCCAGGCGTTGAGCCGAGGGTCGATGATGTCATGGGCCCGGTGGCAGTCGGTGCACGACGGCACGTCGGGGTTCTCTTCTTCCTGCAAGGCGCTGCCGTGCACGCTCTTGATGTAGACCTTGGAGATCTTCTCGTGGCACTTGGCGCAGGTTCGAGAGATGCGGGAGCGCGGCTCCGAGGGCTTGCCCATGTCGTGGGAGCCGTGGCAGTCGGCGCACACCGCGGCCTCGGTCTTCCCCTTGGCCTGGAGCCCGTGGTGCACGCCGTCGAGCGAGCGGGTGAAGTTCTGGAAGTGGCAGTCCTTGCACACTTCGCTGTACCGAATGGTGAACTCGCGCCGGGTGGGGAAGGGCTTGGGCTTGTGATCGTCGCCCTTGCCCTTGAGGTCCGTGTGGCACTCGGTGCAGTCGACGTCGGAGTGCACTGAGCGGGCGAGCGTGTCGGCCTCCACGGTCAAGCTGAGGACCTCTTCGCTGTCGAGGTCGGTCTCGAGCTCCTTGTCGGAGTGACACTCGAGGCACGCCTTGTCTTCAGTGCGATCGCGTGGCTCGGTGCCGCCATCTCTGCGGGCCCATGCGCTGGTGGCCAGCAGCGTGGCCGCCATCGCCAGTCGGGGGAGCACTGTCACGCGCATCACCCCTTACTTAACCGTCCTCGATGGAGGCGTCCAAAACGCGAGCGGGCTCTTCCTCTTGGTTGGCGCTAGCCATTCTTCTTCGACGCAGCCTTTTCGTCAGCGCGACGGGCGTCGACCTGACGGCGCAGCGCTTCCAACGACTCTGGGGTCTCCGGGCTCCTCTCGGCCTTCGGAGTCTCGTCGCGGCGGGCGAGGTAGGCTTCGCCGGGCGTCCAGCCGGGTGCGAAGGTGCGGGCCAAGCGCTCCGCGGCCAGCTTGACGCCCCGCCCCATGCCTCGAGCGACCACCCAGGCGAACAGGCCGAAGGCGATGGCGGGGAGGAACAAGACGAAGCCGAGGCTCAACAGGAGCGCCACGCCCACCATCACCGGCGCGGCCAGTCGCACCCAGTGTGTTCCCTCGGCGCCAGGGAGCTCACCGGCCTCACCCTCGATGGCGTGGATCTTCCAGCTCGAGGTGTTGAAGTAGTAGCCACCAGTTGCTCGGGTCTGACTGTTGTAGCGGTTCATGGCGCTCATCCTTTCTGAGACAAGAATAAGTCGCCCTGGGGTCGAGACCATCGGGCACGAGGCATGAGGAGCCCTCCGTAGATACCCGAGGTGACTCGGGCAAATGCCGTAGGTGCCAAGCGGCCGAGAATGTTGGCGTTCCTCTAGAGGCCGAGGCTCTTGAGCCCAGCCGCGAGGAGGAAGACCCCCAGGAGCAACCCGATGGCGAGGGCAGCGAAGCCGAAGCGGTAGACGCGCCGCATGGTGCGGCTGCTCGGAGGGGGCACTTTGTACTGCTCAAGCAAGCCGCTCTCTTCGAGGCGCTGGTATTCGAGGGGGCGCTCTTCCTTGAAGCGATCGAGCGGCATGCTGCCGGTGAAGATCACCGGATCCAGCGGGAAGGCTTCGGGCCGCAGGTGCGTGTGGAAGAAGTGGAAGAAGAAGATGAAGCCCGTCGCCAGCAGCGCCTCGTCGGAGTG
>Ga0182021_10012180_pt1 | contig 10219 bp, 8 predicted proteins | sample 612E3MmetaG_FD_120493 | JGI IMG/M metagenome (GOLD analysis project Ga0182021, IMG submission 120493) | Permafrost microbial communities from Stordalen Mire, Sweden - 612E3M metaG (Illumina Assembly) | ecosystem: Environmental > Terrestrial > Soil > Wetlands > Permafrost | place: Sweden... | reverse complement strand
TGTTCCTTACAGTCTGTCTTAGAAGAAGCGGCGAGTGGCGTTTTCATTGGGCTCGGTGTTTTCAAGCCTTCTGACGCCTTCGCCGCTTCTTTGTTCAATCCAACTATGAATTTTCCGGGCTAGTGGGGCAGGTTGGGCAACAAACCGGCAAGATACTTCATTGTCGCTTTCCAAATCGGCGGCAGGCGGTTAGCCTCCCTTCGGTTGTGGCATCCAAACCTGAAACAATGACCTTCGGCCCGGCTCATTTCATCAATCGGGAATTGAGCTGGCTGGAGTTCAATCATCGCGTGCTGGAGGAGGCGCTCGACGCGAGCAATCCGCTCCTCGAAAGGGTGAAGTTCTTCTGCATCGTCAGCTCGAACCTCGACGAGTTCTTCGAGGTCCGCGTGGCGGGGCTCAAGCAGCAGATCGAGAGCGACGTGGTCGAGCGTTCAATGGATGGATTGACGGCGAGCGAGACGTTTCGCGCGATCGTCAAGCGGGTGCGGCGCATGGTCGCGGCCCAATATGCCTGCTGGCGCAAGGAGCTGGCGCCAGCTCTGGCGGCCAGCGGCATCCGCTTGCTCCAACTTGCGGAGCTGGAACCGGCGGACCTGGCCTGGGTGGAGGATTACTACCGGACGCAAGTTCGGCCGGTGCTGACGCCGCTGGCGATTGACCCGGCGCATCCGTTCCCGCAACTGCTCAACAAGTCGCTGAACCTCATCGTGCGGCTGGAGATGGCCCGGAACCGCGAGGTGCTCAAACACATGGCGGTGGTGCAGATCCCCCGCATCCTGCCGCGCATGGTCAAGTTGCCGCGGGCGGACGGGCGCCAGGACTACGTCTATCTCGACCGGCTGATTGGCCATTACCTGGCCGATTTGTTTCCGGGCACGAAACTGCTCGGCTACTGGCCTTTCCGCGTCACGCGCAACAGCGAGCTGTACATTGACGAAGAGGAAACCGCCAACCTGCTCAAAGCGGTGGAGAACGAATTGCACAACCGCCGCAAAGGCGACGCGGTGCGGCTCGAGGTTGACCATGAGTGTCCGCCGTTTATCCGCGAGCTGCTGCTCAAGACGCTGCGGCTGGGCGAGGATGACCTGTATTTGATTGACGGGCCGCTGAAACCCAGGCGCCTGATGGCGCTGACAGCGGGGGACCATTCGCCGGAGTTGCGCGACCCGCCATTTGTCGCGCCGGAGGCGGCCTGGCTGCGCGAGCGGAGCGACCTGTTTGCGGCGATTCGCGAGCGCGACATTCTGCTGCACCACCCCTACGAGAATTTCAACACCATTGTAGCTTTTCTGGAGCAGGCGGCCTCGGACCCGGATGTGCTGGCCATCAAACAGACGCTTTACCGCACCGGCGGCGACCCCCGCATCATCGGCGCGCTGGAGAACGCGGTCCGAAACGGCAAACAGGTGACGGCAGTGGTTGAATTGCGGGCCCGGTTTGATGAAGCCAACAACATCGAGTGGGCAAGGCAGCTCGAAGAGGCGGGCGTGCACGTCGTTTATGGCCTGGTGGGCTACAAGATCCACGCCAAGAGCTGCCTGGTCGTGCGGCGGGAAGGCCATGACATCCGCCGCTACGTGCACCTGGCGACCGGCAACTACAATCCCACCACCGCGCGGCTGTACACCGACCTCAGTTTGCTCACCTGCCGGCCGCAGTTTGGCGAGGAGATCACTAACTTATTCAACCTGCTGACGGGCATCTGCCAGTTCCGGGGCATGCGCAAACTCCTGACCGCCCCGTTCGAGCTGTCGGACCGCTTGCTGGAGCTCATCGAGCGTGAAACGGAGAACGCCCGCAAGGGATTGCCCGCCCGCATCATCCTGAAACTCAATTCGCTCGCCGAGCGGCGGGTCATCGAGGCCCTTTACCGCGCCTCGCAAGCCGGCGTGCGGATTGATTTGATCGTGCGCGGCATCTGCTGCCTGCGGCCGGGGCTCAAAGGCATCAGCGAGAACATCACCGTACGGAGCATCGTGGACCGGTTTCTCGAGCACAGCCGGGTCTATTATTTCGAGAACGCCTGCCAGCCGCAGGTGTTTGTGAGCAGCGCGGACTGGATGCCGCGCAATTTCTTCGCGCGCATCGAATTGGCCTTTCCCATCGAGGACGGCAACCTGCGCGAGCGCATTATCGGCGAGGTCCTGGCCATCTCGCTTGCGGACACCGCCAAGGCGCGTTGCCTTCAGCCGGACGGCTCCTATCGCCGAGCGGCTCCGGCCCGGGGCGGCAATCCGTGCCGCAGCCAGTTCGAGTTCATAGCACTTGCCAGCGCCGGCGGAGATGCCTCCCGCAAGCCCGCCGGCGGCAAACCCGCCTATCCACGAGTGAAACTTGCCCCCTCGCCCTTCGCGGGGGAGAAGCGCAGGAAGTGAGTAAGTAAACATGAATCTCTATCTTTTACGCCACGGTATCGCCGTCGAACCGGGCACGCCCGGCTATGCGAAAGATGCTGACCGGCCACTCACCCCGGAAGGCGAGCGCAAACTCCAACTCATCGCCAAAGCCATGCAGGCGCTCGACTTGTCCTTCGACTTGATTTTTTCCAGCCCCTACTTGCGCGCGCGCCAAACCGCCGAGGTCGTCGCCGAGGTCCTCCGCGCCCGTAAGCAAATCGAGTTCTCCGACAGCCTGACCCCCGGCGGCAGCACGCACAAGCTGGTCGAGTCTCTTAATCGCCTCAAACCCCGGCCGGAAAACGTTCTGTTGGTTGGTCACGAACCCTATCTGAGCGGGCTGATCTCCCTGCTCGTGGCCGGCGGCGAGGACTTTTCCGTGGTGCTCAAGAAAGGCGGCCTGTGCAAGCTCGCGGCCGAGTCGCTCAAACATGGCCACTGCTCCGCTCTCGAGTGGCTGCTCACCCCCAAACAAATGGCCTTGATGACCTGATCACCCGCGCCGGAGAAAGCTAGAGAGACTAACTTCGCCTCTGGCTGATTTCGCCCATGAATGCCAACTGCGCTGACGTCCCTCCGGCGGACGCCGATTCAGATTTCGCTCCTTCGGATTTCCTTCTGCCTTCGGATTTCGGATTTCGGATTTCCCCGCAGGGTTTCACCTTAATCGAGCTGCTGGTGGTCATCGCCATCATTGCCTTTCTGGCCGCGTTGCTCTTGCCGACCCTGGCCCAGTCCAAAGCCAAGGCGGAGGCGGTGACCTGTGCCAGCAACCAGCGACAGCTCTACCTCGCGTGGAACCTGTATGCCGGGGAGAACGGCGACTGGCTGGTCAACAATCACGGTGTCCCTGAAACCCTGGCCCTTCGCCAGACCTGGGCCAACAACGTCGAGGATTGGCAGAGCAGCGACGATAATACCAACCTCATCTATCTCACCGACTCGAAACTCGGCCCCTATGCCAACCGCTCGGCGAAGATCTACAAGTGTCCCTCGGACCGCGAGCCCGCCCGCAACGGCCCGCGTGTGCGCAGCATGTCCATGAACGCGATGGTGGGAAACCCCGGCGATCGGGCCGACTACTTCAACCCTCTTTACGTCCAGTTCTACAAACTGGCCCAGATGCCGGTTCCTTCGGGTATTTTCGTCTTCCTGGACGAACACGCCGATACCCTCAACGACGGCTTCTTCGTCAACCGCCTGGACGATTATGCCTGGGGCAACCTGCCAGGCTCTTACCACAATGGCGCAGCCAATCTCGCCTTTGCCGACGGCCACCAGGAATCCCATCGCTGGCTGGTGCCCGCCACCGTCCGCCCCGTGCTCAGGACCAGGATTGACAAGTTCCCCGCCGCTCCGCCCACCGACTTCGAGTGGCTCAAGGCGAGAACGTCCGTCAGGAAGCCTTAGAGTATGTCTGCAATTCTCGCTGCCCTCTTTCTTGCAGTCTCCGCCTATGCGGCGGACGATGTGGTCCAGAACGGCGGTTTCGAGATGGGCTTCGAGGGGTGGACCCGCTGGGGCAAGAATGCGAACCTTATCACCCTCGACACCAGGCTGGCCCACTCCGGCACGAACTCCGCCCGCATTCGACATGGCCACAATGCCCTTTATTTCACCCGTCCGCTGAGTTCCGGGCAGGCCTACGAACTGCGCTTCGCCTACCAGTTGGCCGGCTCCCTTCAAAGGACTCCAGCTGTCCCTCGGGTGCAGAGTGGACCAGCCCATTTGGCATTTCCTCCTCCCCGCACCACCAGTCAACTAGTCCAGTCAACTAATTAACGCCGGGGCTTGACTTCTCGTCCAACTCCCGCCGTAATGACATCACAATGAACTCATTAATAAGTCTCACACCGCAACAACTCCGGAAGGCCGCCAGGGTCCAGGAGAGAATTGTCTCCCTCCAAAAGCAACTCGGCCAACTTCTGGGCGCTCCTCGACAACCGGTCTCCGGCGCACCGCTGAAGAGGAGACAGATGAGCGCTGCCGGTCGGGCCAGAATCGCCGCAGCCGCTCGGGCGCGATGGGCCAGGCTCCGGGCCGCCAAACAGGCGGCTAAACCGGCTCAGAAGCCCCGGAGAAAAATCTCGGCAGCCGGCCGGGCCCGACTTGCGGCCTTGGCCCGGGCGAGATGGAAGCGGGCCAAGGCGCAGGGCAAGACGTCGCTGTAAAGCCGGGGGAGGGCGAGCGTCCCCGCGAGCCCTGATTTGCGGAGGCGTTTGGAGATGTTTGGGCTCGCGAAGACGCTCGCCCTCCCAAACACGCAGTTGCCAGGCTATCTCGGCGGCGGCTCCCCGCGTGAGGGCTCGGTATGCCGATGATTCCTGAAATCTCAGTCGTGGTCCCGCTCCTCAATGAGGGTCCGAACGTGGCGCCCCTGGCCCGGCAGGTTTTCAGCGCCCTGGGGAATGAGCCGCGCGGGATCGAACTAATTCTGGTGGATGATGGCAGCACCGATGACACCTGGAAGCGCATCGCTGATGCCCGCCGCGCGGACGGGCGTGTCCGGGCGTTGCGCCATGCCCGCAGTCGGGGCCAAAGCGCCGCCTTGTGGACCGGGTTCAAAGCCAGCCGGGGCGAGGTGATTGCCATGCTCGACGGCGACCTCCAGAACGACCCCGCCGACCTGCCGAAGATGCTTGCTGAGTTGACAAGCTGTGACATGGTGTGCGGCGTGCGGAGCAAACGGCAGGACACGGGGCTTCGCCGGATTTCATCCGCTGTTGCGCGTTGGGCGCGGAAAGCTGTTCTCGGCGTGGACTTTCGGGACAGTGGCTGTAACCTGCGCGTCTTGAAACGGTCCGTCCTGGAAACGCTGCCCCCTTTTGACGGGCTGCACCGGTTCATGCCGATTCTGGCCCAGGGCGGCGGCGCCGCGGTTAGGGAAATGCCGGTCACGCATCACCCGCGAACTGCCGGGCTGACCAAATACGGGATATGGAACCGTTTAGGACGTGGCATTTATGATGTGGTTATGGTAAGATGGTATCTGAAACGACAAATTAAAACTCTGGCGCCTGTGGAGACTCTGGCGGCAGCCCAAGCGGGAGTCCCTGCCGGGGGAGAAGATTCGAGTGCTGCCAAAGCGAGCTGAAATCGGGTTGCCGGTGTTCATCAATATGAGAAATATGATGCTGCGAGCCTCCAAACTGGCTTGGCCGCTGGGTGGGTGCGTCCTGATGCTGGCGCTTCTTGTGAACTGCGGCTGCAGCGGAATCAACACTACCCAATCAGTATCGCCGCTGGATTTCCTCCTGCCAGGGCTTCACATCCAAAATAATCCTCCTCGCCCGGTAATCCCGGCCGGCACCAACGTTCTGGTTTGCTGGAGCGGCGGCGTTTCTCCGTCCGCCACTCGATGAGCCGCGCCGGGGTGCGGTGGTTGCTGATTGCAGTAGCCGTCGTCCTGAATGGCCTGCCCCTGTTGCGATCGGGGGGCCGTGACGCTCCCCCCGCGCCTGCCTTCGAGTTGCCTATCCAAACGCCCGCGGCCAGTGCCACTCCGGTTTTCCGCGAAGAGTTCATCAATCCCGATTCTCCGCTGGCGATGTCCCATGTCGCCTCGCTCTGCGAGCTGCCCGATGGGAGGCTGGCCGGCGTCTGGTACGCCGGCTCGCGAGAAGGCGCCCGCGACGTCGCCCTCCGCTTCGCGACGCAACCGCCCGGACAATCCGGCTGGTCGAAGCCTCGCCCGATTCTGACTCCCGGCCTGGCGGCGTGCGACTTGAAACGCGGCATCCGCAAGGTCGGCAACCCGGTGATATTCTCGGACGCAGTCGGCAAGCTCTGGCTGCTCTACGTCACGATCAATCTCGGCGGCTGGTCGGGCAGTTCGCTCAACCTGACCACTTCTAAAGACGGAGGCATTTCGTGGGAGCCGAGCCGGCGACTCACCCTCAGCCCATTCTTCAATGTCAGCGAGCTGGTTCGGGGCCGCCCGGTCCCTGTTTCAGATGGGAGCTGGCTCGTGCCGATTTATCATGAGTTGGTCGGCAAGTTTCCGGAACTCCTCAGTCTGCGCGAGTCCGCCGGGGAGCTTTACGCAACCAAGAGCCGCATCGCCGGCGGCCGGTCGGGCTTCCAACCCTCCTTGGCCCCGCTCAGCGCCAACTCGGCTCTGGCGTTTCTGCGCGATTGCAGTCCGCGGAGAAGAATTTCGCTCGCGCGCACTGACGATGCCGGACAGACGTGGTCGCCGCCCCAGGCCCTGGACCTTCCCAATCCAGATTCCGGGCTCGCCGCGCTTCGCCTGACGGATGGGCGCGTTTTGCTCGCCTTCAATGACTCAGCCGCCGGACGCGAGAATCTGCGTCTCGCGGTTTCCGAAGATGAAGGGCGGACCTGGAAGCGGCTGGCCACCCTGGCCGAAGAACCGAGGGCTGAATTCTCCTATCCGTTCATGATTCAAGCCCGCGAGGGCAACCTGCATCTCGTCTATACCTGGAAGCGAAAGGCCATCAAGCATGTCGTATTCAATGTGGCTTGGCTGAACGCCCGCAGCAGCGGAACCTCTCCATGAACCTGCCTTTCGAGCTGGTAGGGATGCGTTCCACCGCGTCCCCATTTTCCCGGAACTCAGGGACGCGGTGGAACGCGTCCCTACCGGGTTCACGGCTTCAATCCGCGGCAACGAGCCGGGGAGCCTCCCAATGAGCCATTCGACTCTGATCGCATTATTCTCTGCCTGCTGCCCCTGGCTCGCCCTGGTGTGGGGTTTCCAGGCTCTGGCCGGGCGGTGCGGACTGGCGCGGCGGGGCTGGGTCCGGCTGTCGCTACTGGGCCTGGTTGCCATCGGTGTTCTACTGGTGCCCGTGGAGGGGATGCCTGTTGCAGGCTGGCTGCGGGGCTGCATTGCCAACTTCAGCCTTCCGCTCGCTGGCTTGCTCGCCGTCGCGGTTTGGGAAGCGGAGTTCGGCGCCCGGCTGTTTTCCGGGCGGGATTGGACGGCGGGTTGGGTGTTCGGCTCCCTGTCGGGCTTGGGGCTTTATCCGTTTGCGCTGGGCTGGGGCCGTTTCGACCCCTATGAGTGGGGATGGAGTTTCCTGCCGTTGGCGGCGATCAGCACGCTGTTGACCGGCGCGTTACTCTGGAAACAAAACCGCTTCGGACTCCTCCTGCTGCTGGCGGTTCTTGCCTATAACCTGCGCCTGCTGGAATCAACCAACTACTGGGATTACCTCCTGGACCCTGTTTATTGCCTGGTTTCAATTATTGCCCTGGGCTGGCGGTTGACGCCGCTTTTCCGTCCCGTCAATCAGTAGTTCCTTCAGAAAGAGATGCTCCAGCACCTTGCCTTGCAGCATTTCGATGATTTGACGGGTGGTATGCCGGCTGCCCAGGTCCAGCCGCTGGCCGATTACCTTGTCGTCGGTTGGGCCCACATCGCTAAACGGCAGCCGAATCGCAAATAACGGATAGCGAGCTCTCAGTTCGGCGATTGTTGCGCGCCGGTCGTAGGGATAGGGCCGGACTTTGGCTCCCGGCAAAAGGAACCGATAACCCTCTTCCTTGGCTTTGAAGTTGACCGGCACCCACACTTCTTTTCCCTTCACATATTCTTGTGCTTCGGCGCTGTATCTGCCCAATGCGCCGTCAAAGGGTCGCAGGAAGGCAGCGAAACAGAGGAACACCAGCAGGTTGGAGACGTTGAAGCCTGCCCGCGTAAACTTTGGCACCACTATGGTCACCAGCACAAAAGCCGCCGTCCCCGCCAGCAGCATCCAGTAGATTGCCCGATAGGGCGAATTGCCCGCCATGCCCTCGTACAGCCTCCAGGAAAGGTAAGTGATCGCCACGACTGCTACACCGGCCATGACGAGGCTGGTGACAAAGACTTTGCGGCTAATCCGATCCCAGTTCAACGCGCACAAAACCGCCAGCGCCGGCATCGCCGGCAGCAGATAACGCTCCGAACGCTGGCTGGGCAGACTGAACACCAAGAACAGCGTAATCACCCAAATCCACAGCAACTTCTCCGCCGCTCCCAGTTCGGCGCGGCGTTTGTAACTGACATAAAACAAAGCCACGACCGGGCAGACCAGCAAGCCGGCATTCAAAAAGTACCCCGCTGCCAGGCTCCAGATACTCGAACCGCCCCACAGCAGCTCCGACAGGTAGCTGCCGCCGCTGGACTCGAACTTCCCCGCGTTCTCGCGCAGGATGAATTCCCTGATGATGGCCTGCGGATTGGGATCCAGGACAAACCATAACCCGAATACCGCCAGAGAAATGCCGCCCATGATGACAAGCTTCCCCGAGTCCCTGGTGAGGAACGTCGCCACCCAGTAGCGCCGCCAGTGCAGATACCACCAGCCGATGCCGAGCATGACCGGCAAGGCCAGCGCAAACGACTTGTATAACAAGCCCACACCCAGTGCCAACCCCAACCCTACCGGCACGGAGATGCGCGACTCGAACGTTGTCGGCTGCCAGTAGAGAAGAACGAAGAACGGCAGGAAGAGCCAGAAGACCTCCGGCGGGTCGGTCAGAAACGGGCGGCCGTAGCGGTAGGTGCTGAAAAAGGCAAGAAACGTCAGCAGTGCCACCCACCCGGTCTCCCGTCGGCCCGACAGCTTTGCGCCCAGCAGGAACACTAGCCCGGCCGTGAGCAGTGTATAGACGACGCTCGGATACCGTAAACGCCACAGCGTCCAGTTCTTGCCCCAATCCGTGGACGCGATTCCCTGCCAGAACAACAGTGGCGGTTTCGTATTGCGCAGACTCTCAATCTCCGCTTGCAGCGGCAGCAGATGGCCGCTGCGGGCGGTGACGCGGGTGACGTGCGCGTAGGGAAACTCGTCGCCGTTCTTGGGGATGTGATCGCTGTCCAGCCCGTAGAAATAAGTGAACGCGGCCAGGAGCGTCGCGAGCCCGTACCAGAGCGGCCATGAGCCAGCCCCGCTCGAATCAACTCGACTCAGCGTGAGCATGGCGCTGCCTGCCCGCCGGCCAGCATCTCCCGCGCCTTCGCCAGGACCTGCTCGGGCGCAATCTGTTTCAGGCATTGATTGTCGCCGTCGCACGGAGAGGTCCGGTGGTTGTAGGCCGTGAGGCAGGGAGAACAGGGCAAAGGTTTATGGAACCAGGCGCACTCCTTCATCAGCGAACCGTATAACAGGGGTGTTTCCGGTCCGAACAGGATGATCGTAGGAACCGGCGTGAGCGCCGCGAACTGCCCGGGACCGCCGTCGTTGGTAACGAGGAGCGCCGCGCGATGAAACAGCGCCAGCAAATGACGCACCGAGCCGGTGTATCCCGTGAGATCCACACAGTTCGGATTCCGGCAATGGGCCGTGATCGCCTCGCCGAAGGGTTTGTCCGGCGGCAGGCCGACGACTCCGATCGCGTGCCCGTCCTCGAGGAGCGCGGCGCAGAGCCGGAAATAATGTTCGAGCGGCCAGGCGCGGATCGGCAACAGGCCGCCGCTCGGATAAACGAGCACCAAGCGCTTGTCTTTGAGCGACGGAAAGTCCGCATGCAGCTTTGCCGTGGTCTGCCGCAACTCCTCGGGCGGAAAGGCCAGCATCGGCGGCGGCTCGCACGTGGTGGCGACGGCCTCCTTGCCCACCGGCCTGGTCGTAGATTCAATCGCCGCCGCCAGCGTCAGGAACTGCAACGACAGATGCCGGTAAGGGTTGTAGAGCACTGGGCGATTGATGAAGGAACCGCGGTAAAGCCCTTCCTGCGTGTGGCGGTGAAAGCCGACGCGCACCGCCGCGCCTGACAGACCGGAAAAGATACTGCTCACCCGGGCGAACAGTTCGCAGTCAATCACCACGTCGAACCGGAGCGCCCGCAGGGCCCGCAGCACCCGAAGGCTA
>Ga0182021_10012179_pt1 | contig 10219 bp, 12 predicted proteins | sample 612E3MmetaG_FD_120493 | JGI IMG/M metagenome (GOLD analysis project Ga0182021, IMG submission 120493) | Permafrost microbial communities from Stordalen Mire, Sweden - 612E3M metaG (Illumina Assembly) | ecosystem: Environmental > Terrestrial > Soil > Wetlands > Permafrost | place: Sweden... | reverse complement strand
CATGGAATGAAACAATGAATAACGTCAGCAAGAGGAATGCGAAATATTTCATGAGTTGTCTCCGTAGTAGTAATAAAAAATAAGCATCGCGCTTAGATCGATCGTCCATTCTCAATTATCGGTCGTAACGCGACCCATCTAATTTCGCCGAAAAATATAAAAACAAATACTTTTAAAAGCTGTGACAAATATCATTCGGTATTATCTTGAATACCTGCTCCAGGCTCTGCTTCCATATCACCATGGTCATAATATTCATTGACACGAAATGGAGGCCTGTCGTAGCGCCCGATTTATCCGCCGTGATTCATCTTATGGCGGACACTCTGTCGGACATTACATGAATTGTATTCAATGTCTCAGCGTCACGAAATTCTGTCCGACTGCTGACGCAGTCATGCAGGCGGGGGTTCGTGACGCCCCAGTGCAAATGGATCCGAATACCGTATTATATTAGATAAGAGCACTTCCCATATTCTCGTATTCTGGAGCGATAGGGCGGGTGTACGAGAATCACTACGGAAAATGGTAATTAGTTTTCGGATAATAAACAAGAGGAGGCGATGAGCCTAGGAGATTTTAAGTCAATAAATTATAACGATCAGGGCGCTTGCCAAAAAAATACGGACAAGTAAATCTTGACGTACTAAATTATGTCACTACCAACAGTTGCCGGTAATACGCTCGAAAGTTAACCACCTTTTATTTGAACCTTAATTTTTCGCTGTATTCGGCATTTCTTTTTCGTCTAACTACTCCGTGTAATCGTCTAATTGCTTTTCGTTGCCGTCAAACTCCTTTTCGCGACTGTCAAAGTACTTTTCATACTCGCCTTTTGAAATTACTACAATGTCAAACTACTTTCTGTCTCTGTCCAACTGTTTCCCGTTGTTGTCCAACTGCTTTTCGTCATCGTCAAACTACTCAGCGTAAAAGTATAACTACTTCGTGTGATCGTCAGATTGCTTCACGCCGATGTTAGATGGGATCTGTTCAAAGATTAGACCCTGAAACAAGTTCAGGGTGACATAGGAGGTTTGTCATGCCGAATTTATTTCGGCATCTATATAAAAAAAAGGCGTGATATATCACGCCCCTCCAAAAGAAAATCAAAAAATAATAACTTACTTTTATTTAGCCAGTACGCGATCAATCACATCGAGCATAATTGCTGCAGATTTATCCCACGTGAGAGATTGAGCATATTCCAGCGCACCTTTCATGAGGCGCGAGCGGAGGTGTTCATCGCGGAGAAGAAGCAGGATTTTTTCAGCAAGCTGTTCGATGTTTCCGTATTCATACAGTAATCCGGTTTCGCCGTCAATCACAGCGTCGCGCAAACCGGGAACATCGCTCGCAACTGCAGGCACACCGCAAGCGTTTGCTTCCGTTACCGTCAATCCCCATCCTTCTTTTGCTGAGGTGTTTACAACGACTTGTATTTGATTGAGAAGCTTGACTTTTTCTTCCAACGGAAGGAATCCCGTAAATGTTGTGGCATGATTAATTTGAAGTTCATGCGAGAGGTGCTCGAAAGCCGGCTTGCCGTCACCCTCACCAATGATCACAAGCCTGGCTTCCGGTAAAACCTTTAACACGATAGCGAAGGCGCGCAGTAAGTGATCGACGCTTTTATATTTTTTTATTCTTCCTACATACCCAACCATGAACTCATTTCTTAGCACGCCGGGAAGCTGACGGTATGCCGCATGGTTGACGGCGCATGGAACGAGAAATATATTTTCCTGCCGGCATCCGTGCGAAAGCAGTTCCGTTCGCGTGCTCTCGGAGATTGCTACCAACGGTGTATTCCGGTAAACTGAAAGAGCAAGCTGTTCGGCGCAATAGACATACGATGCTGCCGGAACGGATGCTTCTTTATAGATGCTCTTGCCGAACAAATGCATCACCATTCCCAAAAGAGGTTCCCGAACATACAACGGGGTATAGAAGGGTATTTTATTGATATCGTCGATAACAATGTCGTAATGCTCACGGCGGAATTGCCGTATGTACGCTATCGGAACAGTATAATTAAACAGGTTGCGGTTTCCTTTCCGCACAATACGGATACCATCTATCATTTCTTCTTTTGGGGCACCGGAAAATTGTGTACACAGAAGTGTAACCTCATGCCCCTGGGCGGCGAGCCGCTTGAAAATTTGGTGGAGATATACTTCCGCACCGCCGCCTGCGGGATTTTTAATATCCTGCCAATTAAAAATTAATATTCGCATAAAATATTTTTTTTGTGGTTGTAACGAAAGTAGTCCAGCTGTCAAGTCCGCCTGAATCTAATCGTGCAGCTTATTACTGATTAAAATAATGTATATGGAAATGCCCCGAACTTCAAGAATTTAAGTCTGGTTCGTTAATGAAAATGATTGGCAAATTTCATCGCACACGAGGTACCCTTTTGCCGTGAGCCGGAGCCATTCGTTGTCTACACGCGCACGTCCTTGTTGAATCAATTCGGAAATGAGGGATGAATTTTCTATTGAAAGGTCGTGTGCAAAACGCCGACGAAATTGTTCAAGGTTAATTCCTTCACTTCGCAAGCTGAGAAAGATCGTCTCTTCCATCAATTTGGTTTCACTTAAATGTTCGCCCCCTGCCAAGGGCAATATGCGCTTGTTCAATTGTTCGATGTAGGCGGCAACGTTTGAAACATTCCACCAGCGCTCATTTTTCCAGAAAGAATGTGCCGATGGACCGAAGCTGAGATAGTTTGAGTGGTTCCAGTAATTGATATTGTGCCTGCATTTAAAACTCGACTTGCCCGTTGCGGCACGCATGGCATAATTTGATACTTCATATTGGTCGAAGCCGTGAGAGGTAAGGAAGTCGATTGTGAATTCATATAATTCGGCGTCAGTATCTGCATCGAGCAGCGTGATTTGTTTCGCCTGAACCATATGAAAAAGCGGCGTTTCCGGTTCGACAATAAGACTGTAACAGGAAATATGGGTTGGTCGAAGTTCAATCGCCTGTTCAAGATTAGATTTCCACCGATTTAGGGATTGACCTGGTAATGAAAATATTAAATCAAAGCTAACATTATTAAATCCTGACGCATATGCATCAAGCACACATTGCTTCGCTTCGAACGCTGTATGAATGCGTGTGAGAAATCTCAAATCATCATCAAAAAATGATTGAATGCCCATGCTGATTCGATTGACACCGGCAGAATAGAACGCTTTGAGTTTTTGTCTATCGACGGTGCCCGGATTTGTTTCTAATGTGATTTCCGCATTTGTTTGAATTGAAAACCGTGACGCAAGAAGGGTGAGGATCTTTTCTATTTCAGACGGATGGAGGAGAGATGGTGTTCCGCCTCCGAAGAAAATTGTCTCGATCGATTCATGGAAACGAGCATCATCTGCGCGCAGCCGGATTTCCGTTTCGAGCGCAGTAAGAAATCCGTTAACCAGCGAAGTGTGCGTCTCTCCCGTTTCGGCCGGAACGATTGAATAGAAATCACAGTAGATGCATTTATGCTCGCAAAATGGAATATGGAGATAGAGAGACGCCATACGTATGTTTCGATGTGGTTATTTTCCAGTTACATATTGTTGAAAGGTACAAACCTGTTCGCTCAATTCATAGACATAGTTAACTGTTCAACTTATTAATATAACTACCCAGTATGTTTTCCGATAATGCCATTCTTTACTTTGGTTTCCTTACCTTTTAGGGGAGGACTAAGGTGGGGTCATTTTTTAATTTGACCTCATCCTTAAATGTAACGGCAAGGACAGCGGGAGGATTGAGAATGCGTTCAAGCGTTGTACGATTCAAATTCTTAATCATCCACACCTGACCGCACTGTTCTATTTTTGTCTTTTCTCCGAAAAACTTTCTATATTCATTTAACAAAGTTACGCTCACAGAGGAATGAAATTCTGACTATGTCGACTAAATCTCCAGCATCAATTGTAGAATCACCGGCAGAATCACTGGAAAAACTTGCATACAATGTCGTTGCAGAAATTCCAACACAGGAACCTAACGACCGCAATCGTCTTGGGTATTGTCTCTGGGGCTGGTTAAGTGAACGACGCGGAACTCTTCTGCAAACTATTAGTGCAGCAGGCACGCGCAGCTCGCTCACATCTGAAGAAATATTAGATGTTATTCAAAAACGACTTGAGGAAAAGGGAATCAAAGTATCTTGAGTCAATTGCAGAATATGGCGGTATCGCGCTCATGTTTTCAAGTATTATTTTTCCATAAGCTGAACTACAATGTATCTCAATTTAAAAATATTTGTCCTTTCATTTATCCCAATCTTTGTCGCAATCGACGTACTCGGATTAGTCCCGATCTTTCTTTCACTCACGAGTGAAATGAAACCTCCGGAAAAGAAAAAATTAATCACAGATGCGACATTCACTGCGCTTGCTGTTTCGCTGGTGTTTCTTTTCGGCGGCAGAATGATTTTTAATTTTCTCGGAATCACAGAAAACGATTTTCGTGTCGGCGGCGGGATTGTCCTTCTGGTGCTTGCCGTTGTCGATCTTACCGTCACAAGTGAAAAAAGTCGGGCGCCGCAGACATCTGTCGGCGTTGTTCCTATCGGTATTCCCCTTATTATCGGACCTGCAGTGCTCACGACGCTGCTCATTGTTGTGGATACATACGGGTATCTCGCTGCTGTGGTTGGGCTGTTGGCAAATCTGTTTCTTGTTTGGCTGATTTTCCAGAAGTCCGATTACATTATCCGAATAATGGGAGAGGCAGGATCAAAGGCGTTTGCAAAAGTTGCCGCACTTTTTATGGCAGCAATCGCGATTATGATGATTCGTATCGGTCTGACTGCGATGATTGCTGCAAAGTAACACTGTATACAGTACGAACATGAACGTGGTGATATTTCTCACCATATATTTCCAGTGAAACAATACTATGAATCTCGGACTAAAAAATAAAATAGCAATAGTCACAGCGGCAAGTCAGGGGCTTGGTAGAGCATCGGCGATGGCGCTTGCCCAGGAAGGCGCGACAGTTGTCATATGTTCACGCCGTGAGAAAGAAATTACCGGGGCTGCAGACGAAATCCATGAAGCAACCGGTGCAGCTGTTGTTCCTGTGGTAGTTGATGTTTCAAAGTTAGAAGATATTAAAAGATTAGTCTTGGAAACGAAACAGCAATTCGGCACTGTCCATGTTCTTATCAACAATGCTGGTGGTCCGCCAACCGGGACAATTTCGTCGCTCACTGACGAGGATTGGCATAAAGGACACGAATTGACGCTGATGAGCATGGTACGATTAACGAGAGAAGTTCTGCCAATGATGACCGAGCAGCGATGGGGAAGGATTATCACTATTACATCGATTGCGGCAAAACAACCGATCAACGAACTGCTTCTCTCTTCTGCGATACGTCCTGGAATTCTTGGGCTCACCAAAGTGCTCGCCAACCTCCATGCAAAAGACAACATCACGGTCAATTCAATTTGCCCGGGAAATATTCTTACAAAGCGTCAGGAAGAACTGAGCACTTCTCGTGCACAGCAAAAGAATATGACGTTAGATGAATATCTTAAAGAAACAGCGAGTGCGATTCCTGCGGGACGATTGGGAAGACCTGAAGAGATCGGCAATACAGTTGCATTCTTAGCGTCTGAGCAAGCGAGCTATATCAATGGCGTGAATCTGTTAGTCGATGGCAGCGCAGCAAAAGGGATTCATTGAATAAACGCTTCTAAAGTTTTTTATTCTGTAATGGGTTCAATACCTCGACGCTTGCGTTGTAATAGAAGATTGAATTGCCGTCCCGACTTGTCGGGATCGGCATCTAAACTTTAGACCCTGAACCAAGTTCAGGGTGACATAGTAACTACCACGTCCCGATTTATGGGATTGGATGGGATGCAAAATATTCTTTCCGCCCGTTATTTTATTCGCACGTAATCGACGAACGAGAATCCAATATTGTCTTCTTCATGAACGAGCCGGAAATTTTTTTGCAGGTAATCTACGTAGGGCGGAAAGAATGTATCACCATCAACTTCTCTATCGACGAGGGTCAAACGCAATTCGTCAGCCAGCGGAAGAGCAGCTTTAAACAACCGCCCTCCGCCAATAACGTAAACCTCTTTCTGGTTCGTTAACGCCTGCAGGGCAAATTCTAATGAAGGATAGCTTTTTACACCGTTGATGACATTGGAAGTGATCACTATATTCACTCGGTTAGGAAATGGCCTATCGAGTGAATCATACGTTCTGCGTCCCATAATAACGGTATGACCGCTTGTCAGTTGTTTGAATCTAGAAAGGTCTTCGGGAATGTACCACGGCAGGGTTCCATTTTTACCGATGACGCGATTGTGGGCAATAGCAGCAATGATTATGAGTTTCATGTAATTCGGTGGTTATTCCCATCCTAATCGGTTCATCAATTAGGACGCGGAATAACTTCATTCTTTAAATTTATGCGCATTTCCAAAAACTCGATTTGCAATCATCGTAGCTACAAAGCAGATTTTTTGATAGCAAAAATCTCAGCATTAAATTCCTCCCCTCCTAGGCGAGGACGAAGGTGGGGTCATTATTTTATTTGACCTCACCCTGATCCGCTCCTACAAGGAGAGGGAATCTTTTCTCTATTATGATTCAAGCCAGGGCGGACGGATGCCAAGCAGTTCGAGCTTTTGTTCGATTTCACTTCGTTCGAGGTTGAATTTTATCTTCTCGCCCTCCGGAGGAAGGAGACCATACTGAACTGCTAATGCCCATGCGCCATCCTTATCTCCGGCCTGCAAACGTGAAATTATGTCAATTTCTTGTTTGGACAATTCCATCGCACCAAACTGATAATCATGGAATGCTTCCCATACAATCGGACACCACTTGCTGACAATCTCGTTGCCGATCGTAGTTGCATACGAGCGGATTTCCAATTGTGCATGTTTTTCCATCCGAAGTGCAAGAAAATGCAGAAGATTATGCAGGTTGGTTTTCCAATACGCTTCGGTATATGTGCTCAGCGGCAAATCCTTGCGTGCCTGCTCGCGTGCAAGTCCGGCTTCGATGCGTTCGTTATACACTGTACGGGCAAGTTCGTGAAGTTCATATTCGCGTGCTGAAAATATTTTTCCTTTGTCAAATTCAAAGAATCCTTCACTCCCTTGCCGGTTTGTGACTGCCTGCATACGCCATGCGTCGGGTTTTGTTTCTTGCGCAGCGTCGATGGCGAGCGAGTAACGTGTAGAATATTCATTGACACTTGCTGTGCGGTGCCGAATCCACTGCCGCCAGCAATCCATAGGTACACGAACATGCAGCTTGATCTCGCACATTTCGAGAGGCGATGTGTGATGATGCCGCACCAGATAGCGGATGAGTCCTTCATCTTCGCGAAGTTTTTTCGTTCCTTTTCCATACGAGACACGTGCTGCTTGCACGATGGAAAAATCAGATCCCATATAGTCGATGACACGCACGAAACCGTCATTCAACACTTTGAATGGAATTCCAAGTATGGCATCTAAATCCGGAACGTTCGTACGTTCAAGTTTTTCAAAAGTTTGTTCCATTGTTCCCTGTGAAAGAAATGATGAAGAGTTGATGCATAACAATATTACAGCGCGTAGTTGAGTATCTTCGAAACTAATTTTGCTGCTGTGACATCGGCGTGGTGCAGTCCCTTAATGGGTGCCAGTTCAACAACATCAAAGCCGACAATGCGCCGTTTGCGTGCTACCTTCCGCAGGCATTGCATCACTTCATTCCATAATAAACCATTCGGCTCAGGCATTCCAGTTGCAGGCATTATGGATGGATCAAACGCATCAACATCGAATGAGATATAGACGTTTTCAGAAAGTTTCTCCACAACGAAATCATCCCAGTACTTCAGTACTTTTGTGTAATTGCCTCGGCGTATCTCGTGAGCATAAAATGCATGTATTCCATGATCACGGATAAATTCTGCTTCTTCTTTACATTGTGCACGAATACCTACCTGCACAAGGTGGCGTGGATCGAGGAATTCGCACACTCTCGCCATAACCGATGCATGGCTGTACTTGTTTCCCAAATACTCGGCACGGAGATCGGAGTGTGCATCAAACTGAAGGACAGAAAGATTGGGATACAATTTTGCGTGAGCGGCGATAGTAGAAGAAGAAATGGAATGTTCACCGCCAAGCGTCACGACAAACTTTTGCCGTTCTACCATTTCAAACACTGTGTCATATATGAGTTGCAGAGCAGTTTCATCCTTTTTCTTTTCGAAGACAAGAGGTGAAAGAGTCGCAATGCCGTGTTCCTTGTAAATTTCGCGTTTTGTCTCTTCATCAAAAAATTCAACCTGCCGCGACGCTTTCAGGATTGCTTCCGGCCCGATCTTGGTTCCGGTTCCATAACTCACTGTATGTTCATACGGCGCCGGCAGAACAACGACTTTTGATGTTTCAAATGCAGAATATTGTTTTTCGATACCGAGAAAGTTCCTTTTGATATCGAGTGCCTTTACCATAATGCCTTCTCCAAAATTGTGCTTTAATATATCTCAAACCTGATGGAAAAGCAAGTTTGGCCCACGGCTTGCCCCATGCTTGACAAAGTGGGTTTTTGTTCCGATAATATCACGACACCATTATGAATACATCTATCAATACCAGAATATATATTCTCATCACGTTCCTTGTCGCACTTTGGTGTGCAGGAATTCTTGCCGCACCTGTACTTCAGCATGCCGGTTTCACTGGAATTGCAAACAGTACCTATTCCTTCTTCTCACGGATCTGTCATCAGAACGATACACGTTCATTCCATGTTGAAGGAGAAAAATTTGGTGTGTGCGTTCGATGCAGTGCGATTTATTTTGGATTTCTTACAGGATTGCTGATTCTTCCATTGTTAGGTGTACTGAAACGGAACCGTGTTCCGAAACCAATGCTGATGATTGCTTTCATGATTCCTATGCTGATTGACGTAGCGTTGAACGATACCGGTCTTCACATGAGTACAACAATGACGCGTGTAGCAACCGGTATTTTATTCGGCGGCGCAATGCCGTGGAGCATTGTTCCGCTTCTGATCGAGGCGTGTTTGCAATTAATTCATAAAAAGAAAATTCAATCACTAGATTCTGGAGTATGTACGTATGTTCGAAAAACCCAGTAAACTTCGTCCTGCACTTCTTGGCGGAATCATTGTCGGTGCGATCTCAGGCATTCCGGGTTTAAATCTGCTTAATTGTTGCTGTTGTGCTGGAATTTTATTAGGCGGCGCGATGTCTGTTTATTTTTATAAGCAGGAATTCACGAATGAAATGCCCCCGATGGAATCATCAGATGCGCTGATTCTGGGTATCGTTGCCGGTATTATCGGAGCATTGATTACGACTGTGCTCAGTGCAACGATTTCTCTCCTTCTTGGGCCGGTGGAAACGCAGATGATGCGCAACTTTATGGAGAAGTTAATGCAGAAGTTAGAAAACCGCGGTTCTCTTCCCGCAGGCACAATGGACAATATGCGCGACCAATTTGAACAAGCGATAAAAGAGGGAGGCACAATCGGCGGGATTCTTCGCTCACTAATTTATGCTTTAATTCTCTATCCAATTTTTTCCATGCTTGGCGGACTTATCGGATTCGGAATATTTGGCAGAAAAAAACCGACAATTCAACAACAACCGCCGGTGCAGTAAAAGTTTTTCGATATTTCTCGCCAGATTCAAAAGGAAAACTTCGGGAATCTTCAATGTCGGATGAAATCGGAAGTTACGTCAACGCAGATGTAATTCTTTCACACTTTGGTATCTCACTTGAGTACAAGGATTTTATTGAATCCTTTGCTGAAGAAAAAATGAAGGAAATTGAAGAATCGTTGTGGCGATAGATTAAGATTCCTAAAATATCATCTGGCTAGTGTTATGGAAATATTAAAAATCTCCTTATTTTCGTGATCCATTCAATAGCATCAGGAGAGTTTTTGTAAATTCGTACGCCATTTTGAGAGATGCTGGAGATACAAGATTTGAACGGTCGTTCGTTGTGTGCATAACACCAAGAACTTTTGGCACATCGATCGAATCAGCTTTATAGTTATTACGTACATACTTACTTAACCGCTCAGAGTCACCTTTCGGAACGATTGAAATGGCGATATCCTGTAAATTGAAATTTGCAAACGATTCATGATCCGAAGCGGGGAACTCTGCGCTCTCAAAGAATGGATATCCGGTTTTTTGTGCCGCCTCATG
>Ga0182021_10012178_pt1 | contig 10219 bp, 7 predicted proteins | sample 612E3MmetaG_FD_120493 | JGI IMG/M metagenome (GOLD analysis project Ga0182021, IMG submission 120493) | Permafrost microbial communities from Stordalen Mire, Sweden - 612E3M metaG (Illumina Assembly) | ecosystem: Environmental > Terrestrial > Soil > Wetlands > Permafrost | place: Sweden... | reverse complement strand
TGCTCCGGCGACATGGCCGGGGTGCGCCGGCCCCTCAGGCCGCGGCAAACTGAGATCGACGGTATTCATCGCCACAGTCTTAGCCCTGACATGGGCCAAAGCCAGTGCTGCGCCATCAGCGCCGCGAATTCATCTGAAGGAAACAAAGGCACGACTAATCACATGGTCAAGGCGCCATCCCGCTGGTTTACGACAAGGCCCTGAATAGTCTCGCCAAGTGCAGTGGTCCGTGCCAGTCTTAAAGCACCACCCTGCCCGGGTGCCACCAGAGTTCAAACGACGGCTCGAAGCTCCGAAGGGATTGTCATGACGTTCTGGCAAATCATCTGGTTTATCTTCGTCGCGTATCTCTTCTTCGCGTACCTAATGGTGCTGTTCTCGGTCATCGCAGACATCTTCCGCAATCGGGAATCCAGCGGATTGGCCAAGGCTGTCTGGATCGTCCTACTGATCATCTTCCCGATCATCATCGTGATTGTTTACCTCATCGTCGAGGGCAAGGCCATGGCAGAGCGCTCCGCCGAGCGTTCCCAAGAACTCCAGGCTCAGCAGGAGTCCTACATCAAGGGCGTTGCTGGCGCCAAGACGCCAGCCGAGCAGGTCACCCAGGCGAAGGCTCTCCTGGATTCCGGAGCGATCTCTGAAGCCGAGTATGAGTCTATGAAGGCAAAAGCGCTCAGCTAGTAGCTCCACTCTTCCCGAAACCACAGATGGCCACGGCGGCTCATCCCCCTTGTAGGGTGGGCCGCTGTGCGTTGGCGAGCGCTCAACCTCGCCAAAGGGAGAATCACATGGGTATCAACGGCATCGTCAGCGCTATCATCGTGGGCGCCATCATCGGCGGTCTGGGTCGCTTAGTCATCCGCGGTCATCAGCACATCTCATGGCTGATGACCATCGTCATCGGCATCATCGCTGCTCTGGTCGGCACGTTCATCGCCACACAGCTTGGCGTCGGTCCATGGTGGATCGAGCTCTTCATCCAGGTGGGTCTGGCCGCCATCGGTGTGACTCTGTACACCGGAGGCGGACGCAGCCGGGGACGTTCGAGACGCGGGTGAACGCTCCCGTCGCCCCCAGCGCCACCTACCGGCTGCAGCTAACCTCCGACTTCAGCCTGCTGGAGGCTGCCGCCGTGACCGGTTACCTTGCCGAGCTAGGGGTTGGCGCGGTGTATGTCTCCCCATTGCTGCGTTCGACAACCGGGTCCAGTCACGGATATGACGTGGTCGATCACCGACTCGTTGACCCGGCTCGCGGCGGCGATGCCGGGCTGGCCGCGCTAGCCCAGGCTTGCCGTAGGTTCGGCCTGGGCATGGTCGTAGACATCGTTCCCAATCACATGGGGGTGGCCGTTCCGATGGAGAACCACGCCTGGTGGGACGTCTTACGACTGGGTCGGGAGTCGCCTTTCGCTCGCTGGTTCGATATCGACTGGCAGACCAATGCGGGCAAGATCTTGATCCCGGTGCTCGGTGATGACGCTGACCCAGCTACCGATCTGAGGATCGCCGGCGCAGAGCTGCAGTACTACGAGCACCGGTATCCGCTCGCTCCGGGGACCGGCGAGGGCAGCACCGCCGCGGTGCTGGAACGCCAGCACTACAAGCTGGTCAGCTTCCGCCTGGCCGACACCAAGCAGAACTACCGCCGTTTCTTCGCAGAAAGCAAGCTGGCTTGTCTGCGGGTCGAGGACCCTGAGGTGTTTGACGCAACCCACGCGGAGATCCTGCGCTGGGTGTCCGACTACGGGGTGACGGGTCTTCGAGTCGACCACCCGGACGGCCTTGTCGACCCGGGCGGGTACCTGCAGCGGCTGGCAGCTGCAGCTCCGGACTGCTGGATCACTGTGGAGAAGATTACCCAGCCGGGCGAGCTACTCCCTTCAACCTGGCCTGTGGCCGGGATGACTGGCTACGACGCGCTGGGCGAGGTCAACGCACTGCTACTGGATCCCGCCGCTGAAGGCGCCATGACTCAGCTGTACGTCGAGCTCACCGGTGACGATCGCGCTTTCGAACAACAGGTCGCAGATGGTAAACGGATGGTGGCCACGACCATCCTGCGAGCCGAGCTCCTTCGTCTGGCCCGGCTGGTGCCGGAGGTCGATGACGGGTTGGCTGCACTCACCGAGCTGGCTGTCGCGTTTCCGGTGTACCGCTCTTACCTGCCGATCGGCGCGGAATACCTCACCGAAGCCGTTCGGCGCGTCACCGCTGGTCAACCGCGGCTGATCGCTGCCATCGAGGCGATGCTCCCTCGGCTCCTCGACCCGTCTGACGAGCTGTGCTCCCGCTTCCAGCAGTTGACCGGCGCGATCATGGCCAAGGGTGTCGAGGACACGGCCTACTACCGGTACACCCGGTTCATCGGGCTGAACGAGGTCGGCGGCTACCCGGGCACCTTCGGCTCAGGGATTGCCCAGTTCCACGCTGCCCAGCAACGCCGGGCCAAAGCATCGCCGACAGGCATGACGACTCTGTCTACCCACGACACCAAACGGGGCGAGGATATCCGCGCGCGCCTCGCGGTCCTGGCCGAGCTGGCCGACGAGTGGGGCGAAACCGCACGGCGGCTGATGGCCCTGGCCCCGGTGCCGAACGCCGCATTCGGATATCTGCTCTGGCAGACTGCCATTGCACTGCCCGCGCTGCCGACGACTGCGCCATCGACCTTTTCAGAAACGCAGGTGAGCGGCAATTCGCTGGACCCGACACGGTCCCGGCTGCACGCCTACGCCGAGAAGGCAATGCGGGAAGCAGCAGATGGCACCGGCTGGGTCAACCGGAACGAGGAGTTCGAGGCAGTGGTGCACGCCGCGGTGGACGCCGCCTTCGACAACCCCGAGATGCACGCGCTGATCGCAGACCTGTCCAGCCGGATCGAACCACACGGCTGGGTGAACTCGCTGTCGCAGAAGGTCATCCAGCTGACTATGCCGGGGGTACCTGATGTGTACCAAGGCAGTGAACTGTGGGAGGACTCGCTGGTCGACCCAGACAACCGGCGGCCGGTTGACTTCGCCTTCCGGCACGCAGCCTTGATCGCGCTGACCGAGCCGCCAGTTGTGGACGACACCGCATTGGCCAAGCTGTGGGTAGTTAGCCGTGCACTGCGAGCCCGCCGGGAACACCCCGAGCTGTTCAGCGGCTACACACCTATGGTGGTGAACGGACAGAGGCAGGAGCATCTGGTCGCCTTCGACCGCGGTGGCGCGATCACCCTGGCCACGCGACTGCCAGCTGGGCTGTCCGCGGCCGGTGGCTGGGACGGGACCTTGTTGCTGCTACCCCCAGGCCAGTACCGCGACGTGTTCACCGGCTCAAGGTATGCCGATCAGCTGTTGGTGGCCGATGCTCTCAAGGAGTACCCCGCAGCCCTGCTCTTGAGCGAGAACCACTGATGGCCGAGGTGGCTGTGTGGGCACCCAACGCCACTCGGGTTCGGGTGCGGATCACCGATCCGAGCCAACCCATCACGGCTCCGACCGTAACGACGAACCTCCAAGCGACTACTGGCGGCTGGTTTCAGGCAGACGTACCGGAGGCGCTTCCGGGACACGAATACGGATTCCTGTTGGACGATGACGAGCAGGTACTGCCCGACCCGCGATCGCGGCGGCAACCTCACGGCGTGCATCAGCCGAGCAGCTTTTATGCAGACGACTTCGCCTGGTCTGACGCGGACTGGCCCGGTCACGACCTTCCCGACTCGGTGATCTACGAACTGCACACCGGCACGTTCACCCAGGCCGGCACCTTCGACGCAGCGATCGACAGGCTCGACCATCTAGTCGAGCTGGGTGTGACCCACGTGGAGATATTGCCAATCAACGATTTCAACGGCGAATGGAACTGGGGCTATGACGGCGTGCTCTGGTATGCCGTGCACGAGCCTTATGGCGGGCCCGATGGTTTCAAACGGCTCGTTGATGCCTGTCACGGCGCTGGACTGGCCGTCGTGCTCGACGTGGTTTACAACCATCTGGGCGCGTCCGGCAACTATCTGCAGCGCTTTGGTCCGTATCTCAAGGCCGGGCACAACACGTGGGGCGACCTGATAAACCTGGACGGCGGGTCTGCCGGACCGGTCCGGCAGTACATCCTCGATAACGCAATAATGTGGCTGTCAGAGTTCCACGTGGATGCGCTGCGCCTGGACGCGGTGCACGCGCTGCAGGATATCTCAGGGGTCCATCTGTTGGCCGAGCTTTCTGGCCGGGTCAAGAACCTTTCTACTGAGTTGGGCCGACCGCTGCTGCTTATCGCCGAGTCCGACCTCAACGACCCGATCATGTTCACCGATCGGGGCGAGGGTGGGTACGGGCTGGACGGGCAATGGGACGACGACGTGCATCACGCGCTTCACACGTTGTTGACCGGCGAGCGGCAGGCTTACTACGCCGACTTCGGTTCACTATCGGCGCTAGCCAAGGTGCTAACCCGGGCGTTCTTCCATGACGGGACCTACTCAAGTTTTCGAGGCCGCCGGCACGGCAAACCGGTGGACACCGAGAACACCCCGGGATACCGGTTCGTCGCATGCCTGCAGAATCACGACCAGGTCGGCAACCGAGCCGCAGGCGACCGGCTGCCCCTGATCGCCCCACCCGGCATGCTGAAGGTCGGCGCGACGCTCTTGCTTACCTCGGCGTTCACACCGCTGCTATGGATGGGTGAGGAGTGGGCAGCCAGCACGCCGTGGCCCTTCTTTACCTCGCACCCGGAGCCAGAACTGGCCGAGGCCACCGCCAACGGGCGAATCGCTGAATTCGCCGACCATGGCTGGAATATCGATGACGTCGTCAATCCGCAGGATCCGGCCGCTTTCACCGGCGCCAAGCTGCGCTGGTCCGAACTGGAGCAGCCCGGGCACGCAGACATCCTGGCGCTCTACCGCCGGTTGCTGCGGTTACGTCGTGACTTTCCGGATCTGGCTGATCCCCGTCTCAACCGGGTCAAGGTCGACTTCGACGAGGACGCACAGTGGATCATCGTGCACCGTGGTTCGTTCGATGTACTGGCCAACCTGGCCGACTACCCTCAGCTGTTGCCATCTGCCTCAGGCAAGGTGCTCTTCAGCACCGAGCCTTGGACATATGGCGAAGATCTTCGGATCACGCTGCCGGCATGGTCGGCCTGCATCATCCGGGTTACCGAGAGTCGACAGCCCTAGCGACGGCCTGGCGGGCACCAACTCACAGATGTTTGAGCTCCCGGGCAGGGGACCGGTCAGCGGATAGGACTGGTCGTTGGAGCCGGTCGGTGGCTTTGGTGTAGAAGACCGCTTTCCGTCCGGGGTCCTGTGGTAGCTGTGGTGTGCTTGCGACGCTTTAATGAAGGCGTTGATCCGTAGCCGGGTCAGGTCGAAGCTCATCAGGTGTCAACGCCGAGCCACAACAGACCCCTTTCTGCTGCTTGGGTTCTAGGGCAGTAAGGGTCAGTCTTCATTCGGCATCGGCATCCGGGCGATGTTCTAAGCCCTGGCCTTGCGGCTGGCTCACGGTGAGCACGAAAGCTCAAGGTGGGCGAACCCGAAGGTGTTCAGGACGCAACACAAAGCGCAGAGATTTGCCACGACCCGAGACGGCGGAAGGCCTGCTCATCTTCTCCATGATCGCCGGCGAGGGAATCGGATAACCAAGGTGGCGAGCTACGAACTGCACCACCTGCCAGCCCGCCGACCTGAAGCCTCGGCACGTAGCCGTCGAGAGAAACCTGGTGGATAACTCCCCTTCAACACACCAAGCCAGCCCGCGCCCTGTGATGAGAAAGGCGAAGGCTCACTCAGTGGGTGCTCAGCGAACAGCCTTCGGGGTGGCCGCGCGACCGCCATGAATGACTAGTTCGGAAGGATCAAGTCCTACCGGATTGCGGCTCAAACACACCCATTTGCACCAGCTGGGCCTTGTCTGGGTGAGACCCTGAAGATGTGAGAACTGGCATGTGAGTGGTGATCATGGCATCGAAGGAATGCGCAAAAGAGTGTCGGGCATGTCGCGCGTGCAAAGAATACCGGCGGAGGCACCCTGAGCAGTTCAGCCACACACGGAAGAGTTAGTCAGGCGCGCGATCAGGGTCTGTGAGCATACCGAACCATGATCGTCCAAGGTTCCGAACCCTCATCCTCCAGGCGCGAGCTTTCGAGACTCCAGGCCGACCTGAGGGGTCGGTCGCCGTCGGACCACCGCCCATGCCGGTCTGAGCGAAGAAATCGCACATCGCCCTGGTTGCACTAGGCCCACGGGGATCTGTGTACGAACCCGCGCTCGTGCCCCCTGACCAGGCGTGTCCAAGGTCCGAAACGACCCAGTATCGCACCACCGGGCGCCCGGCGTTGTCGTACCAGCTGCGCGCTTCATAGGACAGCCCGCCCGGCACATGGCGGGTGTTGCTGGTATGCGGATGGGCAAAGTCAAGCTCTGGCCCCTCGCCGTCAGCCAGCCGCGACGTGGTCAGCCATTGGCGCACCACACGATCACCGTTACCTGCCCAGACGGTCCGGTCCGCCTCGCCTTGGACCACCATGACAGGCACGACCCGGGCCCGCGACCCCATGGCGGCGTGGGCGAGCCGCCCCTGTTGGACCGGATCCGGTCCCCCGCTCTTCATCGCCAAGAGCGCCGTCATAGGGCCGCGCGCAGCGCAGAACTGGGGTGCTGAATGGATTCCGACCGAGGCGTAAAGGTCCGGGTAGGTGGCAGCAAGGATCCCGGCCATCGCACCACCGGCCGATAGACCCATCACATGCACCCGGTTGCGGTCCAGCCTCACCGGGCCACCCTGGCTGAGGACCCGCTCGGTTATCCGCGCGATCGCCGCCGGTTCCCCTGACCCGCGGGTCTGGTGGCGCGGTTCGAACCAGTTCCAGCACCGTCGCAAGTTGTCCGCGGTGCTCTGCTCAGGGTAGACGGCGACGAAACCCGCCCGGTCAGCAAAGGTATTGACGTCAGTTCCAAGGGCCGCATCGTTGGCTGACTGGTTACAACCATGCAGGACGACGACGAGCGGGACGGCTATATCCGGGGGCAGGTCCGGTGGCGTATACACAGCGTACGAACGGCTCCCATTGGGGCCGTGATCGACGCATTGGTCCCACCTGCCTACCTCAATCCCGGTCGACCTATGCAGAAGGCCACGCCGGGCGGACCGGCTCATCCGAGACCTACGAAACCGGCCCAGCCATGACATGCACAAGCTCCCCACTTTGACAGAAACCCGATCAATACGTCAGCGGAGAATACTTCACCGTTACGTGCAACCGCACAGTCTGACCATACGAGAGTTGTCGTCGCAATGAATGCTGAGCGCAGGTGGTCCGGCAATCCCGTCCGAAGGCCTCGGGCCTGGGTCCTTCGTGGAGCCGCCTGTCGGACTCGAAGCGATCAGCTATCCGCAGTTGCTCCCAAGCCCGGGGGCAACTCTTGCCGGGTTGTCAGCCGCCGGTTCGGGCTCCGCCGATCCCAGTGCTGCCACCGCCTATCCCTGAGCTGCTACCGCCGAGTACGCCTGTCGTCCCGCCGGTCACGCCGCCGGTGATCCGGGCGACCCGGCCGGTGACCGCGCTGGTGGGTATGGGTGTGGCGGCGTTAGCCAGGACGACTTGCTGACCGACGGACAGGCCGCTGGTGACCTGGGTGTAGATGGAGCCCACTGAGCCAACGGTGATGCGCTGCATTTTGGCGGTGCTGCCGTTCGAGACCAGTACGTAGCTGATGGCTCCAAGGTGGTTGACCGCCGAGGTGGGCACGGCCAGAGCATTGATCGCCTGTGCGGTGGTGAGGGTCACGGCTGCCTGGATGCCATCTCGGAGCGTAGCCGGATTGGAGGTGAAGGCGAGCTGCACGTTGTAGGCCGTGCCGCCGCTGGTGGAGGGGCCCGCCGCGACGTAGGAGACGGTGGCCGCGAGTGGGACCGAGGAGCCGTCCGGCACGACAATTGCCTTCTGCCCGACCGTGACCTTCGCGATCTTGGTGACGTCGACGGACAAGGTGACACCGTGACCAGTCGGGTCGATGACATCAACCGCGGCGGTTGTGGACCCAGCGGTGGCCTGCTGGCCCACGGTCAACCCAACCGAGCTGACAACACCGGTGAAGGGGCTGACGATGGTTGCCTGATTGAGCTGCTGTTGGGCCAGTGCCAGATTAGCGTTGGCCGCGTCGACCGCGGCCTGGTCGGCGCCCAGCTGGGCCGCACTGACGGCCACCGTCGTGGCGCCAGCAGCTCCGGTTGTCGCAGCAGCCGCTGCCGTTCCGGCTGAAGCTGCTCCTGTCGAGGGTTTCGCTGCCGAGGCCGCTCCGGAGGCCGCCTTGCCTGCGGACGACGTTCCCGCGGACGTACCGCTTGAGGCTGTTCCCGTCCCTGCCGTCCCGATGGGGGCCGCGGCGCTGGTGATTAGCTTGTCAAGCGCCGTTTCCTGGCCGGACACGCCCTGCTCGAAGGTGAACAGTTGTGACTCGTCATTCAGGACCAAATGTTGAGCCTGCGTGCAAGTGGCCACCGACGCGACGGGAGTAGTCGTCAATTGGGTGGTCAGCGCGATGGTGTTCGTTCGGGCCAGCGTGGCGGTCCCTGTGGCACTTGGCGTGGCGGTCCCGGTGGCACTCGGCGTGACGGTCCCAGTGGCACTAGGCGTCGGAGACGATGTGGCCGGCGAGGGGGACGATGTGGTGATCTGGGGCGTGCACAGTGTGGTTGCCAGGGCCAGGTCTGCCTTGGTCGTGGTCAGGAGAGTGTCGGTTTGGTGCACGGTGGTCAGTAGAACCTTCTGGGCAGCGGTGATGGGAGCCGTCGAGCCCGAAGACTTCGTGGTCGTGGTGCCACCGGTGGTGCCCGTCTTGCTGCCAGCAGTCCCGCTCGTCCCGGTGCTGCTGCCAGTACTACTGCTGCTGCCGGTACTGGCAGCCGTCCCGCTGGCGCTGGTGCTGCCGGTGGCAGTCTTACTGCTAGCAGTGCCGGAGCTACCGCTAGCCCCGGTGGTACCAGTAGTGCCGGTCGCACCGGTCTTATTAGCTGTCCCGGCGCCGCCAGCCCCGGATGCGGCAGAGACCTGACCGGTCTGTGCTTGGGTCAGTGTGAGGTTGGCGTTGGCGACCTGGCCTTGGGCTGTTGCCGAGGCGTACTGCAGAGCAGCGTTATCCAACGTGGCCAGGACTTGGCCGGCGGCCACCTTCTGGCCCATGGTGACCGGGACGGTGGCGACGATTCCCGAGACCGCGAAGGACACAGTGGCTGCACTGGAGGGTTCGGTGGTCCCAGTGGCCTGCAGGGTCTGCAAGACCGAGTGTGAGCCCGCCCTGGCCGTCACGTACGTCGGCGAGGTACCTCGGGAGGTCGCGTAGGCGACCGCCCCGCCGCCGCCCGCCAGCACTACGGCGCTGATGCCGGCCGCGGTTGCCACCCGGGCCTTACTGCTCCTGCCCCGCTTAGGCATTGGACCCTGCGCCTACGGCCGGGCTCGCCCCGGTGCCACCGGCACCGCCGGTGCCACCGCCCCTGCCGCCGAAGCCGCCGAAGCCGGCCCGACAGCCTGTGGGCCCGGGGGTACTGATCATGATGGAGTTCGCGGTGATCGCACCGGCGCTGTTAGCTTGGCCGATGGCCGTCGCGCACTTGCCCACCACTGCTGTCGCGCTGGTGGCCGCCACCGTCTGAGTGACCGCGGCTGAGGCGGGCAGGGTGAGCGTGATGATGTTCGGGGTGGCCGGGGTGCTGGAACCGGTTGGGCGCGCTCCGCTGCGCAGAACACCACTGACAAGGATCGTCGAACCGGACACCGAAGTGACCGTGCCGGTAGCGCTGGCAAACGCACGGCGAGCTGCGGATCCACCGCCGGACGGGGCGCGTGACGGGGCCCCCGAGGGGCGGGAGGAGTACGAGCCTCGGCCTCCGAAACCACCGCCGCCCCCGCCAGCGCCGGATGCGGGACAGGTACCGTTGACTTTGGCATCAATGCGTACAGAGGTCGCGGTCAGGGCTTTGGCCGAACCAGCGCCGGGAGTGCCGGTTACCGTGACGCAGTCTCCGGCTGCGAGCTGGCCGGTGGCGATGGTGGTGAACTTGGTGGCAGCGGTGTACACCACGGTGTTCTGCGCGGTGGCGGACTGAACCTGCAGGGTGCCCGGTGACACGGCGGCAATCAGCCCGGACGCACCAGGGAAGGAGGGCGCCCCACCGGCCGCGCCCGAGTTCGACCCCTGGCTCGGCGCCTGGGTAGC
>Ga0182021_10012177_pt1 | contig 10219 bp, 9 predicted proteins | sample 612E3MmetaG_FD_120493 | JGI IMG/M metagenome (GOLD analysis project Ga0182021, IMG submission 120493) | Permafrost microbial communities from Stordalen Mire, Sweden - 612E3M metaG (Illumina Assembly) | ecosystem: Environmental > Terrestrial > Soil > Wetlands > Permafrost | place: Sweden... | reverse complement strand
TTCATCAGATGAAAAAGGAAAACCCGGAAAAGGACTATATACCTGCTCCTCCTGTCGATTCTACTTGCGGTTGCAGTGAATGTAGCTTTATGAAACTCATTACAATTGAAAAATTACTAAATTGCCTTAAATACGAAAAACCTGAAATTTTTGTTGAAAAGGAAACTCTTTTAAGAGCTCAAAAGCCCATTTTAAGAATGATGGAAATATCTGAAAAACTTGGTCTTTAAATAATGAAAAGAATTATAATTTTTATATTTTATGTCTTAATATGGAAGACAGGCTCTGCGCAGGAAAACGGAGCTTTAAAAGATGGTTATCAATTATTTAAATATCCTAATGGAACCGTCTCAAGTGAAGGACTGATAAAAAACGGAAAACCTGAAGGTTTTTGGAAAAGCTTTTATGTTACCGGAGTAAAAAAATCAGAAGGTAAAAGGACAAATTTTTTGCTTGACAGCATTTGGTTATTTTACGATCAGACTGGTGATACCACAGAAAAAATAAATTATCTCTATGGTAAAAAAAATGGATGGTATTTTAAATATAAAAAGGAACCGTCCAAAGGAGTATATATCTGGTCGAAAGAACTTTATGTTGCCGATAAAAAGGAAGGCACTGCGTTTGTATATTTTCCGGATGGAAGAATACAGGAAACTTATTCTTATAATGCCGGGAAAAAAGAAGGTTTATCGAAAGAGTTTGATAAAGAAGGAAATATTGTTACGTTACTGGAATATAATAACGATTATCTGGTCAGCAGGGAAAAAATAAACAGAACCGACAATAAAGGTTTAAAGCAGGGTGACTGGAAAGAATTCTATCCAAACGGAGGAATAAAGTCAGAAAAAACATTTAAAGATGACCTGATACATGGATATTACAAAGAATATGATACCAGGGGTAGACTTGTAATTACCATGCTCTATGATAACGGTGCAATTGTGAAGTCTAGAGTGGAGGATGAACCTGACATTGAAGTAGTTACTAAGCATGACCAGGATGGTAAATTAATCTACAGCGGACCTTACCGGAATAAAATTCCCGTTGGTGTTCACAGGGAATTCGGAAAAGACGGTAAGGTTACAAATTCTTTTATCTACAATGATAACGGATTGCTACTTTCAGAAGGCATCGTTGATGAAGCCGGGAACAGAAATGGGAAATGGAAAGATCTTTATTCGAACGGGAAGATACAGGCTGAAGGTCAGTATACGGAAAACCGGCGTTCAGGCCAATGGAAATTCTACAACAGCGCAGAGAAAATTGAGCAGACCGGATCATATAACAACGGCCGGCCTGATGGATTATGGAACTGGTATTACGATGAAGGAACAATACTTAAAGAAGAAGAATACTTTCAGGGACAGCGTGACGGATTATCAACAGAATATTCAATAACCGGCGATATCATTGCCCAGGGCCAGTACTCTGATGGAGAAAGAAACGGTGCATGGAAATTTAAATCGGGAGACGTGACAGAAGAAGGTAAATATATTACCGGATTAAAAGATGGAGTCTGGAAAACTTATTATAGCAACGGAAAATTAAAATTCAAGGGAAATTTTGTTCAGGGGAACCCGGAGGGACCGCAGATTTTTTATTATGAGAATGGTAAAACTAAAGAGGAACAGTATTTTGATTCAGGTATCAGGCAAAAGACCTGGAAAAAATTTAATGAGGAGGGAGCGCCTTTTCTTGTAATAACATATAAAGATGATTCAGAGGTAAGTATTAATGGTGTTAGAATTAAGCTTCCTGAAGGCGAAACAAAGCTGATTAAATAGTTACTTTGCTTTATGGAAGAAAATATTAATATCAGAAAGGATATTATCACTCCCAATGATAAGGAATTTGAGAAACAATTACGACCATTAAGTTTCAGCGATTTCAAAGGCCAGAAACAAGTAATTGAAAATCTGGTTGTATTTGTAACGGCTGCAAAACAGCGTGGAGAATCTCTGGATCATGTCCTTTTGAATGGACCTCCCGGGTTAGGCAAAACGACACTTGCTACTATCATTGCAAATGAGTTACAGGTTAACCTCAGGGTAACATCAGGTCCAGTTCTTGACAAGCCCGGCGATCTGGCCGGTTTACTTACAAATCTGCAGGAGGGAGATGTCCTTTTTATCGATGAAATTCACAGATTGAGTCCCGTCGTCGAGGAATACCTATACTCTGCTATGGAGGATTTTCAAATCGATATCATGATTGACAAAGGCCCCAGTGCAAGAAGTGTACAGCTGACTCTTAATAATTTTACTCTTATTGGAGCAACAACACGCTCGGGACTTCTGACCAGTCCGTTAAGAGCGAGATTCGGAATTAAATTTCATCTTGAATATTATGATCATGAAATACTTACAGGTATTGTTAAAAGATCTGCCAGTATCCTTAATGTTGAGATAGATGAAGAGGCAGCTATAGAAATTGCCAGGCGGAGCAGGGGAACACCAAGAATAGCAAATGCATTACTCAGAAGAATAAGGGATTTTGCTCAGGTGAAAGGTTCGGGAGAAATTGATATCGATATTACCAGATATGGTCTTAAAGCTCTGAATATTGATCAACATGGTCTGGATGAAATGGATAACAGAATTCTTTCTGTAATTATTGATAAATTCAGTGGAGGACCTGTCGGATTAAACACAATCTCTACAGCGGTTGGCGAAGAGAGCGGTACAATTGAGGAGGTTTATGAACCTTTTTTAATAAAAGAGGGATATCTTAAAAGAACACCAAGAGGCCGTGAAGCAACAGAACATGCCTATAAGCATCTGGGGAAGCAATTCGGACAGAATATGCCTGGTACATTATTTTAGAGAAAGAAATCCGTTAACCACAAAAAACACAAAGGAAGCTTAGAGGACAAAAAGAAAAAAGCTTTATAGTGAATGCTTTGTGAACTTTGTGTGGAAACTTTGTGACCTTTGTGGTTAAATATTTTTTAGTTGAAAACGTTACTGATCTTTTCCAGGCCCCTGGTATTGAGAATTTTAATTTTTCTTCCGTTTAGCTCAACAAGTTTATCTGATTTAAACTCTGATAATAATCTGATTACAGATTCTGTTGCAGTACCGACTATATTAGCGAGCTCTTCCCTGGTGAGAGAGATGTTTAGAAAATTCTCATTGTCGATACCGAAGTCATTCACAAGAAAAAGAAGAACCTCTGCAAGACGTTCCCTCACAGTTTTCTGAGCAATGTCAGTAATAAAAGAATTCGCTTCGCCGAGTTCATGACAGGCAAGTTTTAAAAGCTCGAGAGCATAGGCAGAATTAGTCTTAATGAACGATATAAGTATTTCAGATGGAATGAAACACACATGACAATCCTCAATTACCTTTGCAGACGTACATGCCAGTTCATTACTCAGAACACTGCGGTAAGCTATAATATCTCCCTTTTTAGCAAATCTTATTATCTGTTCTTTTCCGTCAAATCCTGTTTTAAAAACTTTAATGATACCACTGTTTACACAGAAGAAACCACTAATCCGGTTGCCTTCCTGATATAAAATATCACCACGTTTATACTGCCGGAAATCTTTTTCAAAATTGATAGCCTCAGCCTCTTCCGGGGTCAGGTGTTTAAATATAGATCCCGATTCAAATGCGCAGGTATTACATAACGGGACGTGAATTTCCTGTTGTTTCATATCGTCTCCTTAGATTATATTGCAATCATTAACACTATCATTATGATAAAGTTCAATTGTCATTAAAATGCGGTTTTAAATTGATCAAGAAACCTAAGATCATTCTCAAAATACAACCGCAAATCATTGACTCCGTATTTAAGCATAGCGGCTCTTTCAATTCCCATGCCAAAAGCAAAACCGGTGTACTTTTTGCTGTCAATATTGCAGGCTTCCAAAACATTGGGATGCACCATACCACAGCCTAATATTTCTAGCCAACCGGTATGCTTACAGACATTACATCCTTTACCTCCGCATATTTTGCAGCTTACATCCATCTCTGCGGATGGTTCAGTAAAAGGAAAATATGAGGGTCTGAGCCTTATTTCTATATCTTTTCCAAACATTTCTCTAGCAAAAAATAGAAGAGTCTGTCTTAAATCGGCAAAGGATACATTTTCGTCAATATATAGGCCTTCAACCTGATGAAAGATACAGTGAGCCCTGGCCGAAATTGCCTCATTACGGAAAACTCTTCCCGGAGAAATTGTACGGATAGGCGGCTTCTGACTCTGCATAACTCTTACCTGGACTGAAGAAGTATGAGTTCGAAGTAAAATATCTTCAGGACTGGAATCTTCTGCAGACAGCCGGGAAATATAGAAAGTGTCCTGCATATCTCTGGCAGGATGTTCTGGTGCAAAATTAAGCTTAGTAAACACGTGATCATCATCCTCAATCTCCGGCCCCTCTGAAACAGTGAACCCTATCCGTGTGAATATGTCTATGAGCTCATTTCTTACAATGGAAATAGGATGACGTGATCCTGTCGAGAAAGGAAATGAAGGTCGTGTCAGATCAAAAACGCCAGTTGTATCTTCCTGGGTTAGAAGAGACTTTTTCAGGGAATTGTATTTTTCAAGGGCATTTTGTTTTAATAAATTCAGCTTCTGGCCTATTTGCTTTTTCTCTGATCCGGGGATATTTTTGAAATCTTCGAAAAGTTCAGAGATTAATCCCTTTTTGCTAAGATATTTCAGCCTGAAAAGCTCAAGTTCCCCGGAATTATTTACAACTATTGAGGAGACCTCATTTAACAGATCATTAATTTTTTGAAGCATCAAATGATTATTTTAGACAATTATTAATCAGTTTTTTAATATTTTTATTTTAATGATTTTAATATCATTGATTGGTTTATCGCCACTGTCGGTAGGAACTTCTGCGATTTTATCGACTATATCCATACCTTCTGTTACTTCTCCGAAAACAGTGTAAGTACTGTCAAGACGGGGTGTACCACCCTGTGTTTTATAGACGTTTCGCTGCTCTTCGGAAATTTTATAATTTTTATAATCTGTAAGATATTGAAACATTTTTATAGATGCAATCTCCTGAATTTCAGCGTCAATAATAGTTTTACCTGCCAGTCTGAGGCTATCAGAAGTTTCCTTTATGAAAGTATTAAAATGAGATTGTTTGATATTGCTATTGATCCTTTGTTCTGCCATATTCAGATCGTCATCACTATATTTAACACCCTGGACAATATAAAACTGAGTTCCCGATGATCTCATTTCGGGATTTACATCATCTCCCTGACGGGCAGCTGCCAAAGCCCCTCTCTTATGAAAATACAGATTATTGAACTCAGCCGGAATAGTATAAGTTTTTAAAGAATCTGGGAAATTGGGAGATTTTTCAGGCTTTGTATCAGGATCTCCGGCCTGAATCATGAAGTTTTTAATAATTCTGTGAAAAGAAACGCCATCATAAAAACCAGAATTAACTAAACGAATGAAATTATCCCTGTGAATAGGAGTTCCATCATAAAGCTTAATTTTTATATCACCCAGAGAGGTTTTGACAGAGACAGTAGTATTTTCATTTCCCCCGGGTGCTTTACACGATATGATGAATATAAGACTAAAAAAAATAATTATAGTTTTAAGATAATGTTTCATGAAACTTGGAAATTGGTTTATAAAGTTCTGCAATTGTGAGTGCAAAGATATTTAACTTTGGACGATACAAGAAAATATTGGTTTTCAAATTGCATATTTTTTATGAAAACATAAAGGAAATTATAATGGATGAGCATTAGCATTATATTTGTCCTTTAGATTTTCAACTATATTGGAAAGATCATAAAATGAAAATTAAAGTAGTAAATAAATCAAAACATCATTTAGCACAATACGACAGTGAAGCATCTGCAGGCATATATCTGAGAGAATATCCTGATGTTGATGTTTTATTAAAGCCAATAGTGAGATCTATTTTTTTTAAATGTATATTTTTGGAAATTCCTATCGGTTATAAGGCTCAGATCCGACAAAGAAGTGTCCTCTCCGGGAAAAATGAAATTACAGTTCTTAATTCTCATGAAACTATTGACAGTGATTTTAAGGACGAGGTTTGTAATGTGAAGGTGAACTTATCAGCAGAAAATTTCGTTAACAGGGATAGGAAGCGAATTTGTCAGATGGGTATCGCAAAGCATGAAAAGATGGAATGGGTTAAAACTGGAAGTCTTGTAGATTTGGAAAGAGAGACCGGGGTGTTTGGAAATACAGGTAATAAATAATTATGAAATCATATAAGTTTTGGTATATTTTTCTGATTTTTTCTGTTTTAATTATTTCTTCATGTAATAGAAGATTATTGCAAACAGGGGTAAATGATAGAACAAAGGAGAAATATGATTCAGCTGCATTTAATTATGTTTATGTGGAAGCTTTAAAGCAGAAATTAATGGGAAATGGAGGCGATGCGCTTAAATACTTTGAGCAAAGCATTAAAATAAATCCATTAAGCGATGCTGCATATTATGAAATGGCCGAGATTGTTCTTGCTAACGGAGATTTGAAGAACGGTAAAAATTTTATAAAAAAGGCTTTATTATTTAGCAGTGATAATATCTGGTATCTGACCACACTCGCCGGATTATATTACCAGGAGAAAAACCTGGATAGTGCAATAATTTATTATGAAAAAGCTGTTAAAAATTATCCCGAGAAGATTAACCTGCAATTGACACTTGGTAACCTTTATTCAGAAAATAAAAATTATGAAAAGGCAGCTACAATCTTCGATTCATTTGATTATAAATATGGAATTAATGAGATGTCAACCTTAGCTTCTCTGAAAAATCTAATAGCAGCAGGAAAGTTTGATGATGCATTGGATAAAGCACTTTCCTTATTAAAGGAAAATCCTGATGAAATTCAATATAACGGACTTCTGGCAGAGATTTACAGAGATAAAGGCGACAATCAAAAGGCATTGGATGTATATAATAAACTGTTAGAGAGAAATCCAAACAACCCTCAGATACAGCTTTCATTGTGCGATTTCCTCATCTCAGAAAAAAGCTATGATGATTTGTTTACACTATTGAATAATGTTATTCTAAACAATAATATTGACAAGGAAAGCAAAATTTCACTCATGGCGAAAATAATAGAAATTCCTGTATTGAATCAGCAATTAGTTGACAAGACGATGATTGCATTAATGATTCTTGAAGCAAATTACAGCAGTGACAATATAGTTCCTCTGTTACGACCTGAACTGTTGATAAAACAAAATAAACTTGGAGATGCCGCTGACAGACTGGAAGAAATTATAAAGGCCATCCCCGATGATTATTATGCCTGGGAGAAATTGCTTATTGTTTATCTTCAAATGAAAGATTATAATAAACTTTTGTCAAGGGGAGAAGAATGCTCAACAAAATTTAACAGATCATTTCCTGCAAAGCTGCTCTATGCAAATGGAGCACTTGAATTAGGCAAATATGAAATAGCACTCGATGAGTTAAAGAAGGCTGAAATACTGGCTGAAGATAATAAGGATTCCATAATTCAGGTACTTACTATGAGGGCTGATGTTTATTACAGAATGAAGGACTACCTGAAAGCGTTTGAGACATTTAAAGCTGCGCTAAAGTCAGATAATGAGGATCTTACTGTTATAAATAACTATGCATATTATCTTGCGGAACAGAATAGTAATCTGAAGGAAGCAGAAGATATGGCCAGGAAAGTTATAGAAAAGGAAAAAGATAACAATACTTTTCTCGATACTTATGGCTGGGTTCTTTATAAAAGAGGAAAGTTAAAAGAAGCAGCCAGGGTAATGGAATCAATAATAAACAGTGGACAAAAACCTGATGCTGTATGGTTTGAACATTATGGTTATATTCTTAAAAAGCAAAAGAAATATACTGAGGCAATAAGAAACTGGAATATCGCGCTTAAGCTCGACAGTTCAAAAACAGAATTGATAAAGGAAATTGAAAATTGCAGAAAGTAGCAATTATATTATTTCTTGGGATATTAGCCGGGGCTTGCTCAGTTAGCAGAAAGATGAGAAGTGAGAAATATCATGTAGCTGGTGATACTGATTCAGGTAATGTTTATGAAAGAGTAATTAAGCAAAATTTCACATCTTCAAGTTTCTTTATTCAAAAAGCTGAAATAGAACTTATTGCACAGAATGATAAGAAAAAGTTTCTCGGAAGTATTAAGTTTAAATATCCAGATAAATTTCTTGTAAGCCTTAAAAGCAGAACGGGGATTGAAGGTGCCAGAATCTATATAAACAAAGATTCAGTAATTGTGAATGACAGAATAAACAAAAAAATCTATTTAGGCACATCAATGGACTTGAAAAGAAAATTCGGATTGAATCAAAGTATTATTCCATTAATTTTTGGGGACATAGTTGTAGATAATAGATTTAATGCCGAAGAGAGCAAATGTGTTGACAACAAGCTTAGAGTTGATTGCAATGTCAGGGGAGTTACAGTTAGTTATAATATTGATTGTAAAAGAAATAAAATAACTAAGATAAAACTTGGAAACAATTATTTGAAAGAGAATATTAATATAAGTTGCAGTAATTTTATATATTTAAACGGTTCCTTAATTCCGCGTAGTATAGAAGTTGATGATATTCAAGATGATATCAAAATCAGGATAAAGATTATTAAGACAGATTATCCATGGAATGGAGATGTGAGATTTGTCCCGGGAAAGGGGTATGAAATAATTGAAATAATATGAAATATCTTGTACTGATATTTTCTTTATTCTTGATTTTGAGCAAGTGTTTAAATGGTCAGACAAAGGCTGAGCTTGAAGCCAAAAGAAGAGCTACTCTCGAAGAGATTACTTACGTTGATAATATGCTGAAATCTACTGCGAAACAAAAGGAAGAAAGCTTAAATGCCATAAAAATAATAGGAAACAAGTTAAGCTTAAGGGAAACGGTAATAAGAGGGATGCGTGATGAAATAAGCTTGATGACGGAAAGAATTGATTTGAATACCATTGCTATAAATATGATGGAAAGTGATCTTGTTGGTTTAAAAAATGATTATGCAAGAGCAGTTCTTAATTCATATAAATCTCAAAAAGAAAATCCGGAACTTGTTTATATTCTTTCGGCTAAAGACTTTAATCAGGGATACAAAAGGCTAAAGTACCTGCAGCAAATAACAAAATTCAGGCGAAGGGAATCTGAAACAATTATCGAGTTAAAGGAACAGATTCAGAGCACCAAAGATAGACTGCAAAATGATTTAAACAGAATTTCTGATCTTAAATCTAAAGAGGAACAGCAAAAAAGCCTGCTCCAGTCAGAACAATCAAAAAAGCAGGGAATGGTTCAGACTTTGAGCAAAAAAGAGCGCCAATTACAAAAGGAGCTTGAGGAAAAGAAGCGGATTGCTGATAAAATTGAGAAAGAAATTTCAAGAATAATTGAAGAGGAAAGAAGAAAAGCAATTAAATCTGAAAATACGCCTGAGCAAAAGCTTATTGGAGAAAATTTCGAAGAGAATAAGGGAAGACTTCCGTGGCCAGTTGAAAAGGGTATAATTACCAGTCAATTTGGATTACAAAAACATGCAGTTTTAAAATATGTTACTGAAAATAATATCGGAATTGAAATTACAAGTTTTGGAAAAACTGCAGTGAGAAGTATTTTCAAAGGTGAGGTTACCAGAGTATTATCAATTAATGGAGCGAATATGACGGTAATTATTCGGCACGGCAAGTATCTGTCAGTTTATGAAAATATTGTAGATTTGAAAGTAAAAATAGGAGATAAAGTCGAAACAAAGCAGGAAATAGGTAATGTGTTCTGTGAAACGGGAAACGGGAATAAATCTATCCTGAAATTTATGATATTTGAGGAGAGAGAAAAACTGGATCCTGAATCTTGGATCTCAAAAAATTAGGCTTTTAATGAAACAAATCATAAAAATTGAAGTATAACGGGTGGTATTAAACTAGTTATGTATAAAAAGATCAGGATCGAATCTCAAGTAGCAAACTTACGGATTGTAGAAAATGCAATTGATGAGACTACATCGTTAATAGGAATTTCACAGGATAATTATGGGAAAATTCTGGTATCAGCGATGGAGGCGGTTAATAATGCAATTTTACACGGCAATAAATCAAATCCGGAGAAAGTTGTAGATATAGAAATTTCTTTTGACAGTAATGTATTGAATATTAAAGTTACCGATGAGGGGCCTGGTTTCAGACCAGATAAAGTACCGGA
>Ga0182021_10012176_pt1 | contig 10219 bp, 8 predicted proteins | sample 612E3MmetaG_FD_120493 | JGI IMG/M metagenome (GOLD analysis project Ga0182021, IMG submission 120493) | Permafrost microbial communities from Stordalen Mire, Sweden - 612E3M metaG (Illumina Assembly) | ecosystem: Environmental > Terrestrial > Soil > Wetlands > Permafrost | place: Sweden... | reverse complement strand
TCCTTCGGGCGCCCGAGAAAGAGCAGCGTCTCGAGGCGCGCGCCGTCGAAGAGCGTCGCGATGGCGGGCTCGCTCACCTTCGACGTGGCGGCCTCGATGACGCGGAGGCGCTCGTTGGCGGCGTCCGTCGCCCCCTTCACGTCGCCGATGCGAAGGCGCACGTCCCAGAGCAGCCTGTAACCGTCACTTCGATCGTCGGGCGAGAGCGGAGCCTCCGCATCCGGCAAGAGCCGGGCGAGACGCTGCGCGACCGCGACCTGCAAGGGACGAACGCGCGGATCCTTGTCGAGGTGCTCGGAGCACTCCACGGCGGTCGCGGCGAAGTCGGTGCTGCTCGAGCTCGTCCCCGTGGCGCCCAGCGACGCGAGCCCGAGATCGACGCAGGCGCCGTAGTCCTTCGCGCGCTCGAGGGCGCCGATGCGCGACACGAGCACGTCGGGACGCCGAGGCCATGCCGCCGGCGCCGACGAGAGCACGTCGCCGAAGAGCTTCGCCGCCTCCGCGTGCCGGCCCTCGGTGTCGGCGCGATCGGCCACGGCGAGCGCGGCGAGCAATGGCTCGACGGCGCCCCCGTCGGCGGGAGCCATGGCGCGCTCGGCGTCGGCGAGGAACGCGCGCATCTGAGCCGACGACGCCGCCCCCTCCCACCGGCCGAGCACGTGCTCGTCGCGCGGATCGAGGACGAAGAAGGTCGGCAACACCGACGCGGGGAGGCGCGCGTAGGCTCCTTCGTTCTCGGCCCTCTCGACGTCGAGCGAGAGCCAGACGAAGCGCCCGCGCGGCAGGGATTCCTCCGTGAGCACGTAGGCGCGCATGGCCCGGCACGTGTGGCACCACGTGGCCCACGCGTCGACGAAGAGCGGCTTGCCCTCGGCACGCGCGCGCGCCAGCGCCTTGGCGTAGTCGTCCTCGATCCACGACTCCTTCGCGGGCGCCGTGAGCGCCGGTACCGGCGAGGACGACGACGTCGACGGCGCTGGCACGTCGGCCGGCGCGTTGCGACATGCGATCACCACGAGCAAGGCGGCCGTTCGAGCCTTCAAGGCACGTTCTCCTTCGAGAGCCAGGCAGCGGCCTGGACGCGGATCTCGTCGTCTTCGGTGTTCAGGTCCATGGGCGACGACGTGCCGAAGATCTTCGCGAGCGCGACGTCGGCGTAGGTCCGGACCAGCGGATACTCGCCCACCAGCTCCGCGGCGATGGCGCGCGCTTGCCCGCGCACACGGCGCTCGCCGAGGAGGTGCAGCGCGACGGCCTTCTCGTGCGGCTTGCCCTTCGCCAGCGTCGCCTCGAGGACGTTGACGTCGAGGCTCCCGTAGAGCTCTCGCTCGACGGCGCGATCGAAGGTCTTTCCAAACAGCCTCTCCATGTCGTCGAGCACCGCGCCGACCGACTTGTCACCGTGGCACAGCGCGCACTCCAGCGGCCGGTCCGCGGACTTCGGCGCGTCGGTCGGCGAGCCGATGCGATGGTAGCGACCGAGGTCGCCGTCGAGCGACATGTTCTTCTGCGGCATGTGACACGCTACGCAGCGACCTCCGGGCTTGTCGGGATCGTGGTGCGTGTGGGCGCGCTGCGCCGCGGCGCCGGAGTACTTGGCGTGACAACGAACGCACACGGCGTCCCCGGCCGGCGTCTCGAAGGTCCGGGCGCGAGCGCCGTTGTCCTCGGCGTGGGGATCGTGGCAATCCGTGCAGGTTGCACGGGACGCGCACGAGCCCAGGAGAAAGTCCCTGGCTTCGCCCGAGCTGATGTTGCTGCCGCCGGGGTTCTGATCCCGGCGTCCTCCCTCCCACGTGTACGGGTAGTGCGAGAAGAGCACCTGATGGCACCGCGCGCACGCGCGCGTGACCGACTGCGCGTGCACCGAGGCAGCGTCGCCCGGCGGAGCGACGCGCACCCCCGCGCCCTGCGGCAAGAGGGAGGTGTGCACGCCCGGATCGGCGGCATGCGCCTTGCTGCCGCCGTGGCACGCCTCGCAACCGATGCCCACCTCGACGAGATCCTTCGGCGAGAAGCGCTCGCGGGTCACCGTGATCGCGCGGTCGACGAGCGCGTCGGTGTCGGCGTTGCCACCGAGGTGGTCGATCTCGTCCTTCAACGCGCCATCGAGGGCGTGAACGTCGACGATCTCCGTCCTCCAGCGCAGCGTGCTCGGGAGCGAAGCGTCCACGGCGACGCCCTGGTACGCGCCGCGCTCCCGGCGCGGCAAGGTCGCGAGCAGCCCCGTGAGCTGCGCCGCCGTGTTGTGGCAGAGGATGCAGGTGCGCGCCCAGACCGGCCCCGCGCGCAGGCCGGGACGCTCCTTCGACATGACCGAGTAGCCCTTGTAGCGAAACCGCTTCGCCTCGATGAGGTACGAGACGGGGAGGATGAGCTCGTCGCCGGCCTCTCGGGCCGGGACCGCGCTCACGTCCTTCACCTCGATCCCCGCAAAGTCCTCGCGATGGTGGCCGCCGATCACGCGGGTCACCCGGTAGAGCGCATCTCCGAAGCGCGCCGACGTCACGCGGACGAAGCGCGCGTCGCCGTGTTGCTCCAGATCCACGCGGTCGCCCTTGAAGCGAAGCGCGGTCCCGCTGAAGGGCGCGAGCACGACCGCCGCGGGCAGCTCGCGTGTCATGTTGTGCATCGGCGAGCGACGCCAGTGCTCCACCAGCTCGCCGTGGCAGCGAGCGCACGCCTCCGAGCCGGCATAGTCCGCGCGCAGCACGTTGCTCGAGACGATCCCTACCTGGGACACCGGCTGCGGCGACCGCGCCGGCGAGCCCGCGCACGCGACGATGGCCGCGGCGATCAGCGCTCCAACCAGAACGGCCCGCTTCGACACGGGCCGGAGGATACTCGGACCCGCCCGCGATCAGTCGGTGAACGGGAGGTTGTAGTCTTCGTCGTCCAGCGGCGGCTGCGGGACCTCGTCGTGCGAGGTCTCTTCGATCGGCGTCTTTTGGTTTTCGTCCACCATGATGAGGGCTCCTACAGCAAGCCCCATGCCTTGACATGGATGGCGACGAAAGGCCGAGTTTTTGGCTCATTTTCCCGTCGGGCGCGCACCTACCTACGCAGATGCGCCGTATACGAATGCACGCAGATGCGCGCCGCGGTGCGTTACGTTCGCTGGCTCAGTCGACGTGAATGGCGAGGCTTCGGAGCGTCGGATACTCGCGGGGAGAGAGGAGCTCTTCCCCGTCGTGGCCGTTGACGTGGAGCTTCACATGACGTGCTCCGGGGACGTGCTGGAGGGCGAAGCGAATGCGAAAGCCGACGCTCTTGTCCTCGCTGCCGAAGTCCACGTGCTCGGTCTTCACGGCGCGCGTGTCGCGCTGGAAGAGCTCGCGCACGACGTCGTCGGCCTCGTGCTGCACGTCGGTGCGATCGGTGATGCCGTCGACGCTGAGCCAGGCCTCGACGTCGACGGGGTGCAGATCCGGCTCGCCCACGCGGAGAACCAGCTTGTCCCTGCACGGAACGCGGCGCGCCGCGTCGAGCGCGGCATCGAGCATCGAGCGCGGCGCGCTGCCTTCGCCTTCGGGGAGGACGAGGAGCACCCCCTCGCCGGCGGCGATGGTCTCGTCCTGGGCGTGCGTGAGCAGCGCGACACGGCCCACTCCGGGCACGGCGGCGGGAATGGCGTCCTGGAAGTAGGCTCGCGCCTCGACGCACGTGGGCGCGACCGGCGCAGGTCCGGCGGCGAAGGCGATGGGCATCGGCTCGGGTGCGCGCAGGTGCACGACGACGACCACCGGAAGAGCGCCGAGCAGGAGCCCGAGCGACATCACGATGCGGCTCCCGCGGCGCTCCACGATGCCCAGCGCGTCGCGCGCGGCGTGCTGGCACCGGGCGATCGGGCGGAGCCCGGCCATGGCGCGGTACGTATCGACCTCGGCGGCCTTGTGCGCGAGGACCGCGTCGGTGACCGTGCCGCTGAGGAGCGGCGGCAGCTCGCCGAAGCCGCGGATTTCGGCCTCGGGAACCACGACGAGGTCCCTGGCCATGCCCGAGTAGACCGCGCGCAGGAACGTGCGCCGGTTGCGATCTCGGGCGAGGAGCGCGAGCAAGGTCACGACGGCCGCCGCGATCGCGACGACGCCCACGACGTTGACGGCCCACGCTCGCGCCAGCACCGCGGCGAAGCCGGCGACCCCCGTCAGCATCGCAGCCCGCGCTCCGACGCGTTCGAGGCGGTCGAGCGCGCCCTCGAGCGAGGTCAGGCGGAGATCGGCGAAGGTCGACCGCCACAGGAGCGCCGTGAGCGTGCCGCAGCCGAGCGCCGCGATGAACGCGGAAACGGAGGCCGCGCGCTGCGCGCCGGAGAGCAGCAGGACCAGAAGGGCCGGCGTCATGACGGCCGCCATCGCGAGCCCGCGCTTTGCCGGGAGCACGGCGGCCGTCCAGAGCACCGTCGCCGCCACGGTCGCGACGACGGCGACGTTCACGGGGAGATGAGCGAGGGAGGCGCCCAGCGCGCCGTACGCGGCTGCGGCGAAGAGCGCCATGCAGAGGGTCACGAGCCGCTCGGGGGACTTCTGGGCGGGGGTCCTCGGCACCACATCCATGGACAACATGCTGAGGGCGCTTTGCGGGGTTGGCAAGCGGGTATGCTGCGCCGGTGCGATTCCCGTGGCCCGTCGTTCTCGCCTACCTTGCCGCCTCACTTCCGACAGCTGCGCTCGCTGAAGAAGGAGACGCCGCAAGCGGCTTTGCGGATTGCGAAGCGCTCTCATTGCGCAACGAGAAGGAGCTGGCGATGTGGGCCACGTCGCAGCCAGCGACGCCCTACAAGTATGCCCGGCAGGGGCGCGTGCTCGACGCGCCGTGGGTCGAGCTGGGGCGTGGCTTCGGTTCGTCCCTCGGGGTCTTGCTGGCCACCCTCGTCCCGAACGTCGGGGTGCTGACCCGCGGCTCGCTGCCCGAGTTCCTCGTCTCGTGGCCGTGGTCCGTAACGTTCGGGCCGGCGCTGTCGTGCTCGCGCACGCGGGGGAAGTTCGACGTGGACGCCTTCCGCCCGCACCGCGCGATGCTCGAGCCGTCCTTCGCCATTGCCCAGAACACCACCACGTTCGCAGTGCGGCCCGGGTACCGCTTCCTCGTCCACCCCGCGAGCTGGTTCCTCGGGGTCGGTGGAGGGCTGGGCAGCACCCTCGAGCTCGCCGGAAGTGAGCCCGTACGCCCCTCGATCAGCCCGGAGGCCGTGGTCCAGCTGGGCTCGTGTTGCGCGCCCGGGTACGTCACGATCGCGCTGCGCGGAGACTTCTTCTTCGCGGGTGAACGACGCGTGGCGGCGTCACTCTCGTTCGGCGTGACGTACTTCTAGGAGACCGCGCGCTCGTACAAGACGAGATCGCCGAACATGTCGGTCTCGCGGTAGCCCACCTGGTGCATGCCCACCTTCTCGAGCACGCGCTGACTCGAGCGATGCCACGGGAAGGTGCAGGCCTGCACGCGCGCGACCTCTCGCTGGTCGAGCGCCCATCCGACGACCGCCCGCGTCCCCTCGGTGGCGAAGCCGAACCCCTGCCAGATGTCGTCGACGCCGTAGGCGATCTCGACGGTGCCGTCGGTGCCGGGGCGGCCGTTCAGGACCACGCTTCCGACGACGCGCCGATGCCCATCGGCATGCGCGTCGCGCGTGACGAGGACGCGCGCGCCCCAGAGCCATGCCTCGGGATCGAGGCGCAGCTTCTCGAGGGGACACGAGAAGGCACGCTCGACGAGCGCACGGCCGGGCCAGAGATCCGGGAACTTCGCCCCGACGATCCGCTCCGCCTCTTCACGCTCCCCCGCGATCACGACTTCAACGAGTTGACGTGTGATCGGGAGGAGCTCGAGCCGCTCCGTGATGATCGCGTCCACAGACTGGTCTTAGCTCATGCGGATTGCACGGATCAACACCGCGGCGCGTCATCCAGGCTCGATCGCGATGACGCAACGAGACGCAAACTCGGCTCACGGCGGCGGCGCACCGGCTTCGATCCACGTGCGCACCAGCACCGGCCACCGAGGATCGAACGTCGCCCCGACCGGCATGCGACCGCCGTCGATGCGCGGATCGCCGGCGACCTTCCACGCGAGGTAGCTCTGGTCGGGATCGCCAGGCGCGACGCGAAACATGTCGGGGCGCTCGAACGCGCGCACGCCGATCACGTCGCCCGCATCGCCGAAGAGGTTCAGATGAAAGTTGCCCGCACCGCCTGAGTGACAGAACGCCTCCGGCTGCCCGGCGCAGGTTCCCACGGCGAACTGCATCCGCAATCCGAGCGAAGCGTCCCCGGGCTCGAGCGGGTCCCAAGCCGGACCCGTGTCGGGAAACCCGGGATCCACTCCCGCGTCGGCCACATGGTCCGTCTTCCCGCTGCACGCTGCGAGCCCGACGAGAAAGGCAACACACACCCAAGGACGCATCGACGTTCTCGCAGTCTGGCGCGCTCTCGTCCGGAAGGCCAATCTCGCCGCGTCGGTGACGAAATGCTTGCATGCGGCGGCAGGTCGACTACCTTCCGCCGCCGTGCCGGGTCGCAATCGCGTCTCTCAAGCACGTCGGGGCGTAGCGCAGCCTGGTTAGCGCACCAGACTGGGGGTCTGGGGGTCGGTGGTTCGAATCCACTCGCCCCGACTACTTTCTTCTCCGTGGCAGCGTGAGACCGCCCTCCGCTGCGCGGGGGCGTTTTCGCGAGAGGGGCGCTCCTCCGTTTCCGGGATTCGCTGCGCGAATCCCGAGCTCGGAGCCTCGCCCCGACTACTTTCTCCTCCGTGGCAGCGTGAGACCGCCTCCGCTGCGCGGGGGCGTTCTCGCGAGAGGGCGTGCCGACTCACTCTTCCGCTCGGGAAGCGACAGGTCCACAATAGGGCCATGAGGCGTGCTGCGGCCGTGGTCTTGTTCGCGGTCGCGTGCGGGAGCGAAGGTCCTGGAGCGCTGCCTCCGGATGCGGCGGCCGATTCGGTCGCCGACGCCGGCCCGGACGTTCGCGCGGACGTGACCGCGGACGTCCAGCCCGACGTCGCTCCCCTTCCCCGCATGAAGCCGTGGGAGCGCATGCCCGGCCTCGACTATCTCGGCGGCGCCCTGCTCACCGCGCCGAAGATCGTCACGATCACCTTCGCGGGAGACGACGCCCAGCTCGTCTCGCGCCTGACCCTGTTCGACGACACGATCACCCAGACGCCCTGGTGGACCGCCGCCACCTCCGAGTACTGCGTCCAGCCGGCGAACACGCCGTGCATCGGACCGGGCCAGAGCGGCGGTCACGTCGTGCTCCCGGGTCCGGCGCCTGCCAGCCTGAAGGACACCGTCGATGGGGCCGGCTCTACGGTCGTGCAGCTCCTCCAGGATCACATCTTCTCCGGCGAGCTGCCCGCGCCCGACGCGCAGACGCTCTACGTCCTCTGGTTTCCGGCCGGCACCTCGATCACCATGGACGGCATGACGAGCTGCTCGTCCTTCGGCGCCTACCATTACTCCGCAGGGCTCGCGCCCATGGGGAGCACGCTCCCGCTCGAGGCGGCCTACGCGGTCGAGCCGCGGTGCTCGGGCGAGCCGTTCATCACGGTCGCCGCCAGCCACGAGATCCTCGAGGCCGCCACCGATGCGCACCCGGGCGGCGCGCGCGGCTACGCCCTGCAAGACCTCGGATGGCAAGCGCTGGGCGACGAGAACGGCGACGTCTGCGACCATTCCTGGGGCTTCGACACCATGACGCAGAGCACCTTCGAAGTGCAGCGCGCGTGGTCCAACACGAGCGCCCGGGCCGGCCACGATCCGTGCGTGCCCGCGCCGCCGGATCCCTACTTCGACGTCGCGCCGGAGTCCGGCGGCCAGGTCATCTATCTCGCCGTCGGCGAGAGCCGCACCCTCGAGCTCGACGCGTGGTCCGACAAGCCCACGGCGCCGTGGACCCTGTCCGCCGTGGACCTTGGTCCCAATCTGGGAGCAGGCGCTGCGCTCGATCTCCAGCTCGACAAGACCACGGTCGGCGACGGCGACACGGCGCACCTCACGGTCACCCTGACGAAGAAGCCCACCCGGCCCGACACGGCATACGACCTCGTCTCGAAGGGCGGCGGCAAGACGCACCACTGGGGCGCCTCGGTCCGGCTGAAGTAGCGGAAGCGACTACTGCGCCGGCGCGCGCGTGGTGACCGCGGCGCCCGTGAACGACAGCCCCGCGGAGGCGTCGGGTGACGCGTCGACGCCGGCGTCGGAGATCGCCGGGAAGAGCTGTGTGGCGAGTCCGGTCTTCCCGAGGCGGTACACGTGCCCGTCGGTGCTGAACGCGAAGACGACGCCGGCCCAGGCCGCCACGCCGACGAGACCGGAGCGCGCGCAGGCCCCGAGGCGCTTGTTCGCATGGCCCGTCACGGGATTGATCTCGAGAAGGACGTCGCCCGAATTGGGATCGCCCAGCGCCGTGAGGTAGGTCTTGCCGCCTGCGATGGAGACCAGATCGCCGGATGGCGTGAAGCTCCCGCCCGCGTCGTTCGGGTCTAGCGCGCCGACGAAGGTCGTCTGCCCGGTCTTCACGTCGATGCGGAGATACTGCTCGCCGTTATACCCGACGAGGACGTCCTCGAGCGGATCGAGGACTCCGGCCGGCACGAAGCCGAGCGCGCGTGGGAACTGCCCCTTCGCGATCGGCGTGCACTTCGCGGTCACCTTGTCGACGCGCACCAGCGACTCGGTGGTCGTCGCGAACAGTTGCTCGTTGCCGTCTTCGGCGAGGTTCAGGACGTCGACGCCGCCGCAGTCGAAGTCGGCGACCTTGGCGAGATCGAAGGTCACGGGATCGAACCGGTAGAGCGCCGTGGCCGTCGAGGCGTAGAGCACGGCCTCGGGAGCCGCATCGGCAGGCCCCGTGTCGACTGGCGCGTCCGTGACGTCGTCGGGCGCCTCGCTCGCCGCATCCGACGGCGCCGCGGTGTCGTCACCGCCGCAGGCGGAAAACGCCGCGAGCACGAGCGAGAGAGAGATGAGCCTCATCGTCCAAGCGCCTTTCCGTCCCCGTTGCCGTCGACCCAGATGGCCCCGCTCATCGCGTAGGGCATGATCTCCGAGAGATCGCCCGAGAGGACCGGCGAGAGCGGCTTCGTGCCGCGCGCCTGGACGACGAAGGCGTCGTCGCGATCGACGGCGAGGTGGAACGTCACGTCCCCCGTCAGCGCTCCGCGTGCGTTTGGCGTGAGCACGAGCGGGAGGTCGAGGCTCTCGTCGCCCCCCTTCGCGGTGCCGACGGCGCGACGCAGCACGACGTGCTCGGGCAGGACCCACGGCGCGCACTCGACGTGCACGCGCACGTCGACGAAGCCGCCCTTGGCCTTCGCGATCCCGCCGATGCCCACCCCGTTGGCCGTCACGCGCAGGAACGGGCCGTTGGTCACGAAGACGTCTCGACGCTCGCGGATGGCCTTCACGAGATCCTGCGATCGTGCCGCGTCCCAGCCCTCGAGGTGCGTGTCGTCGGAGACCCGCACGTAGGTTCGGGGGTAGCCGGACTCCTGCCCGACGATGCCGTGCGTGTCGGTGTTGCCGGTGGCCGTCACCGGATGGCCCGTGCGCAGGAGCGCCAGGAAGTCCAGGAGCACGTAGTCGCGCGTGCCCACGTTGCGGCCGTTCCAGACCTCGATCGCGTCGAACGCGGGATCGTAGCCCGCACCGCTTCCCACGCCGGTCTTGCGGTCGAACTTGAGCTGGTCGAAGTAGCCCGTGTTGCCCGATCGCGGGTGGTTGATCTGCAGGACGAAGGGGACGCTCAGCGTCTTGCGCAGATCGGCGAAGGTGTCCTTGGCCTCTCGATCGCGCACCGGCGGCGCGCCGCCCCGCGGCTTCGACGCGTCGTACACCAAGGGGAAGATGTTCGCGTGGCCCCACGGCTTTCTGCTGGCGTCGGTGGTCAGCTCGTCGCCGGGGATGGAGACGAAGTAGCGCTCGAGCTTGCGCGCACGCACGATCGGGCCGAGATCGGCCACGACGTTGTGCTCGCTCGCCACGGCGAGCTCCACGCCCTCCGCGACGTTTCCGATGACGCGATCGTCGGTGCCGGTGGGCGCGTCGACGCCCAGCATCGTGTGCTGGTGAAAGTCGGCGGCGACGTACCCGGTCGAGTCGAGCACGCGCTTGAGCACGCACTTCTCGCCGTCGCACGGCGCGGCGACGAGCCCCGGCTCCACCGAGACATCGAGCTGCGTCAGGGCGTACTCGGGGCCGCGCGAGAGCGTGACGCGGTAG
>Ga0182021_10012174_pt1 | contig 10220 bp, 7 predicted proteins | sample 612E3MmetaG_FD_120493 | JGI IMG/M metagenome (GOLD analysis project Ga0182021, IMG submission 120493) | Permafrost microbial communities from Stordalen Mire, Sweden - 612E3M metaG (Illumina Assembly) | ecosystem: Environmental > Terrestrial > Soil > Wetlands > Permafrost | place: Sweden... | reverse complement strand
TCTTGTGGAATATCTGAACCGGCCCTATGTTGGTGGTCCTGACCAAAGTAGCGGAAAGGCCGGCAAGGATTGGGCTGCTCTGCGTGCTGCAGACGACCACCCGGAACCCTATGGCATAGTTTGGTTTGAGTTCGGCAATGAAGAGTATGCCCCAAAATACAAAACAAAAGTTAATCCGCACCCGCGCTCATATAGCCCGGAGGAGTATGCCGCCCGCTACATCGAGTACCAGGCGGCAATGAAGGCTATCGACCCTCGTATCAAGCTTGGCGCTGTTTTGCAATACGGCGAGTGGCAATGGAACCGCAAAGTCCTTGAGGGATGCGGCAAACAGATGGATTTTGCGATTGAACATACCTATGTTCCGGTTTATCAGAGTAATGACGATATAGTTTCAGGACCCATGCTTATGAAGGCAAGCACGGCGTCGGATGCACAGATTCAGGAGAGATACGATCGGCTTCTGGCGCAAATAAAAGAGGTTACGGGACGGGACGACGTAGGGTTGGCTATAACCGAATATAATGGTCATTTCGTGCAGGATAAACCGTTGCCATACAGGCAGACGCTTGCAAACGCCTTGCGCAATGCCGAAAATCTTAGAATCATGATGAAACCCGAAAACCACATCCTGATGGCGAATTTCTGGCAGTTTGCAAATGAATATTGGGGCATGGTACAGGGCAACGGACCCCAGGGCCGCAGGCCTGTAAAACAGGCCAACTTTTTTCCCTATCAGCTTTATCATGAACATTTCGGTGATACCTTGATTAAGGCCGATGTTCAGTGCGCACAATGGGATTTTGCAGGTGCCGCAGATGTCTCTGCCAGAACCGGGCAGCCGCGCCAGTATAAATTCTTCGAAAAGAATCTGCTTCCGAATAATTATAAATGGACAATCAGCAGGTCCGATAGTGCAGTAAAACAGACAATAGAAGGGAAAATTGCAGTCGCCGAGTTCCAGGGAGAAGACGTTAATTTCTTTTATCCTTATTTGAAAATTCCTACCGAACCATTAACTGGCTATCGCGTAACCGGTTACATTAAAACCGACAATCTGATTGATAATGCAGGTGTCAGCTTTGAAGTGGAGGATGCAAGGGGCTGGTTGGCTACGCGTTCAAGCGCAATGGGAGACAGGGTGAAAGGCACTTCAGAATGGACGAAGGTCCAGGTCGATTACGTAACACCATCGGGCGCGGACGGAATCGTTATTATCGCGCGAAGGCTGAGCGGTAACGGCCCGGTCACCGGGAAAGCCTATTTTCGCATGGAATCTGTCCAGAAGTTCCAACCGGCTAATACCGGCGCAGTTCCTGACCTCGGGGTTAATAGCGCAAAACGCGCTGACGGCACTGTTACTGTGATGATAGTCAATAAAAACACTGAAGAACCGGTCCCGGTTTATCTGAAGATTGGAGGAGCTAACCCCCGCACGAACGCTGCTGAGGGCTGGCTGCTGAGTGGTCCTTCCTGCTTCGCAAATAATCTCAAAGACCCGAACTCTGTCAGTGTCAGCAAAGTTAAAGTCGGCATTAATAATGAAAGTTATTATCTGAAAATGCCGCCTTGTTCGATGGCCGCTTTGGAGATAAAACCATAATTTTATGATTACCCGGCAGGCCTACCAAATCACTAATATCCTGATGATTCTGGACGCTATCTTCCTTATTCTCACTGTTAACGCAGCGTACACGATAGGTATTGAGCTTGGCTCCGGAAGCATTGTCATATCCTGGTTCGACTTTAACGTGTCTGTTCTCTACAGTAGACCAATATTCCCAAACATTTAATAGTGGCAGTCTAGCTTTGACGTTATACAACTATGTTCAGTCAACAATTTTACATACTGATTAATATTCTCATGGTAGCGGATGCCGTCATTCTTATTATTACCGGGTACGCGGCATACTTCATCAGCCTCGAATGGGGAAGAGAAAGCCTCGTTATGGCCTGGACTGATTTTATCGGGTCGGTGCTGTTCTTGATGTTCCTGAATAATTACATCATGGGGAGGTATGGATTCTATTCTATAAAGCGTTTCCGTACTTATTGGGTCATGTTTTTTGACTTGTTCAAGGTTGTTGCGCTCGATTTCATTATTCTTGCTACCGGCGCATTATTGATTGGTGTCAGCCCCGTCCCTCGTGTTTTTATTGTTCAGTATTTTATTTATTCTTTTACTGTGTTCCTGATCGTGAGGCTGATTCTCTATTACTATCTTGATAATTATTCCCAGCTCAGATTTAACGCATGGAAGATTCTGCTGGTGGGAAATGAAAAGCGCATCAGGCTGGTCGCTTCAGTTCTGGAAAAACAGAAAAATTGGGGACATCAAGTTGTCGGGTGTTTGTCTGTAGATGGTGAAGGCAATCATGAGCCGGGAGACTTTTGTAAATTAGGAGAAATGAAAGACTTTGACAATGTCCTGCGGGAATATGAAATTGATGAGGTCATCTTCGCTCTGCCCAGGGAATATCCGGTTAGAATGGAACAGTTGCTGATCAAGTGTGAAGAAATCGGCGTTGCCTTCAGAATTGTGCCGGGCTTATTCGACTTTGATAATCAACATCACATAAAGGCCGACTACCTTTTAGGCATCCCGACTTTGTCTCGCCCTTCTTTGCAAATAACCGCTTCCGGTTTGTTTTATAAGAGAATCCTTGATTTAGTGGGCAGTCTTTTGGGATTTATTATACTTCTCATCATTTATCCTTTCATTGGTTTAGCCATCAAGTTGAACTCACCCGGGCCGGTTTTTTTCAGGCAATTAAGGATCGGCAAGAACGGGCGACGGTTTTATCTGTACAAGTTTCGCACAATGGTGAAAGATGCGGAATCGAAGAAATCAGAGCTTATGGAACACAATGAGATGATGGGGCCCATATTCAAGGTGGAAGATGACCCACGCATAACCAGCGTAGGCACAATCTTGCGAAAGACGTCATTGGATGAATTACCACAATTCATTAATGTGTTGAAGGGGGAGATGAGTCTCGTCGGCACCCGGCCGCCGACGCCTGATGAGGTTCAGCAATATGAAGACTGGCATCTAAGGCGCATTTCCACTAAACCGGGTATCACTGGTTTGTGGCAAATTTCCGGACGGAACGCCATCAAAGATTTTGCAGAAGTTGTAAAGCTTGATCTTCAGTATATTGATAGTTGGCGGTTTGCAACGGACCTTTGGGTACTCTGGAGGACAGTCTGGGTGGTTCTGGCCCGAAAAGGGGCGAAATGAAGGAGAAATGAATTGGTCATTGACTCAAAGCCATATGATAAGTAAAAATATTATGAGACATAAATTTTGGGACGTGGCTTGGTTCAAGGCCTGCATCCTATTGGGTTTGTTTATTGCGGCTTATTGGATACCGTTAAAGACAATTGTAAATGTCTGGTGGACTGATGAAGATTATTCATACGGTTTTTTGATCCCGCTGTTTTCAGCCTATCTGCTATGGGAAAAGCGAAAGGGTTTGGAGAATATACGGTTTAAAACAGCGTGGCCCGTTCTGCCTTTTCTAATATTCTTCGTGCTGGTGTCATTATATGGAATTCTCGGTTCCAGCGGCAACGTATCCATGCCGGCAATCCCTATCCTGATTATTCTCTTTACAGCCTTCTGTTTTGGCATGGAAACCATCCGCCGATTGATCATGCCGCTTGGGTTTCTCATATTTATGATCAGGATTCCTCCCAGCATCGAAGGTTCACTCGGTTTGTATCTCAAACAGATTTCCTCAAAAATGGGCGGCGCTATTATTGCTTTATTTAATATCTCTGTAAATGTCAGCGGTAACATCATTGACCTAGGCGTGACACAATTACAGGTCGTGGATGCTTGCAGCGGCATGAGATACTTGTTCCCATTGATGGCCCTGGGGGTTATTTATGCGTATTTTTTTGAGAAAGTTATCTGGAAACGCGTCTTCTGTGTATTGGCAACGATTCCCATTGCCGTATTGATAAATTCATTGCGTATAGGAATAACCGGAATTCTTACAAACTACTATGGCCCCAAAATGGCTGAAGGATTCTTTCATAGTTTCTCAGGTTGGATTCTTTTCATGGTAGCATTAGCATGCTTATTCCTGTTAGGAAGAATTCTTGCCTTCTTTCCGCCTAAAAAATCGGCAATACAGTTATCTGATACCCCAAAAGTTGCCATGAAAACTGAATCAATTTCGTCAGGCAGTATCAACTCACCTTTTTTTATTTCTGCCGGGCTTTTAGTTTTGGTGCTGATGTTTAGTCTAAGCACTAAAGCATTGCCTCCTGTCAAAATTCAAGGTGGCATTGCGAGCTTTCCACTCGAATTTGCGGGTTGGCAAGGACGCTCAGAATATGTGAATCCGGAAATTATTATTCAATCAGGCGCTGAAGAATCGTTCAGCGGGATTTATCAGAATGATTCCGGTGGTGTGATTTCTCTATATATGGGTTACCGAAGCACAGCATTCCTCTCTAATGACAATTTCTTCCACAGCCCTACAGTTTGTCTGCCTTCGGCAGGATGGATAACAAAAGAAACATCGATACACATTATAAAAGATGTGCCCTTCTTCGGGGATATGAAAGTTACTAAAATGCTTATTGAGAAGGGATTGGATAAACAACTCGTTTACTTCTGGTTTCAAACAAAAGACAAGGTTACACATAGTAAAGATATCAACCGTTTTCACCTTGCAATGCATGCGATAAAACGGGACAATACATACGATCTTTTTATAAGGCCAATCACTCCCTTGCAGCGTAACGAACCCATCGGCAATGCTGAAAATCGAATGGATAATTTTGTCAGACACATGATGCAAACGATGCCTGGGTTTTTAAAGGAACGGCAAATTAATAATCATACCAAATAAAATAATCAAACAAATGAAGGTTGCTGCTTGCATGTCGCAATCGCGAAAAATAGGAGGAAGTATAATGTTCACAAAACATAGGTTAATTACGGTGATCGCAATGATTTTGATATTTGTGGTCTCGGTATCCTGCGGCGGCCCTGAGCAAAAAAAGGCTAAGTTCTATAATAAAGGCAAAGCATTGTATGAAAAAGGAGAATTGGTGAAAGCCAGGTTAGAGTTTAAAAATGCCTTACAGATTGATCCTAAATATGCTGACGCCTACTACATGCTTGGTATGATAGCATTGAAATCAGGGGATTACAGAGGAGCCCACGGATGCTTCGCTAAAGCTGTAGAGCTCTCGCCACAACATTGGGACGCTCAAATACAATTGGGCAAGTTTCTACTGGCTGCCGGAAAGATTGATGACGCCATGGGCAAGGTAGACATTGTCTTGAAAGGCGACGCGAAAAATGAGGATGCTCTTATTCTGAAGGCGGCTATCCTAGTAAAGAAGAAAGATACCGACGGCGCGCTAAGATTTTTGGAATCCGTTGTGGGGCGCGATGTCCGCAACCCCGATGGCTACATATTTTTAACAGATATTTACATGCAGAGGGGAGATCCACAAAGCGCCGAGAAAACATTACGTGAGGGCATCAAAGTCAATGAGAAGGCGATTTCCCTTTATCTTGCCCTTGCCGACTTCTATCTGAAAAAGAAACAGGTGGATGAAGCAGTGGGCTTGATGAAAAAAGTTGTTGAGATAGAGCCTGATGTCAGTCAACATCGCTTGGTTCTGGCCGGAATCTACTGGGGTTCGGGGAAAGAAAAACAGGCACAGGAGGTTCTGAAGACATTTGTTTCCGCCGATCCGAAAAAGGAAGAACGATGGATCCAGGTTTCTCAATTTTATTCTACAAGAAATAAAATATCCGATGCCGAGCAGCAATTGAAAGAGGGAATCCGCCAGAATGGCAAAAGTTTCCGGATTCGTTTTGCTTTGAGTTCTTTCTATCTCGCTACAAACCGTCCTGATCAGGCCATTTTTACCCTTCAGGAATGTTTAGGATTGAAGAGTGACCCTGCAAATCCGGATATCTTGCAAACCAAGAATTTTTTGGCGGGAATCTATCTTGGGCGGCAGGAAATTGACAAAGCGAAGCAGTATGTTGAAGAAGTGGTCAAGGAAAGTCCCAAGGATATCGATGCCAATTATGCCAAGGGAACCATCCATCTCATGAAGGGGGAAGGCGGGCAGGCAGTTTCCGCTTTCCGGATAGTTGTTAACGAGAGGCCACAGTTCATAAAGGGCTACATCAGCCTAGCCGATGCCCATGCCTTGAATAAAGAACCGAGCCTTGCCTTTGATATACTCCGGAATGCTCTGAAAACCGCACCGGGTTCAAGAGACATCATTCGCGCCATGGCCCGTCTCTATGCCATGCAGAAAGATTTCCAGAACGCCGAGGCCCAGTACCGCAATATTCTGGATAGAAATCCAAACGATCTGGAAGTACGGGCTGATCTGGGGAATCTCATGCTGAGTAAAGGAGACTTCAAAGGGGCGGAGAAGGAATATGCGGACATCAAGCGGCGGGATCCCAATCATCCTCTTGGATATGTGAAACTGAGCGCCCTTTACATGGCTCAGCATAAGTGGGACAAGGCTATCGCCGAACTGGAGCAAGTCCTGCGGATTAATCCGCAGCTTTGGAGCACAACAAACGATTTGGCATATCTTTTAAGTGAATACGGCAAGGAGAATAAGGATATTGACAGGGCGTTTGTCCTGGTTGAGAAAGCCAGGTCCCTTAATCCGGATAATCCGGCCATACTGGATACTCTTGGCTGGATTTACTATCGAAAGGGCGACATGAATCAGGCGTTGAATTGGCTGGGTATAGCCCAGGTCAAGGCATCGGGGAATCCCGTCATTAATTACCATCTGGGTATGGCTTATTATAGCGCTGGGAATAATGGAAAGGCCAAAGAGTATCTTCAGCTTTCCCTGGCTTCCAAGGTTGGTTTCCCCGGGAAGGATAATGCCCAAAAAACCCTGGCCGGTATCCATTAATCCCGCGACTTGGAATCCCCGTCTTCAGCCAGAGGGAGCTTCACTAAAAGACTGTCTTCAGAATAAGAGGAGGTTAAACTATGTTTTATAAAGGAGTGAAAGAATGATGATTCGAAAAATATGTATTTTGATGATCGTGATTGGGTTACTGGGAGTATCACACCCTTTCCCGTTGTGGAGTGAAAGTAGAAATGTGGATCCCTCCGCACCGGCGTCATCGGCAAAAGAAGGGGCTGCTGTGCCTGCATTACCTTCATCGCCGGAAATGGCGCTTGATGAAGTGGACTACCTGATTGGTCCGGGAGATGTGCTGGATATTGCCGTATGGAAGGATGAGGCCTTAACCCGTTCGTGTGTTGTCCGTCCGGATGGCGCTATCTCATTTCCTCTCATTGGAGATATTCAGGCTACCGGAAAGACCCCCTCGCAACTCAAAGCGGTGATGGAGGGCAAACTTGATCGTTTTGTTCCCAAGGTTACCCTCTCTTTAGAGGTCAAGCAGGTCAATAGCCTGATTATCTATGTTATCGGCAAGGTAAATGCTCCCGGACGATTTATTATGAATGCCAACGTCAATGTTTTGCAGGCCATTGCTGCTGCTGCGGGGCTCAATCCCTTTGCTAAACACAATAAGATAAAGATCTTCCGTCAGGGGAAAGATGAGACAATCATCTTCCCCTTCGAATATGACGAAGTTATTGAAGGGAATCGTCTGGAGCAGAATATCCGCCTGCAGAGAGGCGATGTGGTTGTCGTTCCATGATGTCTTATAAACGCTATCTTCTTGTTGTCATTATCTTGTTGTCTTGTCCATCGCTGGTGTGGGGAAATGAGTTCCAACTTGTTCCGTCTATTTCCGTCAAGGAGGAATACAACAGTAATATATTTTTTCTGACAGACAACATCAGTAAGGATTTCATTACTACTATTTCTCCCGGTATCGAAATGGTTAACAATACCGAAATACTGGAAACAGATCTTTTGGCCCGGCTGAATAGATTTGACTATGCCGATAACCGGGAATTAAGCGCAACGGATCAGCTCTACATTGGCAAATTCCGGTATCGAGCTACACCTCTACTCAACATTTCCACTGAAGCAGGCTATGTGAGGGATTCCCAGCCGGACCGCGATATTGGAACGTCCGGGATTATACTGTCGAATGTACCCAGGAACCGTTACAATGCTTCCCTGTCTGCCGATTACCAGTTGAGCGAAAAAACTGCGTTGGGAGCGTCTTATGCTTTTGGCAAGGACAACTATGAAAGTACAAAATACAGTGATGATGTTTCCCATGGTGTTAATGCAGGGCTGACATATGATCTCAGTCAATATATCCAGCGTTTAAAAGGAAGGGTAAACTTGGGTTACAGCAATTACGCTTTTTCTGATTCCAAGATTGACAGTGTAATGGGCACTGTAGGCTTTTCCTGGGATTTCAGTGAAACAGGAGTTATCATCATTGATGGCGGTATCCGCCATACCAGTTCCGAATTATCTTATGGTCTGATTCAGTTAAACAATGATGACTGGGGCTGGGTATGTAATGTGTCACTGAATTACAAGGGAGAACGCGGTAATGACAGTCTCACATATAACAGAGATATTACACCGGCAAGCGGGCTGAATGGGGCGGTGGAACGCAACGCTTTGATACTTTCAACCCAATACCGGATGACATCTGAATTTTCAATCCTTTTTGCAGCCGGATATTACACGAATAAGTCTGATGCCGGGCAATTTTCCACACAGGCCATAGACTGGCGATCCATCCTCATCAGCCCGGGTGTACGTTATGAATTCTCAAAAGATATTAGTCTCGAGGCGTCATATGACTATACATTAATTGACGATCTTACATCAAATACGACGGTGAACAGAAATCTCGTGTCTATCCGTCTGTATATCCAACACCCATTTTGGAGTAAGTAACATTAATCAAAATAATTGGAAGGGGCTTTATTATGGAACAGAGCAAAACAATAACATTCAAAGATTTTGTCACATTAGTCAGAAGGAGGCGATGGGCGCTCCTTGTGCCGGCAATTGCCGTTTTCCTCTTGTCGGTAGTCGTGATCCTGGTTTGGGAACCCGTTTACCGTTCCACATCAACCATCCTGATCGAAGAGCAGGAAATTCCGCGGGAATATGTTATGGCAACAGTGACAAGTTATGCTGAACAGCGTCTGCAAAGCATTAACCAGAGGATTATGAGTTCCGCGCGTCTTCTCGAGATCATCAACCGGTTCAATCTCTACGCGGATAAACGAAACCGGTTTACAACCGAGGAGATCGTTGAGAAAATGCGAAAAAAAGATATTAAATTCTCGACCATTACCGCGGATGTGGTCGATCCCCGTTCGGGGATAGCAAAACCGGCAACGATTGCTTTTTCACTGTCTTATGAGGGAAAGAATCCGCTGATAGTCCAGCAAGTTGACAATGTCCTCGCTTCACTATATCTTGAGGAGAATATCAGAGTTGTCGAGTCGCAGACAACAAGCACCACAAAATTCCTCGAGAACGAGATGAAGGATGTCCAGGGCGAACTGGTTGAATTAGAGAAGAAGATTGCCGTTTACAAGGAAAAGAATCCCCGTTCCCTTCCTGAACTTCTCCAGTATAATCTTCAAACCCTGGATTCGACAGACAGGAATTATGAGCAATTCATTGACCAACTTCGCACCCTTCGGGAGAAGGAGAGCTACTTGCAGAGTCAACTGGCCAGTATGTTGCCTGAAGCAGAATTGTTGAAAGAACTCCGGGCAAAACTTGTAATCCTTAAGTCAAAGTATTCTGACGAATATCCTGATGTGGAAAAGACAAAAGTGGAGATAGCTGGGCTTGAAAAAAAGAATAATTCTGAAAACAGCCAAATAACCATCTCGAAAAACCAAGACAACCCTGCCTATATCTCGCTTGCCGCACAACTGGCCAGCACCCGGTCGGAAATCAGTTCGGTCGAGCGGCAGATTGAGGGGGCAAAAAAGAAGAAGGCCGATTACAGCCAAAGAATGGAAATGACCCCGAAGGTGGAGGAAGGATATAAAAACCTGTTGGTTGAAAGAAACAACACCCAGCTTAAGTATGACGATCTCATGAAAAAGTTTATGGAAGCGAGGGTGGCTCACGGGCTGGAGAAAGGACAAATGGGTGAACGCTTCACTTTGATTGATCCGGCCAGACTTCCGGAGAAACCGGTTATCCCGAATCGTCCCGTAATTCTTCTGATCGGACTTTTTCTGGGAATCGGCGCAGGTATAGGAACGGCATCTCTGCAAGAGTCTAGATAAGTC